>Ga0209536_100001164_pt1 | contig 43485 bp, 39 predicted proteins | sample DeeMarSeWOR28_12_FD_187461 | JGI IMG/M metagenome (GOLD analysis project Ga0209536, IMG submission 187461) | Marine sediment microbial communities from White Oak River estuary, North Carolina - WOR-2-8_12 (SPAdes) (version 2) | ecosystem: Environmental > Aquatic > Marine > Intertidal zone >...
GCCTTCCTCTCCAGTATCGCTTTCTGGGTGTGGCGCCGCTTGGCCTCCTCATCCCCCAGGATCACGGACTGGATGCCGCCGACCAGGTCGGAAAGCGTGGGATTGCTGACGATGTTCTCGATCGAATTGCCATGGGCGGTGCCGATGAGCTGCACGCCCCTCTCGGCAATGGTGCGACAGGCGGCAGCTTCCGCCTCGGTGCCGATCTCATCCACGATCACCACTTCCGGCATGTGGTTCTCCACCGCCTCGATCATGACCTTGTGCTGAAGCTCGGGGGCTGCGACCTGCATGCGCCGCGCCTTACCGATCCCGGGATGGGGGATATCGCCGTCGCCCGCGATCTCGTTGCTGGTATCGACCACCACTACCCGTTTGTTGAACTGGTCGCTCAGGACGCGAGCGGCCTCGCGCAGCTTGGTGGTCTTGCCGATGCCCGGCGGCCCCATGAAGAGAGTGTTCTTGCCGGACTCGATCACGTCGCGGATGATATCATTGGTGCCGTAGATCACCCTGCCTACCCGGCAGGTAAGGCCGATGATCTTTGAGGTGCGGCTGCGCATGCAGGAAATGCGGTGGAGGGTCCGCTCTATGCCCGCGCGGTTGTCTCCGCTGAACTGCCCGACCTTGCCCACCACGAAATCAATGTCCTCCTGGGAGACCATGTCCCCCGGCACATAGAAGACCTTGCCTTCAAAGCGGGCTTCGGAAGGCTTTCCCAGATCAAGCACGACCTCGATCAAACGATTGACGTCAGGATGCTTGAGCAGAGATTGCTTGACCCGCGGAGGCAGAACTTCCAGTAGTTTAAGCAGTTCTTCGTCGATCTTCGCCATTTAAAAGCTCAGTCGCTTCTAAGCCTGTTCTTTCCCCTTGATCGCCTTTTTCAGATTGATCCCCGGCACAAAGGCGGGGGCTTTTGATTCACCGATGGTGATCTTATCCCCGGTCTGGGGGTTCCTGCCGACCCTTCCCTTGCGTTTCCTGACCAGGAAATTGCCAAAACCGACCAATCTTACCTTCTGGCCGCCCACCAGGGCTTCGGTGATCTGTCCCAGCACCGCGTCAATGATCTTTTCCGTTTTAGCCTTGGTCAGACCGACCTTGCTGCCCACTTTTCCCGCCAGCTGCTTCTTGTTCATTTTTGGGTCCCTCCTTTTTCGGCACACTTTTCCAGCAGCGCTTCCCAGCGACGATCAACTTCTTTCTGGATTTCCTCGACCAGGGCCTCATTCCCCGGCCGGGACAGATGCCGGAACCTGTCCTGGGACTTAAGGAATTCCGTCACCGGCTTCTTCACTTTTGGTCTATAGGTCAGCCTGTATTTCCCGTTCTCCACCTCATACAGCGGCCAGATGCAGGTGTCCGCCGCCAGCCTGCCCATTTCCGCGGTCAGCTCCGGCTTGTATCCCCACCCCAACCGGCAGGGCTGCATCACGTTCATGAACTTCGGGCCGCGGATAGAGAAGGCCTTTTCCGCCTTGACGGTCAGGTCCCTCCAGAAACCGACCGCGGACTGAGCCACATAGGGCAGATCATGAGCGACCATGATCTCGGTCAGATTCTTCTGGAACTGGACTTTCCCCGGGATAACTTTCCCGGCGGGAGCGGTCGTGGTCGAGGCCCCTTTTGGCGTAGCGGACGAACGCTGGATGCCGGTGTTCATGTAAGCCTCATTATTATAGCAAACATAGAGAAAATCATGTCTGCGCTCGACCGCTCCGGAAAGGGACTGCAATCCGATATCGTATGTCCCCCCATCACCGCCAAAAGCCACGAAATTGATATGCTCGGCCTTGACCTTGCCCTTTCGCTTGAGCGACTGATAAGCCGCTTCGATGCCGGAACAGGTAGCGGCGGAATTCTCAAAGGCATTATGAAGGAAGTTAACGTTCCAGGCGGTATAGGGAAAGATAGTGGTGACGACCTCAAGACAGCCGGTAGCACAGGTGACCACCACCGGGTCCTTGCTCGCCATCAGCACCTGGCGCACGACAATGGGAGCCCCGCAGCCCGCGCAGGCACGGTGCCCGCCGGTCAGGGGATCCTTTCTGGTGACTAATTCCTTTAATGTCGGCATATCCTGCTCCTCCTACTCTCTCACACCAAAGTGTTGGATCAGCTGCTTCACCTTGCCCGACTTGGCCGCCTCCTGCTGCTCGGCAAAGATGGCCCGGATATCCTCAAGCGAGATCTCCCTTCCGCCCAGCCCGTAAACGTAATTAGTGAGGACGGGACGGGCCTTCTGCTCATAGAGGGCGGAACGTATCTCGGCAAAGAGCGGGCCGCCCTGGCCGCTGAACATATCACTGCGGTCCATGACCGCCGCGGCTTTGACCTTTGAGAGCGCTTTCACGATCTCCCGGGCCGGAAAGGGGCGGAAGACACGCACCTTGAGCAGGCCGACCTTAATACCCTTTTCCCTGAGCTCATCGACGACCACCCGGGCCGTGCCGCAGGTGGAACCCAGGGCCACCAGGGCTATCTCAGCGTCGTCCAGCCTGTATTCCTCGATCAGGCCGTATTCGCGGCCGTAGCGCTTGCCAAAATCCCTGCCCGCCTCAAGGATGACGTCCTTGGCGTTCGCCATGGCCTCCACGATGGGCATTTTATGCTCAAAATAATAATCCTGCAGATCAAGGCTGCCCAGGGTTATCGGTTTGCCCAGGTCCAGCGTGGAATTAACGGCCTTGAATTCGCCAATGTACTTTTTGACCTCCGCATCCTCCAGGGCGTCGATCTTTTCCATGCAGTGGGAAATGATGAAGCCGTCCGTGGTCGCCATGCCGGGCAGCCTTACTTTTTGGTCCTCGGTGATCCTGACCAGCTGCAGGATGTTATCATAGGCCTCCTGCGCGTTCTCGGAAAAGATCTGGATCCATCCGAAATCCCTGACCGCCATGGTGTCGCTGTGGTCGCAATGGATGTTGATGGGGCCGGAGAGCGCGCGGTTGACCTCACACAACACGATCGGGAGACGCAACGCGGATGCAATGGGCAGGATCTCCGACATAAGCTGAAGCCCCTGGGAAGAAGTCCCGGTCATGACCCGGCAACCGGCGCTGGCAGCGCCCACGCAGGCGCTCATGGCCGAATGCTCGGATTCAACCGCCACAAATTCCGTGTCCACCAATCCATCCGCCACGAACCCGGAAAAGATCATGACCACCTCAGTGGCAGGAGTGATGGGATAGGCCGCGACCACGTCCGGGTCGATCTGGCGCATGGCCTCGGCCATGGCCTCGTTGCCTGTTTTTGCGATGATGGGCATAGCTTACTTCCTTTCCGCCTCGGTGGTGATGGCCCGTTTTTCCTTTTTGGTCGGGCATTCCTTGTCGCAGATGCCGCAACCCTTGCAAAATCTATAATCGATCCCGGACACCTTCTTGTTCTCGTCCAGAGTTATGGCTGAGTCCGGACAATAGACCCAGCAGAAATAACAATTGATGCAGTTCTCCTTATGGAAGACCGGGCGCTCCGACCGCCAGTCGCCGGTCTGGAACTCTGCCGCGGTGCCGGCGGGCAGCGAATCGCCGTGGCCCAGCTCTTTCCACCCGATGTCCTTCTTCATCTCATTCTCCCTTCACGCTCTCATGCGCTGCCTTGATCGCCTCCAGGTTGCCCTTGACGATCTCGGGCTTATGCGCGAATTTTTTCTTCAGTTTTTCTTCAGTATTCTTAAGCATTTCATTGAAATCGAGAATTCCCGAGACCTTGACCAGGGCCCCGAGCATGGGCGTGTTGGGGATGTTCCTGCCGATCTTTTCCCGGGAAATGGCCGAGGCGTCAACCGTAAAGACCCGGGCCCCTTTCAGGCCGATCTCCTGGCGGATCTCCTTGGGGCTTTTGGACGTGTTCACGATCAGGCTGCCGTCCTCGGGCAAGCCCTGGGCCACGTTCACCGTGGCCATCAGGGTCGGGTCAAGCACCACCACGATCCGGGGATCGGTAATGCCGCAATGGACGGTGATGGGATCATCCGACAAGCGGTTAAAGGACTGGACCGGCGCACCCATGCGCTCAGGCCCGTATTCCGGAAAGGCCTGTATGTACTTCCCCAAAGAAAGGGCCGCGTCCCCGAAAAGAAGGGCCGCGGTCTTGGCTCCCTGCCCTCCTCGACCATGCCAGCGGATCTCGATTATCTTCTTCATCTCTAACTCCTCGTCCCGAGCCCCTTTGTTTCAAGTCCCATCGAGGGAGTCGAGGGACTAGCTTATCCAGGGCTGAAGTTTCGGAAGTGCTATTTTATCAAACAGGACACCAAAAATCAACAGGAAAATCACCGGCAGGGCTGCCCCGAGGAACGCTTTCCATTTAGGGACCCCGTAGGCCTTCCTGCCCGCCACCGCCCATAAGCCGTATCCATAAAGCAGAGCCATGAAATAAACAAAACCAAGGCCGGTACGGAAAAGGGGGAAATCCAGCAGGCCGTAGCCGCTGAAGACCATCATCAGAAAAATGAACAGGCCGAAGGCCATGATGGCGCTGCTGTAAAACATGCTCTGCAGCATGCGGTTCAGGCTCCCGCGACCGCCCAAGAAAATAAAAACATAATGGAGCAGATACGCCAGGCCGTAGAAAAGGACAAAAAAGGCAGAGGCCAGCATGCCCACCAGGATCAGAAGGGTGATCAGGAAAAAAACGAACGCAAGCGTGGTCAGCACCGGCAGGATCAAAATGAACTTGTAGCCGGAGACCCCTTCCACCAGGGTGCCTCCCATGGGTATATAATGCACGATAAAGACCACGAGCGTGGCCGCCGTCCCCAGCACCCAGGAATTCAGGATGAAAAAGGTCAACGCCTTCTCCTGCCAGCTCTCTTCCTTGAGTTTCGTGTAAAAATAGATGGGCCGCAGGATCACCGTCCACCAAGTTTCCAGGAACCACTTGATCCGCTTTTTCATCTTCTCCCCCTTCCCTTTCTCCTCTAGTTTATCTCATTCCTGCCCTGAAAAGCCTTGGACAGGGTGGCTTCATCGGCATAGTCCATGTCCGCCCCGATCGGCAACCCGTACGCCACCCGCGTCAGGCTTATGCCCAGAGGCTTGATCAATCTCGCCAGGTAGATATTGGTCGCCTCGCCTTCGGTGGTCGGGCTGATGGCCAGGATTATTTCCCTTATCTTCTCGCTCTGCAGCCGCCGCATCAGTTCCTTGATCCTTAAGTTCTCCGGGCCCAACCCATCCAGCGGGGAGATCAACCCGCCCAGAACATGGTATTTGCCATTATACTCCCCCGCCCGTTCTATCGCCATCAGATCTTTGGGCTCGGCCACGATGCACAAGGAACCGCGGTCGCGGCTGTCGTCGGAACAGATGCGGCAGGGATCCTTATCCGTGATGGTATAGCAGGTGCAACAGTGCCGCATCTTTTCCTTGGCATCCTTGATGGATGCGACCAGGTTCTCCACGTCCCGGCTCGAGCTTTGCAGGATATAAAAAGCCAGGCGTTGGGCGGACTTGGGCCCGATCCCCGGCATCCTTTTGAGCTCCTCGATCAGCCTGCCCAGTGTTTCCGCGTACATTTATCAGACCACCCTTCCCTGAAAGAAGTCAGCGACGGTCCGGGCGGAAATTGACGCGTCCTTTTTTGCGTCGCTTATGACGCATTCGATCGGGACCTTCTCCCCGACCACCTCCCTCACCGCCTCCTCCACCGCCTGTTTGTTCCTGGTCTCTTCCAGCCGTTCCTTATGGAAAGCATATCCCCGGCGGAAGGAGACCACCAGCTTACCCTTGCCGTTTATTTCAAGCGGTTCGCCCTCGTGCAGGGAAACGTAACCGAAGATGGTCTTTTTCTTGACGCTTTCCAGGACATTGTTCCAGTGTTCTTTGATCCTGGCAAAATGGCCGTCACCCTGGGCCAAGGGAGTGGGGATCGGGGATGAGATGTGGGTTTGGGCATGGGGAGTGGGTCGCGGGGACGATTTTTCAACCACCTTCTCACTCCTCACTCCCAGGCTCACTTCCCGCCCTTTCTCCCTACTCCCCTCCTCCAGGAGCTCCAGCAGCGCCACTTCCAGCACCAGGCGGGCGTGGGGATGCCATTTCATGTCCAGCTCCGCCCGGCTCAGGGCGCGTATAACGCCCTTTATCCTGTCCAGCGTGAACTTGTCCGCCTGCTGCTTTAATCTTTCCTGGTGATCAGCGGTGAGCTCCAGCACTTCGCTGGAACCGACCTTGACATGGATAAGGTTGCGGAAATGGGAGACAAGATCGCGGGTGACCTGGGGGGTGGACCTTCCCTCTTCCAGTCCCTTCTTGACCAGTTCCAGCACCGGGGCGGCATCCCCGGCAAGGATCGCGTTCCCAAAGGCGAAGAGGAGCTCCTCGTCCGCGGTGCCCAGCAGCAATATCACATTATCATAGGTGATGCGCCGGCCGGAAAATGAAACAAGCTGGTCCAGCAAAGAGATCGCGTCCCGCATCGAGCCCTCGGCCACGCGCCCGACCAGGTTGAGCGCCTTTTCATCGATCTCAAAACCTTCGGCCTGCGCCAGCCTGGCCAGATGCTTTTCGATCTCCGCCAGCCTGATCCGCCCAAAATCCAGGCGCTGGCAGCGGGAAGCGATGGTAAGGGGGACCTTCTGCAGCTCGGTGGTCGCCAGCACAAAAATGGTATGGGTGGGAGGCTCCTCCAGGGTCTTGAGCAGGGCGTTGAACGCCTCCGGGGTCAGCATATGGACCTCATCTATAATGTAGACCTTATAGCGGCCCTCTACCGGAGCGTAGCGGATCCTTTCGCGCAATTCCCGGATCTCATCGATGCCGCGGTTGGAAGCGGCGTCGATCTCGATCACGTTGACCGAATGCCCGTCGCGGATCTTGAGGCAGCTTTGGCATTTGCCGCAGGGCTTGACGGTGGGCCCGCCCTCACAGTTCAGCGCCTTGGCCAGGATGCGGGCAGTGGAGGTCTTGCCCGTGCCGCGCGGACCGGAGAATAGATAGGCGTGGGCCAAGCGGTTGTTCTTGACCGCGTTCTTCAGCGTCTGGACGATGGCCGGCTGTCCGACCACCTCGTCAAAATCCTGCGACCGCCACTTGCGGTAAAGTGATATATAGCTCATGTATAGATCCGGGGAACCCTTTTGCCGATCCCGCAAATGACCTCGTAAGAAATAGTGTCCTCCAGCCCGGCGACCTCGTCCACGGAGATCGCCTGGCCGTTCTGCTCGCCGATGAGCATGACCTCGTCGCCCACCTCCACCCGGTCATCCCCCACGTTCACCAGGGTCAGGTCCATGGTCACCCTGCCCACCACCGGATATCGCTTCCCGCGGATGATCACCTGGCCGCGGTTGGAAAGGCGGCGGTTGAAGCCGTCCGCGTACCCGACCGGGATGGTGGCAACGGTGCTGTCGGAGGCCGCGGTATAGGTGCAGCCGTAGGAGAGCGGCGTGCCAAGAGGGATCCTCTTCAAATAAGTGACCCGGCTCTTGAAGGAAAGCGCGGGCTTAAGGTTTATCAGGCGCCGCGAGGTCCCGACAGGGTAAAGGCCGTATATCATCAACCCCACCCTGACCATGTCCAGATGGGTATCGGGATGGTAGAGGACCGCGGCGGAATTGGCGGCATGCCGGACGGGAGCGTTCCTGATCCGCGAAATGATCTGCTTGAACTTCTGGAACTGCTGGGCGGTATAATTGTCGTTCGGGTCCTCCGCCATGGCAAAATGGGTAAAGATCCCCTCCACCTCTATGCCGGGCAAAGAAGCGATCTTGGTGACAAAGGCCACCGCCTCCGACGGCGGCACGCCCACGCGGCCCATGCCGGTATCGACCTTGACATGCACGCGCGCGGTCTTCTGGCGCTTGCGCGCTTCCTCCGAAAGGGTGCGCGCCTCGCTGAAGGAATAAACGGTCTGGCGCAGGTCATACTGGACGATCTCGTCCATGACCGAGGTGGGCGATTCGGTCAGGATGAGGATGGGACAAACCACCCCCGCCTCCCGGATCTCCAGGGCCTCTTTCAGGTTGGCGACCGCCAGGGATTCCGCTCCCGCTTCCACCGCCGCGCGGGAAACCGCCACCACACCGTGGCCGTAGGCGTTGGCCTTGACCACCGCCATGAACCGGGTGCCGGCGGCCAGCAGCTTGCGGACCTCAACTATATTGTGCTTTATGGCGCTAAGGCTTATTTCGGCGTAAGTGTTCATCTTTCAATTTTTCCACCAGTTCGTCGGGAACGGTCAGCTCCCCGAACCCGACCTCCCGGCCGCTCTTTACCCCGTGATAATCGGATCCTCCCGTCACCAGCAGGCCGTTCTTCCGGGCCAGGCCCAGATAGTGCCGGGTCTGGCTCTTGTTATGGCCGGAATAATAGACCTCAATACCCGCCAGGCCCGCCGCCATCAGCTCCGGGATCGCCTGATCGCAGTTCGAGACCGCCGGATGGGCAAAGACCGGCAAGCCCCTGGCCGCGACCACCAGCTTGACCGCCTCCACCGGAGAAAGCTTGTAATGCGATACATAGGCCGGGCCATGGAAATCAATGTAGCGGTTAAAAGCCTCCTTGAAATCCTTCACAAGACCTTCGGCCACCAGTGCCCTGGCCACATGCGGCCTCCCCGGCGCATTATGGCCCGCGATCTCAAATACTTTCCCCGCATCCAACCCGACCCCCAACCCCTTGAGCTTTTCACAGATCTTGAAGATGCGCTCCGCGCGCCCTTTCTGGATCCTGGTTATCACAGCCGTCAAGTCGGGGCTGTGATGGTCGATGAAATAGCCCAGGATATGGATCTCGGTATCATGATCCTCGGTCGTGAACTCAATGCCCGGGATGACCTCAAGCCCGACCTCTTTCCCTTTTTTGACCGCCGGGTCAATACCCTCCACCACATCGTGATCGGTGATGGCGATCGTTCTTAAACCGGCTTTCGCGGCCTGCAGGACAACCTCTTCGGGGCTGTGCGTACCGTCCGAGAAAGCGGTATGGACGTGCAGGTCAGCGGACATTATAGGGGAATTATATCATATTTTTCAATGACCCTCAATTTCAGGCTTCACCTATTATTGTACAACAAAAGGTAGGTCAGATAATCAAAGACCTGCGGCGATATTTCCAGCCGGAGCAGGGATTGGGTAAAGGCGCGCGCCGCCACGTTGCTCAATCCGCGGATCTGCTTCCTCACCACTACCGGCCCCACCCGGAAGGTCTCGAACTTATAGCGCTTGTATATTTCCCCGATGCGGCTCAGCTCCAGATGGTGGAAAAGCTGGTGCGCGACCACGAACTTGAGCAGATGCTCGGAAAGCTCGGCCGACCTGACCTCACGCAGGAGCTTCTCATGGAAATCCCGGTAAACAACGATCTCCTTTTTCTCCCTGCGGTATTCGGACCCCCTGGACCTCCCGCGATCCACCCCGAAGACCTTTACGCCCAGAGTGCTCGCGATCTTGCGCGGGTCATTGGTCCCGTTCTCCGCCACCAGCCAGCTCGCCACCTCATCCCCGATGGAAAGGACCTCCTGCACCAGCTCAAGCTTCTGCTCCTCGCTCAATCTCTGGAACACTTTGTCGCCGGCCAACTCCATGTATGCCAGCGCGATGCGGTTGCGTTCGTTGAGCGCCTTTCCCGCCACGCTCGTGCCCTGGGAAGGCGGCGATCCCCCGACCTGCGGTTTTTTCGCCCGGGACGTTCTTTTGCCTTTCTTTTTACTCATCGATTTTCACGACCCTTTCTAATATCCGGTCATCTTCCACCCTTATTTTAACATAATGATGATACCCGCCAAAGTCCCTGGGCAAATGGAGCGGCCCGCCGCCCCCGCCGCTGACGACATAGAACGTGCCGTCCCTTTTTGAGCTGGCGTAGCCGTGGATATGGCCGGCGAACACGTAATCCACCCCGTACTTGTCAAAGAGCCGCAGCAGCTCCCTGGTCACCTGCCGGCCGGACATGACGTAGCCGGAAAAGATCTCGCCCGGGTCAAAGACCGGGCGGTGCATGAAAACAAGAACATGTTCCTTGTCCGTCCCCGCCAGGTCCTGCTTGAGCCAGGCGAACTGTTCGGCGTCAAAGGAATGGCCGTAAGCGTTGTTCAGGATGATGAAATGCGCGTTCTTGTGATCGTAAGAATAATAATAATCCTTGAAACGTCCCAGATATCTTTTGTATCCGTCCCCGGCCAGGTCATGGTTGCCCGGGACATGATAGACCATGGCCTTGAGCCTGGACATCTCCTTGAAATATTTATCGTAGGCGGCTTTGCGGCCGTGGTGCGCAAAGTCGCCCAGGTTCACCGCAAAGTCGGCGTCCGTTTCTCCTGCCAATCTCTTGACCAGCTTTTTGAAGACGCGGTCATCGCCCGCCGCGTCAGAACCGACATGGCAATCGCCAAAGACCACAAAACTGAAATGGTCCTTACCGCCGGCATCCTCGGATGGCGCAGAAGAAGGGAGCAAAGGTGACCGCGAAAAAGCGAACGCGCCACTCGCGCACCAGAAAAACACCAGGAGGCAAAAAATGATCCTGGATCCGGTTTTTAGGGCCGCCTTATTCCCCGATGTCATCCACCGCCACCCGGAACTCTTGAACTTTCTCCTTGACCCCCTTGGCCGTTTTGCCGGTCACGATGGGCGTCAGCATCAGACCTTTGGCGCCGGTATCGGCGATGATCGCGGCTTCCGAGGACTTGATCGAGCGCTGGGTGGGAACGATCACGGGGATCCCCGCGGACATCACGATCGAGATGTAGTTCTGAAGGTCGCCGACCATGAGCTCCTTGCCGTATTCGGAAGAAGGGATGATGGCCGCGTCAATAGCGTTCGCTCCGTACCTGCCCACGCCCAGCACCACGTCAATGGTAAAACGGCTGCCCAGGGCCATTACCTTGGCGACCTTCTTCAGGTCCGGGACAAAACGGGGCGCGTATTCGATCTTTATGTTGAAAAAATCCACGCCCATCTTGACCATTTCTTCTATTTCCGCATGCGTCGCCTGCTCCTTGTGCCCGGTCACCACCCCCACCGGCACATCGACCACATCGAGGACCCCTTTGATCTTTTCCTTCTCAGAAATATAATCCCCGAATTCCCTGACATTGACATGCAGCAAAAGGGCGTCCGTCCCTCCCTCCACCGCCGCCTGCGCCAGCGCCGGTTCATTCTGTGCCAGCGCGGTGATGAGCGTCAGCTTGTTCGCGTTCAGCATTTCAATCAGCCTGGGCATAAAAACTCTCCTTTCCCTGTTGGATATCTTCTCCGCATCCGCAGTATTTTTGCATGTAAAGCTTCATCTCCCTCGCCATTCTACGGCTCTCGCGGTAGCCATCACGAAAATCACGGTAGTAGAACTTGACCCCGAACTCCGCACCGGCCTCCTCCCCGATCTTCCTGATCAGATCATGCTTCTGATAGGGGCTTATTAATAATGTGGTGGTAAAGCTATCAAAAACCAGGGCCTGGGCAAGCTCAGCGGTCCTTCGCAAACGGACACGGTAGCAGCCCTCGCAATCGCCGACCGCGATCTCCCGGTCCTGGCCTTCAGAGATAACGCTGATCTTGGCCGCCATGCCGTAGAATTTCGCCGTGATCGCCCTGCGTTCATATTCGATCCGGGGCCGGATATTGGGGTTGTAGAAAAGCCCCCGGACGTCAAAGCCGTTATCACCCAGCCACTTGTTGACATAGGTGGCGCAGGGCCCGCAGCACATGTGCACCAGTATCTTTTTCATCTGGATATTTTTTCACCTCACATTGAAATGTGAGGAATTAAATACCCCACAATTCATTGTGGGGTATCCGGCCTAAATCAAGCCCAGGTCCTTCAGCGCCTTTTTGACAACTGCTTTTTCTTTGTCATTCGCCTCGATCAACGGCAATCTCAGCCCGCCCACCGGCAGTCCGACCATCTCCAATGCCGCCTTGATCGGGATCGGGTTGGTCGTCACAAAGATCGCTTCAAAGAGAGGCATGAGCCTGTCATGGATGGCCTTGGCCTCTTGCTTTTTGCCTTCCAGAAAAAGCGCGACCATTTTCTTGATCTCCTTGCCCGCCACATGGGAAGCGACCGAGATGACGCCGATCCCGCCCCGCTCCAGGATCGGATAAGTAAGGTTATCGTCCCCGCTGTAGATGACAAAATCCCCGGGGGTCGCCTGGCGCACGGCCGCCACCTGGTCCAGGTTGCCGGAGGCTTCCTTGACGCCGATGTAGTTCTTGAGCTTGGCCAGGCGGGCGACGGTCTCGGTCTCCATGTTCTTGCCGGTCCGGCCGGGGATATTATAGATGATCAAGGGAAGCGAAGTATTATCCGCCACCGCCTTGAAATGTTGATAAAGCCCTTCCTGGGGAGGCTTATTATAGTAGGGGACAACGATCATCGCCCCGTCCAGGCCGATCTTTTCCGCTTCCTGGGTCGATTTGATGGTGGTGGCAGTGGAATTTGACCCGGTCCCCGCCACGATCTTGCACTTGCCTCCGACCGCCTTTTTGACGACCCGATAGAGCTCGTATTCCTCCTCATGGGTCAGGGTCGGCGATTCCCCCGTGGTGCCGTGCAGGACCAGGCCGTCAGAACCGTTCTGGCACAGATGGACCGCCAGCTTCTCGGCCATAGCGTAATCGACCGAAAGGTCCTTTTTAAAAGGGGTGACCATCGCAGTTAACACATTACCGAATGCTGCCATTAAAGCACCTCCAAAGCAAAAATTATATCATCTAATCACTTCAACCCAAAGGCTTTTTTAAGCTCCTTGATCCGGTCGCGGATCTCCGCCGCCTTCTCGAACTCCAGGGCGGTGGAGGCGACCTGCATCTCCTCTTCCAGCGCCCGGATGATGTCCGGCACCTCTTCCTTGGGCAGGAACTCCTTGAGTTGCTTTATCTCCTTGACCTTGGCTTCCTCGATCTGTTCCTTGATGTCGTGGATCTCCTTGACAATGGTCTGGGGAACGATCCCGTGCTTCTGGTTGAAAACCATCTGCAATTTGCGGCGGCGGGCGGTCTCCCGGAGCGCCCCTTTCATGGACCGGGTGAGCTCATCCCCGTAAAGGATCACCTTGCTGTTAACGTTGCGCGCGGCCCGGCCGATGGTCTGGATGAGCGACCGCTCGGACCTCAAGAAACCCTCCTTGTCCGCGTCCAGGATCGCCACCAGGGAGACTTCCGGAAGGTCCAGGCCCTCCCGCAACAGGTTAATGCCCACCAGGACATCGAACTTGCCAAGCCTAAGCCCCCTCAGGATATCGATCCTTTCCAGGGTCACGATGTCGGAATGCAGGTACCTGACCTTGATCCCCGCCTCGTTCAAATACTCGGCCAGGTCTTCGGCCATCCTTTTGGTCAGAGTAGTGACCAGCACCCTTTCCCTGCGGCCCACCACCCCGCGGATCTCCTCGATCAGGTCCTTGACCTGCCCTTCCGTGGGCCTGACCACCAGCTCCGGGTCGACCAGGCCGGTGGGACGGATGATCTGTTCGGCGATCACCTTGGACCGGCGGGTCTCATATTCCGCCGGGGTCGCGGAAACAAAGACTACCTGGCGAACGCGCTGGCTGAACTCATCGAACTTGAGGGGCCGGTTGTCCAGGGCCGAGGGCAGGCGAAACCCGAAGTCCACCAGGTTCTGCTTGCGCGAACGGTCACCCGCATACATCCCCGAGAGCTGCGGAACCGTGATATGCGATTCATCGATGAACAAGAGATAATCTTCGGGAAAATAGTCCATCAATGTCCCGGGCGGTTCGCCCGGAGCGCGGCCGTCCAGGTGCCGGGAGTAGTTCTCGATGCCGCTGCAGTACCCCATCTCCCGGATCATCTCCAGGTCATATTTGGTGCGCTGCTCCAGGCGCTGCGCCTCCAGGAGTTTTTTCCTCTTGCGCAGCTCTTCCACCCGCCAGACCATTTCCTTCTCGATCGATCCCAGCGCGGCCTTGAGCCGGTTCTGGAAGGTCACATAGTGGGTGGCGGGATAGATCCCCACGAAGCCGCGGCTGTAGAGGACCTTGCGGGACACGGTCTCGACCTCGGAGATCTTTTCGACCCGGTCGTCGGCAAGCTCGATGCGCAGGAAGTTCTTATCATAGGCGGGCTGGACCTCGATCACGTCCCCGCGGACCCTGAACCTGCCGCGGCTGACCTCCAGGTCATTGCGCTCGTATTTGGTGGAGACCAGATGGGAAACGACCTCATCCCGCGTGATCCTCTGCCCCAGCTTGAGGATCAGCGTGCTCGCTTTATAATCCTCCGGCCGCCCCAAAGCGTAGATGCAGGAGACCGAGGCCACCACGATCACGTCGCGGCGCTCCAGCACCGACATGGTGGCTTCATGCCGCAAACGGTCTATCTCCTCATTGATGGAGGAATCCTTCTCGATATAGGTATCGGTGTGCGGGATGTAAGCCTCGGGCTGATAGTAGTCGTAGAAGCTGACAAAGTACTCGACCGCATTCTGGGGAAAGAAGGTCCTGAACTCCTGGCAGAGCTGCGCGGCCAGGGTCTTGTTCGGAGAAATGACCAAAGTCGGCTTCTGGACCGCCTCGATCACGTTGGCCATGGTAAAGGTCTTTCCCGAACCGGTGACCCCCAGCAGGGTCTGGCTGGAGCAACCTTTCCCCAGCCCCTCCACCAGCTGTTCAATGGCTTTGGGCTGGTCGCCCCGGGGTTTGAACTTGGATACGAGCTTGAAACCGCTCATTGATTAGATTATAACAGAAAACCCTGAAATTTAACAAAGTGGGCGGCGATAAGATAGCGTATAACCATGTCTAAAGCAAGATGTTACGGAATAAGCAGTAAAATATGGTACGGCCTGACCAGGCTCTTCAGGACAGGCCCATCCTGGCGCAGTATCATCGACACGCGCGCCCATCAGCCTGTGGTGGCAGCGGTGGGAGGGAATTCATTTGAGGGACTGGAGGCGCCGACCGCGCGCAACATCGTCAGTCTCTTCAGGCATAACCGCCTGATCATCACCCACGGCAACGGGCCGCAGGTCGGCAAGAAACTCGAGGAAGCCGAGGAAAAAGGGGTCGCTAAAAGCATTGCCCTTTGCACCCGGGAAACCCAGGTTGAGATCGGGGAAGCCCTTCGTTCATCCATCCAGAAAGCGGCCGACCAGAAGAACCTCCCTGACTACCTTTTCCGGCCAGTGATCAATCCTACTCGGGTCCTCGTGGACCCCAAGGACCCTGCTTTCACGAACCCGACTAAATACATCGGCCGCGAGTTCGCCTGGGAAAAGATCAAAGATAAATGCCAAAAGACCGGGGAAGACCTCTTTGCCTGGGAAGAAGAAGGCACAACCTGGTCCATGAAAGCGGTTCCTGGCAAGCACGGCATCTTTCGCCGGGTGGTGGCCTCGCCCAAACCCATCCAGATACAAGCCAACGACTTGAAGGAGATCAGACACGGTCTTTTCCTGGGGAAAATGGTCATCGCGGTGGGCGGAGGCGGCGTCCCCACCTTTCCGGACGGCAGCCGCGCCGAAGCGGTCATTGACAAGGACCTGGCCACTGCCCTGCTCTGCCGGGAACTCAGGGCCCAGTCCCTGGTCATCTCGACCGGGGTCACCTATGTTGCTCACGACTTCGCCCAAACCAGGCAAAAAGACATCCTTTACTATCAGCTTAAGCACGCCCTGAGGAACCTCAAGCGCGGACAGTACCCGGCCGGTGCCATGGGCGAAAAGATCGAGGCCGCCATCAACGCCCTGAGGTTCGGAGTGAATGAGGTGATGATTACGCACCCGACAGCCGGCTGGGAGGATAGCGAAGGAACAATCATCACCCGGGGATTGGACCTGAGCGGCAGGATCCTCAACCTGGCGCGCATGCTGCGCCTGCGCTCCAATGACCTGCAGCGCTGGCTGGTGACCTAAAGCAGGCCGGCAACCCTGCTTGAAAGCTCCCTGAGCGTCCCCTCATTTCTGATAACCACATCCGCCATTTCCAGGTATTCTTTCTGGCTCACCTGGGAACGCAGCCGGGCCTCGGCCTGCTTCCTGCCCAGCCCGGACTTTAAGAGCCTCTTCAGTCTTTTTGAACGCGCGGCCATGACCGCCCAGACCTCATCCACATGATCGACCAGACCGATCTCTTTAAGAACAGCAGCGTTTATAATAATATCCTGTGCTCTGCTTTCTACTTTCTGCTTTCTGCTTTCTACTGCCTTTAATATAGCCTTCTTCAGATAAGGGTGGACGATGCGGTTCAACCTTTCCATCTCTTTCCGATCAGAAAAAACTATCTCCCCCAGCTTTTTCCGGTTGACGCTGCCTCCACGGCTGAGAACCCTGGACCCAAAGGCCTTGACCAATTCCCTCCAGAGCGGCGACTGGGGTTTGTATAATGTATGGGCAAGCTCGTCAGCGTGGATGATAAAGGCCCCCTGCCGCTGAAGGGCTTTGGCCGCTTCATTTTTTCCCGCGCCCACCGGACCGGTCAAACCAATAATCCTGCTCATGATGGATGATTATATCACGGGACCCCATCCTTGACAAAAACCCCTTCATGAAATAAAATGCCTTCAATGATGCGCCGGACACCAGCTTTAATTCTCAGTCTCCTTTTCCTGTTTTTTCCAATAGCTCCGGCGCTGTCCCAGGTGGTCACGGGCACCGACTTTCCCTTTGCCCGTTTTGAGATGAGGACCCCTCCTTTTGAAGACCCCCTGCCGGGAATGGGGACCGGCTATTCCACCCTTTCCCAGGGTATTGAGACCGCGCTCTGGAACCCCGCCTCCCTGACCAAGATCAAGCACGCGCAGACCGCGCTCTCCTTTGTCGCTGAGCTGCAGACCTATGGTTATGATCATTCCTTTGAGACCGAGGACGGCCAGTACACTTTCGGCGACTCGGACAACTTCAGCCTGGGGTATTACCTGACCGGGGATGAAAGCGTCACCACCGCCGCCACCCGGGAACACACCACCCATTCCCTTTACCGCACCCAATCCACGGGCCTGAGCTTCAAACAGGCGCTCAAGTTCAACGAATGGTTCACGTTCGGCATCCTTACCCACAACGACATAGGCATGTCCATTGACATGTCAGGCGCCTTCCCGGCCATTGCGCAGATGCGCGGGAATTTCCTTAACACCTCCGATCTCATGGGCAGCGGCCTGTCCATTGACAGCAGCGGGGTCCTGACCTTCACCCACACTGCCGAAGGCGGCGGGACCTATCAGTACAAGACCATCACTCCCCTCTGGTCCGGTTTCCTGAACCAGAGCTCCAACGTGCCCGTCACCGCCATCGTGGAGGCCCGCAACGACATCACCGTCCAGCCCGGGATCACGCTTTGCGGCGCCATGAAATGGCGGGACCTTTCCATGGGCACCAGCCTGACCCCCATCTCCGCCACCGCTAACGTCAACAACAACGTGCGGGCAGTGGTCAAGGAAGGCACGCCGGACATCTTTATCTACCAGCCGGATTTTGACCCGGATGTGGAGACCGACGCCCTCAACTGGGTGCAGGACCCGAACCGCTACGGCAGCGAGTCCGGCTACAAAAGGAACACCGTCAACGTCCCGGCCGGCGAAGTGATCGCCGAAGGCATCTACAAGGGTTTCTACCAGGCCAGCGCCCTGCGCACGGACCTCGGCTTCACCTACGACCTGGGGGAGATCATCACCCTGGGCCTGATGCTGGAGAACATCGGCAGCGCCGCCCTGGATTTCAGGGGGACGGGCCGCACGGCCTATGTCCAGTCCAGGATCTCGACCGCGGAGCCGCCCTCGCTGGACCCGGCCGAAGATTTCAACTGGACACCTTTCGAGGATGATTTTGAGCCGGTGGAAGGCGCCGAAGATCTGTTCCTGCAGGAGCAGGTCAACGTGGAACTTCCGAAAAAGATCCGCTTCGGCGCCGCTTTAAGGAAACCCTTTCTCATCGCCCTTGATTTCGAACAGAACCAGACCCCGATCATCTACCGCTACATCGAGGACGACCAGGAAAAGATCGTAGAGGTCAGCAACATCCAGATATTGCGGCTGGGCATGGAAAGCCGGGTGCTGATGCTGCCTATGTGGATCCGTGCCGGTTTCCCGCTGATGTTCAAGCCTACCGTCACCGGCCTGGACGCGGACGCCCAGAAAAGCTTTGATGATGTCTTCCAGTTCGGGGTCGTGCCTCTTGGCTTCAATATGGGCAGCGAGATCAATTTCTGGGGGACCTACGTCGGCAGCAGCTTTGGCGTCAACGCCACCCCCATCCTTGCCTTTTATCAGCTCGACAGCACGAACCAGGACCTGGGCAGGATCACTTTTTATGACCTTTACGTCATGAGAGGCCCCTGGAAGGTCACCTACCTGGCAACGTTCGATCCGGCTTCGACCGGCGGCGCCTATGGCAGCCGCACCGATAAGGACCAGGGATTTGGAGTGGAGCATGTAAGATGGATACAAACACTGACCGTAAGCTACAAGTTCTGATAATAACCGGGATCATGCTCGCAGTATTGGGGGGAAGCGCCGCCCTGGCCGCCCCGCAATTATCCTATGAAGAACTGACCACGGTCGCCGATGACCACATGATCATCACCTGGGTGACCAGCAACGAGCCGGCCACCACCGGCATCCAGTACGGCATCGTGCTGCCGACCGCCACCTACGTCACGGATGAGGGCAGCAGCCGCACCACCCGGCACTATCTCACGCTGAGCGGGCTTTACCCGAACACGACCTACTACTACCGCATTTATTCACAGAACGCCACCGGTGAAACGACCTACGGAGAGCTAAAATCGTTCCAGACCCTTGATCCCCCCAGCGGACAGCTGCTCTTTACTTTTGCCACCATTGCCGACACCCAGGTGACGCAGAATTATCATGACACCTACGGGGCCCGGGGCCGCCCTTACAACACCTCCGAAGCCATGCTGGCGGCTTGTGTGAGCGAGATCATCGCTAAGAACCCCGACTTCACGGTAGTCAAAGGCGACCTCATCGACTTTCGTTCCTCCGACCCCAACGATGACGCCTCCCGGGTGGTGAACCGGTTGAACGCCCTGAAGGCGGCGCACCCGGTGTTCCCTCAACCCGGCAACCATGAAAAGCAGGCCTATGCTTCCAAGACCGCGGGCTGGTATGACAACCTGCTGCAGCTGATCCTTGACCCGACCTCCCCCGGACTCCCGGCGGGTTTTACAAACTTCTCCTACGACACGAACATCAGCGGCGCGACCGAGGACTCGGTCTATAATTACAGTTTTGACCACAACGGCTACCACTTCATCATCCTGGACTCGGTCAGGCAGCGCGACGCCAGCAATGAGTGCACGGGCCATGTGAATGATACCTGGCTGCAGAACGACCTGGCCGCCAACACCGGCAAGAAATCATTCGTTTTTCTGCACGACGTCATTACCTCGGAATCCCAGCAGATCCCGGATGAGGTCTTAAGAGAGGTCATCGGCACGCCCGCCGGACAGCCCATCGACATGACCAAGATCGATCTCGATAACCGCGCCAGTTTTCTGGCCATCCTCAGCACCTATGAATCCGACATCGCCGGGGTGTTCATGGGCCACATCCACGACAACTCGCGCTACTACCAGACGGGTTATGATTTCCCGTTCGTGCGCACCTCCGCCCTCATCCAGTATCCGGCCGGCTACAATATCTACAAGGTCTACAGCAACGGCTACATGCAGAGCTTTTACAAGGTCCCCTATTACACCGAGATCGCCCGCGACCACATCACCGCCGAGTCCGGCTACAGCGACGTTTACTGGGAACAGCTGAACCTGGCCTCAACATACGACCGCAACTTTGTCGTGACCTACGACGAAGTGAGCGTGCCGCCCGCGCTCAAGAGCAGCGGCCCCGCCAACAACACGACCGGCGTCGCCTTGGACCAGCCCATCATCATCACCTTTACCAAGCAGATGGCGACCACCGAGACCCAGAGCGCCGTCACCATTATTCCGGACATCTCAGCCAAGACCTATGCCTGGAGCAATTCGGACACGACCCTCACTATCTCCCACGCCGAATTCGCCGCCAATACCAGCTACCTGGTGACCATCGGCACCAGCGCCAAGTCCAAAGATAACGTCGCTTTCGTGCCCGCAGCCTCCTTCTCCTTCACCACCGGCACCACCACTGCCCTTACCCCGCCCCAGGCAGCGCTGGACGCCATTACCAATAATATCACCAATGACCCCACCCCCACCTTTACCGGCATCGCCACGGACGAGCGCTCCACCATCACCAGTGTCGAATACCGCATCTCCAGCCCCAGCTGGAGCGAATGGAGGCCCTGCACCGCGCTTGACGGGGCCTTTAACGAGAACCAAGAATTGTTCACCTTCACGGTCACGCCGGAGATCACCCGCGGCGGACATGACCTTGAGATCCGCTGCGCCAATGCCGCGGGGCTAACAACCTCATCCAGCTTTGCCAGCTATTCGTTCTACTATGTCGGTTACCGCCCCGAGGTCATTCTGAGATCGGACGGCACCGAAATCATTAACGGCGATCCCATAAAGACCAACCCTTCCTTTGAGGTCACGGTGATCACGGATAAAGGGCTGACCCTTGCCAATCTCAGCCTCCAGGTGAACGGCAGTCCGGCAACCGCGACCTCCACCACCCAGCAGAACAGCAACACCCTTACTTACGCCTATTACCATCCCACCCTGGCTGAAGGCACCCACGCGGTCAAGGTCCAGGCCATGGATGACAGCGGCAACATCACTACCCGGGAAGCGAACAACCTCATCGTCCAGACCGCGGGAGAGATCCGGGTCTTTGGAGCGCCGCTTAACCATCCCAACCCCTTTGATCCGGGAACGCAATCCACCACCCTCGGCTATGTTCTTTCCCGCTCCGCCAACGTGACCATCAACATCTTTGACCTGGCCGGCAACCTGATCGCCCGGCGAAGCTTCAGTGCGGACCAGGAAGGCGGAAAGGCCGGCTATAACGAGGTGGCGTGGGACGGAAGGACGGACGGCGGCGACATCGTGGGCAACGGCATCTACATCTACCTTATCATTGCGGACGGCAGCCCCATCCAGAACGGACAGGGCAAGATAGCGGTATTCAAGCGATGAAAAAGCATCTACTGCTAATGATACTGATATGCGCGGTAGCGAGACCTATCCTGGCAGCGGACGGCGTGTCTCTTGACCCCTCCCGCAGCCTCTTTACCGCGCGGCCGCTGGGCATGGGCGGGGTCACCATTGGCTTTGCGGATGACGCCGGCGGGGTCTTCACCAATCCCTCGGGGATGACCGACCTGGAGTTCCCCCAGCTGACGGGCGCTTCCCGCAAGCTGGTCATGGACCAGACCCAGTACACCTACCTCAGCTGGGCGCTTCCCACCAAATGGGGCACCTTCGGCATGGGCTTCACCGGCATGAACACGGGCGGCTCGCTGCCCACCATGCTGGACCCGGCCACCAACCGCATCATCATCGATCCCAGCCGGGAGGCCATAAGCTACGACAACAGCGTCTTCGCTCTGTGCTACGCGAAAAGGATCGGCAAGGATCTTTCCCTGGGCGGCAACCTCAAGTTTTTCAACCAGTCCCTGGGCGGAGGGTTCAACAGCCGCGCCGCCGGCACGGGGCTGGACCTCTCTGCGACCTACCAGTTCTCAGAATGGTTAACTGCCGGCGCGAATCTGCAAAATCTGCTGGAAGCCAACCTCGCCTGGGAAGGCGGGGCCAGCGACCGGGTGGGCGGATTCTACAAGCTGGGCGGCAAGATCAATATCCTGGGACCGACCAAAGAAGCGCTGCTGGAGCACAAACACCGGCTTTACGGCGGGCTTGACCTCGATATCCCGCACGGCGCGCTCACCGCCACCAACTACCATCTGGGCGCAGAATACTTTCCACTGGAAAAGGTCGCCTTAAGGGGCGGATTTAATATCGACCAGAACGGGACCGGGCTGACGCTGGGGGTGGGCCTCATCAACGGCGGGTTCAGGTTCGACTACGCCTATCTGAGCCGGCCCGGGCTCCCCGGAGACGCCCCGCACTACTTCTCTCTTTCCTACGTCGGTGAAAGGGTAATGACGGTCACTGACAAGCTCAAGCAAAAAGAACCCTATATCAGATTTCTGGAACCCAGGGACAAGTTCGTAACCGACCGGGCATTCGTCAGCATCACCGCCGAGGCCCTGGCCCGCCGGGTCATGGAACGCAGAAGGACCTGGACGGTGACCGCGATCTCTGAGACCTTCGAGGTCCAGACCGCCATTGAGTTCGAACCCCTCAACCCCGTTTATATAAACGGGATCCCGTCCGAACAGATCGGCACCATCGAGAGCTCCTCGCCCCTGCAGATGGGCAGGAATGTCATTGAGATCGTGGGCTACATTTCGCCTGAGGCGCAGGCAGGTACCGGCGAAGTAAGGATGCTGCGCTTCAAGCCCTTCTCTGACACGCCCATGACCTACTGGGCCATTGATCCCATCGCGCTTTCCGTGACCCTGGGCCTGGTGACCGGTTATCCGGACAACAGCTTCAAGCCGGAAAAGGGCATCACCCGCGCCGAGCTGGTCACCCTGCTGGTGCGCTCCATGCCCGTGCGGCTGGCGGAGACCATCCCTTACACCGGCTTCAGCGATGTTTCCACCAAGCACTGGGCGGCCAAATATATCGCCTATGGATCGTACAAAAAACTGGTAACGGGATATCCGGACGGATCTTTCAAGCCCAACCGGGTGCTGACCCGCGCCGAAGGAGTGACCATCCTGGCGCGCTACGCCCAGCTGGTCGAGAAAGAGCCGATCACCCCCCCCTTCCCGGACATCAAGTACGGCTTCTGGGCCAACAAGTTCATCGGCCCGGCCAAAGAAGTGGGCATGCTTGATTACCTGAAAGGCAAGAAGTTCGGACCCTCCCAGCCCTTCCCGCGCTCGGAGGCCTGCGAAGTGCTCTACCGCACCCCGCAGGTACAGCGCCGGGTGGAGCAGTTCTGGGAAACGGGTCTCACCTCTGCCGAAGCCGGCCGCGCGCACCCACCCAGCACCCAGAAAACGACCACCGAAGCGCGGTGACCTACCCGCCCTGCGCCCTGGCGCTCCGGATCCAGTACCTGCGGCCGTCGCTCTTTATCGTCACCGCACCGCGCTCATCGGTGCGATAAGTCCTTGCCTTCTTCAACCTTTCCAAAGTTGACCGGTGCGGATGCTTGAACTTGTTACGCCTCCCGCAGGATATGATCGCGGCCTCAGGACGGACCGCCGCCAGAAAGGGCGCGGATGTGGAGGTCCGGCTGCCGTGATGGCCGACTTTCAATATGGTCGACCGCAGTAAAGCTGGCGGGAACATTTCCAGGATCCCCTGCTCGCCTTCGACCTCGTTGTCGCCCGTAAAAAGCATGGAGAATTCACCGTAGCGCAGGCGAAAGACGATCGAGGCGTTGTTAATGTTCTCATTCTGGCTGCTGGCAAAGAAAGCGTCCGGATGCAGGACCCTTGCGTTCATTTGCCCGCCAAAATCCAATTGCTGGCCGCCACGTGCCAGGCAGTACTTGATCTTATTGCTTTTTATGAGCTCCAGGAAACGGCGGTAGGCGCTTGATCCATAGACGTATCCGGCGTCCAGGACCGAATCGACCTTGACCTTTTCAAGCACGGCCGGCAACCCGCCTACGTGATCCTCATGCGCGTGGGTGAGGATCACCATGTCCAGTTTTTGGATCCCCTTTCTCCTGAGGAACGGCACAACGATCCTTTCCCCCGCCTTCCTTCCCCCGCCATCGACCAGGAGCTTTTTGCCTGAAGGGCACTCGATAAAGATCGAATCCCCCTGCCCCACATCCAGGACCGTTATGCTCAACCCGCCCCGGGCTTCCGAAAGAGCAGCGTTCCAGAGGAAAAGAGAGGCGACCGCCAGCAAAAGGACCGTGAGCTTAAACCTGTCGACCTTGGGGAATTTTCCGATCCGGATGACCTCCACCATGCCGATCACTGCCGCGTAATAACCGAGGATGAGGGGAAGTTTGGGAGGGGCCAGATGGACCTGCGCAAAAGGCAGGGAAGCCAGGGTCTGGATGACGAGGTCCGCCGCCCAGAGCAGGATCAGGTTCGCCCCGTTTATCAATTGCGCCAGGGGGAGGAAGACCGCCCCCAGGACCGTGGAAACAAAGCCCAGCACCACCACCATCCCGATCCAGGGCAAAAGGATGAAGTTGGTAGCCACGCCGATCAGCGATGCCTGGCTGAAATGGAAAAGGGTTATGGGATAGGTGGCCAAAACCGGGGAGAGCGCCACCGAGAAAAGCGAGGCCAGAGAGCGGGGCAAAAGCCCCTTGATCCTCTCATTGATGACCGGCGCGATGTACACCAGCGCCCAGGTCGCGGCGAACGATAACTGAAACCCCACCCCGAACAGATATTTCGGATTGAAGAGCAATATCACAAAAGCGGCAATGGAGAGCGAAGTATAGACCTCTTTCTCTCTTTCGAACAAAAGACCAACCAGCATGATCTCGGCCATGATGGCGGCGCGAAGGATGGAGGGCCCGAAACCCGTCATAAGGGCGTAAAACAGGTTCACGGCGCTGGTGATCAGGATCCCGGACCAGAGCGGCGCTCGCGTGGAACGCACTATAAAAAGACAGACGCCGATCAAGATCCCCAAATGCATGCCCGAAGCGACCAGGAGGTGCGCCACCCCCGCTCTTTTGTATGTTTCTTTTATATCAGCCGGCGTACTGGCGGCGCGGCTGCCGAAAACGATGCTGGTCAGCAGGGTTGCGTAAGGTTCGGGAAGGGTACTCCGGGGAACGAGCATCAGGCGGTTCCTGAGCCGGATGCTTAACTTCACCAGAGGGTTCCCGCCTTTGGAAAGCACCCTGGGAGGAGAACGGCCGGACCTTAGCCGGCAATGGACGCCTTTATCCATCAGATAGTCAGCAAAAGACAGGAGCCCGGGATTGGAAAGGCCTTCAAGCCCCTCCAGCCGGCCTTTTACCGCGACCCTGTCGCCGTATTCCAATCGCGAAGCTTTGGCTGCGACCGAGACCAGGCCGGAAGCCTCTTGGCTGTTCCCCCGCCGCACTTTCAAGGTGAAGAACACCAGGTCCTCCACCAACCGGGGCTCGTCCTCGATCTGTCCGACCAAGGCCACATATTTGTCTCTTGGAAAATTAGAAACATCGTTTCTGGGGGGCGACATATTCCTAACTTGAAAATTTAAAATCCCCATAACAAAGAAAAGGATAAAAAACAGTACGCTCATGGGTTTTTTAGATATTATTCTAGACCCCAAGAAAAATAGCAGGAAGACAATGATCAGCATTGAACCCCAGATGGGGAAAAAGATGCTGTTAGCAATAATCACCCCAAGAACATATGAAATCACCAAGAATGTTAATGGGCTATTCATTTGATGGATTAAATAGTGATCTGATCCTTTATCTTCCCGAATTTGCCCTTCCCGATGCCTTTGACCTTCATGAGATCCTCGAGCTTCGAGAACGGACCGTTGGCGGCCCGGTGCTCAATGATCCTTTTGGCGGTGGAAGGGCCGATCCCGCGCACTTTACAAAGGTCGCTTTCAGCTGCAGCGTTAATATTAACTTTACCCGAAGACATCCCGGATCCCCGGATAACCGGATCCCCGGATATCCTTACGGGAACTACAGGCTTGACCTTTGCTGGCACTACGATCTTCTGCCCATCCTTGACCTTTTCCGCCAGGTTTAACAGGGAAAGGTCGGCGCATGGCTGTGCGCCGCCGGCAAGCTTTAAAGCGTCCAGGGTCCGGTCGCCCAGCTTAAGCCTGTAGACCCCTTCCCTTTTCACGGCGCCGGAAACGTGGACCACTATCTCGGCAGCCCGGCAGGGGTTCTCATCCCCAGGCTGTGAAAGCCCCTGAATAATTACTTCGTCTGCCCCATTCGCAAAGTGACGCCGGTAGGCCGTGACCGCCAGGCCGGAGACGATCAGAAGCACCAATCCGAGGATCATCAACTGCTGTTCTCGGGTGAGGTCTTCCAGCATGCGGGGATAGCAGCAATCTTATTGCCAGGGGGGGGCGAGATGCGAATAGAGTAACTCGAGATGCGAATATTATTATAATAGCGCCAAATAATATTCACGTTACGCGTCTCGCGGCTCTCTATTCCATGAGTTCAGCCGTCGAGATTACGTCAGAGCTGGTGGTAGATCTCGATTATGTCCTTGATGTAAGCAGCGGTAGTACGGGTATAGCCCTTCTTGCGCGCCACCGCGTTGGGGCCTTCCAGATAGCCGGCCAGGGCAAAGGGCACCGGATCGCTGTAATCCTCAAAACGCGACAGAAGATATTTAACGTAGCGAACGGTCCCCTTGGCATTATCGTCTATGTCATAAGGGTTGGTAACGCCCGTGGTCTTGCAGGTGGCGGGCATGAGCTGCCCCAGGCCGATCGCTCCGGCCGAGGACCTCGCCCACGGATTATATCCCGACTCACGCCGCATCAGGGCCGCCACCAGCTTGGGATTAACGTTGAACTGCTGAGAATATCGCATGATGGCATCGGTTATGGCCACCGCCTCCGACGGCTTGCGGAATCTGAGGATATATTGTTCGATCGAGGGCCGGACGTTATCCCCCACCACCGCCAGATAGGTGGGGTCAATCTTTGAACTGGAGACCGGCGTCACCGGTTTGGAGAACGAGGGTGAAGATGGAGTATAGCGCCGCGGGGTATAACCCTGGTTGCTGCCCAGGCTGGAGAAGATCGTGATAACGAACACAACTATGATAATGCCTGTCGTGGCGTCCATCAGGAGAATTCTAGCACGTCAGAGAGGATAAATCAAAAAAGGAGGGTCAGCCGCCAACCTTCTTCTTATCCTGGGGAGTGACCGCCTTGATGGAAAGGTTCAACCTGCCCATGTCATCGACCTCCACCAGTTTCACGATGACTTCATCGCCTATTTTAAGGGCATCTTCCACTTTCGCGATCCGGTGCGCAGCTATCTGGGAAATGTGCACCAGGCCATCTTTGCCCGGAATGATCTCAACAAATGCGCCGAAACCCATGATGCGCACGACCTTGCCCTTAAAGACATCACCGACCTTTGGCTCATAAGTCAGGTCTTCGATCGTCTTCTGGGCATTTTTAGCTCCCACCGAATCGCTTGAAGTGATCAATACTCTTCCGTCATCCTCGATATCGATCTGGGCGCCGGTCTCCTCAACGATCTTGCGGATGTTCTTTCCGCCCGGGCCAATGACCAGGCCGATCTTGGAAGGATCGATCTGGATGCAGGTAACTCTGGGCGCATAGGGGGACAAATCCTCGCGCGGCGCGGAGATAGCCTCCTCTATCTTTTTCAAAATGGTCTCTCTGGCTGCCTTGGCCTGTTTAAAGATCTTTTCGATCAGCTCCTGTGAGAGACCGTCGATCTTGACGTCAACCTGGATACCGGTAACGCCTTTCTTGGTGCCGGAAACCTTAAAGTCCATGTCACCCAGAAAATCCTCGATGCCCTGGATGTCGGTCAGCAGTTTTTCCTTATCGCCCTCTTTTACCAGACCGATAGATATCCCCGCCACCGGATTATCTATCTTAACTCCGGCATCCATTAGAGCTAAGGTACTGCCGCAGGTCGCGGCCATGGAAGTGGATCCATTGGAGCTCAATACTTCGGAAACCAGGCGTATCGCATAGGGGAATTTATCCTCATCGGGCACCACTGGAAGAAGGGAACGTTCGGCCAAAGCACCGTGCCCGATCTCGCGCCTGCCCGGCCCGCGCATGGGCCGCACTTCGCCGACCGAATATGACGGAAAATTATAATGATGCATGTAGCGTTTGCTCTCTTCATGGCTCAATCCGTCAAGCTTCTGCATCTCGCCCAGAGCGCCAAGGGTAGCAACGGTCAGGACCTGGGTCTCGCCCCGGGAAAAGACAGCCGAGCCGTGTACCCTGGGCAGGATCCCGACCTCGCAGCTGATCTCGCGAAGATCGTCCAGGCCCCGGCCATCCGGCCGTTGGCCCTTTTCGATGATCATCTTGCGGACGGATTTCTTCTGGATCTGCTCGATAACATTGCCGATATCCGCTTTTCTCTCTGCGATCAACGCTTTAAGCTCCTCATCCTTGCCGTCCTTAATGCCCTGGATAAGTTCTTCCCTGATCTTGGCCAGCTCATCCTGGCGCTTACCATAGTCAGTGGTGCTCGAGGCAGCCTTGATCTTGTCCGCCGCCTTGTCCGTCACATATTTGGAGATCTTTTCACTGGGCTGGTAAAGCTCCACCTTCTTTTTCGGCTTGCCGACCTCTTTGGCCAGCTTTTGCTGTAATTTAATGATCTCCTTGATCTTCTGGTGGGCTTCCTTGATCCCCTTGATAATATCGGCTTCCGGCACTTCCGCCGCGCCGCATTCGATCATCAGGACCTTATCCTGGCTGCCGGCCACCACCAGGTCCATCTCGGAATCCTGCATCTCAGCAATGGTGGGATCAACAATGAACTTTTCCCCGACCTTAGCCACTCGCGCCGCCGCGATCAGCGTGTCAAAGGGTATGTCAGAAATGGCCAGGGCGGCCGAAGCACCGATGAGCGCCAGGATATCAGGCGAATTCTCCTGATCAACGGAGAGCGGCGTGATCACCAGCTGAACATCGTTGCGGAAACCTTTGGGAAAAAGCGGCCGGATGGGACGATCAATGCGGCGAGAGGTTAAAACAGCATTTTCCGTGGGTTTGCCTTCGCGTTTGAAAAAACCGCCCGGGATCTTGCCCGCGGCATAAAGTTTTTCTTCAAAATCAACTAAAAGCGGGAAAAAGTCAATGCCGGCCCGGGGAGTATCTGACATGACCGCGGCGGCAATGACCATTGTATCCCCCAGCCTGACGACCACCGACCCGCTCGCCTGCTTCGCCATCCGCCCGGTCTCCAGTGAGAGGACCTTGCCTCCACCCAGATCCAATTCTACCTTTTTTATCATCTAAGCCTCAAACTCGCCACCAGGTCCTCATACCTTTTGACGTCCTTGCCCTCAAGGTAATTAAGGAGCTTTTTGCGCTGGCCCACCAGCATAAGGAGCCCGCGGCGGCTGTGATTGTCCTTTTTGTTCCTTTTTAGATGCTCGACCAGGGAATTGATCCTCTCGGTCAAGAGCGCCACCTGAACTTCCGGCGAACCGGTGTCGGCTTTTCCCTGGGCGTATTTCTTTATGACCGCCTGCTTCTTCTCTTTCTTCATCACCATTTCTTTTTCATTATAGCACAGGGCCTGACAACTTACAACCTTTTTACCTGATCTATGTCCCTTTTTATCTGTTCCTTCAGGTCCTCAACGTCCGAGAACTGTATTTCATCGCGCAGCCTCTTAAGCAGTTCGACCCCGAGCGTTTTCCCCCGCAGATCACCCTTGAAGCCCAGGATATGGACTTCCACCAGGCTGCTGTCCGCGCCGAAGGTTGGACGCGCCCCGATGTTGACCGCGCATTTCCTGCCGCCGACCCGACCGGCATAGACCCCATGCGCGGGCACCAGCTTGTGGGGATCCGTCTTAAGGTTCGCAGTAGGGAATCCCAGCGATCTTCCACGCCCGGAACCCCTGACGACCTTTCCGGAAACCTGATAGGGATGGCCCAGACGCCGGACTGCCCGGCCGAATTCTCCCCGGCTGACCTGCTCGCGGATCATCCCGGACTTGATGGCATGGTGATCTGAAGAAACCGGCGGGATCACGCTTACTCCAAAACCGAACTTTTTACCAAGCTGCCTGAGATGCCCCAGCCCCCCTTTTCTCCCCTTTCCGAAAGCGTAATCAAATCCGACAAAGACCTGCCGGACCCCCAGCTTTTTGACCAGATATTTTTCCACAAAAGCGCCATATGAAAGCCCCTGGACCCGCTTGTTGAAAACGATCACCACCACCCCATCCACGCCCAACCTGCAGAACAGATCTTCTCTTTCCGCCAGGGTGGTAAGGAGCTTCAAGCCGCGCTCCGGGACGATCAATTGCTGGGGATGGGGATCAAAAGTGATGGCCAACGAAGCCGCCTTGATCCTTTTAGCGTAGCGGACAGCGCTTTTTATGACCTTCTGATGACCCCGATGGACCCCGTCAAACGTGCCCAGCGCGACCACGGAGCCTTTGAGTTTTTTCCTGCGGGGGTGCCGGATTATCCTCATCGCAGGAAGACACCCCTGACAAAGAGGGTAACCCCCTTGATGTAGACCGTGCCGGGCAGGAAGAAAAGCTGAGAAAGGACCAGGGTGCCGACCACCCTGCCTAATATGATGTAAAAGACCACTGTGCGCACGTCGCCTTCTTTGCGTTTGCCCCGCGCGGCCTGGTCCGTGATATGGGCGGCAATGGGATCGACCATCAGGGTAAAGAGGATGGTGGCGATGCCGTTAACAATGCCGGAAAGCTGGGTGGCGGTCACGCGGTAGGTCGGGATGAGGGCCCCGGCCATGAGGGAACAGAGGACCCCAATGGCATAGATGGAGACCATCAGCAGGTTCAGCCAGAGAAAAAGCGTGGGGATACCTTCAAGGGAAAGGCCGCGGAAGGTCTTCAGCGTGGGCAAACGGAAACTCCTGGCCACCGAGACCAGCGTAGAGGGCCTGAAACCGTAGGCGATCAATCCCGGGACATGGCCGATCTGGTCGAACTTCCTGATGGCGCGGGTAAAGACCGAGACCGCAAAGGGCGTCATTATCGCCCCGATCAGGTTGCCGATGAACGCCGCGAAGATTATGATCCTGAAATTGCCCCAGAGGCTGTTCACGGTATTCTGGAGGATAGAGGTGTCCACCATACCGCCCAGCAGGGGCGCCTGGAGCATGTTGGACATCCTGGAGATCAAAAGCGAGGCGTTGACGAATGAGAGCGAAAGCGCCAGCTGTTTGGTGCGCACGCCCGTCAGCCGCATGGAGGAGGAGATCGTCTCCGTAAAGTGTATCAGCGCCGTAAAAACACAGACCACGATCAGCGGATCGATGAAAATGTTCATATTAGGAATGAATTATATCACGGATGCCGAGCAGGGAAAAACCCTTTTGCCTGAGCCGGCAGCTGTCGCAGACCCCGCAAGGTCGCTTCCCACCCTTGTAGCAGGACCAGGTAATTTCAAGCGGCGCCTTAAGTTTCATTCCTAAAGCAATGATCTGGGCCTTGGTCATGTCGATCAAGGGGGTCTGGACCCTGATCTTCTTCTTTTTGGTGCCGGTGCTGACCACTTTTTGGAACGCCCGATAAAAAGCCGGCCGGCAATCCGGATAACCGGAAAAATCAATGGCATTGGCACCGATAAAAATGGCTTCGGCGCCGATGGCCTCGGCGAACGAAAGCGCGAAGCTCAGGAAAATGATGTTCCTGGCCGGCACATAGGTCGACGGGATACCCTTGAGAGTTCTTCGGACCGGCACTTTGAGCTTCTTATCCAAGAGCGAGCTTCCCTTCCAGGGCAGGTCGATCTTAACGATGTGATAAGGGACTTTGGCGCGCTTCGCCACCGCGACCGCTGAACGCAATTCCCGCCTGTGCCTCTGGCCGTAATCAAAGATCAGGGCCCGGCATTTATAGCCCTTTTTCTTTGCATAATACAAAGTGGTGGTCGAGTCAATACCCCCTGAAAGCAGGACGATCGCTTTTGCCATAAGAGGATTTTATTATAAAAACGCTAAAAAAACAAGCGCATATCCATACAAGTTACAGCTCCCTTTTATCGATAATATATGTAGATATCACAAGAGCAACTTAAGCTTGCCTGTTAGCTAAGATTGCGTATTCCGGGAAGTCGAACAGGCTTCCTGTTTTTTTTCGGAAGAACTGGAAAATTGGCTGATTTTTGACGATAAATATAAGAGAGGACCGTATGAGTTCTATTTGCAATGTTAACATTAAATATGACCTGACCGCGGCCAACGGCATCCCAAAAAGCTGTAATGCTGAACAAACTGACGACATCCTTCTCAAGGGACTTCAAAGTTCGGATCCAGACCAGCGCTACGCTGCCATAAAACGCCTGGGAAACACCGGTCTTAAACCGATCCACAAGAAAACCCTGCTGAAAATGTTAAAGACCGAAAAGGACCCGCACGTGCTCGTGGAAGTGATCGGCGCCCTGGCGAATAACGGCGTCAGAGAAGCGGTCCCTGACATCCTGAAAAAACTCTCCGATCCCAAGGCCTGGTCCGCCGCGGCCAAAGCCCTGGCGACCCTTACTGATTCTTCCAACATCGGCCAAGTCGTCTCATCCCTGAAGGCGGCCTTCAAAACCAACCCCTCCCGCATCCTGGCCGAGCTCCTGCTCTACCTGGGGGAACCGCTCCCCTACCTGGAGAACTTCGCTAAAGGCGACCTGGAGATCTTCGGCGCGGAAGACACCTATATACATTATACCGAACCCTACCTGATGATGCTCCTGCCCCGGCCCATGATCGGTTTCTTCGTGGCGGCCGCGCCTCATGACTCCCTCCTGCCCAACGAATCCATTGCTTACGGCGGCAGCGGACAGAACGAAATGATGCCGGTGTTCGGGGGCTCGAAGGAGGCCTTTGCCCACGAGATCCGGCCGACCGCCGCATCCCAAATGAAACCCGCAGCAAAAGAAAACCTTATCCTTCTGTTAAAGGTCCTTAAGATCAGGCCTGAGCCCAAAGCCCTGCCCCTGCTCTTTGCCATGCTCAAGGACCCCAGACACCCCGTCCCAAAACCGCAAATAGCCGGAGCGGTCCTGGCCTGCTCCACTGAAAAAGAACTGCCCGTTCTTCTGGCCGAGCTAGGGAAAGGAGATCCCCTTTCCGCGGTCCTGATATTGTCTTTGCTGGAGGATAAGGTCCTTAAAGGCGAGGTCACGCCAGAACAGAGCGCAGCTATCTCTAAAAAGGTCATGAACATGCTCAAGAACGAAAAAGTGCGCTCCCTGGCCATCAAGTTCCTGGCCAACATCGGGGAAGCAAAGGTCGTTCCCGAGCTCATGAAATCGCTGCAGGGCCGTTATTGCGCCCTGGAGGTCCAGGCGCTGGTAAAGCTGGGAGCGGATAAAGAGACGCTCATTCCCATCTTCAAGAATATACTGGCCGACCCTGAACGTTCCGGCGATTCCCGTCTCTACGCGGCCTGGGCGCTCGCCGCTTACGGCGACCGCAGCGGGCTCAAGATTTTGCTGGAAGGCCTCTACCAGACCGCTCTCGGTGCCCCGACCCCCGAGAACCTGGAAAGAACGCAGGACCTGATCCTGGCCCTGGTTAACATCCTCAAGCCCAAGGACACCAAGCATCTGAAAAAGCTACTGAACTCATATCATCCCCAAGCCGTCATTTTGGGCCTGAAGCTCCTGTCCAAGGTCGGCAGCCAGGAGGACGTTGCCCTGGTCCTGTCCAGATTGAAGGATAACAACCTGGACACGGTTTCGCTCAAGACGCATTTCAAGCTGAACGGCCTGAAAGAGCCTGACCAGAACGACATTGAGAACTTCCAGCTCGAGGTCCGCATCAACGCCCTGCAGACGCTGGCCATCATCCGTAACAAGGACGACCAGGAGACCCTGAACATCATCAAAAAAGAGGTCGCTTTCTGGAAGGACCGCCTCGCCTATAAAAAAGCTTATGCCTCGGCACTGGCAAAGGTGGCCAGCAAGAACTCCCCGCCTCTATTCAAGCTTTCTCCGGAAGCGTTCGCCCATCTGGGATCGCCCGAAACCGCCGCGGAATCGGCTTTCTACGCCATGATAGAGGACGTCATCCCCAGATTAGAAGATTATGTGGAAGCCTGTGAATATGCGGTCGCCCAGAAAGAGGGGAAATCCGACGGAACACCGGGATTGTCGTTACCGAAACCCCTGAAGCTCAAGACCTCGCCGCTGCTCAAATTCTGATGATCTGACCCCGCTCCGCGCCCACTGAGATCAGCGAGATCTTCGCATTTGCCAGTTCGGCCAGTTTATCCAGATATTTCTTCGCGTTCTGGGGAAGGTCTTTATAGTCCTTCACCTTGCTGATCGGCTCTTTCCAACCCGGCACTTCCTCGTAGACCGGCTTACATTTTTCCAGGCGCCGGATGTCGGTCGGGAAATCAGTGACCTGTTTACCTTTATATTCATAAGCCACACAGAGCTTGATCTTGTCCAGGTTGTCAAGCACGTCAAGCTTGGTAATGGCCAGACTGGTCAGGCCGTTGATCTTGGCGGCGTGTTTCATGACCACTCCGTCAAACCACCCGCAGCGCCTCGGCCGGCCGGTGGTCGCGCCGTATTCATTGCCCCAATCCCGGAGCTGGTCGCCGACCCCACCTTCGATCTCGGTCGGAAAAGGACCTCCCCCCACCCGCGTAACATACGCCTTGACCACGCCAATGATCTCATCCACGGCCATGGGCGAAAATCCCGCTCCCACACAGGCCCCGGAAGAGACCGGATTGGAAGAAGTAACATAAGGATAAGTGCCGTGATCAACGTCCAACATCGTCCCCTGGGCACCCTCCAGAAGCAGTTTTTTCTTCTTTTGGATCGCATCGTGAACAACCGAAGAGGATTCTTCCACCACAAATCCCTTGATGGCATGGGCGTATCCCAGATATTCATTGAGGATCGTTTCAACATTGCTGCTGACCTTCATGCCGTAGAACTTTTCCAGCAAGAAGGACTTTTCTTCCAGATTCCATTCCAGTTTGGCCCGGAGGTCTTTTTGGTCGTAGAGATCGGCAATGCGGATGCCGCGCCGGTTGTACTTATCAACGTAGCAGGGGCCGATGCCGCGGCACGTCGTCCCGATGCGGCCGGCCTCCTTTTTCTTTTCCTGTGCCTTGTCCAGGTCCTTGTGATAAGGCAGGATCACGTGCGCCTGAGATGATATCCTGAGATTATCTACGGGATGACCTTTGCTTTTCAAGGTCTCTATTTCCTGAATGAGCACGGCCGGATCAACGACCACTCCGTTGCCTATAACGCACAGGACGTTCGCATAGAAAATGCCGGAAGGGATCAAATGGAGCTTAAAGGTCTCGTTCTTGATGACCACGGTATGCCCGGCATTGTTGCCTCCCTGATAGCGCACCACCATGTCCATGTCCCGGGCCAGAAGATCGGTGATCTTGCCTTTCCCCTCATCCCCCCACTGCGTGCCCACAATTACGGTTACCGCCATTTTACTCATCGCTCCTTGCCCATAAAAATGCCCCGCCGTGCCGTACGCACAGCAGGGTACAATATCCTAGGATAGTTTACCACAAAATAAACATATTTCAATAATCAAGGTTGACATTTATTATAAAATATTCCAGAATACCTCAACCGGAGAAAAAATGCGGAATAAGGCCCTCAACATCCTCTTGTTCTGTCTCGTTCTGGCCCTGGCAACAGCGGCCGCCGTCCTGTTCTCGTCCGGCTGCGAACACGCGGGCGGGCACCTGACCACCACCACTACGACGACCACCACCACCGGCACGGGCACCACCACTTCCAGCACCGGCACCACCACCACGGTCACGTTCAGCACCACCACCACCATCGTTTCCGTGGGCGGCAAGACCTTCACCATCCAGAACGTGGACTACACCGGCGCCCGCATCGGCAATATCTATACTTCGGCCGTCATCGACAGGAACGATAACAACCGGATACACATCAGCTACTTCCACCGCATCAATGAAGACCTGAGATACGCCGTGGGCAGGCCCGGCTCCTGGGAGATCTACGCCATCGACTCCAGCGGCGATGTCGGGCTTTACACCTCCATCGCCCTGGACAGCAGCAACAACGTGTACATCAGTTATTACGCGCCCCGCGACAGCGCCCTGGCCCTGATCTCACAGGAAGGAGGGACATGGGGAACATTCTACGTTGACGACCCGCTTAGCGGCGAGGACGTGGGATACTATTCATCCATGGCCATTGACGGCAGCGGCAAGGCGCACATCTGCTATTATGACTGGGACAACACGGACCTTAAATACGCGACCAACCAGAGCGGGGCCTGGACCACGGAGATCGTTGACGGCACCGGGGTCGGGGTCCATATGGGCAAGTACTGCTCGCTCGCGGTCGACAGCGCCAACAAGGTACACATCAGCTTTTATAACGAGACCGGCAACACCCTGAGATACGCTTACGGCGAAAGCGGGAGCTGGGCTAAGGAGAACATCGAGACCCTGGTTAACGTCGGCGAATACAGTTCCATCGTGACGGATGCCAGCAACGTGGCGCATATCAGCTATTATGACCGCGGTAACGGCCATCTCAGGTACGCGAGCGGCAACCTGGGGTTATTTTCCAGAAAGATCGTGGATGCATCCGCTGATGTCGGCCAGTTCAACAGCATCGCGCTGGACAGTTCCGGCGAACCCCATATCAGCTATTACGATGTCACTAACTCATCCCTCAAATACGCGAGCCTGTCCGGCGGCGTGTGGACTCCGCTTACCATTGACTCCGCAACCAACGTGGGGCAGGACACATCCCTTGCCTTCGGCACCAACGACAAAGCCCGTATCAGCTATTATGACGTGGGGAACAACCTGCTGAAAGTCACCTTCGAAGAGTGATCAGACCGTCCGGATATGGATCTCTTTGAGTTGTTTCTGGTCAACCACATCCGGCGCGCCGGTCAGGGGGCAGAGCGCGGACTGGGTCTTGGGGAAAGCGATCACGTCGCGGATGGATTCCATCCCCGCCAGCAGCATCACCAGGCGGTCCAGGCCTAAGGCGATCCCGCCGTGGGGCGGCGCCCCGTATTCCAGCGCTTCCAACAGGAAGCCAAAGCGCCGTTTGGCTTCCTCTTCGGAGAAACCCAGGATCTTGAATATCTTTCTCTGGATGTCCATGCGGTGGATCCTGATGGAGCCGCCGCCGATCTCCTCGCCGTTAAGCACGAAATCATAGGCCTGGGCCTTGATCTTGCTGGGCTCCTTGATGAACCTCTCCTCAATGTCATCCCATTTGCCGTGGGGAGCAGTAAAGGGATGGTGATGGGAGACCCAACGCTTTTCGCTCTCGCTGCGCTCGAAAAGCGGAAAATCCGTGACCCACAGGAAATGAAAGCCGTTCTTATCGATCAGGCCCAGCTTCTTTCCCAGCTCAAGGCGGATCTGCCCCAGCACCTGGTTGACGACCCTGGGCTTGTCCGCCACAAAGATCAACACATCGCCGGTCTCGCCCTTCAGGCGGCCAACGATCGCGTTCATCTCCTCGATCTTGAAGAACTTCACGATCGGCGACTTCATGCCGCTGGAGGTGATCGAGACCCACGCCAGCCCCTTGGCCCCAAGTTTTTTGGCAAGATCTTCCAGCCCGTCCAGGTCGGCGCGTGAGAATTTGGCCCCGCCCTTGATATTGATGCCTTTTACTATCCCTCCCCTGGCCACCGTTTCCTTGAAGACCTTGAACTCGACGTCCTTGACCAGTTCGGTAACTTCTTCCAGCTCCAGGCCGAAGCGGGTGTCGGGCTTGTCCGTGCCGTACTTGCGCATGGCGTCCTTCCAGGTCAGCCTGGGAAAAGGGACCTCCATGTTGGGGATATGCTTTCCCCGGAACTGGTCAATGACCTTCTGCAAAGCTGCCATAGTATGGACCATGACCCGCTCAACCATGTCGATCACGTCCTTCTCCGTACAGAAGGACATCTCGATATCCACCTGGGTGAACTCCGGCTGCCGGTCCGCGCGCAGGTCCTCGTCCCGGAAACAGCGCGCGATCTGGAAATAGCGGTCAAGCCCTCCCACCATGCAGAGCTGCTTGAAGAGCTGGGGGGACTGGGGAAGCGCGTAGAACTTGCCCGGGTTCAGCCGGCTCGGGACCAGAAAGTCTCTTGCCCCCTCCGGAGTGGACTTCGTCAGAAAGGGAGTTTCTATTTCCAAAAAACCCTCTTTATCCAAACAATCCGAGATGGCCCTGGTAATATTATGCCTGAAGATCAAGTTCTCCCGCATCTTATCCTTGCGCAGGTCAATATAGCGATATTTCAATCTGACCGTTTCATCCGGTTCCGTGCGCGCGTCCGCGATCTCAATGGGAGGGGTCTTGGAAACATTGAGGATATCCAGTTCAGAAGCAGAAACCTCGATCTCACCGGTGGGAAGGTCCTTGTTCGCAGCCTCGGCCGCGCGCTCCACCACTTGCCCCTTAACACATATCACGTATTCGCCGCGAAGTTTTTCTGCGGTCGCGTGCAGATTCTTGTTCTCCGACCTAAAAACCACCTGGGCCAGGCCGGAGCGGTCGCGCAGGTCAATAAAAATTAAGCCGCCGTGATCGCGGCGGCGGTGGACCCAGCCCGCCAAAGTGACCTCGGAACCGACGTCCTTCTTCCTCAGCTCTCCGCAATTCCTGGTTCGGTACATGGGTCCTCCTTCACTTCATCAACGGTTATGAAAAGCTGATGCTGAGAAAAAAGGTTCATGGTCTTGCAGCGCGGGCATTTGATCTCCACTTCCGCCTCACCCTCCACCTTCGCCAGCAGCCGGTTGCACTGCCGGCATCTAAAATCGCTCATGCCGATCCCTCCTTCAGAGTTACAGAGAAATCTTAACATAAACGAGAGAGGCATTCAAATAAATCCCGCACTGAAAAAGTGCGGGATAAAAGATGGCTTATTACTCTACTTTATATTTTCCGCGATCAATGCAGATATTTTATCGCCCTGCAACGCTCCACCCCGGGAACCTTCTGCCTTGTCCCAAACCACCCTGAACACTCCTTCAACAGATAATCCGCTTAAGCTTCTCAAAGGTTCTAATTCCCTGGTCGCAGTGATTAGGAAATTGCTCCTCAACCCCCTTACCCTAGGCACAAATCCAAGGCCGACCAACTCTCCAAGCTTCATTTTTCCAGAAGAATCTCCGTGCCTCATTATTCCATAAAAAAGACCACCTGCACCCGGCTGGGTATAACCAATTGACTTATTATCCACTCTCACTTCCAATAAATCCGCTTCTGCACCTCTTACCGGTGTCATCGTAAGCGATTTAGGCCTTTGACGGAATAACAATATCCTTCCTACTGAACCTTGGGTCATATTAAAAGATCGTAAGCTATATCTCCGTGATGGTCCCTGCAGACCTCCAGGTATTCCAGGTATTCCTGCCATTATCTATTCCTCCCTGCCCCCGAGGCTTAAGCAAAGTCGAGGGGCTTAAAATCAACCTACAAGAAGTTTATCAGCAGGACTTCTAAGAAATTTCACTTTTCCTGAAATAATGCGGGGAGGAATTCAGGGCCTTCTCAATTCTTTGAGGAGATCATCAAAGACAACTTCTTTCTGCTCGCCCGTCCCCATATCCTTAAGCGCGGCAGATCCTTTGGCGAGCTCATCTGCTCCAAGCAGATAAACATATTTAGCCCCCAGCCTGTCCGCCATTTTCAGCTGTGCCTTCAGGGATTTCCCCGCATAATCCATGTCCGCCGCGATCCCTTTTTCCCTGGCTTTAGACAACAGATCAAACCCTAGCTTTCCAGCCTCATCCCCCAGCGTGGCAATAAATAAAATAATTTTACCTTCATTTGACATTTGACATTTGTCATTTGTCATTATCTGGATGACCCTTTCCATACCGATCGCGAACCCGACTGCCGGCGTCGCCTTGCCTCCCAGTTCCTGCACCAGGGTGTCATATCTCCCTCCCCCGGAGACCGCATTCTGCGCGCCCAATTTACCGGACAGGAGCTCAAAGGTCGTTCGGGTGTAATAATCCAGGCCCCTCACCAGCCGCTTGTTGACCTTGAACTTGACCTCCTGATAATCCAGCATCTTGACGACCTGCTCAAAATGATCCCTGCATCCGGGACAGAGAAGATCGACCGAAGCCGGCGCGCCGTCAATGGGGCCCTGGCACTTTCCTTCCTTGCAGTCCAGGATGCGCAGGGGATTGAACTCGAACCTTTCCTTACAGTCAGCGCACATCTTCGCAACGTTCTCCTTGAAATACTTCTTCAGCTCTTTCCTGAAATGCGGCCGGCACTTTTCACAGCCCACGCTGTTGATGTTGACATCGATATCCTTTATCCCCAGCTCCTTGAACAACTGGACGTTCATCAGCACGATCTCCGCGTCCAGCAAGGGGTCCGGGGAACCGAAGGCCTCCACCCCGGCCTGATGAAATTGGCGCTGTCTTCCAGCCTGGGGACGCTCATAACGGAACATAGGACCTATATAATAAAGTTTAGTTATTTGATCCGGACCAATCAGATTATTTTCCAAGCAGGCCCTGGCCACGGGAGCGGTCTCTTCCGGCCGCAGGGTCAGGCTTCTGCCCTTGCGGTCCTTGAACTCGTACATCTCTTTCTTGACGATGTCCGTGGTGCTGCCGATGGAGCGGGTGAAAAGCTCGGTGCTCTCAAAGACCGGGGTCCGGATCTCGTTATAATTATATATCGCGAAGACCCTGCGGCAAGCCTCCTCCAGGCTCTGCCACAGCAGCGCCTCGTCCGGCAGGATATCCTTGGTCCCGCGGGGGATCGAATACTTCATAATGGACGGATTATAACATATCTGCAAAATAAATTGAAATTCACATATTGATTAGCAAAATCCGGTGTGGTATATTATGGTCAAATGTCAAGAAAAACAGCCCTGGCTTTGGTCATCCTGTCGCTCCCGCTGGTATTAAGCTCCTGCGTCCAACCCTCGCCGCCCAAGGCGGAATACCTGGATTACGAGATCACTAAAATGCACCTGGAGGGGATCGTGGTCCATTTCTACTTTGACATCGAGAACCCCAACCCCCTCCCCATCGAGATCGCCCAGTATTCATACACCATCTACATAAACGACCGCGAGTTCATGAAAGAGGTCCAGCCGGGGTTCAACCTCCCCGCCTCGGGAAAGAAAAGGGTCACCATCCCGGTCACCCTGCGCTATGAGAGTGTGTTCGGCACCGCGCTTTCCGTGCTCGAGCTCGTGGCCCAGGGAAAGACCAGCATTTCCTTCCGCATCGACGGCAAGATCAGCGCCGGCGCCATGGGCGTTTACGTGCAGACCCCGCTTCAGGCCTCGGGTACCATCCCCATCCCCAAAGAGATCAACCTCTAGATGAAAAAAAGGGTCTTCATTACCGGGATCAGCGGCTGCGTTGGCCATTATTTGTTCGATGAGCTGGCGAATGACCCGCAGTACGAGCTTAACCTGCTGGTAAGGCACCCGGAAAAGCTCAGGTTCAATTATCAGGCCTATCAGAACGTATCCCTGATCTATGATGACCTCAAGAACGTCAAAGAGCACGCCGACCTCATCCGGCAGATGGACTCTGTCATTCACCTGGCCGCGGAATGGGGGAGCTACGCCGGCAACTATGACTACACCCTCGGGCTTTTTGACCTGCTCGACCCCCAACAATGCCAAAAGGTCATTTACTTCTCGACCGCCAGCATCCTGGGGCCGGACAACCTTCCGGTCAGGGAAGCGGGCCGGTTGGGAACGCCCTACGTGCGCGCCAAATATGATGTTTACCGCAAACTGCCCGAGCTGAAGATCTATCCCCGTATCACGACCCTCTTCCCCACCTGGGTGCTGGGAGGGGACATCCATCATCCCTACTCCCACGCCTCCGAAGGCATGCTCGCCCTGCGCAATTGGCTCTGGCTTATCCGCTTCTTCACGGTCGACGCGACCTTTCATTTTATCCACGCCCGGGACATCGCCCGCATCGTCAAATACCTGCTGGAGAACGACGCCCCGGACAAGGACCTGGTGCTCGGGAACACTCCCCTCAGCGCAAGCCGGTTCCTGAAAGAGGCCTGCGCATTCTTCAGCCAACGGGTCTATTTCCAGGTCCCCATCACCCCGCGCCTGGTAAAGGCGCTCGCCTTTCTGACCGGCCGCAGGCTCCAGAGCTGGGACCTTTACTGTTTTGAGAGAAGGCATTTCATCCACCAGACCGTGAATGCCGGATCCTTCGGCTTGGACTCCGAGCTCCAGAGCATTGAACAAGTGCTCAGCGACCTGGTGAGGACCAAAGCGGTTTAACCCGTCCCTCTTCTGTGCTATAATTCCTCACGTTAAAAAGGAGAAAAGCCCATGCGATGGAAAGGTGTTATCGAGGAATACAGGGAATACCTTCCGGTAACGGATAAGACCCCGGTAGTAACCTTTTATGAAGGGAACACCCCTCTTCTTTTCGCAAAACACATCTCAGAGATCACCCGCTGCAAGGTCCATCTCAAGTACGAAGGAGCAAACCCCTCCGGGTCTTTTAAGGACCGGGGGATGTGCATGGCCATTGCCAAAGCCCTTGAAAAAGGCTGTAAAGCGGTCATCTGCGCCTCCACCGGCAACACCTCCGCCTCCGCCGCTGCTTTTGCCGCGCGCGCCGGCATCGACTGCATCGTGATCATCCCTAAAGGAAAGATCGCTCTGGGGAAGCTCTCGCAGGCGATCATGCATGGAGCCAAGGTCTTTGAAGTGGACGGCAACTTTGACCAAGCCCTCGAGCTTGTAATAGAGATGGGCGAAAAATACCCCGTCGAGATCGTGAATTCCATCAACCCCTTCCGGATCGAGGGGCAGAAGACCGGTGCCTTTGAGATCTGCAACCAGCTTGACGCGGTCCCGGATTTCCACGCCATCCCCGTGGGCAACGCCGGCAACATCACCGCCTACTGGAAAGGCTACAAGGAATATTACAACGCCAAACAGATCAGCTCCCTTCCCAAGATGATCGGCTTCCAGGCCGAAGGCGCCGCCCCCATCGTGCGCGGCCATCCCATCCCGAATCCGGAGACCCTCGCCACTGCCATCCGCATCGGCAATCCCGCCAGCTGGAAAGGCGCGGTGGCCGCGGCCGAGGAATCCGGCGGGTCCATCAGCATCGTCACGGACCAGGAGATCGTTGAAGCCTACAAGCTCGTGGCTGCCCGGGAAGGGATCTTCATCGAACCCGCCTCCGCCGCTTCGGTCGCCGGGCTGATCAAGCTGGCCAAAGCCGGCAAGGTCCCGGATGGCTCGACCGTGGTCTGCATCCTGACCGGCCACGGCCTCAAGGACCCGGACAACGCCATCCGCCATGGCGAAAGGCCCGCTTTCATCCCCTGTAAAGCCTCCGAGGTAGCGAAAAGACTCGGATATTAGATGAGAGCAAAAGTCTCCATCGTTGAATGCAAGAGCTACGAACAGCAGCAGGTTGACCAAGCCGTTCACCAAAGCCTGGAGCTTGTCGGCGGCATACGCAATTTCATAAAACCCAAAGACAAGGTCCTGATCAAGGTCAACGCGCTCCAGGCCCGCGATCCGGACGATTGCGTCACCACCCATCCCGCTGTCGTGGCCGCGGTGGTAAAAGAGGTTAAAAAGGCGGGCGCCATCCCGCTGGTAGGGGACAGTCCGGGCAGCATCTCGGCCAACGTCCGCCAGACCATGGAGAAGACAGGGATCAAGCAGGCGACCGAGGAAGCCGGTGGTAAGATCGTCTATTTCCAGGAAACCGGCATTGTGGACGTTCCCAGCCCCAGCGGCAACCCCAATATCAGCCAATTAAAGATCGCCAAAGCGGTCATGGAAGCGGACGCCGTCATCAACCTGCCCAAGCTTAAGACCCATAATCTCACTCTCTTCACGGGCGCGATAAAGAACATGTTCGGCGCCATTACCGGCTTCCACAAGTCACGCTTCCATATCGCTTCTCCCCGGCCGCAGGACTTT
>Ga0209536_100001165_pt1 | contig 43476 bp, 39 predicted proteins | sample DeeMarSeWOR28_12_FD_187461 | JGI IMG/M metagenome (GOLD analysis project Ga0209536, IMG submission 187461) | Marine sediment microbial communities from White Oak River estuary, North Carolina - WOR-2-8_12 (SPAdes) (version 2) | ecosystem: Environmental > Aquatic > Marine > Intertidal zone >...
AAAAGAAGTACTTAATTCAAAAACAATTTGGTTATGCTCCTCTTGTTTCACATGTGCTGAAAGATGTCCAAGGGACATCAATATCACAAAGATAATGGAAGCATTACGTCAGATAATATTGCGAAAAAATATTGATAAAACAAAATTAACCATGTTAACTAAAGAGGAAAAAGAAGCAATTCCTCAGTTAGCATTTGTATGTTTATTTAGAAAAAATGTAGGGTAATAAAATGAAGCTGTTGTACTATCCAGGATGTACATTAAAGACATCTGCAAAAAACCTTGAGAAATCAGCATTTTGTATAGCAGAAGCTCTCGGTCATGAAATGGTAGAAATGAAAGATTGGACTTGTTGCGGGGTTTCGTCTTCTCTTACTGATGATGACCTTATGCATCATCTTGCACCATTAAGAAACTTAGTTCACATAGAAGATGAAGGTGAAAATAAGATAATAATACTATGTGATATGTGCTGCAACACCCTTAAACAAACCAATTTAAGAGTAAAGGAAAAACCTGAAGATCTTGAAACACTTAATTCATTCATGGATGAAGAAACTGATTATAAAGGAACTGTAAATGTTCTTCATTTCCTTGAGTTTCTTAGAGATGAAGTAAGTTTTGATAAACTTAAAAAGATGGTGAAAAATCCATTGAAAGGCATGAAGATTATGCCTTATTACGGATGCATGTTACTAAGGCCAAGAGAAGTTGCAATAGATGATGCAGAGGAACCAACAATTATGAAGGATTTATTAAAATCCCTTGGTGCAGAGGTTATTGATAATCCATTCAAAATAGAATGTTGTGGATCATATCACACAATTGAAGAAAAAAAATTGGTTTCAGATAGAGCCTATAGGATTACAAAATTTGCACAGGATAGAGGTGCAGAAGCAATAGTGCTTTCTTGTCCACTTTGTAGATTTAATCTCGATGTTAGAGGAAAAGAAGCAGAAAAGACATATAACAATTATAAACAGGTTCCTGTTTACTACTACTCTCAGCTTATAGCTGTTGCTTTAGGTTTGGATCCAAAAAACTGCGGGTTCGGGGATCACGCAGTAGATCCAATCTTATTACTTAAGAAAAAGGGGGTTTTTGAAAATAAACCAGAATGATTAAAATTTTATAGAATTGGTGATTGTATGAGTAAGGAGAAAAAAGAAAAGAAAAAAGAAGCCGGAAAAAAGAAAAAATTACAACTTGCGTTTTATTGGGCTGCCAGTTGTGGTGGATGTGAGATAGCAGTTTTAGATATTAATGAAAAAATTTTGGATGTTGTAGCTATCGCAGATATTTTATTTTGGCCTGTTGCAATTGATATAAAATATAAAGATGTTGAAGCCATGAAGGATAAATCAATTGATGTCTGTTTCTTTAATGGTTCTATAAGAACTGAAGAACAAGAACATATCGCACAATTACTTAGAAAAAAATCAAAAGTACTAGTAGCATTTGGAGCATGTGCAGTTAATGGTGGAATCCCAGGTCTTGCAAATGTAGCAAATAAAGAAGAAATCTTTAAAGTTGCTTACTTAGATAATCCCTCAACAGATAATCCAAAAAAGATAATACCAAAAACCTCTGTAAAAGTAAAAGAGGGAACTCTTACATTACCAGAATTTTATGACACTGTAAAAACTCTTTCTCAAACAGTTGATGTTGATTACTATCTACCAGGTTGCCCTCCAACACCTGATATGATAATGACAGCAGTAGGTGCAATTGCTGAAAACAAGTTACCTCCAAAAGGTTCGATTATTGGGCCCTTGAAATCTGTATGTGATGAATGCAGATTTGAAAAATCTGAGAAAAAGATCAAAGAAATCAAAAGAATTTATGAACTTGACAAATGGGAAGAAAAATGCTTACTTGAACAAGGTGTTGTCTGCCTAGGACCTGCAACTCGTGGAGGGTGTGATGCACGATGCTTAGATGCAAATATGCCATGTACTGGATGTGGCGGTCCAACGCCTAACGCTCTTGATCAAGGTGCTAAGATGATATCAGCTCTTGCTTCAATTCTTGGAATTGAGGGTGAAGAGAAAATGAGTGATGAAGAAGTAGAAAAATTAATTGAACAAGTTGTAGACCCAGTTGGAACCTTTTACAAATATGGTCTACCTAATGCTATTATAAATAGGAAGGTGATGAAATAATGAAAACGATAACAATTGATCCAATTACTCGTCTTGAGGGACATGGGAAAATTAATATTTTCCTTAATGGACAGGGCGATGTAGAAAATGCATATCTTCAAATACCTGAACTTCGGGGCTTTGAACGTTTTGCTCAAGGTCGAAGAGCAGAAGATATGCCTCAAATTACATCACGTATATGTGGAGTATGCCCTGTTGCTCATCATTTTGCTGCAACAAAAGCCCTTGATGCAGCATTTAATGTAGATCCTCCTTCTGCTGCAAAAAAACTCAGAGAACTTATGTATTCTGGATATTACATATATGATCATATATTACATTTTTATTTCCTTGGCGGACCAGATTTTGTTGTAGGTCCTGATGCACCAGCTGCTAAACGAAATGTTCTTGGTGTAATTGAAAAAGCTGGAGTTGAAATTGGTAAGGAAGTCATAAAACATAGAGCTTATGGTCAAAAAATTACTGCAATTCTAGGTGGAAAAGCAACTCACCCTGTTTGCGGACTTCCTGGTGGAGTATCAAAAGGTTTGAACAAGGATGAAGTAAAAGAAATTGAAACAATGACAAAATCATGTATTGATTTTGCTAAATTTTCATTACAGCTGTTCAATGATATCGTATTAAAAAACAAAGATTATGTTGATTTGATATTAAGCGATCCTTATCAGTTAAAAACATACAATATGGGACTTGTTGATAAAAACAATAAGGTAAATTTTTATGATGGAAAAATAAGAGTTACTGATCAGCAAGGAAAAGAGAAAGTCAAATTTGATGTAAAAGATTATACAAAGTATGTTGCAGAACATGTTGAAGAATGGACATATATTAAATTCCCTTATCTAAAAAGTGTAGGATGGAAGGGCTTTAAAGATGGAAAAGACAGCGGAATTTATAGAGTAGGACCATTAGGTCGACTAAATGCTGCGGAAGGAATGGCAACACCACTAGCTGATAAAGAATACAAGAAAATGTTTGAAACACTTGGTGGTAAAGCAGTGAATTCAACTCTTGCATTCCATTGGGCACGCTTAATTGAGCTATTATATGCAACAGAGAGAGCAATGGAGCTTATCAAAGATCCTGAAATAACCTCAACAAAAATTAGAAATCCTGTGGGAGAACCTGGGGAAGGTATTGGTGTAACTGAAGCAGCTCGTGGAACATTAATACATCACTATAAACTTGATAAAAAAGGACTTATTGATAAGGCAAATCTTATAGTTGCAACTACAAATAATTCTGGTGCGATAAACATGTCAATAAGAGATGCAGCTATTGGAATAATCAAAAAAGGAAAGGTCAATGACGGACTCTTAAATATGGTTGAAATGGCATTTAGAGCATATGATCCATGTTTTGCCTGTGCAACACATACCCTGCCTGGTGGTATGCCATTAGAAGTTAATATTTATGACCATAATAAAAAGCTATATAAAAAACTCAGACAAAATTTGTAGAGGAACTAAAAAGATGAAAACTATAGTTCTAGGAGTAGGAAATCAGATTCTTGGTGATGATGGAGTAGGAATACATGTAGTAAATGAATTAAAAAAACAGATTAAAGATCCAAATATCACTCTTGATAATGCGGTAACTGGAGGTATGAATCTTCTTGAACTACTCTTAGGTTATGATAAGGCAATAATAATTGATGCTGTAAAAACAAATGATGGGAAATCTGGTGATGTTAAAAGAATACCTCTTTCTAATTTCTCTACCATGCATTCTTGTAATCCTCATGATGTATCACTAATTGAAGCTATTGAGATAGCTAAAAAAATGGGTGAGGATAAAATCCCTAAAGAAATTATTGTCATTGGGATACTTATGAAAGAAATACCATGTGAATTTGGGGAAAAATTAAGTGAAAAAATATCCTCAGCTGTTCCCAAAGCTATTGATATGACTCTTAAAGAAATTAATAATAAAATAAAAAATTCAACTTGAGGTGGAAAATAAAATGTCAAATGAATTTGAACCAAACATTATAGGTTTTTTATGCAACTGGTGTTCGTATGCTGGTGCAGATCTTGCAGGAACAAGCAGGATGAAATATCCTCCTAACATAAAATCAATACGTGTTATGTGTTCTGGAAGAGTAGATCCTGTATTCATTCTAGAAGCATTGAAAAAGGGTGCCGATGGCGTTCTTGTTGCAGGATGTCATCCAGGCGATTGCCATTATCAATCTGGAAATTACAAGACTAATCGCAGAATAAAACTTCTAAAAAAACTGCTTGGAGAAATGGCAATTGATCCAAAGAGAGTAAGATTTGAATATGTTTCTGCTTCTGAAGGTCAAAAATTTGCACAGGTTGTAACAGAGTTTGTTGATGAACTTAAAAAAATGGGACCAAACCCATTGACTGAAGTGAAAGTATGAAAAAAATTGATATAGAGCAATTAAAGAAAATTGTAGGCGCTAAAAATATATCTGATAAAATTGCAGATTTATATGTTTATGGAGCTGATGCATCGGTTCATCAGGCAATGGCTGGTGTAATTGTAAGGCCAAAAACAATAAATGAAGTTCAAAAAATAATGCGATATGCAAACAAGAACAAAATACCGGTTGTACCAAGAGGTGCAGGATCAGGAACTTCTGGTCATACAGTTCCAATTGATGGTGGAATAATTCTTGATATGAAACGCATGAACCATATTATTGATATTTCTCCTCAGGATATGCTTGTTCGTGTGGAGCCAGGCGTTGTTGATGATGATCTAAATCGAGCGCTCAAACCTCTAGGTCTTTTTTATCCACCGGCACCTGCTTCAAGTAGGATTGCTACTATTGGTGGAGAAATAGCTGCAAATGCATCTGGGGTTAGATCTGTTAAATATGGTGCTACTCGTGATTATGTATATGGGATGAAGGTCGTAATGGCAAATGGAGATTTAGTAAATCTTGGAAGTAACACTCGTGTTCACTCATCAGGATATCAACTTGAGAGATTAATAGTAGGTTCTGAAGGAACCCTTGGTGTTGTTGTTGAAGCAACAATGGGTATTAGACCCTTACCAAAATTTAGATGTCTTGCAGTTGCAAATTTTGATAAACTTGAGGATGCAGGTAATGCAATATCTGAAATTATTACTAGCGGTTGTGAACCATCCATGCTTGAATTAATGGATAAAATTGGTATTGTTGCAGTAAACAAGGCATTGAATCTTGGCCTCCCTGAGGTGGGGGCAATAGTAATGTTTGAAGCTGACGGAAATGTGAAAGAAGCCGTTGACTATGAAATTGAAAAAATGAAGAAAATTTGCCAAAACCACAATGGATCTGGAATCAAAAAAAGCTATGATCTTGCAGAAAGAACAAAACTATTTAGCGGAAGAAAAAAGTTATTTGCTGCACTTTCAAGATATAAGGAAGGAATAATATGTACAGACCTTGCAGATGATATGGGAGTGCCTAACTCAAAGATTGCTGAGGCTGCTGCAAAAATCCATGAGATTGCAAAAAGAAATAATGTTATTATGGCAGTCTATGGCCATTGTGGGTCTGGAGTAATTCATACAAAAATAATGCTTGATCCTAAAAAGAAAAGTCAATGGAAGGATGCAGAGAACGTAATTGATGAACTTTATGATTATATTCATTCAGTTGGTGGAGTAACTTCTGCAGAACATGGTATCGGATTATCAAAAGCTCCATCTTGGAAGAAAGCAAGACCTGATATGATACCTGTTATGAGAAAAGTAAAAAGAGCTCTTGATCCAAACAATATCCTCAATCCTCATAAAATAATGGATGCACCAGATGATTGGGTTGGAGCAACAAAACTAAGATACAAGGTGGGATAATGGGAATTATAGGAAGATTATTTTATACCAAAGATAAAGGGAAATTCAAAAGATCCAAAAAATGGGAAGGCGAATTAAATAAATGTATACGGTGTGGATATTGCTACGAGCTTTGTCCATTATTTAAGTCAAATAATTGGGAATCTGATACTCCTCGTGGCAAACTACTGTTAATCTATGGTATGATAAACAACGAAATTGAACCTTCTCAAGAAATCGTTGATAAAATCTTTCAATGTTTTTATTGTAAAAACTGCAGTGACAACTGCTCAGCAGGGGTGCCTATAACTGAAATACTATCAGATGCAAGGGCAGATTTAATCGAACAAGGTTTTGAAGTTGAAGGAACAACGGTAAAAATCGATGAGGATTTATGCAGTGTATGTGGAATCTGTGTCCCTCTTTGTAAATATGAAGCATTAACAATTGAACCAACTGAAAAGGACAAAGAAAAAATTGTTGTAGATAAAGTTGAATGTAGAGGGTGTGGGCTATGTGTTTCAGCATGCCCGTCAGGTGCAATTACTCAAAAAGAAGGATGCGAAGTAACAATACCTGAGCTACATGATAGGGTAAAAGAAATTATTAAACAAGAGGGGAAGAAACTAGTTGTTTTTGCATGTAATTGGTCTATGTTTCCAGGTTTACAATTAAGTGAATCACCTACCCTTGTAAAAACACCCTATGGTATAATTGTTAGTATGTGCTCTGGACGTGTAGCACCTGAGCTTATACTCAATGCATTTCAAGAAGGGGCATGGGGGGTTTTAGTCGCAGGTTGTCCACCTGAGGAATGTGACCATGATGGTAACTACAAGACAAGAAGGCGACTGGTTTTACTTAGAAATATATTAAAAGAACTAAACATCGATTCAAAAAGAATTAAACTTGAATGGTTTTCAACAAAAGAATCAGCTAAACTTCAGAGTGTTATTAATGATTTTATGAAAGAACTTGATAAAATGGGTCCGATTAAAAAAATTGAGGTAAGTAAAAAAATTGGAGGCTGAGATATGAAAGAAAAATTTGAACCAAACATAATTGGATTTTTATGCAACTGGTGCTCTTATGCTGGAGCAGATCTTGCTGGAACAAGCAGGATACAGTATCCACCAAATCTTAAGGTTATCCGAGTAATGTGTTCTGGTAGGGTCAATCCGATTTTTGTCATAAATGCCCTTCAACAAGGTGCAGATGGAGTTCTCATTGGAGGATGTCACCCTGGTGATTGTCATTATGAGCGTGGGAACTATCTAGCAAGAAGGCGAATGGCAGTTTTGAAGAAATTGTTAGAACATACTGGAATTGATCCTAACAGGGTTAGAATGACCTGGGTATCTGCAGCAGAAGGTCATAAGTTTGCAGAAGTCGTAAAAGAAGTAACTGAGGACATTAGAAAATTAGGGCCGATGCAAAATTTCAAGAGGGAGAACAAATGGTAGACGAAAAAGAACTAAGGGAAGCTGTGGAAAAAACTGTAAAAAGAGACGATGTTAAATACGTTGTCGGCTATGAAAAGGGAACATATGGTTTTCAAGTAACTCCGTGTTTTGCATATAAATCTGAGGATGCAGATAAATTTATTTTCTCACCTTTGTGTGTTCATAATCTGGCTGTTTTTCCAATGCTTGAAGAAAAGCCTCCACTTCGCAGAGGAGAAGAACCAGACAAACGAAAAGTAGGTGTTGTTGTAAAAGGGTGTGACTCCAGGGCAATTGTACAGATAATTCAAGAAAAGGGTTTGGATCGTGAAAAAGTAGTGATATTAGGTATACCCTGTACAGGTGTTGTTGATCCAAAGAAATTAGAAGCTAAATTTCCTGGAAAAACAAAAAATGCCGAGATTAAGGACGATAATGATAAGTTTGCAATTACAATTGATGGAAAAACAAGTAAAATTGCAAAAGATGAATTAATGCCTGATAAATGTAAAACCTGTGAGTATCCAACACCTGTTTTATATGATATTTTAATTGGTAAAGAAATTAAAGGTTCTAAGAAAGAAAATTATAAAGAAATTGAGAGTTTTGAAAAGAAGTCTCTGAAGGATAAATGGCAGTATTGGGAGAAACAATTTGAGAAATGCATCCGTTGTTATGCTTGTCGAAATTCTTGTCCTTTATGTTATTGTAAGGAATGCATGGTTGACCAACTTGATCCTCAATGGGTACGGCGTTCAGTTGATGTTTCTGAAAATACCGCATGGAATCTCTTGCGAGCTTTTCACTTGGCCGGTAGATGCATTGGATGCGGACAGTGTGAAAGGGTATGTCCAATGGATATTCCTCTTATGAAACTTAATAAAAAAATTGAAAAAGAAATCAAAGAGATGTTTAAATATACTGCAGGTGTAAATGCAGAAGAAAAACCTCTTCTTGCAATGTTTAAACCTGACGATCCGGAGGATTTCATTTTGTGAGGTGAAGAATAATGGATAAGATGATATTATCAAAAAATGACCTTTCAAAGTTAATTGAAGAGCTGTTAAAGAAGAACAAGGTTTACGGCCCAGTTAAAAGCGATGATACAGTTTTATTTGAAGAAATAAAAAAACCAACAGAACTCTATCTTGATTATTTAAATTCCGAGGTCCCTCCAAAGGCTTTGATGCTTCATCAAACTGAGACACTGTTTAAATTTATTCCAGGTCCAAAAGGAAAAATTGAGCCAGTTGATATGGATGAAAAGAAGGTAATATTTGGAATTAGGCCTTGTGATGCAAAAAGCTTTGCAATTCTTGACCATGTTTTTGAGGGTGATTTTGATGACCCGTATTTCATAACTAAAAGAAAAAATACAATTTTGATAGGTCTTAGTTGTTCAACCCCTGGTACAAATTGCTTCTGTACATCTTTTGATGATAGCCCTGCTGCTTCAAAGTATGTTGATATTTTATTAACCGATATTGGTAATAATTATTATGTAGAAGTAATAAGTGACTTGGGTAAACAGGTTACAAAAGCTGCTGGTAAATTGTTTAAATCTGCAACTGAAAGTGATACAAAAAAGAAAAAAGATGCAGAGAAAAAGGCAATTGATATGATTTCACGTACACAAAAAACAGATAAAATCGTTGAGAAACTTGATAAGATATTTGAAAACCGATTTTGGAAGGATGTTGCTTTCAAATGTTTAGGCTGCGGCACTTGCACTTATCTTTGTCCTACTTGTCATTGTTTTGACATCCAAGATGAATCAACTCTTACAAAAGGTGCAAGAATAAGGGTTTGGGATAACTGCATGAATCCTGAATATACAATTCATGCATCAGGTTATAATCCACGTCCTGCAAGAGCAAACCGAGTAAGGAACAGGATCTATCATAAATATAATTATTATCCTAAGAATTTTGATGTAATTGCTTGTGTTGGATGCGGTCGTTGTATAGATTTATGTCCGGTAAATATAGATATAATCGATGTTGTAACAAAAGCCGGGGAGGTGAAACCATGAAGGAAAATCCATATGAGCCATGGCTAGCAACCGTTCAAGATGTAAGAGAAGAGGTTGGTGGCCAAAGACCAATTAAGACATTTAAGTTGAAATTCAATGATAATAAAATCCAGGATAATTTTTCGTATATTCCTGGACAATGTGCAATGGTAAGTTTACTTGGCATGGGGGAATGTTTCTTTGCAATATCTTCTTCTCCTACAAAAAAAGGATATATTGAAGTCAGTGTGATGAAACTTGGAAAGGTAACCACTGCATTGCATGAATTAGAAACAGGCGATACTGTAGGAGTAAGAGGGCCTTATGGTAACAACTTTGATGTCAATGGTTGGAAGGGAAAAAACCTTATTTTCATTGGTGGTGGAATAGGTCAAGCACCTCTTAGATCACTTATTCAATATGTAGTTGATAAGAGAAAGGACTATGGTAAACTTGACATAATATATGGTGCTCGTACTTCAAAGGATATCAGCTACAAAGAGGAATTTGCAGATCTTGAGAAGCGTAAGGATGTAAATGTTCATCTTTCAATTGATGTAAAAGAAGATGGTTGGAAAAAGTTTGTAGGATTTGTTCCAGATAACCTGTTAAAGGTTAAACCATCGCCTAAGAACTCTATTGCTATAACCTGCGGTCCACCTATTATGATTAAGTTTGTGATTCAGAACCTTGAAAAATTAGGTTTTACTGAAGACCAGATTTTTACAACACTTGAAATGAGAATGAAATGTGGAATTGGAAAATGTGGTAGATGTAACATCGGAAATCTTTATGTTTGTAAAGATGGCCCGGTTTTTTCATATAAACAATTGAAAAATATTTATGGTGAAAGATAGTGATTGATATGAAGATAGGAGTCTATGTTTGTCAATGCGGGATTAACATAGCACACACAGTGGATACCGAGCGGGTAGTTGAGCTTGTAAAGACTCTTCCAAACGTTGCTGTCGCACGTGATTATAAGTATATGTGCTCTGATCCCGGTCAAGAGCTGATTAAAAAGGATATCAAAGAATTAAAGCTTGACAGGGTTGTTGTTGCTAGTTGTTCACCTCGTATGCATGAACCGACGTTTAGAACTGTTCTTGAAGAATCAGGAATGAACCCATACTTTTTTGAAATGGTCAATTTAAGAGAACAGTGTTCATGGGTTCATGAGGATAAAGAGGAAGCAACATTGAAGGCAGTTGATCTGATATCTGGTGCAGTTGCTCGTGCAGCATTTTTAGAACCACTTGAGAAAAAAGAAGTAAGTGTTATTCCAAAGGCATTGGTTATCGGAGGGGGAATATCTGGCATTCAAGCAGCATTAGAAATTGCTGATAAAGGTTTTAAGACATATCTTGTCGAGCGAACTCCAAGTATTGGTGGGCATATGGCCCAGCTTGATAAGACGTTTCCGACCCTTGATTGTTCTGCTTGTATATTGACACCTAAAATGGTTGATGTTGTGCGTCATCCAAATATTGAGCTTTTTACTTATTCAGAAATTGAAAGTGTAGATGGGTATATTGGTAATTTTAAAGTAAAAATAAAAAAGAAACCCCGGTATGTTGACATTGAAAAATGTGTTGGGTGTGGAAATTGTGCCGAGGCATGCAGGCTTCATGCAAGAATCAATAATGAATTTGATATGAACTTAAGTAAACGTAGTGCAATATATGTTCCATTTCCTCAAGCTGTTCCTTTGAAATATACAATCGACCCTGAAAAATGTATTTCTCTTAAAACTGGAAAATGTGGCGATCATGCACTTTGCGTTGAGGCATGTGACAGGGATGCTATTGATTTTAATCAAAAGGAAGAAATTGTTGATATTGAAGTAGGAACTATAGTTGTAGCAACCGGTTTTGATTTATTTGATGCTAAAGAAAAACCAGAATATGGATATGGGAAATTTGAAAATGTAATTACTGGACTTGAGTTTGAAAGAATGGTCTCAGCATCAGGTCCAACTGGTGGTCATATTGAAATTAACGGAAAAGAGCCAAAAAAAGTCGTATTTATTCAATGCGTGGGAAGTCGTGATAAACAAACAAATGAATATTGTTCACGTGTATGTTGTATGTATACAGCAAAACAAGCTCACATGGTTAAGGAAAAAATCCCAAATGCAGATTTAATAATTTACTATACAGATGTAAGAGCCTTTGGAAAAGGCTTTGAAGAGTTTTACAACAGAGTTCAAGGCGAAGGAGTCACATATAGAAGAAGAGAACTTGCTGATCCAATACAGATCAATAAGAAAGGAAATAGGGTGGTTGTAAAGGCAAAGGGTCATCCTGATATCGAGGCAGATCTAGTGGTACTTGCTACAGGAATTGTGCCTCGAAAGGATACAAAAGAATTTTCTAGACTTTTAAATATAAATCAAAGTGCGGATGGTTTTCTGTTGGAAGCTCATCCAAAGCTTCGACCTGTTGATACATTTACTGAAGGTATATTTTTAGCAGGATGCTGTCAGAGTCCAAAGGATATTCCAGATGCTGTAGCTCAAGCAAGTGGAGCTGCAATAAGGGCATCTGAACCACTTGCCGCAGGTAAGGTAGTGGTAGAAGCAATTTCTGCAAATATCGATGAAGATCTTTGCAGTGGTTGTAGAATTTGTGAGGATCTTTGTGCTTATTCTGCTCTTGAGTTTGATGAAAAAGAAAAGATTATGAGAGTAAATGATGTGATGTGCAAAGGGTGTGGTTCTTGTGCATCGGCTTGTCCGACTGGTGCTATTACAATGAGACATTTTGATGTTAAGCAAATACTTGCTCAAATCGGAGGGTTGATAAAATGAGGATTGGTGTTTATATTTGTGAATGTGGAATAAACATTGCTTCCACTGTTGATGTTGAAAAAGTAGCAAAATTGGCAGAAAATTTGCCAAAGGTTGCAATCAGTCGTTTCTATAAATATATGTGTTCTGATCCTGGTCAAGAGCTGATTAAAAAAGATATTAAGGAAAAAAAACTTGATAGGGTTGTTGTTGCAAGCTGTTCTCCTCGTATGCATGAACCGACGTTTCGGACTGTTCTTGAAGAATCTGGATTGAATCCCTATTGTCTTGAGATGATAAATATCAGAGAGCAGTGTTCATGGGTACATAAAGATAGAGAAATGGCTACTGATAAGGCCTTTGATCTTGTAAAAAGTGCTGTAATGCGTGCTTCCTTACTTCAACCACTTAATAAAAAGGCAGTTGATGTTACACCAAAAGCCCTTGTTATTGGTGGAGGAATTGCTGGAATTCAAGCAGCACTTGATATCGGACAAATGGGGTTTAAGACATATCTTGTTGAAAAAACTCCTAGTATCGGTGGGCGTATGGCCCAGCTTGATAAGACGTTTCCGACCCTTGATTGTTCTGCCTGTATCTTAACACCTAAAATGGTTGATGTCGCACGTCATCCAAATATTGAGCTTTTATCATATTCAGAAATTGTGGGAATTGATGGTTATGTTGGCAACTTTAAAGTAAAAATTGAGAAAAAACCAAGATATATCGATGTTGAAAAATGTACTGGTTGCGGGGAATGTTTTAATGGATGTCCAGTCGAAATTCCTGATGAGTTCAACATGGAAAAAGGAATAAGAAAGGCAATTTACATGCCATTTCCACAGGCTGTTCCATTAAAAACGACAATTGATAAACGTGGTAAGCATCCTTGCAGAGATGTATGTCCTGCAGGTGTTGGTGCACCCGGTTATGTTACCTTAATTGGTCGAGGTAAATTTTATGAAGCACTAAGGGTAATTAAAGAACGTCTTCCCTTCCCATCGATTTGTGGAAGGATATGCCATCGGCCCTGTGAACATGCATGCACAAGAAAGGATATCGATGAACCAGTTCAAATTGCTCATCTAAAGCGATTTGTTGGTGATTTGGAATTAAAGATTCCAGCTATGGAAAACCCGCCTCTTATGACACGTGCTGAAAGTGTAGCAATTATTGGAGGAGGCCCTGCGGGTCTAACTGCTGCTCATGATTTAGCATTACTTGGATATCATGTAACAGTTTTTGAATCAGGACCAGTACTTGGCGGTATGATGCGATGGGGAATTCCTTCGTTTAGACTGCCTAAGGAAATATTGGAAAGGGAGATATCTGATATTTTGGCACTTGGCGTAAGGGTTCAGTTAAATACAATGCTTGGGCGAGATTTTACGATACCCGATTTATTTAAAAGAGGTCATAAAGCAGTCTTTTTGGCAGTTGGTGCTCAGACTGGTAAAAAGATGGAAATACCTGGTGAAAAGCTAAATGGTGTTTTCCAGGCAATTGACTTTTTAAAAGAAATTAACCTTGGTAGGATCATTTCAACACCTATTGCTGAGATAAATGATGATCTCTGTATCGGTTGTGGAAAATGCGCAGAGGTATGTTACTATGGTATAATTCATCTAGAACCTGACCGGCTTGATCCTAAAAAACAATATCCAGAGATTCATAAGAAATATCTATGTAAAGGATGTGGAAAATGTGCATCAGTTTGTCCATCTCAAGCAATAAAACTCAGTGGTTTTAAGGATATTGCTCCAAAGATTGGTAAAAAAGTGATGGTCATCGGTGGAGGAAATGCTGCACTTGATACTGCAAGATCTGCCCTTCGTTTAGGTGCAGAAGAAGTTGCAATTCTGTATCGTAGAACAAGGGAAGAAATGCCTGCAGAGCCTGATTGGGAAATTGATGAGACAGAAGCTGAAGGTGTACAACTTGTTTATCTTGTTGCACCAACAAGGGTAATTGATGATGGGAAAGGTAATGTTAAAGGTATTGAATGTATAAGAATGGAACTACTTGATGAACTTGATAAAAGTAAAAGACGTAAGATAAAGCCGATTCCAAAATCAGAGTTTATACTTGATTGTGATAGTGTTATTCTTGCAATCGGTCAAGAAGTTGAGACCGAAATTTTGTCAAAGGATGTAAAATTAGAAGTTACTCCATGGAGCTCAAAAAAGGTTGATCCTGCTTCATTTCCAAAAAATGGAGTTGATGATATTGAATTGACACCTTGGAGCACCATTCATGCAGATTCAATTACAATGGAAACAAATATCAAAGGCGTATTCAGTGGTGGTGATGCAGTATGGGGTGCTGGAACAGTTATTGAAGCAATTGGTGCCGGTAAAGAAGCAGCTGTGTCAATTGATAGATATATCAATGGCAAGGATTTAAGAGAAGGTCGTGAAGAGAAACCAATAATAGCAAAACCAGATATTGAGGGTGCTAGAAAGAAGCCAAAAGTTCCAATGCGTTATATGGCTTTAAAGGACAGGGAAAACAATTTCAAGGAAGTAGAACTTGGATATTCAGAGGAAGAAGCAATCGAGGAAGCAAGAAGATGTCTTGACTGCGGAGGGTGTTCTGAGTGTTATGAATGTGTGCGAACCTGTGAAGCTGATGCAATATGTCATGATATGAAACCAGAAATTGTAGAGGTAAATGTTGGAGCAATTGTTGTTGCAACAGGTTTTGATCTATTTGATCCCTTAACAAAACCTGAGTATGGTTACGGAAAATATAAAAATGTGATAACTGGAATTGAATTTGAAAGATTGGTATCAGCATCTGGTCCAACCAGTGGTCATATTGAAATCAAGGGAAAAGAACCAAAAAAAGTAGTGTTCATTCAATGCGTGGGAAGTCGTGATAAAAAGGGTAATGAATATTGTTCACGTGTATGTTGCATGTATACAGCAAAACAAGCACATCTAGTACGTGAAAAGATTCCTGATTCTGAGCTGATAATATATTATACTGATATGAGGGCTTTTGGTAAAGGATTTGAAGAATTCTATAACAGAGTACAAGGTGAAGATGTTACCTATAGAAGAAGAGACCTTGAAGACCCAATTGAAGTAACAATGAAGGAAGGTAAAACAATTGTGAAAGCAAAGGGTCATCCTGATATCGAGGCAGATCTAGTAGTACTTGCTACTGGAATTGTCCCACGTGAAGATACTAAGGATCTTGCAAGACTATTAAACATAAACCAGAGTTCCGATGGCTTTTTACTTGAGGCTCATCCAAAGCTTCGACCTGTTGATACATTTACTGAAGGTATATTTTTAGCAGGATGCTGTCAGAGTCCAAAAGATGTTCCAGATACAGTTGCCCAAGCAAGTGGAGCTGCATCTAGAGCATGTGACATTCTATCTAAAAAACAACTTCTTATTGAGGCTACTGTTGCATCTGTCAATGAGAATTTATGCCGTGGTTGTGGAATATGTGTAGAAGCATGTCCATATAAAGCAATAGAACTTGTTGAAAAAGAGATAAATGGATACAAGGTTCTTGTTGCACAGGTAAATGAAGCACTTTGTAAAGGTTGTGGGTCCTGTGCTGCAGCTTGCTTGAACCAGGCAATTGGTCACCTAGGCTTTACCGATGGACAAATTCTAACAATGATAAAGGCACTTGGAAAATAATTTTTCAATGTGCTGAACAGGATATGCAAGGGTCATATGCTCGTACAAGCATTTCACATTTTAATGTGATATCCTCAATTGGTTCATCAATTATTGTTTGAACAAACTGATTCATATCATTTTCAATATTGTATGCATTATGAGCTGTTGGGGGAACAATATCTGCTTTTTTTACAACTCCATTGTTATCAAGTGTATAGCTGTGATAAAGACTGCCTCTTGGTGCTTCGGTAATTGCTGCTCCAAAACCTGATTTGCACATGACTTTGCTTTGTTCTTGTTTTAAAGGCATTCTATCAATAATTTCGATTGATTCATCAATATCATGTACAAGCTCTATTGCTCTTGCAAGATGAGAAACAAATGGATTATAATTTGGGAATTTGTAACCACTATTAATTGCTGCATTCTTTGCATCATCAGATAGCTGGCTATAATTAATATTAACTCTTGGCAAAGGTCCAACCATGAATGAATCTCGATTTTTTATATAACTATGTAGTGCAGTTGAATATGGTTTTTGCTTTTCAAAGATATGTTTGCGATAGTTTATCTCATCGATATCAAGTCCATTATTTGATTTTAAATGTCCTTTGTTAATAGCATAATATTTGGAATCATTTATTGATACATGTTCACATTTACGAGTAAAATTAGGTATTTCAATATTTGAAAAAAGATCAACTGTTTCAAAAGCTGCTTTTTTCGCATCAACTAGTCTTTTTCTAATATTTTCAAATTTATTTTTATTAGGAATGGATGTAAAACCATCAACAATCATTGTTACGGGATGAACAGATCTTCCACCTATTATTTCTGTGATATCATTACCAAGTTTCTTAAGCATCAAACCTCTTTTTACAATATCCAAATGATCTTTCCCCATTGAGATGATACTTTCGTATCCCATCAGATCAGGTAGGCTTAAAAAATACATACTAAGAACATTACTTTGAATATGAGCACTGATTGCAATAAGTTTTCTAAGATCCCTTGTTTGATTGCTCACATCTATACCCATAGCATTTTCAACAGCACGAAGGGCAGTGATCTGATGAGCAACTGGACATATTCCACATATCCTGCTTGTAAGCTCCATTAGTTCGTCATATTTTCTTCCAATTAGAAAAGATTCAAAGAATCTAGGAGGCTCAAATATTTTTAACTTTAAATGTTCAACTTTTTTTTCTTTTGTAATATCAAAATTGATTGCACCCTGACCTTCAACCCGGGCAATATAATCCACTTTGATCTTTTTTTCAACTGTCATTAATGACCTGCCTCCAATCTAAATTCTGGATCCATGCCCGAATATTTCCTGAATTTACGTTTTATATCCTCATCATTTAAACCGATATCTTTAAAGATATCTGCAAGAGAGGCAGCATTAGGATTGCTCATTGGTCCGAAACAACCCTCACATTCACGTCCAAGTGTTGGACAGATCGCACCACATCCACCATTGATTACAGGTCCCATGCAAGGTAGTTTTTTACTAATAATCAAACAATTATTACCATTAAGTTTACATTCAACACAAACGGGATGCTTTCTAAGGCGAGGTTTTATCTTTAAAATTGCTGATTTTAAAAGTTCAATAATTGTATCCCGATGCGGAGGACATCCCTTTAGTTCTGCGTCTACTTTTACATATTCGCCAATACCATGTAATTTTGTAGAACAAATCTTTGAAGGATCATCATAGACAAGTCCTTCACTTACCATCTGTGGAATCCAGTTGCGAATACTTGGTATACAACCACTGATTGCACAGTCTCCAAAGGCAACTAAATATTTTGACTTTTTTCTAATACATTTGATTTCTTCGATTTCCCATGGAGTTGAAATTCCACCTTCAACTAAAGAAATATCTAAATCTGTGTTACTATTTTCTCTTTTTGCCATCACCCAAAAACTTATATCAAATAATTTTAATAAATCTAAAAATTCATCTTCCATTCTAAATATTTCCATCTGACATCCTGCACAACCAGTAAATTTGAATATTCCAATTTTCGGTTTCTTTAACATTTTTAGTAATTCACCTCACAATGGACGAATAAACGGTTTTATCTTTGAAAAATTAAATACTGGGCCGTCCTTGCAAACATATTTCAAACCAATCTGACAATGCCCACATTTTCCAATTCCACATTTCATTCGTCGTTCAAGTGATAAATAAATTTGTTTATCAGAAAAACCAATTGTTTCCAGACACTTTGCTACATAACGCATCATTATTTCAGGGCCACAAATAAGTGCAGTAGCATTTCTATGATGAATCTTCATCAATGGAAAACAAGAGGTGACAAGACCTGTTTGGCATTCAAACGGGTTTTCCCCTGGTATTTCATCAGCTGTCAAATGAATTGTGCTTTTGGTAATTTTTTTCCATTTTTCAAAATCATACTTAAAAATCATATCTTCAGGTGTTTTGGCTCCATAAATAATTTCAAAATATCCATAATCTTTTCTGTTGTCTATTATATGATTTATCACTCCACGCAATGGTGCCATTCCCATTCCACCAGCAACAATTAAAATGTCTTTCCCTCTGATTTCTTTAAGAGGCCAACCTAGTCCATATGGCCCTCGCATACCTATATAATCCCCTTTTTTTAGGGAGAAAATCGAGTTTGTCACATTTCCTACATTTCTAATTGTTGTATTAATCAAATTATTTTTATCAACTTTTGAAATAGAAATAGCTGATTCTCCAACTCCTAGAATGCTAAGCATCATGAACTGGCCTGGTTTCCAGGTAAATTTATTTTTAAGTTTATTATCAGAATATTCTAAAAAATATGTATTTGTATTATAAGTTTCATTTTTTATATCTTTAATTACTGCAATTTCTGGACAATATTTATTGATCATTTTATCTTTTACTCCAAAGAGATTTTGCAACTTTTGTTATATCAATTTTAGCAGGGCAAATTAATATGCATCTACCACATCCTACACAACTAGAATTATTCCCTCCAGCAGCAGCACCAAATTTACAGTTCATCCAATGTCGTATTCTATCCCTTCTTTCTTTCCTAAAATTAAAATCAAGGGCTGCCTCTCCATATTCTAAGAGTTGGCATGAATCTAGTTCTCTTATTCTAATTCCTTTTTTAAGTGATAAATCCAGTTTATCATAAACATCATAACAGTAACAAGTAGGACATACTAAACTGCAAGAGCCACATGATAAACAAGAAAAACAACCATTGACACCCCCTCGTTCTGCTAAATCAATCCATATTTTATAATCAAGATTTTCTTCTGCTAACTTTGGAAGCCAGCTTGGATCAATAATTTTTTTAATTTTTTTATCAGCAGAAATACACTTTTTCTCTTTTTTATTTATGTCGTTATATGAAGCTTCAGCAATTTTTATTCCTTTGATTATTTTTTTCCCTTTGTTTGACCCTATTTCTATTAAATATTTTCTACCTATATCTGTCAATAATATATCATATCCTTTATCTAGAAAAGGTCCAGCATTCATAGATTTGCAGAAGGAATATTCATCTGGGTGAACACAATTTAGTGCAACAATAATTGAATTTTTCCTTCTATTATGATAGTAAGTATCCTTAATATCATCTGAGAAAAACCTATCTAATTTTATAATTGCATTAACATCACATGGGTGGACGCCAAACAAAACAAATTTTTCTTGATTAATTATTTCTTTTATCTCAAATTTTTTATTTTCTGTTTTAAATTCAAAAAGGATTTCTCTTGGAGGAAGAAAAAATTTTTTAGGAGGAATAACAGTTGATTTATAATCAAGATTTAAATCATCCATTGATTTTATTTCATCAAAAGAAGAGTCAAAACCTGGTTTTGTTGGGCCATAAACCTTAAAATTTTTCAAAAATTCTTCAAGAAGAAATCCTATTCTCTTTTTCTCAATTACATAAGATTTCATAACAATTCAACAGTTATTAGGAATTTACCAAATGTTATTTGGTTTTAATAAATTAATTGAAAAATATTATCAATTACTAAAAGATAATTCCATAAAATTATATTAGTAGTAATAACTATTACCTAATAGGAGAACTGAAAAAATGAGCTTTGATTTTAATGCAGATGAAATTTTTGAGATTGCTGAACAAATCGAACGAAAAGGAGCAGAATTTTATAGAAATGTTGCAAAAAAAGTAACAGATGCTTCTAAAAAGCAATTATTGCAAGAACTTGCTACAATGGAAGATGAACATGAGCGGACTTTTAAATCCTTAAGATCTAAACTAACACTAGATGAAAAAGTACAAACAACCTTTGATCCAGAAGGAGATTCTGAACGTTATCTCCGAGCACTTGCAGATACCCGTGTTTTTTATGAAAAAAAGGTTGATACAACATCTATGGAAGAAATCCTTAAATCAGCTATCACTGCTGAAAAGGACTCTATTGTCTTTTATCTAGGAATTAAGGATGTTGTACCAGAGCATCTAGGGAAAAATAAACTTGATGAGATAATAAAAGAGGAAATGAGACATATTAGTCTACTAAGTAAGGAGCTAATTGAACTAAAAAAATAGCTTTAATTTTTAAAATTATCAATCTGTTTTATATAGGAGAAATATATACCCTTTTCGGGGAGTAAAAGGTTTTATGTCAAAAACTTTTGCCATTGAACCAGAAATTAACGTTTCAAGGGAAAATATTAAATTAAATCCTGATGATAATTTCTATATAAAGTTCTTAAGACCATATTATGTATTTACAAAAGATGGTCAGTATCTTTTTGGTTCAAAACAGCTAGGGAGAAGACCTGATAGGGCTTTTTATATGGTTCCTGAAAACTATAAACTTGGTAAAAAACAACAACAATTTAATACAAAAATTGGAAAAAAAATCTATAAGGTAGCTATGAAATATTTGCAGGAGGAAAATCCCCCTCTTATAGTTCAAGATGGTATTCAGGGAGAGCATGGTTATGAGGTTGGTCTTAGATTTACACTAAGTATAAGAAATCCTCATAGTGCATATATTGGTTGGATGAGTAAATTAATGGTTTTTCCACCCAAAGATAATATGAAAATCGATTGTTGGAATTATTGTATTCAAGAGAAAATGCCAGACAAATATGTAAAAGAAATCCAATCTTTTTGGCCAGAATATGATCCAACTGTTCCTTTAACACTTTATGATTTAACTGAGATGGATAATAATATTCGTCGTGTCCTAAGCCTTGGTATTGATTATTTTGGTGGAGCTTTTAAGAAACCAAATCTTACTATGGTTTGGAATAAAGCAGAAGCAGATGGTCTTATTTCTTATCATGCTGGGTGTACATCTAACCGCGTTCTAAAGGGATTAAGCGGTACAGGTAAAACCACTTTGACAGTGGGGCCAAAATTAGAGCAGGATGATGCATGTCTTGGGAAACCAATTCTTAATAGCAATGGAAAGATAATTGAGACAAAATTAATAGGTTTGGAAGCAGCTAGTTTTGCAAAATCTCAAGGTTTAACAAAAGATAGCCCTGAATATCCAGGTTTAATGAAATCTAGAGAAATTGGAAAGGATGGTAAAAGACCTATTGTTCTTGCTATGAATATTGATTGCGAGGGTGTTGAATTTGTTACTAAAAAAATTAGCACCTATGAGGTAAACGTTCCACAACAAATCACTGGGGAAAAGATTGGTTCTTTGCAGTGTACAAAATATGAAAAAAGTCATACCACCAATGGCAGATTTATATTTTTATTTAGCGAGTTAAACCCTAAATGGGGGAGTGGTTGTGAAAAAACCTTAAAAAGTGAAGCTTTGAGTTATAAAAAATATGATATTTTGGAACCTGCTTTTAGAGTAATAGAACCAAAAATGGCTGTTGCACTTGATAGTGCATGTGAAAGTATAATCACTTCAGCAATATCTGCTCGTAAACCTGGAACTCGTGTTAGGTCCTATGCTGCTACTGATTTTATGGCTCGAGAACAGTCCACCCAGGCGCTTTTAAAATATAAGATGTATAAGGATTTGGATTTAGGACTTAACGGAAAATTGATTTTCTTTATAAATAATGCAGGTTTTGTCGGTGAATATGATATTGATGGAAATCAGATAAAGAAACTTGATGAAAATGGAAAACCAATCCCTAAGAGAAACCCTGAAACTAATGAAATATTAAAAAATGAGCTTGGAGAAATAAACTATCAAGGTCAAGGAGAAGGAATAAAAGTAGCTGATTCAAAAAGGTTGATCGATCTTATTGAACATAATAAGATTAAAAATTGGATTAATCATCCAATCTTTGGTTATCTTATTCCAGATCCTAAAGAACTAAATGAAAAACACAATATGAAAAATTTTGGTAAGAGATTCAATCCGCTGAATTATTATTCAGCTAAACAGTATCTTGAATTTATAAAAAGAGATATAAAAGAGCGCACTGAGTTTCTTGAAGATTTATTTAAAGGACAAGTAGGAGAAGAAAAACTTAAAGATATCATTTATATTTGGCAGAATTGTAAGATTCCATCTGAAGAGGACATTAAGAAATTTTATAAGAAACATTATGAATAAATTTCAAATTTATGATAAGTTGAATTAAAAAATAATTTTTTTTAATACATCTCCCATGGTCTTTTATTTTCACTTAATAGCTTAACAGCTTTTTTGATACGTCTTTCTCTTGTTTCTTTCCTTTTTGCACCTAATATCCAGTAAATATACATTATTTTATATGAAGGTGCAAGAGATGAAAAATTTTCAAATGCTTTGTCATTATTTTTTAAGGCTTTTTGAAAATCTTCAGGAGTTTTGATTTTTTTATCAGTGAGAGGAGCAATTAGATTGTTTTTCATCCCATAATTATATTTTTCAAGCCCTTCTTTTTTCATTTTTCCTTCTTTTATCATTTTTTTTACTCGAGCGATATTATTTTCTGACCATATACTATTTAAATTTCTAGGAGTATACCGCTGAACATGTTTTTCATCATCAATTCTTTTTACAGTACTATCAATCCATCCAAAACATAATGCCTCTTCAACTGCATCATCATAGGGAATTGTCTTTTTCTTTGTATGTTTTTTATAATAAATTAGCCAAATTTCCTTTTTTTTATCATAATTTTTTTCAAGCCATGCACGCCAATCTTTTCTATTTGTTAGATATAGTGTTTCTGTTATTTCCATAAAGTTTACCAACCAATAAACAAAAAGTTATTTTTTTTTATATATAAAAAACTGAACCATCCATAAATTTACAAATTAATTTTTTATTATTTTAAATATTTGCTTATAATGAATTAATTTGATAATTTATTTTTGATTTAGATTATTGTTATCGGCTGCATCTGCATTTTTTTCTCATTTCATCAACATCACAAAATGTATCAAAAAATTGATTTAGGCTCATGTCAAGTTCTTGTTCTCCAAGTTTTGTAAGAGAATATTTTTTGTTTTTATCAACCGATAAAAGTTTTTCTTCTGTTAGATATTTCAAGACTGGATAAATGGTTCCCGGACTTGGTCTATGGCCTTTTCTTTTTTCAAGCTCTTCTGTAATTTCTGCACCAGTCATATTTTTTTTACTTATTAACCAAAGTATTAGAAATGATAGGAATCCTTTCATCCTACAGTGCCTGTGGGGATGATGATGTTGATGATTCATAAATTTCGTATCGGTTTAACGATATTAATATTTTAGGCTATTTATAGTATTGGATATACGATAGATTTAAATATTTATATCGTATATACGATATTGTAAATCCGATATAAAAAGGTGATAAATAATGTGTTGTGAACCGCATGGAATGCATAGAAATCATGGAATGCATTGTTGGAGACAATTTCTGACAAAAGAAGAAAGAATTCAACATCTTGAAGAATATAAAAAGTGGCTTGAAAAAGAAACAAAAGGTGTTGAAGAAGCAATAAATGATTTAAAAAAGGCCAGTTAAACATGGCCTTTATTTTTTTAACAAAAGAATTAAGTACTGTAAAATCCTTTTAATTTTAGAGGTGAATTGTGAAATGGGGATTTATAAAATAATAGATATTGTTGGAACATCTGAGAAAAGTTTTGCAGATGCGGCAAAAAGCGCAATAATAGGAGCATCTAAAACTGTAAGGAAAATAAAGCGAGCAGAAGTAACAAAGCTTGATGTAAAAGTCGAAGATGATAAACCTGTCTTATATAGAGCTGAAATGAAAATCTCATTTGAAATAGAAAGATAAGATTATTTTAATAAAGGAACAGTGAGACTACCAAAGGGCATTACAACAGCCCTTGGTTTTTTATCTTTTGATTTAATTAATTCAACTGCGTCATCTACAGCTTTTTGAATATCTGAGTAAGGCTTAAGTTGTGATTTTTTTATTGTTTCACAATCAAGATCGGTAACAGCCCACATTTCTGCACGAACACCAATTTGTGCCATTTTTGCCGCTTTATGATATCCAAGTTTATATTCATCCCCAAGTATTTCGAGTATCTTTTTAGGAGAATCTGCTTTACAAAGCAGTTCTAAAAAGGCATCCTCACCAACACCTGTTCGACATTTAGATACAAGGATAATAACACCATCATCTTCTAATGCAAGTTTACCGTTATCAAGAGCTTTTTGAGACTGATATAAATCAATATCCATAGGATATGGAGCTGCAGTAATTACAATATTTCCTTTTTTCTTTAAAGGTACACAGAAAATCTTCTTTGAATATTCAATAGCTGCATCAAATGATTTATGTAAATCACCAGCTGTTACTGCAAATAATTTATGATCTCCAGTAAGTATTGTTTGAATTGAAAAAACATTGAGGTCATTTAAAACATTCATTGCATCTACCATATCTTCATTAACTGGATTGCCTTCAAGAGAAAGTGATTGTGCTTCATCGTTTAAAGCAAGTTTATGGTTCATCTCAATAGTTTTATATGATGCAACTCCTGGAAGAAATGATTTTCTACCACCAGTATACCCTGCAAAATAATGAGGTTCAACACTTCCTATAACAAGGATATTTTTATATTCAGGAACCAATTTGTTAATATACATTTCTGTTCCATTCTTTGATTTACCTAGATATGTCATATCTTCATTTTTTCGTGCATCATGAGCAATGACCTTTCTTCTAAAAATATTATAGGTATCTCCCAAAATAAATTTATATTCCTCTTCTGTTGGAGCTCGATGAACACCTGTTGCTATTAAAAATTTTACATCAGGATGGGATGAAAGTACTGGTAGAAGGTATTTTAAAACTTTAGAAGTTGGTGTTGGTCTTGTAGCATCATTAATTATTACAAGTAACTTTTCTGCATCTTCAGAAAACTCATCATAAGATTTATAACCAATAGGATTTTCTAAAGCATCTTCAATTAATTTATCTTGATTTTTAACATTAACTTTGTTTGGTACAAGTAATTCGTTATCATCTGGAACGTTGATTTTCACGTTTTCTTTTCCATATGGAATATCGACCTTCATTTAATTTCCCCCAAGATGATATCTCGAATAAATAACTCCCTAATATATTTATATGAAATAAATGAAAACTAAAAAAGATTAATCTGGAAAAAATACAACCTAGTTATTTGTTTAACTTATGAAATCAACTGGATATTTTTATTAAGATAACCACTGAACTGCTTCGTTATACTCGGTAAATATTTTGACATCATGCGATCTGTTCCGAGCAACATTTTCAAAAAAATTTTTATTATAATCAAATCCTTTCAGATCAACTATGGCAACTTTGTTTATTTTATTATTAATTATTTTCGGTAGTTGCTTTGATGCTAAATCAAAGATCTCACTAAATTTTATTCTTTCTTCAAACTCTCTAACATCAACTAAAACTTTTGATATCTTATTATCTTCACATTTTTCAACTATTTGTTTTGTAACTTCTTTTATTGAATCAACAGTTCGTTTCCCTTTTATTTTTATAACTAAGAAACTAGGCTTTTTAATTTCTAATTCATATGTCAAATTCTTACCTTCACTACCTTCTTTTTACAACTAATAATTTAATTAATAGTATTTAAACTGTATGCTATTAATTATCAATTAATAAAAAACTGTAATAATATATTTAGTTGTGGGAAGCATTCTAACAACCAATCAATTATTAAGTTATTATAGCTAAACATTTTGTTCCTAGGAGTTTTTACAAAGACAGGTATCTCGCAGAAATCTGACGGATCGTCGATATTTTCAACTTTTATTACACCAGAAAAATTAGATTCAATATCTGGAGGTGCAATAAATTCGACATTAACTGTAATAGGACCTTGTGCTGGAGTTAGATTTCCGCCACTATCTGGTGTAAATGTCCAATCAGATCCCCAAATAGGATATTCTGAAACAGTCCAATTCAGGGTAGATTCATCTTCTCCACAGTTAAATACCTCAAAATCCCCTGTTAGTTGAGCTTCTGGTTTAACATTTGATAAATTAATACTGCCTGAGCAACATATTTTTGGTATTGGTTCTTCATAACCTATTCTAACTTCAAATACTTCTGACCAAGGACTATCATCCCAGATATCCATTGATTTAGCTGTCAGATGGTATATTCCTACTTCATCCCAGATATGAGAAACAATGACTTCTTCTCCAGATTCATAAGGTCCCCTCCAATCTTCTTCTGTACCATCGCCCCAGTCAATTAGGATCCATATATCATCACCTTCTGGATCGTTTGTAACAAATGTAAACTCAAGCTGTTCACCTGGTTGACCTCCTATACCATCAATTTCTGGTGGAACTTGTTTATTTCCTAGCTCATATTTAACAATTTTAAAATCATCAATAAATCCTTCAAAATAATCAGTTGAGGTATGAACATGTACACCCATTTTAGTTTTTACATATTCATCGTTTTCTTGATTATAATAATAATGCGTTGCACTATTGTCAAAATAACCATCAACATATAGATTTACAGTTGGAGTTGAAGATATACCAAAATGGTAATATTGTACAAAATGCCAGCTGTCGTCATTATATGTATCAGTAGAATACAAAGTAATACCTAAATTTGACGATCCTTTTAATATAAACAATAATGAACCGTTGGAGAGTAATTCAATTATTAATTCCGGATTAAAACCCCAGGAAGCAGTTGAAGAATAAATTATACCTGCTCCTGTTGATTTGAAATAAAATGAAATTATAAAATCATCAGTTTTATTAAACCCTAATTCTGCTGAATGAGATGTAAAATCAACATAGTCATCTACACCATCAAAATATAGAGCACAATCTGGAGAAGTTCCAACCCAAGTAGCCCCATAAATTGTTCCATTATAATATGGTATTGAAGAATCTCCTACAGTATCACCAGTACATTCATTGAATTCCCAATAAGCATTAATATAATCATCATTTAAAGGAAAGATGACAGGTTTTTCTTTTTCATATTGAATGTTTGATTTATTTTCATATCCACAAATGTTGGGTGCTATTAATACTCCAATAAATAAAATTAAAATTCCAATTGACTGAATTTTACTTAATATATTATTTTGGTTATTCATATTTTTTTATGCCTCCTCAAATAATAATAACAACTCTATAGTGGTATATAAATGTTACAATATTTATAAGTATAAATCAAGCATTAATTATATATTATATTCATTTTTTTATATTTATTTTTTTAAGCTGAATTAAGATTTTAAAATAAAATGAGAATAATATTTATACAATGATTAATAGTTATAATTCTATCTAAGAATTGTTTTTGTTAATCCTATAATCTTATAATTAAAAAAAAATCTTGGCTCTAATAATAAAATATCCCTTAATTAGAGGAAATATATGTTTAAATTGTAGTTTATCTTCATCTTTATAAGGTACAATATTTCTTATAATTTTTTTCTTATTATCATCTTTTGACCATTCTAAATATCCTTCAGGACCTAGTGCACCATATGTATCATTAGCTCTTGCAACAACCATTGCTGTACCTTTATCATTCCAATAATGACTTACAATTATCTCTTTACCAGATTCATTATAATCAGTCCATTCATAGGTTCCATCACCCCAGTCAATGAAATATCTTAGATAATCATTTTCGGGATCAGTTGCTTTAAACTTATAATTATATGGTCCAGGTTGGTGTATCATTACCTTACCTTTAACAGTTGGAGCATCAGGTGGTGTATTATTTCTTACTGGAAGCCCTGCTTCTATCCAAGCTTTTATTCCTCCATTCATATTGTAAACTGTTCCAGTAAAATTAGCAGAACAAAGCACCAGATAGCACCATATTAAACTTCGGTAACCACCCTCACAATAAACTATAACTTCCTCACCATATAACTCTTCCATAACATCATCTATATGACCAATCCACCGTGGGTGTTCAGGCCATGGTGTATCAATGAAACTTTCATTCCAATTATCCTCACCTCTTATATCAATAGGGATTTGGATACCATTACTACTATTTGTTAACAAATCATATGCTTCATGAACAGTGATATTTATTGGACAATCTCCTATATCTTGATAAGAGTCTGATGATATATGTAGAAAATTTTTATTTTTTAAACCTGAGATAGGATATACACTCATTCCAATAAATAATGCAATTGTTCCAATTAATAATCCTTTTTTAAACAACCTATTAGGCATATTTTTTCCTCCCTATTTATATATTCAAATCTTCTATGAAGTATATAAAGTGTATGCTATAGTTTATCATTTAATAAAATGGTTTTTTCGTGATTTTTAGTTACAAAAATATAGATAGAAGAAAAAATTTGATTTTTTATCAGGGAGATTTTCACAATATATATTTATATGATTCCTTTGATTCATCGGCAGATGAGAAACTTCCATATTGCTATTATTGGAGGCGGCGTTATTGGCTCTGCAATTGCATGGGAGTTATCAAAATACAATCTTAACGTTGTAGCTTTTGAAAAGAGTAGCGATGTTGCATCTTGTACATCCAAAGCAAACAGTGGAGTTATACATAGTGGAATAAATTCCCCAACTGGATCTTTAAAAGCCCGTTTTTGTATTGAGGGGAATAGGTTATTTCAAAATCTTTCAGATAAACTTGGGTTTCAACTAAAGTGGGTTGGAAAATATATTGCAGCTAAAAACAAAGAAGAATCAAAAGAGCTTGAAAAGCTTCTAAAGGTTGGTGTTAAAAATGGTGTACCTGGTTTAGAAATAATAGACGGAAAGGATGTTAAAAATAAAGAGCCTAATATTTCATGTTATAAAGCGCTGTGGGTACCAACTGCAGGAATAATATTGCCATATTCATTTACCATTTCACTTGCTGAAAATGCTGTTAAAAACAATGTAAAATTCATGTTAGAAACCGAAGTTTTAGATTTACAAAAGAAAGAGGATACTTTTTTTATTAAAACAAACAAGGGGGATTTCCAATCACAAATATTAGTTAATTCAGCTGGATTGAATTGCAGAGATATTGTTTCAATGCTGGAGAAACCAGACTTTAATGTCTATCCCAGTAGGGGGGAATACCTTGTTTTAGATAAAAAATATTGTAATTTAATAAATTCTATGATTTATCCAGTTCCACCAAAAAAACTTGGTGTATTAGGAATTCATATCACACCTACAATTGAAGGAAATATCTTACTTGGTCCAAGTGCTGAATATATTGATGATCCCCTGGATAAAATAACTACTAAAAAAATGATGGAAACCTTATTTGATGAAGCAAAAGAACTAATGCCTTCTTTACCGAATAATTCTGCAATCAATGCTTATTCAGGGATTCGTTGTAAACTTGTTTCCAAAGAAAAAGGAGGATGGGCTGATTATAGAATAGAGGAGAGTAAAAAAACACCTGGATTGATAAATTTAATTGGTATTGAATCCCCTGGTCTTACAGCAGCGCCAGCAATTGCAAAAGAAATAACAAAGATTGTATCAAAAAGTATTAAATTAAAAATCAAAGAAAATTTTAAAACTATAAAATTTAAAAATAAACGCTTTTCTGAATTATCCTCAAAAGAACAATCTAATCTAATAAAAAAGGATGAAAGCTATGGGAGGATGGTTTGTAGATGTGAAAATATAACTGAATATGAAGTAATAAAAGCTCTTTCTAATCCATTAGGTGCACAAACCTTATCTTCTGTTAAATTTCGTTGTAGGGCAGGAATGGGTAGATGTCAAGGAGGGTTTTGTACTCAACGTATAGTAAGAATTATGGCTGAAAAATTCAAAATTGATATTAATAAAATTAAGTTAAAATCGAAAAATTCAAATCTATTTTATGGTAGAACTAGAGAGAAAGAAGATGATTAATCTAAATGTTGATATCGCAATAATTGGCGGTGGTCCTGCAGGACTTGCAGCTGCTGTCTCAGCTCATGAGAACGGTGCGAAGAATATAGTAATTTTAGATAGAAATAGCTGGTTAGGAGGAATTTTAACTCAATGTATTCATGATGGTTTTGGTGTGGAAGAAACAGGAATTTCGATGACTGGGCCAGAGTATGCAGATATATATATTAAAAAAGCAAAAAAATATGGTATAAAATTCATGAATGAGACTATGGTTTTACAAATTGAAAGTAATAAAACCATTAAAGCAGTTAATAAGAAAGGACTGTATGATATTAAAGCAAAATCAATAATACTTTCTATGGGCTGTAGAGAAAAAACAAGATGGAGTGTATTGATACCTGGTGATAGACCTAGCGGGATTTATACAGCAGGTGTTGCTCAAGCTTTTATCAATTTATATAATATAATGGTTGGGAAAAATGTTGTAATTCTTGGTTCGGGTGATGTAGGTCTTATCATGGCACGCCGTTTAAAATTTGAAGGTGCTAATGTAATTGGGGTTGTTGAAATTTTACCACATGCAAGTGGACTACCAAGAAACGTTGTTCAATGTCTTGATGATTATGATATTCCACTTTATTTGAATCATACTGTTACTTATATTAAAGGAAGAGAAAGACTAGAAAGTGTAACAATTGCTCAAATCGATGAAAAAAGAAATGTTATAAAAGGAACTGAAAGGGAGATTAAATGTGACACTTTGCTTTTATCACTTGGTTTGATTCCAGAAAATGAGCTTTCCATGAAAGCTGGTGTTGAAATAGATGAAGTAACTAGAGGTCCAATTGTAAATCAATACTTTGAAACAACAGTTCCAGGAATATTTGCTTGCGGGAATTGTCTTCAAGTCTATGATACGGTAGATTTACTGACAATAGATGCAAAAAAAGCAGGAAAATATGCAGTGAAAAAGATGATTACGCAAAATAATAATATCATTGTACAAACAGGTAAAGGCGTTAGGTACGTTCTTCCACAAATAATTGACAACCCTGGTAAAATACATTTTACATTGAGGGTTGAAAAGATAATGAAAACTCCAGTATTGCATGTTTTTGCAGATAAAAAAGAAATTTTTAAGAAAAAACTGCCGTGGGCTAATCCAGCTAATATGATTGATTTTAAGTTAGATATCTCTAATGATATTATAAATACTAAAGATTCTATTGAGGTGGTCCTTTATGACGGCTGAAAAGGATGTTATTTGTATAGTATGTCCTATCGGCTGTAAAATCTTAGTAAAAACAAATGGAAAAGATTTTGAAATTCTTGAAGGTAATAAATGTAAAAGGGGAACTGATTATGCAAGAAATGAAGCACTTGACCCAAGAAGAATGCTAACATCTTCAGTTCTTGTTACTAATGGTGAATGGCCACTTGTAAGTGTAAAAAGCTCAAAACCAGTTCCTAAAGATAAGATTTTTTCAGTTTTAAAGGAAATAAAAAAAACAAAAGTTAATGCCCCTGTTAAATCTGGACAGATAATAATAAAAAATGTAGCAGGCACCAAAATTAATATTTTAGCAACAAAATCTATAAAAAAGTAAATTTTTTTAACCATTTTTTAGCAGATTTTAAATATAGCTATAGGATACAAAAATTGCATAGTTTAATATAATTAACACTAATTAATTTGGGGTGATATTAATGAGTATCACAGATTTGACTTCTATGGGGGAGCCACAAACAGAAATAAGAAAAGAGATAAATGATAGATTATGTAAACTTCAGGATGAGATATCTGATTACTGTTATCAGTGTGGAAAATGTACATCCGGATGTGAAGCTCATAAACTTTTAGAACTCGAACCTCATAAAATTGTTGCATTATTAAAAAGAGGCCTTATTGATGAGATGGTTAATTCTGACGTTATTTGGACATGTATGAGTTGTTTTAAATGTCGTGAACGTTGCCCTCAGAAAATTGCACCTGTAGAAGTTTTGTTTGCATTAAAAAATATGGCAGTAGCAAGTGGAAAACAAATTCCTGGTAACTATACAGCATTACTTCAATCAGTCTTATCAATTGGTCTTCTACAAGATATTAAAAGTGTTACAACAAGAGATAATAAAACTAAGAATAGGTCAGATATTGGCCTACCAGATATATCTAAACCAACTGATTCAACAAAATTTCAGATGATGATATCAAAAATTGCTATTGAGAAGGTATAATGGGGGTTTATTTTAATGAAAAAATATGGACTTTATCCAGGCTGTGTAATGCCAACTGAACAATATGCTTTGGAAAAATCAATAAGAGAGGTTTTGCAACTTCTTGATATTGAACTTGTTGATCTGAAAGGTTTTTCATGTTGCGGTGAACCACTTAAAAGTGTTAATCAAATGATGACAATTACACTTTCAGCAAGAAACCTTGCAATTGCTGAAAAAGAAGGTTTAGATTTAATAGTTCCATGTCCTATGTGTCATTTGGCACTTAGTGATTGTAAACGTATTCTTGATACAGATCCATCTATGAATCAAAAAGTCAATAAATTCCTTGAAGATGAAGGTCTTAAATATACAGGTAAATCAAATGTTTTTCATACAGTTGAGATTTTACATAATGTTGTTGGAATTGAAAAAATTAAAGAAAAAGTAAAAAAATCATTAAAAGAACTAAAGGTTGCTACTCATTATGGATGTCATCTTTTTAGACCTAGCGAAGTTGGTAGGCCAGTTGATTCTGAAAATCCACAAGAAATTGAAAATATTCTTAAAGCAATTGGTGCAAATCCAATGGATTATCCTGAAAAACTTGATTGCTGTGGAGGTCTATTAAATGCAAATCTTCCTGAGTCTGCTTTAACAAAAACTGGTCAGAAACTTCAGAAGGTTCAGGAGCAAGGTTTTGATGTTTTCATTGATGTATGCCCATGGTGTCATCGTCAATATGATACAAAGCAAAAGAAAGCAGGTGAAACAGTTGCAGCAAAACTTGAGATGCCTGTTATGTATCTAACACAACTACTTGGTCTTTCATTTGGAATTTCTGAGGAAAAAATTGGACTTGATTTGAATTTAAGCCCTGTTGACAAACTTAAACTTGGAGGTAAATAATATGGGCAATAAAATTGGAGTTTTCGTTTGTCATTGTGGAATTAACATTGCATCAACTGTTGATGTCAAAGAATTAGTAAATTATGCTAGAACTTTGGATAAAGTAATAGTTAGTAAAGATTACAAGTATATGTGTTCAGATGTAGGTGCAAACCTTATTAAAGATTCTATTAAGAAAAATAAACTTGATGGAGTAGTCATTGCTTGTTGCTCGCCTCGTATGCATGAGCATACCTTCCGAGGGGTTGTTGAAGCAGGTGGGATTAATGCATTTAACCTTGAAATTTCAAATATTCGTGAGCAATGCTCGTGGGCCCATGATGATAAAGACCTTGCAACATCAAAAGCAAAAGCACTCATCCGTGGTGCTGTAGCAAAGGCAAGACTATTAGAACCACTTGAAACCTCAAAGATAAAGGTTGTTCCAAAGGCATTAGTAATTGGTGGTGGCATTTCAGGTATACAAGCCGCACTTGACCTTGCAGAAGAGGGTCATAAGGTATATCTTGTAGAAAAATCCCCTAGCATTGGTGGACGTATGGCTCAACTTGATAAGACATTTCCAACTCTTGACTGTTCCAGCTGTATTTTAACACCAAAAATGATGGAAGCAGCAAACAATCCAAATGTTGAACTGCTAACATATTCAGAAGTTGCAAGTGTAGATGGAAGTATTGGTAATTATAGTGTTAAAATCAAAAAGAAGGCAAGATATGTAGATATTGATAAATGCACTGGCTGTGGGGATTGTATAGCAGCTTGTAGACTTAAAGACCGAATATCAAGTGAATTTGATGAAGGAATGGGAAAACGAAGTGCTATTTATATGCCATTTCCACAAGCTATTCCATTAAAATGTACTATTGATAAAGAGCATTGTTTGCAATTAACTAGAGGAAAATGTGGAACTGGACCATTATGTGTTGAATCTTGTGAAGCAGGTGCAATTGATTTCAAACAAAAAGACGAAGAAATTGAAGTTAATGTCGGTGTGATAATCGTTGCAACAGGTTATGATTTATTAGATCCACAATCTTTGTATGAATATGGTTATACGAGATCAAAAGATGTAATTACTTCACTTCAAATGGAGCGTTTAATCAGCTCATCTGGTCCAACAACTGGAGAAATCTTGCGTCCTTCAAATGGTGAAAAACCAAAGAGTATCACATATATTTTATGTGTAGGTTCAAGAGATGAGACACAATGTACTTGGTGCTGTCGTATTGGCTGTATGAGTGCATTAAAGCATGTCTATCTATTAAAAGAAAAACTTGGAGATGATGTTGAAATAAACATATGTTACACTGACATTCGAAGTTTTGGGAAAGGTTATGAGGAATTTTATAGAAATATCCGTGGGATGAAGACTAACTTCTTCCGTGGACGTCCTTCTGAAGTAAGAAATGCAAAAGATCATCTATCTATTGATATTTTTGATACCACAACAAATAAACTCTTTGAAATAAAAACTGATCTAGTCGTTTTGGTTCCTGCACTTGTTCCTAGAGCGGATGCTGAAGATTTCGCTCGCTTACTTCGTATATCTCAAAGTGCAGATGGCTTTTTATTAGAAGCCCATCCGAAACTTAGACCAATTGATACCTTTACTGGTGGTATATTTATAACTGGTTGTTGTCAAGGTCCAAAGGATATACAGGATTCAGTTGCTCAGTCAAGTGGTGCTGCAGCAAGGGCTGCAAATATTTTATCTAAAAAAGAACTTGAAGCTGAACCTTTAATATCTTATGTAGAAGAGGATCTATGTTCTGGTTGTAGCACATGTATTTCAGTTTGTGCTTATAATGCAATTGAACTTGTAAAGGAAGATGATAAATCACATGCAAAGGTTAACGAAGCTCTATGTATGGGATGTGGAGCATGTGTGGCATCATGTCCATCTGGTGCAATGCAACAACGTGGTTATAAGGACAAACAATTAAAGCCAATGATTGAAGAAACTCTTAAAAAATAGTTATAAATCCTTTAGGCTATATCAATTAATAATGGGAGAAATCAGAATCCTTCTTTCAAAATACTTTGATATTTTAGATGAAAATAGGACTGCTAAATACCTTCAATGTAAACATATACCTGTCTCTTTTAAAATAACAGACTCCACTGATAATTTATGGAAAATACATAATAGTATTACAAAAAATATCAAACTTGTTGATATTGAACCAAAACAATCACTTCTTGATTTAAAAATTGAACTTTCATCAAGGATTTTTAAGAATTGTTGCTTTTGTGAAAGAAGATGCAGAGTTGATAGGACAAAGAAACCTGGAAACTGCGGTATAAAACAACCTCACGTAGCATCAGAATTTTTACACTTAGGTGAAGAAAGAGTTCTCGTTCCTTCTCATACAATCTTTTTTTCAGGCTGCACTTTTAATTGTATTTTTTGTCAAAACTGGGATATCAGCCAGGTTGACAGTGGATTATATATTAAACCAAATAGAATGGTTGAAATCATTCAAAAAAGAAAAATAAAAGGAGCTAGAAATGTAAATTGGGTGGGAGGTGATCCAACTCCAAATTTACCATACATCCTAAAAGTTTTGAAGCTATGTAATGAAAATATTCCACAAGTTTGGAATTCAAATATGTATTGTTCAAATGAAACAATGAGCTTACTTTCCAATGTAATTGATTTGTATCTCACAGATTTTAAATATGGAAACAATAAATGTGCAAAACGCTTGTCAAATGTAAATAGCTATTTGGAAATTGTAAAAAGAAATCATAAAATTGCACATGAAAATGGTGAAATGATTATGCGTCATCTTGTAATGCCAAATCATGTAAATTGTTGTTCAAAACCTATAATGGACTGGATTGCAGATAATTTATCTAATGCTGTTGTTAACATTATGTCTCAATATAGACCAGAATACAAAGCATATGAATATCAAGATATTCAAAGGTCTGTATCTATTGACGAATTTTTAGAAGTAAAAGATTATGCTGATGAATTAAAAATTCATCTAGTTTAACTTTCTCAGCAATTTTCTCCTTCTTTTTTTGGAAATATATAATTTCTAATTGCAAGTATTGCTCTAAATATCCATTCTGTAAATATAATTAGTAATAAGAATTGAATTATAAGGTTAACATAATCAGGCAGCATATTGATTCTTTCAGTTACGCTTTCAACTGAAAAATATGATGAGTCGACTAAGAAAATACCTAGTATTGCAAATGGTAACATTTTTGCTACATCCTTTGATAATTCCTCCGTATAGTATGCAGTAATTCTTATAGCTAGAACTAAGACAAAAGCAGTATACAAAATCTGTGAGATTTCAATTGTATTTGTTAAAAAAATTAGAATAAAGGAAAATCCAATAAAAAATAGCATTGCTATCACAGGAAATACAAACATATATTTCAAAATACCAATTGCTTTTCCATGTTTTTTTTCACTTGCCTTAAAGCAATCTCTTCTAGCAATGTACCTATAAAAATGATATATAATTACAGAGTATAATGCTATCATTATAATTATTGAAAAGAGCCATGTAAAAAGTGATAGATCTCCACTTAATATTTTTTCAATTGAAAATTTCCCAATGAGATTATTAATTCCTATCTCTAATCCGAAAGCCATATTTTAATCTCCTCACTTTTGATAGGTATTAATTATTACTTTATAAATTCAATTAAAAATTAAAAATCAGTTTTAATTTAAAAATTTGGTTGAATTTTTCTTTAATTTTTTTTAAAATAATAAAAGAAATTAGCTCAATTTTTTAAGATTATATTTATTTTTTTAATTTTATCTATAAATTTTCAAGTAAGTCTATTGTTAATATTTAAAACTATTAATTACGTCAATTGTCTATTGGTTTTAAGGCAAAATTTATATATCTATATTTACTTTATCTATTTCCGAGCGGCTAAGCAATTATTTTTAAGTGTCCTCACCGGAACCTTACTAGATTGCTTACCCTCTCGTAAAATTATTTTTAATTTCTTATAATTCAAATTTTGATTTTTTCCTTCAATGTTTCAAGCCAGGATGGAAGACCTTCAACAGTTCTAATCATTGAATTTTTTGCAAATGTACTTCGGTAATTAATATTACAATTTACCCTTCCTTCAAGGTTCTTAAAAATAGTATGGCAGAGATAGCCTCCTCTTCTATCCCAATCTGTAAGAATAATTATTTTTTTATAACTATTTGCAAGCTGATCACAAAAATCTGTAATAGAAATACCTTTGTTAAGACTAACAATTTCACCCTTGATATCAAGTTTACGTAATGCCTCAATATCTTTTTCCCCTTCTACAATTATTGGAATATCTTTATTGTCCTCATTTAATTCAGATAATGCTTTTTGTAGGTCCTCAAGGGTTTTTTTATAATCCATTTAAATGCCCCAATAACTTTTCTGAAATATTATTTACTGAAATTCCTTTTACAAGTATAGTTTTTAATCTATTTTTACTACCAGAAATAATATAAACGTCTTTTATTGGTGTATTAAAAAAATCTGCAATAGTTTTGATTACTTCTTTATTTGCCTGTGTATCTTTTGCAGGCGCTTTAACTTTTATATCAATACAATTACGCCATTTGTTATAACCTGCTGGAAAAAGGATGGTTTTTGCTCCTGGAGTTACAAAAAGATTAATGGTGGCACCATCTTTGTGTTTCTTCACAACTTTACTTTTTTTTGGCATAAAGTCTGGTGCCATTTAATATTTTATTTGTTTAAATAATTGTTGAATTATGCATTGATAATAGCAAGAGATTCTATTGCTGCATTGAAAGTTTGACTGGGGCGCATTGCTTTTGTTGCCAATTCAAGATTTGGCTTATAGTAACCACCTAGATCAACTGGTCTTCCTTGAGCTGCATTTAACTCATTGATTATTTTTTCCTCGTTTTCCTCAAGGTCTTTTGCTAATTTTTTAAACCTTGATTGAAGAGCTGTATCCTTAGTTTGGTCAGCTAATGCCTGTGCCCAATACAATGTCAAAAAGAAATGACTGCCTCTATTATCAAGTTCATTGACCTTTCTTGAAGGGGATTTGTTGTTTAATAAGAATTTGCTAGTTGCATGGTCAAGTGCTTCTGCTAAGACTAAGGCTTTTTCGTTATTTGTCGTAGTGCCTAAATGCTGCAATGATACTGAAAGAGCAAGAAATTCACCAAGCGAATCCCATCTTAGATGACCTTCTTCTTGAAACTGTTGAACATGCTTTGGTGCTGATCCCCCTGCACCGGTTTCATATAGTCCACCACCATTCATTAGAGGAACAATTGAATACATTTTAGCACTTGTTCCAACCTCAAGGATAGGGAATAAATCAGTCAGATAATCACGCAAAACATTACCTGTTACAGAAATTGTGTCCTTTCCTTCTTTCATTCTTTTAATTGAGAATCGTGTGGCTTCGACTGGTGACATTATATGAATTTCTAAACCTTTCGTATCATGATTTTTCAAATAAGAATTAACCTTTTTTATAAGCTCAGCGTCATGTGCCCTATTTTTATTAAGCCAGAAAACAGCAGGTGATTTCATTTCTTTTGCTCTATTGACAGCTAGTTTGACCCAATCTTGAACTGGAAGGTCTTTTACCTGACACATACGCCAGATATCACCTTCTTCAACGGTATGTTCAAGCATTGTTTTCCCTGAAGCAGAAACAACTCGGACCTTTCCATTTCCTGATATTTGGAAAGTCTTATCATGAGATCCATATTCCTCTGCCTTTTGTGCCATAAGTCCAACATTTTGAACAGTTCCCATTGTAGTTGGATCAAATGCTCCATGTTTTTTACAAAACTCAACTACCTCTTGATAGACTCCAGCATAGCTACTATCAGGTATTACAAATTTGGTGTCGTGAAGCTTGCCATCTGGACCCCACATCCTACCTGAATTTCGAATCGCTGCAGGCATTGATGCATCAATTATTGTATCACTTGGTACATGTAGATTTGTAATTCCCTTATCAGAGTTTACCATAGCAAGTTTTGGTCTTTTTTTATAAGTTTCTAGGATATCAGCTTCGATTTCCTGTCTTTTTTTATCTGGAAGCGTCTTTATTTTTGCATAAAGGTCTCCAAGTCCATTGTTTGGACTTATACCAAGTTCCTTAAATGTTGAAATATGTTTTTCAAAGACATCTTTGAAAAAAACTGATACAACATGGCCAAAAATAATAGGGTCAGATACTTTCATCATTGTAGCTTTTAAATGAACAGAGAATAATACACCTTTATCTTTTGCATCTTTAATTTGCTCTTCTAGAAATTTTCGCAAACCACGTTTTCTCATAACTGTTGCATCGATTATTTCTCCATCGATAAGCTTAAGCTTTTCTTTTAGGACCTTTATACTTCCTTTCTCATCGATGAACTCTATTTTTGCATCTCCCGCTGTTTCTTTTGTAATAGTTGTAGATTTCTCATTAGATCGGAGATCATCACTGCTCATGTGAGCAACATGTGATTTTGAATCCTTTGTCCATTCACCCATTGGATGTGGATTTTGTTTCGCATAGTTTTTTACTGGTCCAGGAACTCTACGATCAGAATTTCCTTCTCTTAGAACTGGGTTTACTGCACTTCCTTTAATCTTGTCATACCTTGCTTTGATTTCCTTTTCTTTTTCGTTTTTTGGCTCCTCTGGATAATCAGGAATGTTATAACCATGGCCTTGTAACTCATTGATTGCTGCTTTCAACTGAGGAATTGATGCACTTATGCATGGTAGTTTTATGACATTTCCCTCTGGTTTTTTTACAAGTTCACCTAGTTCGGCCAAATCATTTGGTTGTTTTTGACTCGCTGTCAGATTATCTGGAAAATTTGCAATAATTCGTCCTGCAAGAGAAATATCTCTTGTTTCAACGGTAACTCCTGCAGCTTCTGTAAACGCCTTAATAATTGGGAGGAAAGAGTAAGTTGCTAAAGCTGGCGCTTCGTCAACTTTTGTATAAATAATCTTTCCAACTTTATTACTCATCTGAATCCTTCTCCTTTCCTTTGATTATCTAACTTTCTCTGGTTTATCAGGCATCAAATATGAAATATCGTCCCAAGGATGTCTGTACAGTCTTGATTTCAAACGTTTCTGATCCATGATATGTCCCATGAAACCAATGGATCTTCCAAGGACAAAGAAAGCATTTAGAATACCGAGATCAACAAACTCACGAACTTGTTCTCTAGTATATCCAATTCCTCTTAGCATATCACAAGATAATACTCCTATACAGCCGTCAACATTTAATATCAGATTGTTTCTTTTTGAGGTCGTTAGTTTTTCAACACTTAATGCATAATCAAGAGTTTCTGTTATTGGAAAGCTTTTCTTAGCAAAATCTTTCATAATCGTTACTCTGACATCAGGATTTGTTACTGATTTAATTCTATGGCCAATTCCTTGTATGTTAACATTTTGATTTTTCATATCCTTTACCATAAATTCTGGCTTGGCTCCACTGTATAGATATTTTGTAAAGTGATCTGCAGATCCCTGAACAGCTCCACCAAATCTAGGTCCAATTGTTAAAAGCCCACTTACAAGAGAAGAAATTAAATCTTTACCTGCTCGTGCTGCGATAATTGAGTTATGTGCACCAGATACAGCAGGTCCATGATCAGCAGTTAGTAAAACAACTCTTTCTATAAACTCTCTTGCCCATGGTGGTAGGTTCTTCTTAAACCATAAAAGACCAATTACTCCGCCAAGACCCCATTTTTCTTCAAATATCTTACTAATCTTTACTCCACAATACCGAAGTTCTTCACCACGGTCGTCAGATATTGTGCTTATAAAATTTGCAGGTCTTCTAATAACACCTTGTTTAAGTGCAACTGCATAATCAAGTGGAATGACAGGAGGTTCAATATCTGGTATTGGTTTATGTTTACCACTTTTCACAAGTTTATCATAGGCTTTTTTAATTTGTTCATCAAAGTCATCAAAACTTGTTGGAACGTATGCGCCAGCATCCTTGAGCGCCTTGTTTTTTGCATCAGCAGTTTCCATATCAGCACCGGCTCTTGCACCAGCATGGCCAAATTGTACTTCAGCAGGAAAAACCTTTGAACAGGTTCCAATACACCAGGCAACGATTGGTTTCTTAATCTTACCTTTTTTCATTGCCTCAACGACTTCATATTCATCAGCTCCGCCGACTTCACCTAGTAAAACCATCATCTTGATATCGGGGTTTGCTTCGTATCTCATCATGTGTTCAATAAATGTTGAACCTGGATATCTATCGCCACCAATTGCAACTCCTTCATAGACTCCATCTGTGTTCATTGCAATAATATTGTTTAACTCATTTGATAGACCACCAGATTTAGAAACATATGCAACACTTCCTTGCCTGTGAAGTTTTGAAGCAACAATATTATCTAGCATTCCCGCGGTATTTCCGATTCTGAATCCACCAGCAGAAATACCTCCTACTGTTGCTGGTCCAATTATCCATTTATTCTTATCCTTTGCAATTTTAATGAGTTCCTTGGTTCTATTTTCAGGTACACCTTCTGCTATTACTGCAACAGTTCGAATAGTCTTTGATAAAAGTGCTTCTTTTGTTGTAGGATAAGCTGATCTAAAACTTGCAAAGTTTACCATGAAATCTGCTTGTGGGTATAGTTTTGTGGTTTCCTCAAGTGTTCTATACATAGGTAATAGTATTTCTTTTGTTCCCCAGAAACATTGATGAAAACCTTCACGAGTAGGATTTACAATTGCTACAACTGATGGTTCTTCACGTCTACAAATGTAATCGAAATCAAGCATTCTTTGTATTGCTCTTTGCTGATAGCCAAAAACTATTGCTTTTGTATTTTTATCCATTAAAATATAATCTGGTCTTTTCTCAGATTTTTTACCACCTTGTTTTTTTGATTTTGTTTTTGTCATAGTTACTGCCTCCATTTATTTACCCTCCAAAGCCATATTGACAATACGAGTCATGTGTGTCTCAGGACCATAAACTTCAATTGGAACTCCAAGTTCTTTACCAAGATCCTTCATTATACGTAAACCCTCTTGATAATTTGGTCCACCTCTTCTAACATAAATTTTTACCTTGGTGTCTATAAGTTTCTTTTTATAATCTTTAAGTGCCATGGTAATTCCAGTGAAGGTCTTAGCTACATCTGTAAAATTTGCAATTCCTCCACCCACTAGTAAAAACTTTGGACGGCCTTTCGGATCTTTTTCTCGGGTCATTAAATCAAGTATAGTTTTTGCATATTCATAAGTTAAATCAGTTGTAGGATTGCCACTATATTCACCATAATTGGCAAGTTCATCACGATATCCAAGATCAACGATTGTATCAGTATAAATTACACTTCCTCCTCCACCTGCAACCATTGTCCATACACGTCCTTTAGGATTTAATACAGTTAGTTTAAGTGATGCTCCGCTTTTTTCATCCATCATTTTTATGTATTCTTCTTCTTTTGATAATTTTCTTCCAAATGGTGCTGGAAATGTTATATCTCCCCATTTACCACTGCTTTCAAAATGACCTGTATCATCAAGTCTTGCAACTAAATCAAGTGGAACTATATTTTTACCAGTTACAGCAAATGGATTAATCTCAAGATATGCATAATTTAGTTCTCTGTAAAACTTGAACAGTCCTTTGATAAAATCAGCAAACATCTTTTTGTGCTCTTTTGGAGTATCCTTTGGAAGTTTATTTTCAATATTAATTTTATCAATGTTTTCGTCGACACTTACCTGAATTTCTGCAACTGTTTTCCAAACTGATTCTATATCTACTCCACCATGATTAGAAAAATATATTGTATCTCCTTCACGATTGCTTTTTATTGCAACATAATATTCCCCTTTATGTTGAACATAAGGTTCTATTATAAAATGCGATAGAACACCTGTAACTTTTCCAACTTTGGTTTCTTTGTTCATTCTTTCTTTTATCCATTTTTTTGCTTCAGCAAAAGTTGCATTTGCTTTTATTAGACCATGCTTACCTCGTTTTCCAAATAATTGATCTGGCTTTACGACTAGCTTTTCGTCCATTAACCATTTATTCTTCTTTGGAAGATCATCAAGCTTTGTATTTGGATCGACAAGCACGATTTTTCCGGGATAATTAAATCCTTTTCCAAAATACTCTGTCCAGTATTTTGCAAGCATCTTTTTCCCATCAAATTCTCTTATTCCTCTTTGTGCCATATTTCTTCTACCTCACATTTTTATTTAGATTTATTTTTCATATATGCAAGTGTACCACCTG
>Ga0209536_100001166_pt1 | contig 43471 bp, 30 predicted proteins | sample DeeMarSeWOR28_12_FD_187461 | JGI IMG/M metagenome (GOLD analysis project Ga0209536, IMG submission 187461) | Marine sediment microbial communities from White Oak River estuary, North Carolina - WOR-2-8_12 (SPAdes) (version 2) | ecosystem: Environmental > Aquatic > Marine > Intertidal zone >...
GGCATGGCGGTGGCACAGGCCCAGCACGCGGTGCGCGAGCTGGCCGATGTGCTCAAGAACCGCGGTGTAGATGTGAAGTACGCCATCCACCCGGTGGCAGGACGCATGCCCGGTCACATGAACGTGCTTCTTGCGGAGGCGAACGTTCCGTACGACGAACTGTACGACATGGACGACATCAACCATGCGTTCCCGACGACGACCGTCGCGGTGGTCATCGGTGCCAACGACGTGGTGAATCCGGCGGCGCGGCACGACACGACCAGCCCGCTGTACGGGATGCCGATCCTCGACGTCGACGAGGCCGAGCACATCATCGTCCTTAAGCGCAGCATGCGAGCCGGCTTTGCCGGTGTCGAGAACGAGCTGTTCTTCCACCCGAAGACGATGATGCTGTTTGGAGACGCCAAGGACTCTGTGCAAGCGATGGTTACGGAGTCGAAGAGCGCGTAGGTCGGGCCATCATAGGACAGCCTGGCAGAAGAGTTAGTAGTAAGTAGTTATTGGTCGTCAGTGGGCCCGGTTGCCGCGACTAGGCGGTGACCGGGCTTCGTTCATCCGGAACCAATCACCCGGCTACTACTCACTAATCACTTCGCGGCCTGTGAAAGGACTCATCTAGACACTTTTCGGCTAGCCCGTCACTGAACTTGACGGATAGGTTAACGCCGTTAAATTAACGCTGTTTACTTTACACCGTTAACCCCCGGGGAGAGTTATAACATGCCCAGACTTGCGGAACCTGCTCGGGCCACGGATACCGAGGCGGCCATCGTTGAGGCGGCCCGTGATCTGTTGGCCGAGGGCGGTATCAGAGCGCTTTCCATGCGGGCCGTTGCGGCCCGGGTGGGTGTCAGTGCCACCGCGATCTACAACTACTTCGAGAACAAGCAAGCGCTAGTCCGGCACGTAGTGAACCTCGGGTTCGAGAGGTTCGATGCGGCTTTGCAGAGCGCCGTCGTGGACAAACCGGAAGGGTCGGTGGAGCGGCTGCGGGCCCTGGGTCAGGCGTACATTCGCTTCGCGTTGGAGAACCGTCAGTACTTCCAAGTGCTGTTCGCGTTCCACTCCGACCTCCCGCAGGATATCGAAGAGCTTCCTGAAGGTGGTGGGTACACGTTGTTTCGCCAGGCCGTCATCGATGCGATGAAGAGCGGATCGATCCGTGAGGCCGATCCCGATCTGGTCGTGCTGTACTTGTGGACGCACGTGCACGGGCTCGTGACGCTGCTGCTGTCATGCCAACCCGATGCGCGCTGTCGTCATTCGGGCGAAGAGCTGAACGCTACGGAGTTGTTCTCCAAGTTCCACGAGTTCAGGTACTTCGGTCTGCAACCCCAGGCAGAAAAGAAAACCGAAACGGGGTCCGCGATCGCCTCGTAAGGGCGATTGCGAGCCCTCGTCACGAACCCGCTCTACGATGAGAATCAGGGGGAGAAAGAATCGTGTTTAGGATAGACAGGTGGAAGATCCGCGGGCTCGCGGCGCTAGTTGGAGTCCTAATGCTGGCGTCGGGTGCCCTCGCTCAGACCGGTGACGCGCCGGCCTACTCGCTCCAGGAAGCGATCAATACGGCGCTGCGGAACAACCGGGACCTGCAAACCGCGCAGCTCAGCTTGATGACGGCGAATGAACAGGTGCGAGAGGCCTGGGGCACGTTGCTACCCACGATCGACGCATCCGTGGGATACCAGCGTAACCTCAGCGTACAAGAGACGTTTGTCCCGGCCATCATCGTTGATCCCAGCGCCGACCCAGACGAACTGATTCCAGTCCGCTTCGGAGCCGACAACCTTTGGTCGGCCTGGTTGTATGTGACACAGCCGATCTTCGACGCCAGCGCGTTCGTGGGCGTGGGGACGGCCGATCGATTCCGGTCGCTGGAGGAAGAATCTGTTAGAGGCCAGGCGCAGCAGGTCGCCTCACAGGTTCGCCGCACGTATTACCGAGCGCTGCTGGCTCGTGAGGATGTAAGGCTGATCGAAGAGAGCATAGCCCGGACCGAGCAGACCTTGCGCGAGACGCGCGGTTTGAACAACGCCGGTCTTGCCAGCAACTACGATGTGCTGCGTCTCGAGGTTCGTCTCGCTAACCTGAGACCGAACCTGAAACGAGCCGTGAATATGGCGGCGGTAGCGGAACGGGACCTCTCTGTGGAGATGGGGCTAGACGAAGTGACACCGGTGAGCGTCGCCGGCAACCTGCACGATATCAACCTGGCCTCGGTGGGATCGAACGAGGGAGCGAATCTGCAGCTGCTTCGCCTGGTCGGGCTCCAGAACGCTCTCGATGTTTCTGTGGAGACCATGTTCGAAGTGGCGCAGCAGAGCCGCTCCGACTTGCGACAGGCGCAACTGAACTACGAGTTGGAGAACGCCCGGTACAAGTACGAACAGACGACGCGTCTTCCAAAGATCAACGCGTTTTTCAATGCGGGGCTTGTCGCGGCCCAGAACGGCGATCCGCGGTTTTTTGGGGGTGGGCCCGACCGGCGGACCGATGCGGCGGTGCTAGGCGTATCGGTCGAGATCCCGCTCTTTCAAGGTTTTCAGCGCTCGGCGCGAGTTCAACAGCGCAAGCTGGGGCGGGAGCAAGCTCGTGTGCAGCTGGATCTCTTGGAACGCGAAGCCGTCAATCAGATCCGCACGGCGCTCGAAGCGCTAGAAGAAGCTCGTCAGCGGGCGGACGCCCAGCGTTGGGCGGTGGATGAAGCGACCCGTGGGTTCGAGATCGTCACAGCACAGTACCTGGCGGGTTTGAGCTCACAGCTCGACGTGACCGAAGGCGAGGTCCTTCTGCGCGAATCTGAGTTCAACTATGCGGAAGCAGTCTTCGATTACTTGAACGCTCAGGCCGATCTCGACCTGGCGATCGGAATCGTGCCACTGGTGGATGTGGTGCCTCCGGTCCAGTCGGATATCAGCATCTCGGAATAACCAAGAACAACGAAGAGGGGCATAGCCCACAATGACATACACAGGATCGGACAAACTTTGGCTAGCAGCCGCCCTGACGGTGAGTGCTGTCACGATCGGCTGCGATCCGTCATCGCAAGCGAGCGAGGCCGAGGCGAACGATGAGTTTGTTAAAGTGGTCAATGTCGAGGTGTTACCGGTCGAGCCTACCGATTTCACCGCTTACATCCGCCTGACAGGCGAGGTTGAGGCGATGAATGACGTGGTGGTGAGCGCGGAAGAGAGCGGAGTCGTCGAACGACTTTTCGTCGAGAAGGGCCAATACGTCAGGAAAGATGAACCGATCGCCAAAATCCGCGATCGCGTCCTGCGCGCCCAGGTCGAAGAGGCGGCGGCCGCGGCAGAGCTCGCCAAGGAACGTTTTAAACGACAGCGCCAGCTGTGGGAAGAGGAACAGATCGGCAGCGAAATCGCGTACCTGGAAGCGAAGTATCAAGCGGAGCTGCAGTCGGCTCGGTACGAGCTGCTCCATGCTCGGTTGGAGCGGACGACGATTCGGTCACCTGTCGCAGGCGTCTTCGACGATCGGTACGTCGATGTGGGGGAGATGGTGGCGCCGGGTGGGCAGGTCGCTCGGATCGTGGCGATCGACCGGCTGAAGATAACCGGTGGGGTGGCCGAGAGGTTTGCCGCCGCCGTGAGCCCGGGCGACAGCGCCGTCATCAGCATCGATGTGCTGGGCGACGAGACGGTCGTTGGATTCTTGAGGTACGTGGGGAGCGCCGTCGATACGCGAAATCGGACATTCCCCATCGAGGTTGTGATCGACAACCCGGGTCGGATCATCAAGCCGCACATGGTGGCCAACGTGCTGATCGCTAACGCCCGGCTGGAAGACGTGATCGTGATTCCTCAGTCCGCGATCAGTCGCACGGAAGACGGCTACCAAGTGTTCGTGGCCGAAGAAGCGAGTGAGGAGCTGCTTGCCAGGTCCCGAACGGTTCGGTTGGGACCGTCATACGAAAACCTGGTGGTCGTGGAAGAAGGGCTCAGCCCCGGCGACCAGTTGGTCGTGCGCGGCCATCAGCTCGTCGAGGCCGGTGACCGGGTCCGCATCGTGAACGAAGCTTCGGCCGAGAGCCAGGCCACGCAATAGAGGACGAAAATGGCCAAGAGAGAACACAGGGGGTCGATGGACCGGGTCAACCACGAAGGCCACGGCCGCTACAAGCAGTTCTGGCTGACGTCCTTCGCGGTAGACCATCCGACCAGTGTGATCGTACTGACGGCGAGCATCATCATCGCGGGACTGATCTCGTATATCAAGGTCCCAAAGGAAGCAGCGCCCGAGATCACCATACCCATCGTAGCTGTGAACACGATCTATCCAGGCGTAGCCCCGGAAGATATCGAGACGTTGATCACTCGCGAGCTGGAGACGGAACTCAACAAGATCGGAGACGTGAAGGAAATCACGTCAAGTTCCGTCGAGGGCTACTCGAGTGTTGTCGTGGAGTTCGAGGCAGGGATGGACATGACCGAGGCCCTGCAGCTGGTTCGCGAGAAGGTCGATATCGCCAAGCCGGAGCTTCCGCCAGCAGCGGAAGAGCCAGGGATCGTCGAATTCAATTTCGCCGAATTCCCCATCATGCAGGTCAACATTTCGGGTGACTACAGCCTCGTACGTCTCAAAAAGGTCGCGGAGGACCTGCAAGACGAGATCGAACAAATCCCCGACGTCCTCGAGGTGACTTTATCCGGCGGTTTGGAGCGTGAGGTCCAGGTGAACGTCGACCTGGCCAAGCTCAAGTACTACGGACTGGCCTTCGGCGATGTGATCGATGCCATCGTCGAGGAGAACGTTACCACGCCGGGCGGCACGATAGACGTGGGTGATGTGAAATACCTGGTGCGAGTTCCGGGCGAGTTCGAAGACACGGAGCTGATCGAGAACATCGTCGTCGTGTCTCCGGGCGATCGCCCCGTGTATGTCGGGGACGTCGCGACCGTCGACTTCGGCTTTAAGGAACGCGACACGTACGCGCGCCTCGACGGCCTGCCGGTGGTCACGCTCAATGTCTCGAAGCGTGTCGGCAAGAACATCATCCAGACGTCTGAGGCCGTTAAGGCGGCGATCGAGGAAATGAGGCCGGCCTTCCCACCGTCGACGGTGGTAAAGGTCACCTCCGATCAGTCCGAGGACGTCCACCACATGGTCAGCAGCCTAGAGAACAATATCGTCTCTGGTCTGATCCTGGTGGTGGCGGTCCTCCTGTTCGCTCTGGGTATCCGAAACGCATCCTTCGTGGGCGTCGCCATCCCGCTATCGATGCTGCTGTCGTTCAGCATCATCCAGCTCTCCGGGCTGACGATGAACTTCATCGTGTTGTTCAGCCTGATTCTGGCTCTGGGGATGTTGGTGGACAACGCGATCGTCATCGTCGAGAACATCTATCGTTTTCGAGAACGCGGCTACGATAGAAAGGAGGCGGCGAAATTGGCCACCGGTGAGGTGGCCATGCCGGTGATCGCGGCCACCGCCACCACACTCGCTGCTTTCGCCCCATTGGCGTTTTGGCCGGGCATCGTTGGCGAATTCATGTCGTATCTGCCGTTGACGTTGATCATCACGCTCTCGTCTTCGTTGTTTGTCGCCCTGGTGATCAATCCCACGCTCTGCTCGCTGCTGATGCGACCGGAAGGCGAGCGGGGACCGGGTCTCACCCGGGAGATGAAGTGGGCATTGAGCATCGTCGGCGCCGTGGCGTTCGTGGCTGTTGGCGTGTTCCACCCGCTGCCGGCCACGCTGATCGTGCTTACGGGGCTGTTGCTTTGGGCGGTGCATCACTACGTCCTGGCGCCGGTGGCGCACTGGATACAGGACGAGAGCCTGCCGGCCACGTTGAGATACTATGAACGCGTTCTTCGCTGGGCTCTGCTCCACCGCGGGCGCGTGATGTTCGGTGCTGTCGCGTCGCTGGTCGGTGCGATCGTCCTTTTCGGCGTCTTCAGCCAGGGCGTGGTCTTCTTCCCGGAAGACATTCCGCCCTCTACGGTCTACATCCAGGTGGAGGCGCCCACGGGTACGCGCACGGACGTCACGAACGAGATCGCGTTGCAGATCGAGGGCGAACTTCAAGACCTGCGCGGCATAGAGGATGTCGAGTCGGTGGTGACGACGGTCGGCTCGAGTAGCGGCGATTTCTTTGCCAGCGGGTCGGGAACGCACTTAGCTACGATCTCCGTAAATTTCGTGGACTTCGAGTATCGTCAGTACGACATCTTCGAGACGCTCGAGTTGATGCGAAATACCATCGGGAAGAGCATCGCGGGAGCGGACATCACAGTGGAGAAGCCGCAGGAGGGCCCGCCGACTGGAAAACCGATCAACATCGAGATCGTAGGGGAAGACGCGGCGTTGCTGAAGGAGTTGGGTGACCAGATCGTCACGCGACTGTCGCGCTCTGCTATCGCGCCCAAGCTGGAGGGATTGGAAAACGACCTCTCGGACGCGAGGCCCGAACTCACCGTGGTGGTCGACCGGGAAAAGGCGCAGCTCTTCGGGCTCAATACGCGGGACGTTGGCTTCACAGTCAGAAGCGCCATCAACGGGATCGAGGCCGGCGAGTATCGCGACGGCGAGGACGAGTACGATATTGTGGTTCGCCTGGCTGAGTCCTACCGCCAGGACCTGAGTTCGTTGGGTGACCTAAACGTTGTTGCCGAAGAGGGCATTCAAGTACCCTTGCTTTCGGTGGCGAGTTGGAGCGTGAACGAGAGCTTCAGCGGGATCAACCGAAAAGACCTGGACCGCGTGGTCACGGTCTCGTCCGACGTGCGCTCGGGATACAACGCCAACGCCGTTTTGGCTGAGGTACAGGCCGAGCTTGGCGAATTCGCGGCGGCTTTGCCCGCCGGCTACGACCTGAGGTACACGGGCCAGCAGGAAGAGCAGGACGAGTCGGCGGCGTTTCTGTTCGGCGCGTTCCTTACGGCGCTGATGCTCATCGCCTTTATTCTTGTCTCCCAGTTCGATTCGATCCTCAAGCCGGTAATCATCCTCAGTTCCGTGGTCCTGTCTACGGTGGGCGTCCTGATCGGACTGCTGATCTTCCGCATGCCGTTTGGCATCATCATGAGCGGCGTGGGGGTGATCAGTCTGGCGGGAATCGTGGTGAATAACGCCATCGTCCTGATCGATTACATCGGCATACTGCGAAAGCGTGACGGCCTCACCCGGCTCGAGTCGCTGGTGCGTGGCGGCCTGACCCGTTTCAGGCCGGTGACGCTAACCGCGATCACCACGGTGATGGGACTGATCCCGCTGGCGATCGGCATGAACATCGACTTCTACGGGATGTATCTAAGGCTGGAGCCGAATTTCTATTGGGGCGGCGAACAGGCGACGTGGTGGGGACCCATGGCCATCGCGGTGATCGCAGGGCTGACGTTCGCCACGTTTCTGACGCTCATCCTGGTGCCGGTGATGTACTCGCTCACCGATGACGTGGCCGACTTCTTCGAGCGCCACTTCACGCACCGCCGCGATGCAGAGAAGCTGGAGGAGCAGCTGCGGGAACCCGATCGCGAGGTCCCGGAAGCGGAAGCCGTGACGGCCTAGTCGAGATCGTGACAAGCCAAAGGCGCCGGGCCCAGTCGGGCGCGGCGCCTCTTGTTTGCGGGCTTGGGGACCCGGGCTAGAAATCTACAGAGGTCATCGCCTCGAATATCGGCAGGTAGAGTGCCACGACCATTCCACCGAGGATGACGCCCACCACGCAGATCAGGGCTGGCTCCATCGCCTTCATCAGGCGCGTCACGGCCTGGTCCACTTCGCCTTCGTAGAAGATCGCGACTTTCTCGAACATGTCATCCAGGCGGCCGGTCGTTTCGCCGACGTCCACCATGCGGGAGACGAGGTTCGGTACGATCTTGGTCTCGGACAGCGGCTTGCTGATCCCCTCACCCGCCTCGATGGCGGCGCGGGTGCTGAGCAACGTCTTCTCGATCACGACGTTGTTCGTCGTAGCCGCCGATGCCTGCAGAGCGTCGATCAGGTTAGATCCTGCGGCGAGCAGCGAGGCCATGGACTGCGAGAAGCGTGCGATGGCCGTCTTGTGCAGCAGGTCGCCCAGTACAGGTATGCGGAGCAACAGTCGATCGAAGAATTCACGGCCGGCGGGTGTCTTGTTGAGGTTTCGGACCAGGAAGGCACCGCCAAATATAATGCCCAGCAGGATGTACCATTTGCTTTGAACGAACTCCGAGATGTTGATCAGCACCTGTGTCGGATAGGGCAGGGTCAGGCCACTCGACTCGAACATGGTCTGGAAGGTCGGCACGACGAAGGTCAGCATCACCCCGGCACTGAGCAGGGCGACGACCAGGATGATCACCGGATAGACCATGGCCGTTTTAACCTTGCCGACGATCTCCTGCGCCTTCTCCAAGTAGGTCGCCAGGCGCGCCAGGATTGTATCCAACATTCCGCCTTGCTCGCCGGCCTGCACCATGCTGACGAAGATGTCGCTGAAGACGTTGGGGTGCTCCTTCATCGCGGCGGCCAGGGTCATGCCCGACTGGACGTCGACTGCGACTTGGTTGAGCGCCTTCTTCAGGACTTTGTCGTCGGTGAGTTCCTGGAGAATCTCTATGCTCTGCACCAGCGGGACGGCCGCATCGACAAGAGTCGCGAACTGGCGCGCGAAGAACACCATCGACATCGGTTTGGCGCTGCGGCGAAATGACAGGTTCCCGGTTACGCCGCCCTCTTTTGGCGCCGGCCGCACGAACTCTGGGATCATCTTCTGTTTGACGAGTTGGCGAGCGGCCTCGGCTTCGTTGAAAGCCTGGAGGATCCCCTCCCTGATCTGTCCGTCGATGGTACGCGCGCGATAAACCCAAGCGTTCACATCCACCTCACACGTTTATTCGAGTACGTCGAACCAGTATCGTCCGGCGAGCGGCTTTGCCACGGTCGCTTGCATCATGGCACGCGCTGCCGAGCAGCTGCTGTACTGTATGGTCGTGCCACCCCGGAGATAGCTTTCCGAGTCGGCGCTGATTCCGTTGCGAACGAGAAGCCCGCCGTGTAGATCGGTCGTTCCTCTGAAGTCGGCGTGACCCTGGACGATGACCACTCCGTAGAAGTCGAAAGTACCGGTAACCTGAAGGTCTCCGTCGACCAACAACACACCTTGCCCGACACCGTTGCCGGTCATCTTCAAGTCGCCTTTTACATGAATGATTGGGAGATAGTCCCAGCAGGGACTTCCCGGGACGATTGGATCACCCCAGTTGTTCATCGAGGAAACCTGACACTGGCCGTCGGCTACGGACGGTCGGATTTCGTCGAGGACGGATCCTCCGGGGACCTGTTTGTCGGCCGCCAAAGCGAGATCGTCATACGTGAGTTCGCCGAACTGGGTGAAGTCGTCGTCCGTTATGGTCGCGTCCTCGAGGATGGCAGGCGCACCATCAATCTCCGGCTTCCCCGATATCGCGATGGTGGAGTCCTCCTGGATCCTGATGCCTGGCATGTCGGCCGTGGGAGCGCTGCAGCGGCCGGCCCATGCCAACGGTGTCACATCGACTCCGTTGACCTTAACGCCAGCGCCCGTGCCCCGTATGTCGAGTGGCCCGCGAGCCTTCATCGCCCCGTCGCAACACAGTCCTTGGGCCCGAACCGCCCGCGTCATCGTGACCAAAGATCGCTGGGCTGTTACACCCCGGCCCGGACGACCGATGGTCTGCACGGCGAAGAGCATCTGGACTGGGTCGGTGGCGTCGTCGACGCGACGTATCGTTCCCGTGTACTCTGAACCGTCCGGTAGTCGCCGCCACCCGGTCTGGTAGGACTCACCCGGTGCCAGGCCTCCGGCTCGCCAGCGGTCCCAAGTCGCCAGAGTGTGGGCGGCGCCGGCGTTCGCCGCGTTGAAGGCCTTCCAACTGCGTCGGATCCCCGTACTCGCGTCCGCGTTATTTTGGGCTACGTACAGGCCGCTCAACGCCAAGAGAGAGACGACGATGATGACGAAGATCGCCGCCGGTATGGCAAAACCGTGGTTCTTGGGGAGGCCGCCGCCAAGTCTCAAACCAATCATTGATTCCTTGGCCTCACAGATGTCGTTAGGGTGTCCCGCTCCACATGACCACCGCTCACCGCTACAAGCGAAAGGTCCACCCGCGCCACTTGGGCGGGGTCGGACGTCGCTTGGCCGTCCTCGTCCGTATAGTTGAATGCCAGGCCCGTTCCATCGTTGCTGAACGGTCCCACTAGGATATCAAGGATGTCTCCGTCGCTGGAAGTCGCGTCGCTTCGAGCCAACCACCACGACGACCGGTCTTGCTTCAGGTGGTAGGTATAAACGTGAAAGGCACGAACCGGAGCCCCTGCGGGCACTCCTGTCACGTCCCCGTTCACACGCACCGTCATTTCGAGGGTCGGCCCGCTAGCGTACGGACACTTGAGCGATGCCGTACCGGTTGGGTTAACCGTTTGGATCTCTCTCACGACCCACCCATTCGGGTGATAGATGAGCAGACTGTCACCAGCGCCGGCAGCGAACCGCCCCGCGGTATCGAACAGACCGACGCGTTTGTCCGAGTTATCAGTATCGCATACGACTCCGAAGCCCACGGGCGAACGGATCACGATGCTGTCCGGTCCCAGGGCCACGAAGTCACCCTCTCGCCCACTGGCCTCCATGATGTCCGATGCCAACACCGAACTGGCCAGCCGTAGTGCATCGTGACGCTCGATCGTTGCCATTTCCTGGCGATACACGCGCTGCTGGAAACGAACGACTTGATAGAGGGCCGCCGCTATCAGCGAGCCTAGGGTGAGGACGATGAGAACCTCGACGAAACTGAACCCGTTGCGCTCCAGGCGCCTTCGCGTCGCGTTCATCGTCGCACCCGGTAAGCGACCACTGTATCCGATATCGACACAGCCTCCGCCGGCGCGAATTGCGTGACGAGCATGATCCGGCGATACGTAAAGCTGTCGGCCACCACCCAACTCGCGGTGCCGTCTTTGAGGGTCCGACTGCCGCTCTGCAGTTTGGCGTACGGCACGGCCAGCAACGCCTCGAGTTCGGTCTGCTGAAACTCGGCGGCGGCGAGCTGTATACGAGAGCGCGCGACCATGCGAGACGCGTAGAGACTTGCCGTTGATAACGACAGTACGACGACGGCGAGTAGCGTGATGCCGACGATCAACTCCACCATCGAGATCCCGCTTCGATCAAATCTTCTTCTAGCTTGAGTGTTCATCGGCTTAGTACTCGACCTATGGGACTGACGAATACCGTATCCGCGCTCTGATTCAGAGCAACTATGATGACTGCACCCGCCTGCGGGCACGCGGTCCGAGTCGTGCCGATCCCGCGACCATCGAAGCAGAGTGCGGTCCGATTGGCCTTGAGATCCACCTTCAGATCTTCGCGAAAACTGAAATACCCCAGTGTGTCGGCGGAACCGGTACCGGCCAACGTGGTGTCCACCTCGACCCACATCCGGTCCCGGTCCGAGTCCAGACGGAGTACTGACGGACGCCCGAAACGGACGGCGGCTGCCTTGGCCAGCGAAATGCTTCCCATGATTGCCTGACTCGAGTTGTGGATGGAGGCTTGCACTCGAGTCCGTCCAATCGACGGAACGGCGATAGCGTAGATTAACGACAACAGAATCAAGGTGACCAGCACCTCGAGAAGCGAGAATCCGGCTCTGTTTCCGGCATCAACGCCAATACCCACGCCAGCCTCATGTCTGCGACGAGGGGAGATCGCCGAGGGGACTTTTGGTAATTTCTTCAACAAAATATTACGATCTGCTCGTGGGAAACCGGTCGGAGGAGTGACAGGTGAACGCGGGTAGGTGCAATCCACGTGCCGGAGATCGGCACGGCTGTCACGCTATGTAACGTGTTGTGAGTTAATTACTTGGAGATGATTGGCCCAGGTCAGGGCGCTGTTTGATCGCCGCTGACCCGGTCAGGTTGACTATAATCTTGCATTCTGCAGGCCAGAATGCCCATTTGACGCGCGGAGGCCACCTGCCACGTGCGAGAAGGCTTAGTCTTGGCTCTCAACCACTACGAAGATCGTGTCCACCGCCCAGGGGTCCACCGGGACGTGGTTCCCAAGAGCCAGAACGGCGATCAGCCGGTGACGGCCGGGCGCCAGATCTTGGACTATGAGCGTGGAATCCCCGGTGCCCAGGTGGAAGATCCCTTCAGCCCCCACCGGAATCGCTTGCCCGGCTGGCGGAAGGTCGGCATCGACGAAAACGTGGTGGTGGGCGCGGCCGGGCGTCGGAACCCCGTCGGCCGGTACTATGTCGATGTTCTCAGCCGACAGGTCGACGGTGACATTGCCCGTCTGGAGCACGGCATCGTTTTGTGGAGACGTGATCTTCACCGCTGGCGAGGGCTGCTCGCCAGCGCATCCCAGCAGTATGAGAAAGGACAGGGCCAAATGGGCTAAGGGGCGCACGGAAACCTCCCGAGGTCTGATTCACGTAGTGTTGATCGAGACAACAGTCTAGGCCATAAGCAGGAGCCCGCAAGGAGGCGGTGGCGCTTCTGGGCGGTGGGGGGGTAGATTGGAGCGTTCTCCGGCGCAGTCCATCTCAACCCTTACGTCGTCTACTCCTGGCTTTATCCACTCTTCGCGCAGGGGGTATTCAGAAATGGCGAGTTTCACCGAACGCATGATCGGGGCGGCGATGCTCAACCCCGACACCTACGAAGAGGTCGAGCACGACACCACGGCTACGGGGCAGGCTGCCGGCGTCGTCGCGCTTGTGGCTCTGGCCGGTGCCATCGGGGGCTTCAACGAGGCGGGCTACGGCGTCATCGGCGGGGTCATTTGGTCGTTTGTCGGCTGGTTCATCTGGTCGGCCGTGACGCTGTTCATCGGCACGAAAGTCTTCAACGGTACGGCGGATATGGGCGAGATGTTGCGAACGCTTGGCTTCGCCCAGGCCGTGGGTGTGCTGAAGGTCGTGGGTATTGTCCCGTTGCTTGGATGGATAGCCGGGATCGTCGTGAGCATCTGGATGCTGGTGTGCGGTGTCGTGGCCGTTCGCCAGGCCCTCGACTTCGATACGGGCAAGGCCATCGGGACTGTCCTGCTCGGGTGGCTTCTGATGGTGATCGTCGGCTTCATTGTCGTCGGTTTCACGGCCGGTCTGGTCGGCGCGTTCAGCGGCTAGCTCTTCGGCGCACAGCGATCGACAAAGCATCGCTACATTTCAACACACGGGATCCGGGGGAGGGAACTCCCGCCGGGTCCCGGAGTTTTCTAGAAGAACCTCCCACTAGCGAGGACGATGAAGGTTGAGTCCGGAGCCTTAAGCGCCTTTCATCCGGCAGTCGCCCGGTGGTTTTCGTCGTGCTTCGATGCGCCGACGGAGGCGCAGGGTCGCGGCTGGGAGGCCATCCGCTCCGGGCAGGACACGCTGATCGCCGCCCCCACCGGCTCGGGCAAGACCTTGGCCGCCTTCCTCGCCAGCATCGACGACCTGTTGCGTCAGGGCTTGGACGATCAGCTGCGGGATGAAACCCAGGTCGTCTACGTCTCACCGCTGCGGGCGCTATCCAACGACATACACAAGAACCTGGCCGAGCCGCGTCGCGGAGTACGCAAGGCGCTGAACGACCTGGGGTTTCCGCCAGTCGAAATCCGAGCCGCGGTACGGACGGGCGACACGCCGTCGTCCGAACGCCAGGCGATGGTCCGGCGACCGCCGCACATCCTCGTCACCACGCCCGAGTCGCTCTACTTGCTGCTCACCGCCGAGCGCGGCCGTGAGATGCTGCGGACGGTGCGAACGCTGATCGTCGACGAGATCCATGCCGTCGCCGACGATCGTCGCGGGTCGCATTTGGCGCTCAGCATGGAGCGTCTGGAACGGCTGGTGGGGACGAAGCTGACGCGTATTGGGCTCTCGGCCACGCAGCGGCCCATCGAGGACGTGGCGCGCTTCCTGGTCGGGATGAAGGGACTGGACGAGAACGGAGATCCCCGCTGCGTGATCATCGACGAGGGCCACAGGCGGAAGCTCGATCTCGGGTTGGAGGTCCCCCAGTCGCCCCTCGAGGCGGTGATGTCCAACGAGGTTTGGGAGGAAGTCTACGACCGCATCGTCGAGTTGATCGGTCGACATCGGACGACGCTGGTCTTCGTGAACACGCGCCGGCTGGCGGAACGGGCCACGCGGGATCTGAGCGAGCGACTGGGCGAGGAGCAGGTCGCTGCGCATCACGGGAGTCTGTCCCGCGAATTGCGCTTGAACGCCGAAAAGCGACTGAAGGAGGGTAATCTAAAAGCGCTTGTGGCGACGGCCTCGCTCGAGCTGGGCATAGACATCGGGTCCGTCGACCTGGTGATTCAGATCGGCTCGCCCCGGACCATCGCGACGTTCCTCCAGCGAGTTGGGCGTTCGGGTCACACGCTGGGCGCGATTCCGAAGGGTCGCATATTTCCGCTGAGCCGAGACGAGTTAGTGGAGTGCACGGCGCTGTTGCGTGCCGCGGCCGCCGGCGAGCTGGATCGCCTGATGATTCCCGAGAAGCCTCTGGACATACTGGCCCAACAGATCGTGGCCGAAACCGCGGCGGGCGAGCAATCTGAGGATGAGTTGTTCGCGCTCGTGCGCGGTGCTTATCCCTATCGGGATCTGTCCCGCGACGAGTTGGACGAGGTGGTCCGTATGCTGGCGGACGGGTTCACGACGAAGCGCGGACGTCGCGGCGCTCACATCCATCACGATGAGGTGAATGGTCGCGTACGCCCTCGCCGCGGCGCGCGTTTGGCCGCTCTCACATCGGGCGGTGCCATTCCCGACGTCGCGGACTATTCCGTCCTGGTCGAGCCTGAGGGTTCGTTTATCGGCACCGTGGACGAGGACTTCGCCATCGAGAGCATGCCCGGCGACATCTTCCAGCTGGGCAACATGTCGTGGCGGATCCTTCGCATCGAGTCGGGCCGGCTACGGGTCGAGGACGCGCGAGGCCAGCCGCCGACCGTCCCGTTCTGGTTCGGCGAAGCCCCCGAACGGAGCCCCGAGCTATCGGCCGCCCTTTCGTCTCTCAGGCAAGAGATCGATGGACGTGCCGATGTCGATTCCGGGGCTGCCATCGAGTGGCTCGTCCAGCAGGTGGGGCTGCCGCCCGCGGCGGCGCGTCAGTTGGTCGAGTACTTGGCGGCGGGGAAGCGCGCGCTGGGTGCCATGCCCACCCAGGACACCGTGGTGATCGAGCGGTTCTTTGATCAGGCGGGTGGGATGCAGCTGGTCGTCCACGCCCCGTTCGGCAGTCGTATCAACCGAGCTTGGGGGCTGGCTCTGCGTAAGCGGTTCTGCCGCAGTTTCAACTTCGAGTTGGAGGCGGCTGCGACCGAGGACGCGATCATCTTGTCGCTCAGCACGTCGCACTCGTTTCCGCTCGACGAGGTCTTTCAGTATTTGAAGCCTGAGACTGCTCGGAACATCCTGGTGCAGGCGTTCCTCGATGCACCGGTCTTTCCGACGCGCTGGCGTTGGAACGCCACACGGGCGCTGGCGGTGCTGCGGCATCGCGGTGGACGCCGAGTGCCACCGCCGCTTCAACGCATGGAATCGGACGATCTGCTCGCATCGGTCTTCCCTGACCAGGTGGCCTGCTTGGAGAACATCGTAGGCGACCGCGAAGTCCCGGATCATCCACTGGTGAATCAAACGGTGGACGATTGCCTGATCGAGGCCATGAACATCGAGGGTCTCGAAGCTGTCCTCGAAGCGATGAGTGACGGAAGGATCGAGTGCATCTCGATCGACACGACTGAGCCGTCGCCCTTGGCCCACGAAGTGATCAACGCGCGGCCTTATGCCTTCCTCGACAACGTTCCGCTGGAAGAACGACGCACCAACGCGGTATTCACCCGGCGGTCTCTCGAGCCGACGTCGGCCGACGAGATGAGCGCGCTGGACCCGGCGGCCATCGCTCGCGTGCGCGACGAGGTTTGGCCCAATGTCCGGGATAGCGACGAACTGCACGACGCGCTGCTCACGTTCGGTTGCTTGACGGAGATCGAGGGCCGTCAGGGTCGCGACGATCGCTCGTGGGAACCGCTCTTCGAAATTCTCGCGCGCGACAGGCGAGCGACGCGATTGGGTACCGAGGCGAGTGGTGTGGCCCACGGCTTGTGGGTCGCCGCCGAGCGGCTGCCCGAGTTCGAAGCGATCTTCTCGGACCCGGGGATCGAACCGGATGTCGTCGTGCCGGAGCGGCGACGGGCGGTGGAGTGGGACCGTCCTTCGGCAGTGCGCGAACTGGTGCGAGGACGGCTCGAGATCCTGGGGCCGACTACGGCCGCCGCGCTGGCCGAGTCCCTCGGCGTGCCTTCCAGCGATATCGACCTCGCCTTGTTGGCGCTGGAGACAGAGGGCTTTGTGCTACGCGGCCTGTTCAGTGCCGGTGTCGACGAGCTCGAGTGGTGCGAGCGCCGACTGCTGGCGCGGATCCATCGCTACACATTGAATCGGCTGCGGGCCGAGATCGAGCCGGTGAGCTCCGCCGACTTCATGCGGTTCCTGTTCGCCTGGAGTCGTGTCGAGCCGGAGCACCGGGCTGCGGGACCTGAGGGACTCGGGTTGGTCCTGGAGTTACTCGATGGATACGAGGTTCCCGCTTCGGCGTGGGAAGCGGACGTCCTCGCTTCGCGCATGGAGGAATACGATCCGCTGTGGCTTGATGGACTGTGCCTGTCGGGCCGGGTGTCCTGGGGTCGGCTTTCGCCGCCCGTCTCGGCACACAGCCGCACCTTCACCTCCGGTCCGCTCCGCTCCAGTCCCATCGCGCTCTTCACACGTGAACATGCGCAGGCCTGGCTGTCGCTGGCGCCCGGGGCGGACCGCATCGAACTGTCAAGCGACGCACACCAGGTGTTCGAGGCCTTGGTGAGTCGCGGCGCTCTCTTCTTCTCCGAATTGGTGAGGGTTACCGGGTTGCTGCAGACTCGCGTGGAAGTCGCCCTGGGCGAGCTCGTGGCCGTGGGATTGGTCAACGCGGACAGTTTCGCAGGACTTCGTGCGCTGCTGATTCCTGCCGGAAAGCGGAGGCCGGTCGATGGTGGGCGGAAGAGACGCGGGCGCGTGGCGCCGTTCGGCGTCGAGTCGGCAGGCCGTTGGGCGACGTTTCGGGTGCCAGAGGAAGTGGGCGGCGACGATGAGACTTCGCCGGATATCGGGGCGACTCCGACTTCGACGGCTTGGATCGACCCCGATGCCGAGGCGGTAAAGACCCAGGCCTGGGCTCTGTTGCGCCGCTACGGTGTTGTGTTTCGGCGGCTGCTGGATCGAGAAGCGAACCTGGCGCCGTGGCGCGAGCTGACGCGTGTGTACCGGCGTCTCGAAGCTCGGGGCGACATCCGCGGGGGTCGCTTCGTCGCCGGCCACTCGGGCGAGCAGTTCGCGTTGACGGAAGCGGTGGGTCTACTCAGGTCGTCGCGCAAGGAAGAGAAGAGCGGACGTTTCTTGGCGGTGAGCGCAGCGGACCCCCTCAATCTGGCCGGTATCATAACTCCGGGCGCCAGGGTGACGGCGCTGGCCGCGAACCGCGTGCTCTACCGAGACGGTGTTCCGGTCGCCGCACTCGAGTCGGGTAAGATCCGTCTGCTCACCGAAGCCGAAGGCGTTGGCGAGCGCGAGATGAACGCGGCGTTGACAAAGCGACCGATTCCCCCTCAACTCAGGGTCTATCTGGGCCAGGCCCGCTAGCACTCAGTCACAATCGCAACGTCGTTGGCCACGATAGGAGGCGAAGCATGCTCTTCGACCGTCGTGATTTCTTGAGCACCGGTACCGCCGCGGCAGCGGCGTCGTATCTGGGCGGCCATCTTCTGTCGGATCAGAGTCAGCAGGACTCGCCTCGACCGCAATGGAAGCTCACTACATCGGAGGAGTACGACCCCGGGACCGTCGCGCCCTATTCGGGCGATCACTCTGCCGTCTATCGCTACATCGATGACCACGTGGACGATCATCTGGTCAACCTCCAGGCCTGGTTGCGCCAGCGTTCCATCTCGGCTCAGAACGACGGTGTGCAGGAGATGGCCGAGCTGGTGCGGCGGACCTTCATCGACCTGGGCTGCCAGGAGGCGGAGTTGGTCCCCACCGATGGCCATCCTGGCGTGTGGGGGTACTACGACGCCGGTGCCGATAAGACGCTCATGGTCTACCTGATGTACGACGTGCAGCCGGTGAATCCCGAAGACTGGCAATCCCCACCGTTCGATGCCGCTGTAATCGATCACCCGCTGGGCCGGGTGCTCATGGCCCGGGGGGCCACGAACCAGAAGGGACCGGAGCGCGCGTTCCTGAACGCACTGCAGTCAGTCGTGGCGGTGGATGGCAAGCTGCCGGTGAACCTGATGTTCACCGCGGAAGGCGAGGAGGAATTGGGGTCGCCGCACTACGAGCAGGTGGTGGCGCCGTACAGGAGCCGGTTGAGCCAGGCCTCAGGCGTACTGTTCCCGTTCAATTCGCAGAACCCTCGTGGAGGCGTTGGCTTGACACTCGGTGTGAAAGGGCTCGTGTATACGGAGATCGAAGCCTCTGGCGCTGGGATCGGAAAGGGACCCGGTGTGGCCGAAGTACACGGTTCCTACAAGGCCGTGGTCGACTCGCCGGTATGGTACCTGGTGCAGGCGCTGTCCACGCTGGTCTCGGCCGACGGCAACACGATCATGGTGGACGGCTACTACGATCCGGTGCAACCACCTTCTGACGCCGACCAACGGCTCATCAATCGAATGATCGGACTCTGGGACGACGACTTGATCAAACAAGGTCTCAACGTGCCGGCCTGGATCGAGGACTGGAACCGAACCGACGCCATTTTGCATTACCTGTATGACCCGACGATGAACATCGACGGGATCTGGGGAGGCTACACCGGAGAGGGTGTGAAGACGATTCTCCCACACATGGCTACGGCGAAGGTGGATTCTAGGCTTCCTCCCGGATGCGATTCGGACAGCGCGCTCGATATGATCGCCAGACATCTGGACCGGCGTGGCTTCGGAGACATCGAGATCCGACAACTGTCCGGCTACCCGCCGTCGAAGACGCCGGTGGACGATCCGCTGGTTCAGGACGGGATCGCGGTGTACCGGAAACACGGGCAGACGCCGGTCATCTGGCCGCATCTGGCCGGCAGCGCGCCGTTCTACGTCTTCACCGACACTCTCGGGCTGCCGCTTTTGATGTTCGGGATGGGGCACGGCAGTGGAGCGCATTCGGTGGACGAGTACATGGTGATCGAGCCCGCTGCCGGATCGGATGTGGCCGGACTCGCAGACCTGGAGAAGGCCTACGTGGACTTGATCTATGCCGTTGCTTGACCCAGCTCGTCGGTGGACGCGCCGGCACCTGGGGTGCGTGGCTATTATCGGCGTCGCCCTGCTAGCGGCGGCCGTGTCTGGGCACGCGCAGTCTCCACCGGTTCCGGTAACACCGATCGACACGACTAACGTGGGGCGCGCTCCGTACTCGCGGATGCACACCCTGCTGGAGAAGACGTTCCTCAAGGTCGATGTAGTCATCGTCGATGTGTGGCTGGGAGACGAGATAGCATCGAGGTTGGAGGTCCTGGTCAGCGGTGAACGCTACTCGAAGGAAATCGCAGACTCCGTGGCCGAGGCTGTGATAGAGTCGCAGGACGCTTTCATCCGCGTCGAGTTCCTGCGAAACGTCAGTTTAGAGCAATTCCTTGACGGAGCCGCCGATAACCTGGAGCGAGTGCGGAAGGCTGGAGTCATCACAGAGGCCGACAGCGAAATGATCTCGGCGGGCATGCCGGTGTGGTACAGTTTCTTGGAGGAGCGCGATATCCGTGGGGGCGACGTTATGCGCTATCGGATTAGCGGTGATACGCTGAGGACGCAGTTCGTGTCGGTGGACGGCCAGTTGTTGATGGACCAGACCGATGTGGGTGCGGAAAGGCGCCGGTCGGTTCTTGGCAGCTATTTCGTTCGCAAGTCCGATTTCCGCGAGGGTCTCGTGAAGTCTCTGGTTAGCGAGGCAGACTAGCCACGCAATTTGACTGGACAAAGTGCGGCCCGAGCAGCGTTAGCCACTCGGGCCGTTCGAGTACCAGGAGACCGGGCTAGCGTGCCTCGGCTTGCCTGGTTGCCTCGACTTCCTGGATTGCAGCGGCGATCTCTCGACTGAAGTCGCTCAGGGCATCGCTGAGGGCTGTGACGGATGCCTTTGTCGTGTTCTCCGAAGCCGGAACCTCGATATAAGTGTACCGCGACACCAGGTCTCGTCCGTTGGGGTCTTCGATGTCCCAGTCGGCTGTGAGCTCGGCATCCCCATTCGCATTTCGGTGGAATCCGAGGATGTCGACTTTGACCACGTAGTCGATATGTTTGCTGCCGAGCCACGGGAACACCTCGACGTCTTCGGGACTCAACAGGTAATTGAGATTGGAGGCTAAGTAGAACGGGATCACGATGTCCAGCGGTTCCGCCCAACGATCGATCTGCGAGTATTCGATCTCGTTCTCTCCCACACGGGTCGCGATAGGCGTGCGTTTCAGGTACGGTATGAGGCGAACCGGGCCGACTCCAATTGCGATATCCAGCTCCACATTCAGGTCACCCTCGTCGGGTTCAATGAACAGCAAGAAGTAGTGGCGTGTGGGGTCTTCGTGCGGCTTCAGTGGATTGCATGCGGCAAGTCCGATGCCGATCGCCAGTATTGTGAGTAATCGAGAGGTCCTCACTGTACTATTCATTCTCTTTCTCGCTGACTTCTCTGCCGCGCAACAGCGCGCCGGGGTTCCGTTCCAGGTAATCGACAAACTCGGTCAACGCGCGTGAAGTTTCCGCGAGTTCACGAAGGGCCGACTGGAGTTCGTAGGTGAGTGGGGATCCGGGCTCGAGTTGCAGGCGTATCGCGGCCATCGTGGCCCCGACCTGGTCGAGCGCGCGCGTGGCCGCAGAATCGAGACCGGCTGTCATCGGGATGACGTCTTCCTGAATGTCTTGCGCGAGCTGTTTCATCTCGCGGACAGCCCCGTCGATGCTTTGCAGTGTGGTGTCCAGAGAGGCGACGGCGTGCAGTATCGCGGGTGAATTCACGAGGTTGCGTACGCCGGCCAGCGTGCCGTTGATCGATTCCGCGATGGAATCCACGTCGACTTCGCTCAGCTCATTAACGAAGCGGGTCAATTGCTGCTGCAGCGCCGCAAAGGGAGTAGGAAGACTCGGGATCTCCTTGTACGGACTATTGGGCAAGTCGAAGTAGACCACGGGCGAGCCCGGGTGCACGTCCAGGGCGATGTATTGGCGACCCGTAACCATGCTCTCGCTTTGCAGCTGAGCCCGAAGTCCAAGATCGATCAGACGTTCGATTTCTCCGGGGTCGTCGAGATTCGCGCGGCCGCCTCGGTGCCGGATCTCGTCTTCGTACAGTTCGACGATGACGGGTACGGCGCCGATCTCGTAGTCGGCGGGCAGATGAGGGAGGTCGAGAAGCACGCTCTTGACCGCCCCGACCTCAACGCCGCGGAACTTGACCGGTGCGCCGGAGCGGAGACCCGATACCGAGCTGTCGAAGAAGATCACGAACTCGTGGGTCGTGCGGAACAAGGGTCCCGAGCCGAACAGCATCAACCCCACGACCAACAACGTGATCGCGCCTATGACGAAACCGCCGATGAGCGTGGGGCTCAACTTCTTTCTCATACCATCTCCTCAGCGCTGCCGCCGTCTCCTCGCAGGAGGAAGCGGCGCACGTTGGGGTTGTCCGAATGGTCGCGGAGTTCCTTGGGTGGGCCAATGGCCGTGGCGGTTCGCGTTTCGGTATCCAGGAAGATGCTGTTTGTGCCGATAGCGAATATGCTTGCAAGCTCGTGCGTGACGATCACGACTGTGGAGCCCATACTATCGCGCAATTCGAGAATCAGATCATCGAGAAGCTTCGAGCTGATCGGGTCCAGACCTGCCGAAGGTTCGTCGAAGAACAACACTTCGGGGTCGAGCGCTATGGCTCGAGCCAGGCCCGCGCGCTTCTGCATGCCACCGCTGATCTCGGAAGGATAAAAATCTTCGAATCCCTTCAGGCCGACCAGCGACAGCTTGAGCGAGGCAACTTCCCTGATGTCGGATGGGCTCAGGTCCGTGAACTCACCGAGTGGAAGCCCCACGTTCTCCGCCAGCGTCATCGAGCTCCAGAGTGCACCGCTCTGGTAGAGGACGCCGAACCGCTTCAGCATGTCCTCTCTGTGCTCAGGGCTGGCTCCAGTGAAGGACTCGCCGCGGTAGAAAACCTCACCTCTAGCTGGCTCCTTTAGGCCTATGAGGTGGCGCAACAAAGTGCTCTTCCCGCACCCGCTACCGCCCATGATGATGAAGATTTCGCCTTGTGCGATCTCAAAATCGAGATCTCGCATGAGGACAAAATCCCCATAGGCCATCGTCAGGTTTCGAACGGTGATATGCGCGTCGCTCATCTAGATGCCCAACACATAGAACACGACCGAAAAGATACCGGCGGCGCTGATGATGAAGACGATGCTGGTGACGACGGCCGACGTCGTCGCCGCCCCTACTCCGGCAGAGCTTGCCGAGGCCTGCATCCCGCGTAGCGTGCCGGCGATGGCGATCAGCAGGCCGTAGACGAATGCCTTGAACATCCCACCAACCAGAGCGACCAGATTGACCGCATCGGCGGTCTGCTGCATATAGGTTTGGAACGAGAGGTCGAGCATCGTTATACCGATGAAGGCGCCTCCCAAGATGCCGACGAAGTCGGCGTACAGGCAGAGCAGAGGCATCATCACGGCCAGGGCGATAATCCGTGGTAGCACCAGGAACTCGAGAGGGTCTATGCCCATCGTCGTAAGCGCGTCGATTTCCTGGCTGACCTTCATGCTGGCGAGCTCGGCGGCGAAAGCAGCGCCGCTTCGTCCGGCCATAACAATGGCGGCCATCAACGCTCCAACGTCGCGCACCATGGCGACGCCGACCAAGTTTGCCACATAGATCGTGGCGCCGAACTGCTGGAGCTGTGCGGCACCTACGAACGCGAGGATGAGGCCGACGAGGAAGCAGATCAGCGAAACGATGCCTACCGCCTCGGCTCCAACCTGCTGGATCAGCATCAGCAGATCCGAGCGGCGGAAGCGAACTCTTCGCCCAACGAACTTGAAGAGCACGACTGAAGCGTCGCCGATGAAGGCGAGCATCTCATTGACAGAAAGGCCGAACTCGATCGTGCCCGCGCCGATCTTCTCCAGGAAGGATTCCTCGGCCTCTACTGCCCGGGCATCTTCCTTTTCCGGCACCGCCTCTGATAGCGCCAGCAATCGCTGAACGCCCGTCGGCAGACCGCTGCGGTCTACTTCAATTCCACGGTCGCGACCCAGTTCGACCACGCGGGTCAGGAACGTCAGGATCCCGCTGTCCCATGTCGTCAGGTCGGTGGTGTCGAAGGTCACCGAGTGAGGCTGAGGAGACAGAATGAGGTCTGCCTCGACGGCTTCGGGGTCGGGCAGGGCTTCGCGCATGCGCCAGCTACCGGCGATGCGCACGTTGGTGGCACCGTCGGCCGTTCTGTGGACGTACAACTCGCCGGCCTGGGACATCGGCGCTGCTAGGGTCCTCTCGCTTTCAGGTGATCCGGGCGGAAAGTGTAACCTCGGCGTCGGGGACGATCAACTACGGTTAAGTAACGGCCCGGGTGTCGGCACGCGGCGACCCGGGCCGCAGTTGGATTCAGACTGTGTTACTCTTCGGTAGTTGTGGTTGGCTTCCCTTTCTCCGTCCCGTGCTTCTTGAACCAGCTTCGCAGGTACAGCTGCGAGCGCATGAAGTTTGACGGCCGCGAGGACGTGCCGTGCCACTCCTCATTGAAACGCAGCATCACCGTCGGGATCTTCTGAACCTTCAACGCCATGTAGAACTCTTCGGTCTGCGAGATGGGTGTACGCAGGTCCTTGATCCCGGTCATCAGCATGGTAGGTGTGGTCACGTTTCCGGCGTACATCAGCGGCGAGCGGCGCAGATGCTCGCTGGGGTCCTCCCAGGGGAAGTGATCAAAGTTACGGTACCAGCTGGCTCCGTCGGTGGTGCCGACGAACGACAGCCAATCGATGACCGGATAGTTGGATGAGGCGGCGGCGAAACGATCGGTATGTCCGACGATCCAGGCCGTCAGAACGCCGCCCCCGCTGCCGCCGAAGACGAACAGGTTGTCTTCATCGATGTATCCGCGCGCGATCACCTCGTCGACACCCCTCATGAGGTCGTCGAAGTCTTTGTCCGGGTAGGCGCGCTTGATGGCGTTGCCGAAGGCGTGGCCGTAACCGGTGCTGCCACGCGGGTTGGTGTACAGGATCACGTAGTCGTTAGCCGCATGTTCTTGGCGACCGAAATTGAAGGCGACGTTGTACATGGCGTGAGGGCCGCCATGGATTTGCAGGATCAGTGGATACTCTCTGCTGGGATCGAAATCCGGCGGTTTGATGATCCAGCCTTGAATCCGAAAATCGTCCGTCGAGCTGTACCAGATTTCTTCAACCTCTCCGAGCTGGACGTGGCCCAGGACGTCGTCGTTCACGCGTGTCAGCTGCGCGATCCTGTCAGCGCGTCTTACGCTGAAGCTCACCACGTCGCCGGGATTGTGGAAGTCGGCACGAATTCCCACAGCCTGACCGTCGGCCGTGATATCATTGACGGTTAGCATGTGCACGCCGTCGGTGATCTGGCGCACCTCACCGTTCAACGTCGCTGCGTAAAGGTTACGAGTACCTTCACTGTCGACGTTGAAGTAGATCGTCTTGCTGTCCTTCGACCACTTCAAGCCGCCAGGTCTTCGGTCGAGACCACCGGTGAGAAGGCGAGGATTGCTTCCGTCGCGATCCATCACGTACAGGTCCGATGGGATGTAGGTGTCGTCGGTGAAATCGTAGCCGGTGTAGGCGATCAACTTGCCGTCCGGCGATATTACCGGGCCGCCGTCCGGTCCGCGGCGCTCGGTTAGTTGCTCGATCGACCCATCGGCTACGTTGACCTCGTAGACCTCCGACTCGCGCCAGATGTGTTCCGCGTCTTCCACGCGATGAGAGCTAAACACGATGGTGCGTCCATCGGGCGACCAATCGATTCCGCCGCCGGACCAGCCACCGCCGTGATTGTAGTCACCGTCGGTCAGTTGGCGTGGGGTCCCGCCGTCGGCGGGAACCACGAAGATGTGTCGGAATCCATCTTCAAGGAATCCGACGCGGTCGCGACGGTAGTTCAGTCGATCGATGATGCGTGGGCCCTGGGTCCAGTTGGCCCCTTCCGGTCGCGCCGGCAGCTTGACCGCCCACCTGTCCACGCTGGGAACGATCATGGTGAAGGCGATTTGGGTGCCGTCCGGTGACCAGCTGATGCTGCCCGGCGACTCATTCAAACGGGTGATCTGCGTGGTCGCACCTTCGGCGTCCATCCAGCGTACGAAGACCTGACTGCCCCTGGGCTCGCCTGGTTTGATGTATGCGATGCGCGTGCCGTCGGGCGACCAGCGGGCCGAAGAGCCGTCGGTCAGAAAGCGGTTCTTGGTGCCATCCGCGTTCATGATCCAGAGCGCCGATTCGCGGCGGTCGTTGATCTTGTCGACCCAACGTCGCGTGTAGATGATCTGGCTGCCGTCGGGTGAGATCCGGGGATCGGCGACACTCTCCATCTCGAGGGAGTGTTCGAGCTTCAGGCGGTCTGACTCACCTTGCTGTGCAGTCGAAAGGCAGGGAAAGGCTAGAAGCGCAACGGCCGCTGACAACACGACGCGTTTCATCGTGGGCCTCCTTGGTAGTATTGAAAGGTCTTTCTTAGACTAGCGCTCGCGCATTCGCGATACAACCACCACCGGGCATAGTGTTTGGCCAGGCCTCGTCTGCCAGGTCCCGCCAGATGAGTGGGTGGATATCCCCTACCAGACCGGTGGCCCACTCCTGGGCCGCCGCGAGATTCGACTCGTAAATGGCGTGCCAATCGGCGGGCATGTGATCACGGATGTGTTCGCTGGTCATCAGCGAGTCACGGACGCCGCGCTCAACGGAAAGAACGTCACCCAGGAAGCAGGCGCTGGCTCCGGTGTCCATGGCGTTGATCACGCGGCCATCGAGGCGCGCGTAGACGTCCTCGATCAGGGGAGACCCCCCGTCGCCAATTCGGTGCTCGATCCTTTCGAGCTTGTCATGGTCGCGGCCCGAGTGGAATCCCAGTTCCCAGATCAGATCCCAGCTTTCTGTGTGTAGAAGGTGGAGCGCGAATGCCCCCGATTCTAATACGAGGTCATGGCTGAAATTCCGCTTCAGGATGAAGACAGCCACCCGCGGCTTCTCGGGGATGAGGGATGCGCGGATCGCCGAGTTCAGGATCATGCCGTTGAGCCGCCCCTGCGAAGCGGTGGTGAGCGCGAGGACCGGAGAGGTCAGATTGCGGAGTAGGGCATAGGTATCGGCGGTTGAACTCATAGCGGCTCCAGGTGTAGAGGCTAGAGGCTAGAAAACCAGAAACTAGAGGCGATTGTTCAACACAGATCTCTGATATGTGATTTCTGCAGTGTGTGACTTCGAAAATCACAGATCTTATATCAGCGTTCGGAATTCTTCTCTCAGAAGTAGTTTGACAATATGCGAATCTTCGGATATGCTCAGGGGCGCACTGCCCCCCCAAACATAGACTCAAAACTACGGTCGATTATGCTATTTCGTACTGATCGAGGCAATCGGACAGCGGTATTGGTGCTCGCTTCATTCGTGGTCGCAGCTCTCGCCAGCTGTGGCGATGACCAGCCGACGGGGCCGGGGGACTATCCCGATGTGCGCGGTTCATGGAGCGGCCAGTACAGCGTAACGGACTGCGAAGCTTTGACTGGGATCGATCCATTCTTCTGCACCGACGTGTTCTTCGATGGCAGGTCCCTAGTGCTGGATGTCGTGCTGGACCAGAGCAACGAACGGGTAACCGGCAATGCCACTCAAGGGTCCATCGCCGGGCAGGTATCTGGAACGGTGGACATGTCGGGCCTGATCACGCTCGGAGGGACGATCGGGGTGGATGCAATCGCCACCACGACGATCGAGGCTTGGGAGACGGAACTGAATGGCGATCGGTTGGAAGGTTTTTGGGAATTCCTGGTTGAGGATAATCAGGATCTCGGTTTCGGTTCGGCGCTCGTCACGGCCACCATGACGCTCCTTGCGCCGAACGTTCCCAACATCCTCGGGTGTCCCACAGAATCGTCGGTCGCTCTGACGGACTCGATCAATGGACTGTTGGCCGCCGGTGACTGCATGCTATCTGACACGACCTACTACGATCTCTTTGAGATGGATGTCCAGGTCGGTGATTCGGTCGAATTCCGGATGGTATCCCAAGATTTCAATCCGTTCCTCATCGTGACCGACATTGACGGTGAGCCGCTGAACGCAGGGGGTGCCCTCGGCGACAGTGTGGCATCGGTCGGCATGCTGGCCTCGGTCGATGAGAAGTGGCTGATAGTGACGAATACTCTTCTCGTCTATCAGTACGGTGATTACAGGTTGATCACGACTGAAGTCAATGGGGCAGCGGCGTCTTCGTCCGTCGTCTTGAGGCGAGCACCGCTCGAAAACCGGCTCAACCTGGGTGGTGTGCGTTGGCCCGATCCGTCGGATAAGCAGAGTGCCAGAGAACTCCTGGACGCCACGTTCGCGTCGCCTGCCGGTGCGGCCGCGATAAAGAAGCTCAAGGGGATCGATAGGTAGGGTCGGTGGGCGCGTCAGTCGTGGGAGCCGGACGGCTCCCCATCGGCGCGCCCTGAGATCACAAAGCCCACCAGAGACGCTTCGGTAGCCCAGTCGAGGGTGTAGTTCATCAGGGTTGCCTGGCGCAGCTTGTCCTCGCCTCCCTGGCCGGTCCTGATCCGTTCGTCGGCCAGCACCAGGTGAATCGCGCGGCGGAAGATCTGCCAGTGTAGCAGCAATGCCCCCACCGGCTTTCCGGCATCTCGAAAACGGCGACCAATCTTTTCGGCGAAAGCGTAGCTGGGAACCTCGTCGCCGATCCTCTTCCACGTTGCAGCGGCGATGTATGCCGACAGGGCTGAAACGTCCTCTTCGAGGGGGCGCTCGCCGATATTGCGGTAGGGGAGATTCGATTCGACCAGTTTGTAGCGATTCGCGATGTCGTTCGCCCGGTGGATCAAAGCTTCGACCAGGGAAAGGGCTTCGGGCTGCCCGGCGGTGCCGGCTTTTCCCGCGGCGATTCTGAAGTCTGGCACGGCTGTTCCTCCGCCACTGTGAGATGACTCAGGCCAGGGATAATACGGGGGATGCTGGGAAAGGTCGGGCAGGGGCACCTATTCAGGGTACTCGCATCGCTCGGCCCCGTCAAGCTGCGGAATATCTGGGGATTCCGGCGTTTTAACGTTTGTCCGCCCCCTCCGTCTAACAGGCAGAGAGCGGAGAATCCGCTAGCCCGGTTTTCCCGCCGGCCAGGGCGGAACCCAGAGGAGGGGAAGTCAATGTACAAGCGAATCTTCAACATGCTGCTGGCGGCCTTGTTGGTCGGCGTCGTCGCCGCGTGCGACGAGGATAGCAGCATCCTTGACCCGGAAAACAACCCCCAGAGCATCGAACTCGAACTCATGGTCGATGAGGACCTGACCGAGGCTCTGGTCATGGACGCCGAAGCGGCCATAGATGCCACGCTTGGGCCTGCTCCGATGGTGAGCGGGATGGAGTTTTCGGAACCGCCGGTGATGTTCTCGACTCCACCCGATCCGGAAATCATCGCGGAAGCGCGGGCGAAGCTGCGGGACGAATGCCGTCCGCTGTTCCAGCAGGCGCGCGAGGCCTGGCGGAGTGGCGACACCGAAGCGGCCGCCGAGTTCGCCTTCCAGGGTCGGCTTTGCGTCGCCGAAGCTCTGATAATGGTCTTCGGCGAAGAGGCCTACGACAACCTGTGGGAGCGGCTCGAGCACGTCTTGACCTGGCTGGAAGAGGGTGTCGATGAGGACACCTCGGATCTGATCGCTCGCATCCGGGAGTTGATGGATGAGGCGGATGAGATCAAGAACGGCCCAGAGATCGAAAACCAGTTGGCCTTGGCTACCGAGCGCTTGCTGCTCGCGCTTCAAATTGGAAATCGCGAGCGCTTCAGACAGCGACGCCAGGAGATGCAGCAGCATGCGAGGTTCTCGATCTTCATGGCGCAATCAGCCATCAACCTGGCGCTCCAGGTCGCCGGCGATGACATCACAGAGCGACAGGTCAGAGCGGCCCGGCATGCCCAGCATATGATCGTGCATGCGGTTCAGGCGCAGGAGAACGGTCGCTATGGGCTGGCGTTCCACTTGGCCCGCGAAGCCGTAAATGTCGGACTGCTGGTGGTCGTTCTCGAGCCGGGGGTCACCGAGGCCAACCTCGTGGAGGTCATGGTGCAGCTGTCGGCGATGGCCATACAGGCTGCTCAGCAAGCTCTGAGCGGGGCGGCTCAGCAGGAATTCGCCGAACACTTGCTCAGGCACGCCGAGATGCTGAAGGGCAAAGCCGATCTGGTAGCGGCTACGCGCCCGCGCGTCGCGGTTCACCTCTATTGGCACGCGGCGGTGACGGCCTACGGAGTGATTCTGCTATCGAGCGATTCAGCATAAACGACTCGGCCTGGCACTAACCCACGAACTCGGGGTCGCTGCCACACGGCGGCGACCCCGTTCTATTGGAATCATGCTCAGCGTTAGTCCCATCTGATTACACGGAGTTTTTCTCTCGGGCCTTCTGTCTCAGCTCCTGGAGGTAGTCGTGAAGGGTGAGGAACTTCTCGTACACCGTAACGCCTTTGCCTTTCCGGCCGATCTCCGCCAGTAAGTCCTTCAGTCGGCCGCGGCGGATCACGTAGAAACGGAAAGTCTCAGCGAAGTCCTCGAGGGGGTGCTTCGAGGCGTAGGCCGTGACGTGATTGACGGGCGTGTGTGACAAGTTGCGTTTGCGGAACGAAACCCAACTTTCATCCACACCGCGATAAGCCTTGTCTACGTCCCCGAAGGCTCGGCGGAATCGCTTGGAACGGGCGAACCTCCAGTGATGGTAAAGGAAGCTGTGTCCCAGTTCGTGGATGATGAGCCCGGTCATGCCCGGCCACGATATCTCGTCGCGCTTCTCGACAAGACGCCGCTCGATCTCGACAATCTTGGGGAATCGGGGGTCCACGCCGGAGATGCCCGGGCGGACCAGAATACGGTAGCCCCAATCGGGCACCCGTACTTTGCGAAGAAGTCCTCTCACACGCCGCATCGCCGGCTGCAGCAGATCTTGGCCGGTGGCGTCGCCGCCGCACCAGGGACAGTGGTCCATCAGATCGTTGACGCCGCCATGGCAGTGTGGGCACTCACCCTCGTATTCGCTGTCGAAGCGCCAGTACTGACGCCTGCCGCACCACGGACAGTAGTCCATGGGATACTCGAGGCCTCCGCGACACGACTTGTAAGCGCAGCGGGCGTGGAAGCGGAAGCCACGCGGGCGTTTCAGCGGTACCTCGCTGGAGTGATCGTCGGCGATATCGCTGCCACACCACGAGCAATACGAGAAACTGTTTGAGACGATCCAGCCGCAGTAGTAGCACTCGGCCCCTGTCTCGTGCTTCGTATCGCCCCAAACGAGTCGTTTGCCACAGTCGGGGCAGAAGTGCCAGTAGCGGCGCAGCCCACGGTGGCAGCGCGTACAGTGGGCCGCGACCCACGTCTCAGGCTTCTTTTGCTTTCCCATAGCGAGAGAGAGCCTCACGAACGATCCGCTCGATGAACTTGTAGTAGTCGAGTCCGTCGCGTTCGGCGGCGTTCGCCATATCCTCGCCGAATGCGATGTACGGATTCGGGTTAGCTTCCAGCACGTAAACCTCTTGATCGCGCGTCAGGCGAATGTCTATGCGGCCGTAGTCTCGCAGACCCAGAGCGGTGTATGCTAGCTTCGATGCTCGGACGATCTCTTTCATGGCGTTGTCGCCGATGCGTCGTGCGAAAATGTTCTTGATGCCCCAGCGTTTGCGGTATTCTAGGTCCCATTTGGCGCTGTACGTCGCAATCTTCTTTCCCTCTTGCTCGATCTTATCGAAGGCGAGTTCTATGATGGGCAGGACCTGAAGGCGATGGTTGCCCAGGATGCCCACATACAGCTCACGGCCCTCGATCATCTCCTCGGCGATGGCCGGCTGGTTCAAATTCCGGTGAATGAAGTCCACGCGTTCTTGTAGGCTCTCGACATCACTAACGACCGACGATTGCGCTATACCGACGGAGGCATCCTCGTGCGTCGGTTTGACGATGACGGGAAACTCCATCCCCTCAGCCAAAACCACCTTGTCGTCAGGGGCGTATACGGCGAACCGTGGTACGTTCACCGAGTGCCAGGACAAGATCTTCTTGCTGGTCGCCTTGTCGCGAGCCAACAGCAGTGCCTCCGGCGGCGATCCCGAGTAGCGGTATCCCTTCATCTCGAGCAAGGCCGTGACGGCGTAGTCGTAGCGAGCCTTCCCCATGTACGATTCCGTCGCGTTGAAGACGAAATCGGGGTCGAAATCCTCGAGGCGGTCGAGCAGGCGGCGAAGGTTGTCGTGGAAGCCGATCAGATGGACTTCGTGCCCGTTCTCCATCAGGGCTTCGGCGACCTCGTACTCCGCTTCGGGTACTTCCGCCTCCAGTTCTTCTTGGAAATCGGCGTGCTCGAGGCCGGCAAACACCGTGTCGAAGACTACCGCTATCTTCATCGAACCCCCCCGTTGTTCCACCCGGGAATACAATGGCGGAGTCGTCGACACTCGGCAATGGCGGCGTGTGGGTCAGGAAACTTTGGGCAGAGATATGGTGAAGGTAGATCCGCTCCCTGCGGTCGATTCGACGGCGATTTCACCTCCGCTGTCGCGCACGATTCCCGCCACGATCGCCAGGCCCAGGCCCGTGCCGATGCCTGGCGCCTTGGTGGTGAAGAAAGGCTCGAGCACACGCTTGCGAACGTCTGGGGACATCCCCTCGCCGTTGTCGGACACCTCCAGGACCACATGTGTGTCGCTGACCGATGTCTTCAATGTGATGGTTCCCTGAGTCCGCCCGTTGATGGCGTGTCGTGCGTTGTCCAGCAGGTTGAGAATGACCTGTTCAAGGCGGTGCTCGCCGGCTCTTACGGTGGTTGGGCTGGGACTGAGGTGGTAAGCGATCCGGATGTCGTCCGGCCGTGTACGCATCGAGAACAGGTTCATCGCACGGTCGGCGATCTCGTTCACAGAAACCACCGGGTTTATTGTGTCACGGCGTGTGAAGCAAAGCAACTCGCGGACCAGGGCGGAGGCTCGTTCGGCTTCTCCCTTCATCAGCTGCAGCGACTGGCGGGTGGCATCGTCGCAGTCTTCGAGCAAGTCATCGACGATCGTCGTTATGCCCGTCAGGGGGTTGCTGAGGCCGTGTAGAACCTGAGCCGTAGTCTCCCCCATCGTGGCGAGGCGGTCGCGGTGGCCCTCAGCCTCGTGTTCGTGATCAACAGAGGAGTGGCGCTTCACCTTCTCAAGACTCCCGGTCAACCCGGCGTCTCCAAGGGTGGCGGACACCAGTCCGACTCCGAGATAGATGAGCCACAGCGATACGGCATAGAGGACAACTGCGGGCCAAGAGGCTGCCCCAACGATCGCCACCAATACAGGATCGCCGTAGGCCACGATCGGCAGATAGGCGGCTACGGCTAGCGCTGCGCTGGTTGCCGTCCATGTCACGCTTTCGCGTCCGATGCTCATCGCAGCAAGGGAAACGAGGAGGCCGTAGATGCTGGCCAGGTAGAGGTGACTGTTCAGTCCCTCGACGGGCAGCCACACGAGAGCCAGGAACACGAGAGCTATCTCGCCACAGCGAAGCTGAACGGCTCGGCTTCTGGCCCAATCCGCCCAGTGTTCCTCCGCGGCAGAGATCGCTCCGTTGTAGATCAGGATCACTGCTGCAAGTAGGACGGTTTGCCGCCACACGGCCTGTCCACCCATGGCGATGGTGTACAAGGGGGCCACTAGAAGAAGCCAGCGGTGATATTTGGCCATCAGGTTGGCGAGGCCGGAAACGCTCTGTCTGAGTGGGCGGGCTTCCTGCGAGTGACGAATCGCTGGTGTGTGGGCTATGAGCGCGGGAGTCGTACTGTCGATGTTCAGGGATGCCAACTTGGACCTCCTACTGTACTCACTTTTTCCCGAAGCGCGAGCGCCAGAAGTCGGCCGACGTCGGGAAGACTTTCTCGGTTAGGCGAACGCCGAAGGTGGCGAACAGACCGGCGCCGCCGTCCACTGCGAAATCCGGATCGCGAAGATCACCGAACCGATAGCCGAACTGAGCTTCCAGTCCGTCGACCGGGATGAAGACCAGCGAAGGCGCCAGGTCCCAGCGCTGCGAGTGACTCGTTCGCTCGATCAACAGGCGGCTCTCTCCGCGAAAGCCCAGCCAGGACCGAATGGCGAGATCGAAACGCCCGCCGACGTAATCGGCCCAGGACGTTAGGTCCTGAGTGACGTCGTCAGCCGGGGCGCCCTTGGCTTGGGTGCGGCGCAGCGCATAACGGCCACCAAGCTCGCCCCAGGCGACGGGTGCCCAGATCGCTTCGAGTGCACCGATCAACCGTTGCTCGTCACCGCTGGCACCGAGCACGCCGCCCGAGAGCGGGTTGTTCTCGGAGAGCCACTCGAACTTGGTGAGAACGTTCAGTGCATCGTTGCCTATCGGCCGGAACGCCACGCCCAGGAGAGCCGAGGTGCGCCATCTCGCGACGTCGCTATTCTGGAGCATCTGCTGGGTCCACACGTACTCACCGCGAGACAACACGGCCAACGAGCGGTTCAACGAAACGTCGCCGGCCAGAGAAACGAGCCGGGTCGAAGCGAAATCACCGTCACGATACTCGCCGCGAGCGCTTGCGCGATACGGCGCGTCGGCCGGGAGAAACTCGGCACCCGCGCCGAATGACCAGTAGTCGTCTTCCGCTTGCAGGAACGGCAGCGCGCGTACTGGATCGGCGATCGAGGCGCTGGCGAGTCCAAAGCGCCGCTCGAACATCGTGTTGAACGACCACGAGCCGATGCGCGCCCGGTTGTTCAGGCCGACGACGGCGGCGTTCTGAGCGCCGCTTACACCACCGGCGATCTGGTAGGAACCCCAGGCTTCAGTGCCGAGTCCGATGTCGGAGCGGATGCCAAGGCGAGTGATCGAGTAGTTTTCCGAGTCGGCGCCGGGCAGGACCTGTCGATGCTGGGTCTCGAGCGCGATCCTGTCGGTCAGCTTGAAGGCCGCGCCGCCACCGAAGTAGTCTGGTAGTACCACGTTCCCGCTGTGCCTGAATTGGTGCCGAGCTTCGGTCCAGAGCGTGAACCGTTCGGTTGGTAACCAGCTCAGCTTCAATTCTCCGGCCTGGGACTCGTCCCTGTTGCCGTTGGTGACGAAACGATCGGCGGCGACACGGGCGTCGAGTTGGAAATCAGAAGCGAACTGCTGCGTGATGCCGCCAGAAGTGCGTTGACGTTCGACGCTCTCAGGCTTGAACGTCTGCTGCGAATGTTCGACCCTCAGTTCACCCGCTCCGACGTTCAGACCGCCCGCCGCGCGGATCTCCTCGGTACCACCGCGGAGCGCGAGGTTTGACGGGTTGTGATAGCGATCGCCGATCTTCATCCAGCCGGCCGACAGGTTCAGGTCGCCGTCGAATAGGCGAACCGAACCGTCGATCGAAGTGGCGAATCCGCTCGAGTCGCGGCTCTGCGAATGGGAGAGCTCGGCGCCCAGGCTGAAGGCACCGTAGCCGAGCATACGGACATCGGCACCGGCGAGCTGCAGGCCACTGACGCTTTGTGCGTCATTGACGTAGGTGGCTCCGACGCGAAGCGAATCCACAGCATGGGTCTGGAACAATCTGTTGGCGTTGGTCGAAGCGCGCACGCCCCAAACCGCTTTGCGGTCGCCGCCGTGCTTGGCCTCGTAGGTCACTACGATGAAGACCGGATTTTCGTATACGTCGGTCGCGGGAACGGGTCGCTTGAACAGCAGAGCTCCGGTCGCATAGTCGATCTGGTAGTCGACGAAACGAGCCAGCGATTGCTGACTGATCACGCGCTCGGCGTTCTCGAGAGCCCGCGTCTCGATGATTATCTGATCGGTTCCCGGGCGGATATCGGGCTCGAGCGTGTAGGGACCCGAGATGCCGGCGCCGCGAATTTGGATTTGGCGGACGGTTTGAGTGGTCGAGCTGCCGAAACCCTTCCACGTCACCGGGCCCGTGGAAACTCGCGCAACGGCGCCGGGCAACGATCGATCGTACTTTGACAGCGTCAGGCCGCTGCTGAAATCGTTGGTCGTTACGTCGCCCATGGCGATCCAGTCGAGTCCCCGTTCTACGCGCGCGGCAAACACGCCCTCCGCGGCGTTGGTCGTGAGTCCCTGGCTGGCATCACCGAGGATCGGGTATTGAGCCTGTTCGAGTGGATCGTACCCGCGCTGGAAGAAGTCGCGGCCTGCATCGAGGTCGCGGCTGTCATAGCTGATGGTGACCGAGGTCTTGTCGTCGATGCGGCCGCGGGCGGTGATTGAGCCGAAGTCTTCGGGCGCTGCGCCGACCCCGAGGCGCCCAACGCCGGTGACCATCAGCGGCCGGATCGCAGGCAAGATCTCCAAGTCGACGGTGTGCCGAGCCTCACCTGCGCTCAGAAGCAGGCTTCCGTTTCCAACCTCGTGGCCTGAACGCATCGCGACATAGAGGTAGCCCGCCGCGTCGGACCGAAGTTGCAGTCCCACCGATGACGGGTCTGCGTCATCGCCTACGGGCTTTGCACCTTCGGCCGAGGCCGTGACAAGCGCTGGGTTGACCACCGGGATATTCCAACGATCGAGGAGGCGTGCCCGTGCCGTTACGACTGTGTGGCCGTCAGCCACGAGAGAGATCTTCTCATCCATTGTGACGATCCTGGACGGAAGGCCGCTGACGTGTACGGCCATGCTGTCCCAGCGCTCTTGTTGCCACGAGTTCGTCATGCGAACGCGCAGCGTATGGGGTCCACGCGAGAGCGGAATGGCGATGAAGTCGTGGACTCCATCGACGCGCATCGTTGCCTCGGCGATCAGTGAATCCCCGTCGAACAGCGCCACGGGTGCGCCAGCCTCGCCGCGCACGCCGATGTAGACGCGGTCGCTGGAGAGGACGGTACCGTCGCGCGGCTCGAAGACCTCGACGGCGGCGCCGGCGACGAAATTACGTCGCTTCTCCTCGGCCCTGTCTTCATCGCTGCGAAGCGCCGGGATGCTGACCACCTCGGCCCGCCTCCCCGTTGTTGTGGGCCGCAAGCTGAGAGCGACCGGGCCGATGGGTGCATTCTGGAAGTTCCAGAATAACCAGGGCCGGCCGCTACGATCGGTGCGGATTTCGGGTTCCGACACAGGGACTCCGTTCAGAGTCGCCGAGCCCTGGACGAAGGACCAGCCCTCGCCCAGCGGGTAAGCCAGCTCGGGCCAACCCACGGCGGCGGGCTCGAGCACGACATCGACGATCCCGCCAGGGGGAACGTTTGCCGGGCTGGGAAGTCTCTCGACCGTGGCGAGGGCTTCGCTGACCCCGGTGACGGGCATGAGTGGATTGTGAACAACGGCCAACATGCCGCTCTGCTTCGTCAGGTCACGGCACCCGAGAACTGCGAGGGCCGAGTCGACGCTGGACACGGTCCAGGCGCGCAGGGCGAGCGTCGTATGCGGATCTACGTTTGGCAGCACGATGGGGTTGCCCATCAGGTTCACGGCCGAGGAGTCGAGGAAGACCACAGCGGAGTCGGTGGCGGGACGGAAGTCGACGCTCAATCCGGAGAGCGCGAAATCGTAACCGTTGTTGATGGCGACCTCGTACTCGACTACGGGCGACTGGCTGATGGACCAGTACGGCGGCGCCACGAGCTGCAACTCGACGCGACGATTCAATTGGTGCGCGATGGAGTCGCCTTCCAGTGAGATTGGCTTTTCGTCGCCGTATCCGCGCACTAACACCTTCGTGTTCGTGAAGCCCTGGTCGAAAAGTCGCTGGGTCACGCTGTCCGCCCGAGCTCGCGATAGATCCCAGTTGTCCTCGTAAGGGCCACCGTGAATGGGCCGCGAGTCAGCGTGTCCGGCGATCTCCAGCCAGCATCCCGCCCCCCGCTCGAGGGCTTCGGAGACGCGACGAATGAAGACCGTGTCGATGGGCGGAACGGCGCTGTTGGTCTCGAAGCGGAGTACTCGCGCCTCGTCCGCCATGGCTCTGCCGCAGATCTCTTCCAGGTCGGGACCATTGAGTGGCCGTGCCTGGAATGTCCATGCGATGGGCACGCGGACCTGGCCGACCTGCCCCTCGCGCGGAACGAGCCGGAAGTTGATACGCGGAGTCGTCCAACCATCGGAGTCCTTGATGAACAACTCACGATTCGTTCCGGTCTCCGCCAGGCGATAGCCTATGGGTACGGTAAGCGGGTCGGGACGATAGGCGTGTCGTCCGGGCCGGACATTACGATACGAGAACTTCCCTTCGCTGTCGGTGATGGCCATCTCGCCATCTTCCATCCAGATATCGACGCCCTCTACACCGTTCTCGCCCGGGTCCTGTACGCCGTTGTCATTGTGATCGACCCAGACCTTACCGATCGCGGCACGAGTCTCCATCGGCCACGTTGTCCGCACCTTTAGCCAGGCTGCGACGTCGGGCGAGCGTATCAGCTCGGCCTCGGCGCTGGCATAGGCGGTGTTGACGAGCATATCGTCAGTTGCAGAGATGACCGCCATCGCGTAGCGAATCGTGTGAGTCGCGCCAGGCGCGAGTGGCCCCGCCACGAAGATGGTCAGGTCGCCGCCGTTCGCCTGGATCGAGTCGGCGCCGAGCAGGCTGCCCTCAGCGTAGCGGCCACCCTCAGGTAGCTGATCGTGGATCCGCAGGTCGAAGAGCGGTACGGTGCCCAGATTCTCGAGAATCAGCGTGTACGGCGCCGATTCACCGATTCCGACTTCCAGGACGTTTGCCGCCTTGTCGAGCGCGAGGACGTCCGGCGCTATGCCGACGAGAACCACGGGCTCGGATTCGGCGACTTCATCGTTGTCAGAGTTGAGAGCGGAAAGAACGGCTAGGTTGTTGACCTGGAGCGTGTCCTGGACCGAAGCGCTCACGCGCACGGTCAGCGCGATCTCTGCGGTATCGCCGGCGGCCAGGTCGCCGAGGGCCCACGTGAGTACCGGGCCGCTGACCACCGCGGTCGGTGTGGCGGAGACGTACTCGAGGCCGTTCGGCAGTGTGTCCGAGACGACAATGTCGCGAGCCACCACCGTCGGCGATGCGTTGCCGTAACGCAGAGTGTAACGAACTTCTTCGCCAATTCCGGCCACTGTGGGTCCGACAAGTGTCTTACTCAAGCCGAACTGAGCAGCTACTAGAGCCGTCGCCACGGTATTGGATGTTATGGAATCGACGCCGGCGATGGTCTCGAAGCTGCCCGGTGCGGTGTTGTCCACGCTGCCGGTGGGGGTCTGGAGTGTTTGCACCTGAACTTGGAAGCTGATGGCCCCGCTCTCTCCACCGTCGATATCCCCGATGGAAAAGACGACGGCGTTGGCGCCGGCATCGAAATGGCCGGCGTCGTCTCCGGCGATGTCAGTCAGCGGGGTTCCGTTCAATCGCAACGTGCCGGGCACGTACGACGTACCGAACGGAATCGGGTCGCTGATCTGGAAGTTGGTCGCCGAGTTGGGACCCGTGGCGGTGTAAGCGATCGGATACGTCAGGAGGTCTCCAAGCGTCGCGCTGGTGCGATCGACGCTCTTCGTCAAAGCGATCGTAATACCCACGTCGCGGATTTCGATCACGTCCTGCAGTTGATCGCTGGTCACGCCGTCGAAACTGCTGGTGGCCTGGACATCGACGTCTTCGCTGGAGCCACGTACCGCGGTCGGCGGCACGTCGACGCTTACCAGCAGCCGCGTCGTGTCGTCAGCCGCCAGGGTGATGGGACCTGTAAGCTCAAAATCACCGGCGTCGAGCACGCCGTTGCCGTTCGCATCGATGTATACGCGAGTCGACCAACCCGACTGTGTGGTGGCACTGACGACGAAGCTGTCGGTCCCGTTGCCGATGTTCGCGAGTGAATGGTTGAATACTGCGGTGAGACCCGGGTCGGTCGTGACAGAGCGCGGAGGCTCGATATCGAGGCCCGCGACCTGCCCGACGACGACGACGACGGTGTCGGAGGTCACGTTGTACGAAACCGAGTTCTCGTCCTCGTAGCTCAACTCCGCCCAGGCACGGATTTGAGTCCCCGCTGGCGTACCTTCACCTCGGGCTTCACTCGCCAGGCAAAGGCAGAAGAGGGCGCAGAGCGCCCAAGCGACCTTACGACCGCTGTGGGGCCTGCGCCCTCTCACCTCAGAAGCGCCGAGGAGCCTCATCGTTCAACCCAGATACGCCTCAGTTCACCTGTACGCGGATCCAAAAGACCGCGCTGCTTCCGGGGGTCAACGGTCCGCTCAGTGGTGCCGTGACCGTGGGATCGGCGAACGTGATCACTCCCCAGTTCCCGTCGTCGGAAGTCGAGTCGTAGGTGAGTTCGGCGGGCAGGTCATCGGTGACCACGACGCTGGTCGCGTTCGCGGACCCGTTGTTGGCGACCTCGATCCGGTACTGGAAGAAGTCACCGGGCGCCGGGTTGCCGGCTAATGGCCCGCTCTGGTCGTCTTCGTAAGCGGCCTTGCTGATCGTTACCGCGGGACGGATGACCGTGAGGTCGGCAAAACCGCTGTCAGCCGCGACCGGGCTGCCCGTCACCGACCTGGCGCGCAAGTACACGGTGTCCTGCGTTCCCGCCGGTCGATCGAGCACTTGGTAGACCACGTCGATCGTCGTGTTGGCGCCCGCCCCCAGGCTGATCTGAGTGCTGTCGCCTGCAACGGCGTCAACCGAAACGATGGCTATGTCCGAGGCATCGACAAACAGGGCCCGCAGATCGAAGTCTTCTGGCCCGTCGCCGATGTTCGTGACCGTGTACTGCTGCGTGTAGTTGGTCGCACCACTGGGCAATAGCTGCAGGTTCAGGCCGCCGTCCGGCGTAACGGTCACCGCAACGTTCTCGGGCGGAGCGATCGTGGTTTGATCGTTGTCCGTTGCCGATCCGTCGCGACGCGATGTTCCTGTCAGCGTGTAGACCGTCGACGAACCAGCCTGGCCGATCGTCACGTCGTAGATCACCGTGATGGTGATGCCGTTGCCGGCGCCGATGGAGATACTCGTTCCGGCCAGCGCGGTGTTCAGGTCGGCCAACGTGTTCTGGATCGGTCCGCCATCGATCTGATATCCCGTCACGCTGATGATGCCGGCGACGGAAATGTTCTCGGCGACGGTTGCGCTGTCGGCGCCGTTACCGATGTTGTCGATGACGAAGTCGATCATGTTGCCACCACTCGGTGACGCGGGTGTCACCGTCGCGGCTTGCGCGGTCACATCGATACCGGCCGCGAAGCCGACCGTCACATCGACGCTCGCCGAGACTGGCGTGTAACTGTTGCCGTTCGCGTCGGTCCAGTTCACCTCGGCTACGTTGGTGATGACCGTGCCTTCCGGCGTTGGCCCCTGAGCCAGGGCCGTGTTCGCGAACGGCGCGATGGCAAGCCCAGCCACGATCAGGGCTCGGGCCACCACTGAGATCCTGCCGTTCATCTTCCTACCTCCTCGTTGGGCTAATCCAGGGAAGAACAATCGCCCGAGCCTCATTTGGCCTCACCGGGCTCCTCGCGCGCTTTGTCAGGAAGCCGTGCGCGAAACGCTGCAGTCACTTCGGTGCCGGGCTGTACCCAACCCGTCACCAGCCAACGGACGTGCGTGTACATGTCGGCCGGCGCCGGACGCACTACGGTCTCGCCGCCTACCGTCTCCTCGATCATCGGTTGCGCCGAGTACGTGCGACCGCCGTCGATCGAATAGGCGATGTTCACGTCCTCGCGATCCGCCGATGCCGAGCCGGCCACATAGCGCAGTCCCGCCGGTAGCGGATCCTTGAACTCGACGTCCCGCACCGGTGCTCCGGTCGTGTTCGTGAAAGTCAGGCGATACAGAACGACATCGCCTGGAAGAAGTGCGTTCCGGTCCATGCCCTGCGCGATCGCCTCTGCGTGACGTGCGTCGCCAGCCATCAGGTTCTCGGCCGTGATGACCAGTGGACTCGGTTGCCCCTGCTGCGCTGCGGCGGGGACTGCGGCGAGTAGGAGCGCCAGCGTCCAAGTGATGGTGAGTACTCGCTTGCTGTTGAACATCGTCCTACCTCTCGGTTGCGGGTTATTTTTTCGAGCGGGATTGTCTGTCGTGCTCGTCCTTCTTCACGGGATTCCCCGATTCCGCACCTGCCCGAGTAGCATTTTCCGGTTGGCGCCAGGCGAACGGGAGCTCGCAGGCAGGGCAGACCACCCAATCGCCCAGGAAATCGCTTCGCCTGTGGTCGGCCCGCTTCAGGCAGTGAGGGCATCGAAGGAGCATTCGGAATCTCCGTTCTTGAGTGGGGGATCCGGGCACTTGGGGGTAGGGCAGTACTTATTAAAGCAGGCGTTGTGCCTGCTGTGCCATGACGGAGAGATCATGGCTAAGCGTATGTAAAGTAGAGATTTAGAGAGTCAGACCGGACAGAGAGCGGGTGTCGGACCCCAGTGGAGCGTTACCATAAGGTAACTTACAAGGTAACGATGTGAACGCTTGGGAACGCGGCGGCGGGAGCGGTTGGGTAGCCCGGCCCACAGGCTTCTGGCTGCTAATACCCGGCTTGGGGCCTAACGGATCCTCGCCACGAATACGACGTTGCCGCTGTTGTCGGGCGGATCGGCGGGGAAGTCGTCCTGCAGGCGCCAACGGATATGGGTGACGCAGCCGTCGTAGCCGGCAGCGGCACCGCAACCGAGAGAGACGGGAGTGTAAGTCCACAACGAGCCGCCGTCGTTCGAGTAGTCGACGATGACCCCGATTCCGGCGGGGAGATTATTGACCACGCTGCCGATCTGGAAATCGACCTCGGCCGCCAGAGAGTCCACCACCACCACATCGACGGCATCGGCGTTTCCGACGCTGTTGATAGTCACGGTGTAGGTCAGGTCGATGCCGGGCGTTGCCGTTCCCGGTGGGTTAACGGACTTGGCGATGGTGACGCCGGCGGTCAACTCGACCTCGCCGTCGAGCGCTGTGGTGGGCTCGGGTTCGGTGTAGCGACGGATGATCAGGTTGTCCCACCAGCCGCGCGACTGAGAGGGGGCAAGACCCATGTATCCGAGTTGTGGAGTCGTCGTAGAGCCGGTGAGAAGAGCGGCCTCGGCGAACCAGGGCTCGGGGTCCAGGTCACCGTCGTCCCAGAACTTGGCCGTGGTGCCGAAGGTCGCGAAGCCCCAGGTTCGCGGACTGTTGAACGGCCAGAATACACGCCGCAACTCGCCGCCCAGTGAGTTTCGCTCCGCATTGGACCACGTATCCCAGGCGATGGCAGGCGAATTGGGGTAGTTGAAGTGCGAGTAGTGCAAGTAGACGTGGGTGGAAGACGTATTGATGGCGGAGACGCGCGCTACGATGGCATCGGTTGCGCTGGCCGGATAGCTCAAATCGGCGTCGTGATCGGCTGCAATCAGGACGTCTTGCTCAAAGCTCGAGAAGCCAGCGTTGTCGACGTACATGTCAGACGTGGCGTTGTCGCCTGTATCCCAGATAACCCGACTGTTGCCGGCATCGTGGGTCGGGGCTGAATAGTCCTGTCCGTGGATGTCTACGGCTTTGGCCCGCGTATAGCGCGGCGAGCCCCCGCCGAACGGGTCTGTTGAAAAATCATCATACCACAGATACACATTGGTGTAGCTGAGCGCTTCGGGTGCCCCAGCGTTCGGGTTGCCGTGAAAGACGTAGTGGTTCGTGTCGGATCCGTTGGGCGGTATGTCGGTCTGTGATTTGAAGATGACGTGGGTGTCGCCACCACCGAGGCCCGTGACGAGTCGTGGCACCTCGACCCAGCCGGTCCCGTTCCAGCAAAAGACCCGCAGGTCGTTCCCGTCGGCGCGCATGTCACCCTGAGCGATCTCGGTCGCGGTGTCGAAGCCTGTGACGCGGACGGTGTAGCCGTTGTAGCCGTTGGTGGGGCTATTCGGTCCGGTTGTGATCGTGACCATTCGCCGACGCGAATAGCCCGCCGGCCAGGTAGAGCCCTGTGCGATACTTGGGACGGTGTGGGATGGGACGCCGGCGCGTGGTGCGGGAGCTACGCTGGTTCCGAAAGTGACTGCGGCGACTGCGGCGGGGGTCCAGAGAGCCTTGGTGAGCGGCTCGAACAACGGGCCATGACGGCCTGACATTTTGCTGATTGAATTCAGATGAACAGCCTCAACCTGCCAGTCCTCAACGATTCGTCACCCGGCCCCAACTTGTCGGCTTTTGCACCGTCGGGAGAACCAGTTGCCCGCATCAATCTGCAGACTTTTGGCTGCCAGATGAACGAGTACGACTCGGAGCT
>Ga0209536_100001167_pt1 | contig 43466 bp, 43 predicted proteins | sample DeeMarSeWOR28_12_FD_187461 | JGI IMG/M metagenome (GOLD analysis project Ga0209536, IMG submission 187461) | Marine sediment microbial communities from White Oak River estuary, North Carolina - WOR-2-8_12 (SPAdes) (version 2) | ecosystem: Environmental > Aquatic > Marine > Intertidal zone >...
TGTCGTCCTGGTACTGCGCCTGCACGAAGCCCCAGACGCGGGCGAGGTCCGACGACCCGTCCGGTTCGGTCCCCTGGACCATCAGCCAGTTGGATGCATGGACAGGCTGAGCGGCCAGCATGAGTGCGCCGAGCATCGCGAGCGGCCCGGCCAGGTTGATGTGTCTCATCTTGTCGTTCTCCCCGATGGTTTCCTGGTGCGAGTCGCTCACGGCTTGACCAGCGTGTAGCCGGCGTCAACGAGCTGCTTGATGCGCACGATGCCTCCCGGCACGACGGTGGCCTGCGGGTTGACCTGTACCGCCCGGCCGAGCGTGTTGGACATGTTGTTGATGGTGTTCTGGCAAGCCGCGAAGCGGACTCCGCTGTCGGCCAGCGACTTGATGCGGCCCGTATTGGAGTTGCCCTCGAAGAGCAGCCGCAGTCCCGGACCGAAGGCGACGATCTCGACGTCGGACTTGTCGGGTCCGTAGTACTTCAGGATGTTGCCGGCGACGTTCAGGACGAGCGTCTGCTTGTCCGGATCCATGTCGCTGATCTGAAGGACGAACTTGGCCTCTGCGAAGGGCTTGTCCGGAATGTCCTGGGCGAGCGTGGGCGCACTGCCGAACAGCGCAATCGCCCCCAGGACGGACAGGAGCCTGGTCCAGCGTGATGTGAGCATGATTCCCCCCGGTCGTTGAGTGGTGCCGCGCGGCCGGGCTCGTCGGGCGGTGCCTCGCGCCGAGCCGGGCCTCCGTGCTAAGACGGATGACGGGCCGCAAATAATCCCGCCGTTTTGTCACGTGACCCGGGCCGCGGATGGATGGAATAATCCGGGGACCTGGGACGTCATTAGCTTTCAGGGAGGCGCGCCAGGCGCCGACGCCGTTACGGGGGTGCTGATGGCTCTGCTCGACGGATTGCTGAAGCGACGTGCTTTCCGGGCCGCGCTCGCGCAGAGCAGGAACCGTCTCTACCGGACGGCTTACGCCTGGTGCCATGATCCGCACCTTGCCGAGGACCTCGTGCAACAGACGTTGTGCAAGGCCCTGCAGTCACAGGAGCAGCTGAAGGACGTCGCGGCCGCGGAGGCCTGGCTGTTCCGCATCCTGTCCAACTGCCTGACGGACTACCGCCGCAGCCGGCGCGAGGTCCTGACGGCCGAGGACATCGAGATCGTCGACCCGCGAACGCCCGAGCACGACGCGCGCGAGCAGGAGATCGTGCAGCGGGTGCGCAGCGCCGTCGCGGCGCTTCCGCTGGAACAGCGGCAGGTGGTCACGCTCGTCGACCTGGAGGGGTTCGCTTACGCCAAGGTCGCGGAAGTACTCGAAATACCGGTCGGGACGGTCATGAGCCGGCTCTGCCGGGGCCGCCGGGCCCTGCGGGAGAGGCTCATCAGGGGACGGACCGCGGACGGCAGGGAAGGGCCGGTCACGCTGCGGAGAGTCAAATGAAGGGCGATAGGGACTACGTGTCGGAGCAGCAGCTCCACGCCTTCGTCGACGGCGAGCTCGACAGCACGGAGAAGGACCGCGTCTTCGAGCTGGCGGAGAGCGCGCCCGACATCGACACGCAGCTGTGCGAGTACCGCAAGCTCAAGGACATGCTGCGGCATGCCTACGCCGATCTGCCGAGGCCGGCGCCGGCGCGGCCCTTCGGCGGCGGCAGAGGTGGCAAGAGCCTCCGGTTGGTCGCAGGTGTCGCTTTGCTGGCAGTCGGCGCCCTGGCTGGGTGGATCGCCCACGGTCCGACCGGGCCCGGCACGAGCCTGCAGCCCGGCGTGCCGACCGCTTCCGGCCCGGTAGCCGCGACGCCCGGCGTGCCGGCGCAGTCCGATCGGCTGCTGCTGCACGTCGCGAGCTCGGATCCGGCGAGCCTCGAGGCTGCGCTCGACCTCGCCGAGCGGGCGATCAGCGACGGCTCGGGCCGCCAGGTCGAGGTCGTTGCCAACGAGGGCGGGCTGGACCTGCTGCGCAGCGACGTGACGCCCTTCGCCGGCCGTGTGGCCGAGCTGTCGGAGAGGCAGGTGCTGTTCTTCGCCTGCTCGACGGCTATCCAGAGGCTGCGGGACAAGGGAGTCGAGGTGCGCGTGCTGCCGCAGGCGAACGTCGAATACTCGGCGCTCGACCGGGTCGTCCTGCGGCTGCAGGAAGGCTGGGCATACCAGAAGATCTGACGTCCGCCTGTGGCGGGCGCGCGGCCGTCGTGAGGCGACGGCGTCGACGACGAGGGGGGAGCAAATGAACTGCAGGATTCTCACGCCGGCCATCGCGGCGTCACTGTTGTGGGCCGGCATCGCAGTGGCCGAGGATGACGCCGGCCACGGCAAGGACTACCGGACTTTCCGCGCGGGCGGCGAGACGGGCTACGGGGTCATCGCCGACTCCTACACGGCGGATCTCGTGATGTACCTCGCCGGCAACCAGTTCATGGTGATGGAGGAGCTCATCCACGATTTCCAGTCCCGCAACCCGGACGTCGCCGCCGTCTACGTCGAGACGATTCCGCCGGGGCAGATCCTCAACAACCAGTTGCTGAAGCAGGGCGAGATCGAGGGCCAGAAGACGGCCATGAACCCCGACGTCTACGCCAGCGTGAACCTGAACCACCTGAAGAAGCTGCGCTCCCAGGGGCTGATGCACGACTACGCGATCTACATCCACAACAAGCTCGAGCTGATGGTCGCCGCAGGCAATCCGAAGGGCATCAAGGGCCCCGAGGACCTCGCGCGGGACGACCTGGTGCAGTCCCATCCGAATCCGATCACCGAGGGGATCTTCCGCTTCTACGGTGCCGAGATGCTCAAGGACCTCGGCATCCACGGGAAGGTCACCGGCGGCAAGGAGTGCAAGGGCTGCTGGGCGGTGGACGGCAAGACCTGGTTCACCGAGCGGCATCATCGCGAGACCCCCGACCGGATCGAGAAGGGCGAGGCCGACGTCGGCATCGTCTGGACCACGGAAGTCGCACACGCGAAGGCCGAGGGCCGGGCCATCGACGGCGTGCCGATTCCGGCGCCGTTCAACAAGCAGGACAAGGTGAACTACGCGATCGGGGTCATGGCCAACGGGCGCAATCCATACAACGGGCTGCGCTTCCTGTCCTACCTCGGCACGCCGGAGGCGCAGGCGATCTACGCCAAGTACGGCTTCCTGGGCGCGAGCGACGCCGAGCTCAAGCTCAAGCCGCTGTAGTCCGCGAGGCGGCACAGACTGCGCCGGACGATCGAGGAGGAGGCGACGGCCATGAAGAAGCGAGCGATTCTTGCCGGGCTCCTCGCGGCGCCCGTCGTCGGAGGCGCGGTCGCAGCCGAGCCGGCGCTGCTCGACGTGCGGGTGATGGCCCCGGACACGGCGCTCGACGTCGCGCGGGCGGCCCTGGCCGACTGCCGCAGCAAGGGCTTCCAGGTCGCCGTGGCCGTCGTCGATGCCATGGGCTCGACCCAGGTCCTCCTGCGCGACCGCTACGCGGGCCCGCACACGCCGGAAACCGCGCGCCGCAAGGCCTGGACGGCCGTCAGTTTCCGGCGCGACACGCTCGGCCTCGCCCAGGACACGGGCGTGTTCACCGGACAGGCCGGTGCCAGGCAGATCGAGGGCGTGCTCATGATCGGCGGCGGCGTTCCCGTGATGGTGGCCGGCTCGCTCGTCGGGGGCGTGGGGATCTCCGGCGGGCCCGACGGCGAGCAGGACGATGCTTGCGCGCGGGCGGGCATCGAGAGCGTGCGCGAGAGGCTCGAGCTGGCCGACTGACGGCCCGACGCGCGGGATCCCTGCGACGGTCTCCGCTCAGGGCCGGATGAGCGTGTAGCCCTGGCCGGACCGGTCGATGAGATGAGCCACTCCCGCCTGGACCGGGATGGTCAGGGGATTGAGCTTCGGGTGCTTGCCCGTCTGCCTCGCGATCGTCTCCACGGTGTTCATGCAGCCGATGAAGCGTACGCCGCTCTCGGCCAGGCTCGAGATGCGGGCCGCATTGTCGTTGCCCTCGTAGAGCAGCGCGATGCCCGGCCCGAAGGCGACGATCTCGATGTCGATCAGGTCCGGGCTGCCGTAGTGCGCAATCAGGTTCCCAGCCACGTTGAGCACCTGCGCCTGGTGCTGCGCGTCGCCGTCGCTGAGCTGGAGCACGACGTGGACCTCCGCAAACGGCTTTTCATCGGGCAGCGGCGAGCGCTCGACCGCCCCCGGCGCCTGGGTGACGGCCAACAGCCCGAAAGCCGCGAGCGCGCCGAGCACGCGGTGATGTCTCCTCATCGGCACGTCTCCCGGACCGGACGTGCCGGTCATGCGTCGATTCCCGGATTGCCGGCCACGTTCAGCAGGCGCGGAGTATTGAGCCTCCTGACGCGTGCCTCGCCGGTGTCCCTCAGGTAGTCCGCCACCACGTCCCACACGGGCCGTCCGGGCGCCTGCGATCCGACGCGCGCCCAGCCGGTCACCTTGTAACGCCGGCCCGCTTCGATCGGCGTCCCGTCGTCGAGCCGCATCCCGGAGATCCGCGCGCCCATCGCGGCGGTGGGGTCGCAGGTGTAGTCCATGCCCCCGACACGCACCATGTCGCCGCCCTGCTGGTAGAACGGATCGGGGTTGAAGAGGTTGTCGCAGACATCCTCGAGGATGAGCTTGATCTGCTCTCCCGACATCTCCTCCACGTAGGTTTCCGGGTAGGTGATGCAGGTCTGGTCCAGCACGTTCTCCATGGTGATCCACTGGCCGGCCAGGACCGTCGTTCCCCAGCGAAAGCCGGGGGACAGGGCGATCTGGGCGTCGCCTACCGTGCGCAGCGCATCGCAGATGACCTGGTCGAAGCTGCCGTTGAAGTTGCCTCGCCGATACAGCAGCTCGCCGGCGACGGCGAGTCGCTCGCCGAGTCGCTCTTCGTGCGGTGCACGCACCTGCCCGATGTAGGCCGACATGGCCGGATCGGGCTCGAGAAGGTTGGCGAACACCGGCAGCAGCCGGTAGTGGAAGTCGCGCACGCGTCCCTCGGCCAGGTCCAGGTCGAGCACGCCGAGGAACTTGCCGTTCGAGCCGGCGTTGGTGACGATCGTCTTGCCGCCGCGATTCTCGACCAGGATGGGCACGGGCACGCCGTCGTGTGTGTGGCCACCCAGGATCGCGTCCAGTCCCGTCACGACGGAAGCCAGCTTCAGGTCCACGTCCATCCCGTTGTGGGAGAGCAGGACGACCGCATCAGGACGTTCCTTCTCGCGGATCGAGTCGACCAGGGACTGCAGTTCCTCGGCCCGAATGCCGAATACCCAGTTCGGTATGAACCTGGCCGGGTTCGCGATCGGCGTGTAGGGAAATGCCTGTCCGATGACCGCGATGCGCCGTTCACCGACTGGCCGGACGGTGTAGGGCGGAAAGGCATGCCCCGTGTCCTCGTCGTAAGCCGCGACACCCTCGAACAGCGCGTCCTCGGATACCCGCACGTTCTGCGCCACGAACTCGCCGGAGAACGCCTGCAGGTTGTCCAGGATCTCGGATTCCAGATAAGTGAACTCCCAGTGTCCCGTCATGACGTCCACGCCCAGGCGGTTGCACGCGCCGACCATGTCCCGTCCCCGGGTCCACAAGGCGGTGCCGCTTCCCTGCCAGGTATCGCCGCCGTCGAGCAGCAGGGACCGGCCCGGCCCGACCTCCCCGCGCAGCCTGTTCACGAGCGTCGCGAGATGCGCGAAGCCGCCGACGCGTCCGTACCGGGCCGCCGCCTCCACGAAGTCGAGGTGCGTGAACGCATGGGCCTCGAGGCTGCCCGGCGCCAGGCCGGCATGCTCGAGCAGAGCCTCGCCGACCAGGTGCGGCATCCTGCCAAGGGCGTCGCCGACGCCCAGGTTGACGCTCGGCTCCCGGTAATACACCGGCAGCAGCTGCGCGTGGACATCCGTCATGTGCAGCAGCCGGGCGTTGCCGAAGGCCGGCCAGTCATACAACCCCGTGTCCGCCCCGCGCGCGCTCTTGCGGCCGGACGCACAGCCGGGCATCGACAGGATCGCCCCGGCCGCGGCCAGCAGGTTCAGGAATGCCCGCCTATCCACGACGAGTAGCCCGGAGAGAATCTCGAGCGCGGATCAACGCAGTACGCGGCCCTGCCATGCCTCCTCCTCGCGTCGCGCCTGTTCCAGCGCGAGCTCGCAGTCCCGCCGGGCCTGCTCGGCGAGCTCAAGGGCACGCGCGGCGTCGCCGGATGCTGCGGCGGCGCGGGCCTCGTCGAGCAACGAGCGGGTCCCGAGCCACTCGTGCCCGGCCGTGACGGCCTGCGCACGCAGCGACTCGACCGCCTCCAGCACCCCCTCGACGGCTGGCGTCCGGGAGTCATCGGCTGCCCGGGCGACCGGAAGCGCGAGGCAAGCGGCGAGGACGAGCGCGCTGGTCACGACGTCGCGCATGCAGGATGTGCTCCTCACTTGCGCACCGCGGGCCCGTTGGCCTCGAGACCGTTGCTCATGTAGGTCAGGAAGTATTCGAGCCGGCGGAATTCCCGGCTCTGCTCGTCGAACGGCTCGGCGCCGACGTCGCGAATGCAGCCATGGAAGCGTTTGTGGAGCGAGACCATGCCGCCCAGCTTGAGCCGATAGACGGGGAAGTGCGTAGGGTGCCCGAGGCTCGCGCTCAGGTGATCGCCGCGAATGAACGCGCCCGCATAACGGCCGTGGCAGTCCACGCAGGCCATGTCGAGACGTCCGCGCTTGGTGTAGTAGAAGCGCTTGCCCTCCTCGTAGGCAGCAAGCGCGCGCGCATCGTCCGGCACTTCGACCGCCATCGGCCTGCCGCGCGAGGCATAGGCGATCCAGGCGGTCAGGGCGAGCATCTCCTTGCTGTCGTAGGAGAGTGCGGGCTCGCCGTGCCGGGCCCGGCAGCCGTTGATCGCCACCTCGAGCGTCTCGACCTCGCCCGTTTCGGAGTCGAAGCGAGGGTAGCGCTGGCGAATGCCGCGGCCGGCATCGGGAAAGCAGTCGCCGTAGCTGCGGCCGTCGCCGAAGGGGTCCTGGAACAGGGCCTGTCCTTCCTCGACCGTGAACTCGTAGGGCGGGAAATCCTCGATCTCCTGCCACTGCTGCCTGGCACCCTCGTCGATCGCGTACATGCCGTTTATCCAGGCCTCTGCCGGAACGTCCGGGAAACGCTGCTGGAAATAGCTCCGGAATCCGATGCGATCCGCCTCCGGGTCGGCACGCGCGGGCGCCGGGAACCCCAGGCCCAGGAGCGCACCGGTCAACAGTCCGGCCGCGACTACGCCACCGCGCCTGCCGCCGCGGCGGATCATTGGATCTTCGTTTCCAGCTCGGCGCTCTCGCCCTGGTTGTCGACCCAGCTCACCTTGAGACTGTCCCCGGCCTTGGCGCCCTTGAAGCTGAAGCCGAAGAACGGATCCGTCGAGACGCCGCCGCCCCACTGGCCGGTCATGACCGGCTTGCCGTTGTGCTCGAACGTGACCTGCCGGATGTGGTGCGCCGGAAAGTACTCCCCGGTGTCCGGGTTGCGACGAAACCCGGACTCCATCGGATGGACCATGAGGCTCTTCACCTCGGCAATGTCGCCTTTCAGCTTGACCCTTAGCTTGATGCGTTCCGCCATGTCCTGAACTCCTGTCCGTCAGCCGCCACAGCCGCCGATCGTGACCTTCACGTCCTTGCTCGCGCTGAACAGCCCGGAGGCGGTCTTGACGACGGCCAGGACCGTGGACGTCTGGCCCATTTTGATGCGCGTTTCGACGCTCGGGACCGCGTTGGCGGCCAGTTCGAAGGACGCGACCAACGGCACGGGGTTCTTCTCCACGAGGATGCTGATCGACTGGACTCCCGCGAGCGTCGTGCTGACGGTCACGGGCACGACCCGTCCGTCCTGGGCGATCTCCGGGGCTTTCAGGCTGACCTCGGAGGAGGGCGTCGGCGAGCCGGCACCGTAGAGTTCCTTCAGGGCGTCCTCGATGGACTTCGTCCGGAATGCGGCCTCCGGCCAGGCGGCCGCGAACAGGCGCGCCGGCAGCGCGACGAGCAGGCTCAGCGCGAGGGAGCCCTGCAGGAATAGCCTTCGACGCGTTTGCATGGATACGGTCTCCCGCTGTCTACAAGGAATAGAGGTAGGCGACGACGAGGTCGATCTCCTCGCCGGTCAGGATGCGATGCTTTCCGAAGGGCGGCATGATCGTCTCGGGATTGCGCGCGGACGCGTCCCAGATCTGGGCGCGGAGCCGATCCGGATCGGGGAAGCGAAGCTTCATGGCCATCAGGGGCGGGCCGATGTTGCCGGGCAACTGGCCGTCTGCGATCACGTGACAGGCCAGGCAGTTGCCCTTGCCCCGGTCGAATGCGATGTCGCGACCCTGCGCGAGCCCCGCCGGCGTCACCTCGCCCGCGAGCAGCGAAGGGGCGTCCGCCGAGCCCGACGGCGGCGCGAACGCAACGATGCCGGCCACGAACGCGGCGCTGGTGATCAGCCGCATGTCAGGGTCCCTCGATGATCTGCACCCGTCCCCGAGTTTAAGACGGGTGGCCCGACGAGTTTATTCCGATCGCGCGATCGCTGCCGTCCGGCCGCAGAGCCGGGCTGCAGCCCGGCCGCTGCGTGGCTGTATAGTCCGAGCCTCGGGCTGGTGGCCGCGGGCGGGAGTAGGATCCATGAGCGAAATGACGGAGCCTGTGTTTCGGCAGGATGCCTATTTGCGGACGTGCCAGGCCCGCGTTCTCGAGGCGGGGCCGGCCGGCGTCGTGCTCGACCGGACCGTATTCTACCCGCTGGGCGGAGGTCAGCCCGGGGACACGGGCTGCCTCCGGACGGCCGACGGCCGCGAGTGGCGCGTCGTGGACACGCGCAAGGGAGAGGAGGGCCGCATCCTGCACCGACTCGAGGAAGATGCCGGTCCGCCGGAAGTGGGGCAACGGGTGGAGGCCGCGATCGACTGGGAACGTCGCCACGCGCACATGCGCATGCACACGGCGCTGCACCTGCTCGGCTCCGTGCTGCGCTTCGGCGTCACCGGCGGCCAGATCGGCGCCGAGAAGAGCCGGCTGGACTTCGACACGCAGGAGGAGATCGACAGGGAGCGGGTGACCGGCGAGGTCAACGCGCTCGTCGACGCCGGCCACGAGGTCCTCTCGCGCTGGATAACGGACGACGAGCTCGACCGGCAGCCGGAACTGGTGCGCACCATGTCGGTTCAGCCGCCGCGGGGCGCGGGGCGCATCCGACTGCTCGACATCCCGGGCGTGGACCTGCAGCCCTGCGGCGGGACGCACGTGAGCAATACCCGCGAGATCGGCCGCGTGACCGTCACCCGGGTCGAGAACAAGGGGCGACGGAACAAGCGCGTCTACCTCGCGTTCGGCTGAGCGCGGGGGCCGACGGGTGGCCGGCGGTCAGGCCGGCGGCAGCGCCATCGGTCGGGCGTCGTTCAGCGTGAGCCAGCCGCGCACTACCCGGTACACGACCCACAGCCCGATCAGAGCGATGCCCACCCCAAAGGTGAAGAAACCGACGATGATCAGCATGAACGGTGCCGACAGCACCGCGATGATCACGACCCACAGCGCCGCGAACCAGAAGGTCCGCAGCTGCCAGCGGAAGTGCGACTCCAGCCAGCTGCCGCGGGCCGCGTCGCGGCGGGCGTAGTTCATGATCACCGCGATGATGGACGGCAGGCCGAAGATGAACTGGCCCACCACGGTCACCGCGCTCGTGATGCCGATGAGCGCGGCGAGCGCGTGCAGCGCGTACATGATGTGCACGTAGGTGACGAGCGACGGGTCGGCTGTTCTTTCGTTCACTTCCTGATCTCCCGGAATCCGGCGGCACCGCCATCCGGAAAGATGCGGGCGGCCCGCTCGGGATGCAAGCAGGGCGGCGGACCAGCCGCTGCCGGACCCTCCGAGCTCAGACCTGGTGACCGCTGCCGTGCGACAGGTCGCGCAGCGCGCGCAGCACGTCGCGCCTGCTCAGCTGGCCGACGAGTCTCGAGCCGCTGATCACCGGATACCGGCGAAAATGGCCCTGGATGAACTTGCGCGCCACGTCGAAGATCGGCGTCTCGTCCGTCACCGTCTCCACGTCGCGCTGCATGTGGTCCGACACGAGCCCGCCGAGGTCGCCGTAGTAGGTGGCACCGAGGGCCGCGCGCAGACAGTCCTGCTCCGAGAGGATTCCGACCAGGTTACCCTTGGAGTCGACCACCGGCGCGCCCGAGATGCGGCGTTCCAGCAGGACCTCCACGGCTTCGAGCAGGTTCATCTCCGGTGACAGGGTCACGACCGAGCGGACCATGTAGTCGCGGGCGTTGACGGCCTTGCGTTGAGTCATGTCGGCCTCTCCATGTCGCGGCGCGCCGCCGCCGCCAGCGCCCGCTTGCGCCGCGGGCAGGGTTCAGCGCAGGCGCAGGCATCGCCCGGCGCCGACTCCATGGCCCGGCAGCTGCCCCGGATCCCGCCGCGGCCCAGCAGCAGGCCGACGGACAGGCCGGCCGCCGCCAGCAGGAACACCCCCATGGAGATGATGACTACGGTCATGGCACGGATTCTCCAGCCTCCGCGGCCCGGGCGAAAGCCGTGGTTTCCCGCTGCGCGAAGCCGGAGGCCCGGCGTTCGACGAAGAGCACGGCCCACCCCATGCGCTCGGCGAGCTCGAATCCGGCCTCGGGACCGAGGACCATCAGCGCCGTCGACAGGCCGTCCGCCTCGAGGGCCGTAGGTCGCAGGACCGTCACGGAGGCCAGATCGTGCTGCACCGGCCGCCCTGTCCTCGGGTCGATCGTGTGCGAGTAGCGCCTGCCCCCGGACTCGAAGTAGTCGCGATAGTCGCCCGAGGTGGACACTGCCATGGATTCGAGGTGCAGCACCTGTGCGACCACGCGGCCGGACTCCTCCGGACGCTCGACGCCGATGCGCCACGGCTCGCGCCGCGCATTGCGTCCGCGTACCCGCACCTCGCCACCGATCTCGATCATGTAGTCGACGAGGCCGGCCGCCTCGATCCGTTCCGCCAGCAGGTCGACCGCGTAGCCCGGGGCGACGGCGTCGAGGTCGAGCGTCAGTCGTGGCAGCCGCTTGCGGAGTGCCGGCGGGTCGAGGCGCACCTCGAGGTTGGAGGCACCGCAGGCGGCGAGCGCTGCGGACACGGACTCGTCTGTGGGCGGATCGGAGCGGGGCTCGGCCGGCCCGAAACCCCACAGGCGCACCATCGGGGCCACGGTGATGTCGAAGGCGCCGCCGCTGAGCGCGTGGATGCGGTGCGACTCGGCCGCGACGGCCGCGAGTGGCTGCGGGACGTCCAGCCAGTCGGTCGAATCCGAGGCGTTGAAGCGCGAGACCGCCGAATCGGGCCGGTAGGTGGACATGGACTCATCCACTTCCTCGAGCGCGGCCTCGGCCAGGCGTCTCAGGTCCTGCGCCTCGAGGCCGCGCCCGGCCGGCATCACGCGCAGCGTCCAGGTGGTGCCCATGGCCGCGCCCGTCAGCACGATCTCGCGTGGCGCCCGGTCGCAGGCCGCGAGCTGGGAGCAGAGCCCGATGAGCGGCAGCAGGGCGGCGGCTCGCCGCGGTCGCAGCATCACCTGCCGGCTCCCCTCAGGCGCCGAAGTCGTCCATCAGGATGTTCTCGCGATCGACGCCGAGGCTGTCGAGCATCGCGATCACCGCGTTGGTCATGACCGGCGGGCCGCACAGGTAGTACTCGCAGCCCTCCGGTGATGGATGGGCGGCCAGGTAGCGGTCGTGGAGTACCTGGTGAATGAAGCCGGTCTCGCCCTGCCACTTGTCCTCTGGCAGCGGCTCCGACAGCGCCACGTGCCAACTGAAGTTCGGGTGCTTCGCCTGCAGCCGGTCGAAGTCCTCGACGTAGAACATCTCCCGCAGGCTGCGTGCGCCGTACCAGAAGCTGATCCTGCGCTTCGAGCCGATCCGCTCGAGCTGGTCGAAGATGTGCGAGCGCATCGGCGCCATGCCCGCACCGCCGCCGACGAAGATCATTTCCGCACCCGTTTCCTTGGCGAAGAACTCGCCGAACGGCCCGGAGACGACGGCCGTGTCGCCCGGCTTGAGCGAGAAGATCCAGGACGAGACGATCCCCGGCGGAACGTCCGGCGCGGCACCGGGCGGGGGCGTCGCGACGCGGACGTTGAGCATGACGACGCCCTTCTCCAGCGGGTAGTTGGCCATGGAGTAGGCGCGCGAGACCGCCTTCTCGGTGCCCGACCGGTAGCGCCACAGGTTGTAGCGGTCCCAGTCCGGGTGGAACCGCTGCTCGATGTCGAAGTCCTTGTAGGAGATCCGGTGCGGCGGCGCCTCGATCACGATGTAGCCGCCCGCGCGGAAGTCGAGTTCCTCGCCCTCCGGCAGCTCCATCACCAGCTCCTTGATGAAGGTGGCGACGTTGCGGTTCGAGCGCACCCTGCAGGTCCAGCGCTTGACGCCGAAGACCTCCCGCGGCAGCTCGACGCGCATCGGCTCCTTGACGACCGTCTGGCAGGAGAGCCGCACACCGCGCGCGGCCTCCCGGCGGGAGATGTGCGCCCGCTCGGTGGGCAGGATCTCGCCGCCCCCCTCGAGCACGCGCACCCGGCACTGGCCGCAGGTGCCGCCGCCGCCGCAGGCCGAGGAGACGAACAGCCCTGCTTCGGCCAGCGCGGACATGAGCTTCTGGCCGGCGTGCGAAGACAGCTCGCGCTCTTCGTTGATGACGATGGTCACCTTGCCGGACGCCACGAGGCGCGAGCGCGCGATCAGGATGACCACGACCAGCAGCAGCACGACGCCGGTGAAGACCGAGACGCCGAGCGTGATCTGCAGCAGGCCCGATCCGTCTTCCATGGCCCGCTCCTAGAGCTGTATGCCCGAGAACGCGAGGAAGGCCATGGCGATCAGGCCCGTCGTCGCGAAGGTGATGCCGAGGCCCTGCAGGCCCTCGGGCACGTCGCTGTACTTGAGCTTCTCGCGCACCGCGGCGAGCGCGACGAGTGCGAGCGCCCAGCCGAGGCCGCTGGCCACGCCGTAGACGACGCTTTCGCCGTAGCCGTAGTCGCGCTCCACCATGAACAGCGAGCCAGCCAGGATCGCGCAGTTCACGGTGATCAGCGGCAGGAAGATGCCGAGCGCGTGGTAGAGGCCCGGCGCGTAGCGGTCGAGGAACATCTCGAGGATCTGCACGGAGGCCGCGATCACGCCGATGTAGGTCACGAGCCCGAGGAAGGTGAGGTCCATGTCGGGCAGGCCGGCCCAGGCCAGTGCGCCGGGCGCGAGGAGGTTGTGGTGGATCAGCGCGTTGAGCGGCACCGTGATGCCCTGCACCACGACGACGGCCAGGCCGAGCCCCATCGCCGTGTCTACCTTGCGGGAGATGGCGAGGAACGTACACATGCCCAGGAAGAACGACAGGGCCAGGTTCTCGACGAAGATCGCCTTGATGGCGAGGTTGACGTAATGCTCCATCACGAGGCCTCCGTCCGGTGGACGACCTGGATGCGAAACTCGGGCTCTTCCTGCTGCGCCGGCTTCCAGGCGCGCACGGCCCAGATGATCGCGGCAATCAGGAAGAAGGCGCTGGGCGCGAGCACCAGCAGGCCGTTCGGCTCGTACCAGCCGCCGGCCGAGGCGAGCGGCAGGATCTGGTAGCCGAGCAGTGCGCCCGTGCCGAACAACTCGCGCACCGTGCCCACGAGGACCAGGATCGCGCTGTAGCCGAGGCCGTGGCCGAGACCGTCGAGGAGCGAGAGCCACGGACCGTTCTTCATGGCGAAGGCCTCCGCCCGGCCGAGGACGATGCAGTTGGTGATGATCAGTCCGACGAACACGGACAGCTGCCGGCTCACCTCGGGCAGGTAGGCCCGCAGCAGCTGGTCCACGACGATGACCAGGGAGGCGATGATGGTCATCTGCACGATGATGCGCACGTTGCCGGGGATCGTCTTGCGGATGAGGCTGATGAAGAACGACGAGGCGGTGATCACGGCCGTCAGCGCAAGCGACATGATCAGCGAGGGCAGCAGTCTCGAGGTCACGGCCAGCGCAGAGCAGATGCCGAGCACCTGCAGGATCACGGGGTTGTTGTCGACGATCGGCTCGATCAGCGCCTTTCTCGCCTCAGCTCTCATCCGTCGATCCTCCATCCTCTGCACGCAGTCTGGCCAGGAAGGGGCCGAAGCCCTGCTGCCCGAGCCAGTAGCGCACGAGGTTCTCGACGCCGCGGGCAGTCAGCGTGGCGCCGGCCAGCCCGTCGACCTGGTGCTCGGTCCCCTCGCCCCGCGGCTCGCCCTTGACCACCTGCAGCAGCACGCCGCCGTCGGCGGCGAGCGCTTCCTTGCCGACCCACTTGGCCTGCCACGACGGGTTGTCGATCTCGCCGCCGAGTCCCGGCGTCTCACCGTGCTGGTAGAAGGTGAGTCCCTTTACGGTGCGGCCATCGCCTTGCAGCGCCAGGTAGCCGTACATCGTCGACCACAGTCCGTAGCCGTGAACGGGCAGCACGACCGTCTCCACCGTGCCGTCGCGCTCGACCAGGTACACGGGCATGGCCTCCGGACTGCGCCGGATCTTCGCGACGTCGAGGTCCTCGGGCACGGCCCGGCTGGCGGAGGGATCGCGCGAGACCGCCGCGATGTCGTAGTCGACGGGGTCGCGGCCCTCCACGAACTCGCCGGTCTCGAGGTCGACCATCCGTGGCGTGACCTGCGAGAACTGCTCCTCGACCGCGCGCGACGGATCGAGGACTCCCGCTGCCTGCAGGATCTGCCGCTGCCGGATGCGCAGCGCGTTTTCGTGCTGGATCGGCGCCAGCACGACGGCGGCAGAGGACACCAGGATGGAACACACCAGACACACCGCGATCACGATTGCGAAGGCGCGCACCGGGCTGTCCGGGGGCAGGGCCCGCAACGCGGCGAGCGGTCCGGAGGCTGCGCTGGTGGCGGGCTCAGGCGGCATTTCGGCGAGCCCTCCTGCGGATGTTGGCCTTCACGACCCAGTAGTCGATCAACGGCGCGAATGCGTTGCCGAACAGGATCGCCAGCATCATGCCCTCGGGGTAGGCCGGATTGACGACGCGCACCAGGCTCACCATGACGCCGATGAGGGCGCCGTAGATCCAGCGGCCGGTGTCGGTCATCGCGGCGCTGACCGGGTCCGTCGCCATGAAGACCAGGCCGAAGGCGTAGCCCCCGAGTACGGCGTGCCAGTACCAGGGCACGGCATAGAACGGGTTGTCCGGCCCGCCGAGCACGTTGAACAGGAGCGTCGTGCCGACCATGCCCAGCAGCACGCCCAGCATGATCCGCCAGGAGGCGACGCCCGTGTAGACCAGGAACGCCGCGCCCGCCAGGCAGGCCAGTGCGGAGGTCTCGCCCATGGAGCCGGCGATGGTGCCGAGGAAGGCATCCTGCCAGCCGATGCCAGCCGCCTGGACGGCCGCGACGCCTCCCTCGGAGGCGAGGGCGAGCGCCGTGGCCCCGGTGTAGCCGTCGACGGCCACCCACACGTCGCCCGACATCTCGGAGGGATACGCGAAGAAGAGGAACGCGCGACCGACGAGCGCCGGGTTGAGGAAGTTCTTGCCCGTGCCGCCGAAGATCTCCTTGCCGACGACGACGCCGAAGGAAATACCGAGCGCGACCTGCCACAGCGGCACGGTCGGCGGGAGCGTCAGCGTGAACAGCATGGAGGTGACGAGAAAGCCCTCGTTGACCTCATGGTTGCGCGCGGCTGCAAACACGACCTCCCACAGTCCGCCCGCCGCCATGGTGACCACGTAGACCGGCAGGAAATAGAGCGAGCCGTGCAGCAGGCAGGCGATCGCGCTGTCCGGGTCGAAGCCGATCTGGAAGGCCTGCAGCAGTTCGGCGCGCCAGCCGACGGCGGGGAGCCCGGTCGCTTCGAGGGCGAGGTTGGCCTGCAGGCCGACGTTGTACATGCCCATCATCGCGGCCGGCAGGACGGCGAGTACCACGAACACCATGACGCGCTTGAGCTCGATGGCATCGCGTACATGGGGCGCGCCCGTGGTCACGCTGGACGGCGTGAACAGGAAGGTGTCCACCATCTCGTACAGGGCGCCGAGCTGCTCGAGCCGCCCGCCGCGGGCGAACAGCGGCTCGATGCGGTCGAGTGTCCTGCGGATGGGCCGCATCAGCCTTCCTTCTCCAGCTGGTCCAGGACCTCCCGCAGCACGGGGCCGTAGTCGTACTTGCTCGGGCACACGAACGTGCACAGCGCGAGATCCTCCTCGGCCAGCTCGAGCGCGCCGAGCGCGAGGGCGGACTCGACGTCGCGGACGAGCAACGCCCGCAGCAGCTGAGTGGGCAGGATGTCGAGCGGCATGACGCGCTCGTAGGAGCCGATCGGGATCATGGCCCGCGGGCTGCCGTTCTGGTTGGTCGTGAACCGGAACGGGAGCCGCCGCCGCAGCGCGGACAGATAGGCGTTGGTCAGCGAGAACTTGCCGCTGCCGGCCGCGAGCCAGCCGAGGAACTCGCGCTCGCGGTCCTCGGGAAGGACGGTCACCTGGTTGTCGTACCGGCCGAGGTATGCGACCTCGCCGGCGACGCGCGAACCGCCCAGCAGGGAACCGGAGACGACCCGGAGTTCGCCGTCCAGGAGATTGCCGTCGAGCAGCTCGTAGAGGCTCGCGCCGGCCCGGGTCCTCACGACGCGGGGCTCTTTGACCATCGGGCCGGCCAGCGAGAGGATCCGCTCGACGGACAGTCGGCCCTGCGTGAACAGCCGCCCGATCGCGATCACGTCCTGGTAGCCCACGTGCCAGACTGCCCGCGCGGGACCGGCGGGGCACAGCATGTGGATGTGCGTGCCCGGCAGCCCGGCCGGATGCGGGCCCGAGAACTCCGCCACGATGAAACGCTCTCCGTCGGGGACGCGGAGCTCCGACTTGGGCGCGGCACAGACGTAGACCATGCCGTCGGTCAGCCGCGACAGGACGACCAGCCCGTCGGCGAAGTCCTCCGCCGCGCCGGACAGCGCGAGGGACGGGTCGGGCGCCAGCGGATTGGTGTCGATTGCCGTCACCGTGACGGCGAAGGGTGCGGATCCGGGCGGGGGCACGCGGTTGTAGGGACGCATCCGCAGGCTGGCCCAGAGCCCTGCGTCGCACAGGCGCGACGTGGCGTCTTCACGATCGAGCGTGGGCAGCGCAGCGTTGTCGAGGGGGTCGAACTCGCGCTGCTGTTCGCCGTCGATCCGGATGACCAGCGAGCGCAGCGCGCGGCGGTCGCCACGATTGACGCCGATGACCACGCCCGCAGCAGGTGCCGTGCAGACGATGCGCGGCTCGCGGCGGTCCGCGAGCACGGGTTCGCCGAGCGCCACGCGGTGCCCTTCCTCCACGAGCGGTGCCAGCTTGAGCCCGGGGTAGTCGCGGCCGACGAGCCCCACGTGACCGACCGGTGCGGCTTGGGTCAGCTCGCTGCCAGGCGCACCGGCGACGGGCAGGTCGAGACCGCGCCGGACGTTTACATGAAGCCGTGGAGCCATCGGGGTGCCGGTCGGAATGTTCCGAGCTTTACACCACGCCCGGCGCGGGGTGGGCATCGGTAAAGCCCGAAAGGGGCTGCGGGAGACCGGGGCGCGCAGCATGTATCATGCGCTTCGGTGCGCCCGGTCGATGGCCGAGGCGACGCGCTTTCGCGGGGGGGGCATGACGCGCGAGCATCTCGAGCCGACCGACGAGGTCCGGGACAGTCCGGAGCTCTACTACCCGTGGCCCTATCTCGACCGGCCGCGGATCGAGTGGCCGGGTGGCGCCCGCATAGCGTTCTGGGTGGCCCCCAACGTGGAGTTCTACGAGCTGGATCCTCCCGCGGGGCCGGTTCAGCCGTCGACGCTCTGGCGTCCGGCGCCGGATCTCCTGAACTACTCGATCCGGGACTACGGCAACCGCGCCGGTTTCTGGCGGATGCTCGCTCTCTTCGACGAGCTCGGCGTACGTGCCAGCGTGTCGCTGAACGTCGCAATGTGCGACCACTTCCCGGAGATCGTCGAGGAGATGGTGGCGCGCGAATGGGAGCTGTTTTCGCACGGCATCTACAACTCGCGCTACCTGTACGGGCTTTCCGGGGAGCAGGAGCGCGCGGTCATCGAGGACGCCCGTAGCGCCATCTTCCGCGCCTCGGGTCAGACGCTCGACGGCTGGCTGTCGCCGGCGCTGACCAACACGCCGCGCACGCTGGAACTCCTGGCGCAAGCCGGCATCCGTTACACGCTGGATCTCTTTCACGACGACCAGCCGCAGCCGGTCGGGGTCTCCTCGGGCCGCCTGATCAGCCTGCCGTACTCGCTCGAGGTCAACGACTGGACCGGGCTGCACACGTCCCGTGGCACGCCCGCCGAGTACGCGGAGCGCATCAGGGACCAGTTCGACCGGCTGTACGCCGAGGGCGCCGAGTCGGGCACGGTGATGTGCCTGCCGCTGCACCCGTTCCTGATCGGCGTCGCGCACCGCGTCGACCATCTCGCCGGGGCCGTCGACTACATCCTCGGTCACGACGGCGTCTGGCACGCGACCGGGCGCGAGATCGCGCAGTGGTATCTCGACCACTACTACGACGCCACGCTCGCCGCCCAGCGTGCCTTCGCGGAGCGCTGGGCATGACGGTCCCCAGGACATACGTTTCCTATCCGCACCGGCGGCCGGGCATGGACCACGACCGCTATCCGCGTGACAACGTCTTTGCGCGCGCGCCGCTGCGCTGGCCCGGCGGCGCCCGCGTGGCCCTCTGGCTGATGCCTCTCGTCGAGTTCTTTCCGCTCGACATGCCGCTCAACGCCGCACCCGGCGGCATGACCCGGCCCTACCCCGACTACTGGAACTACACGCTGCGCGACTACGGCAACCGCGTCGGGGTCTACCGCATCCTGCGCGCGCTCGACGCGCGCGGATTGAAGGCGAGCGTGGCGTTCAATTCGAGGGCCGCGGAACGCGACCGGTTCCTCCTCGACCAGGTCGTCCGTCGCGGCTGGGAAGTCGTGGCGATGGGCACGGACATGGCCCGCATTCACAGGACGGACGTCGCGCAGGAGGTCGAGGCGGAGTGGGTCCGTGAATCGCTTTCAGTGCTGCGCCGGCTCTCGGGCCAGCCTGTCACGGGATGGGTGTCTCCCGCGCTGTCCGAGTCCTTCCGCACGCCGGACCTGGTCGCCGCGGAGGGCGTCGAGTATCTCTGCGACTGGTTGAACGACGACCTGCCCTATGCGTTCCGCGTCGACGGGGGCGGCGCCTTCTTCGGCATGCCGCAAGGCCACGAGTTGAGCGACCTCAAGCTGATGTCCGAGTACGGGCACTCGGCGAGCCAGTACGCGGAGCAGGTGATCGACTGCTTCGAGTTCCTGTACCGCGAGGCGGCCGAGTACGGCGGCAGGATCCTGTCGTTGCCGCTGCGCCCCTGGCTCATCGGGGTGCCGCACCGCATCGGCGCACTCGAGCGGATCCTCGATCACGTCGTCGCCCGGGCCGGCGTCTGGTCGGCGACCGGCGCCGAGATCCTCGCGAGCTGGCGTGCACAGGCCGGGGCTGTGGCGTGAGCCAACGGGTGCCCGCGCCGATCACGCGCCTCGCCGGCGAGTTCGTCGCGAACCAGCGAGAGGCCTCCCTGCCCGCGGACGCCGTCGACGTGGCCCGCCTCGGCACCACCGACGCGGTGGGCGCCATGCTCGCGGCCCTCGACGAGCCGGTGGTGCGCGTGGTGGCCGACGCCGTGGCGCCGATGCAGGGACGCCCGGAGGCGCGGGTGCTGCTCGGACACCGGCGGACGACCATGGACCTCGCCGCGCTGGTCGACGCCACGGCGGCGCACGCCCTCGACGTGGACGACTACGCCTTCGCCAACCACCCGAGCGCCGTGCTCGTGCCGGTGCTGCTGGCCTGCGGTGGCGCGGTCCGTGCGACCGGGCGGGATCTCGTCGCCGCCTACGTGGCCGGCTACGAGGTCTGGTCCGACCTGATGGGCCGCGAGCCGGACCACCTGCACAGCCGTGGCTGGCATCCGACGGCGCTGTTCGGTCCCATCGGCGCCGCTGCGGCGGCCGCCTCGCTGCTCGGCCTCGATGCCAGGCGCGCGGCGCATGCGATCGGTCTCGCCGCCTCGCACGCGGGGGGTACGATGGGCAACTTCGGCTCGATGGCCAAGCCCTACCATGCGGGCAAGGCGGCGCAGGCAGGCGTCTTCGCAGCGCGCCTGGCGGCCGCGGGCATGACGTCGACGGCCGACGTCCTCGAGGGTGAGCGGGGCCTCATGCGCACCGTGTCGCCGCAGGGACGGGTGGACCTGTCCACGCCGCCGGCTTACGCGAGCTACGAGCGGATCCGCAAGCAGCGCCTGAACATCAAGAAGTACCCGACCGTGGGCGCATCGCAACGCGTCATCGACTCCGTGCTCGCGCAGGTAGCGGCTACGCGCATCGATGTCGATGCCATCGAGCGGGTCGAGCCGCAGGTCAGCGAGAAGCATGCCGCCGTCATGCCCTACCATTCCGTGAGCCGGCCCGAGGAGGCCAAGTTCTCGCTCGAGTTTGCGGTGGCCTGCGCCTTGCTGCACGGCCGCGTCGGGCTCGAGCAGCTCACGGAGGAGGCTATCGCCCAACCGCGACTGCAGGCCTTGATGAGAAAGGTGCACGTGATCACGACCGACCGGTACGACCCCGACTATCCGGTCGCCGCGCCCTTCGACTTCGCGACCATCACCTTCGCCGACGGCAGCCGCGTCACGACGCCCCCGGTGAAGCGGGCGACCGGGCACGCGGACCTGCCGCTGACCGTGCGGCAGCTCGAAGCGAAGTTTCTCGACTGCGCGGTGTTCGGTGGGATCGAGCGGCCTGAGGGCCGACGCCTGTTCGATCTCCTGCAGCGCCTCCCCGAGTGGACGACGGAGGATCTCGGTCGCCTGCAGGTCACCGTCGCCGAGGAGGCGGTGCCGTGATTCCGCGCGACCTCAGCGCGACCGAATCGTCCCGCGCCATGCGCGAGGGCCGGCTTTCCAGCGAGACCCTCGTCCGCTCCTGCCTCGACCGGATCCGCGACCGCGACGCCGAGGTCAAGGCCTTCAGCTACCTCGATCCCGACCACGCGTTGCGCCAGGCCCGCGAGCGGGACAAGGAGCCCCCGCGCGGTGTGCTCCACGGCGTGCCCGTCGCGATCAAGGACATGATCGACACGGCGGACATGCCGACCCAGTTCAACTCCCCGATCTATTTCGGCCACCGGCCGGGCCGCGACGCCGCCTGCGTGCGCACGCTGCGCGCTCTCGGCGCCGTGATCCTCGGCAAGACCGACACGCACGAGTTCGCGGCGGCCGGCCGCATGCCGGCGACGCGCAACCCCCACGACCTGCGCTGCACCGCCGGCGGCTCGTCGAGCGGCTCGGCGGCCGCGGTCGCGGACCGCATGGTGCCGCTCGCACTCGGCACGCAGACGGGCGGGTCGACGGTCCGTCCCGCCTCGTTCTGCGGCATCTTCGGCCTGAAGCCGACCTTCGGCGAGGTGAGCTTCGAGGGAGCCAAGCCGTTCGCGCCCTCGCTCGACACGCTCGGCTGGATGGCGCGCTCGGTGGCGGATCTCGCGCTGCTCGCCGAGGCGTTCGGGGTGCTGACCGAGGGCTGGCAGCCGCGCGACTCGGTCCGCGGGCTGCGCATCGGCCTGTGCCGGACGCCGATGTGGACGGAAGCCGAGCCGTCGTCCCGGGACGCCCTGGAGCATGCCGCAGCCGCGCTCGCGAGGGCCGGCGCCGAGGTAGCCGAGCTGGCGCTTCCCGGGTCCTTCGCCCGGATGAACGAGCACCACGACGTCCTGATGCAGGGAGAGGGCCGTACGGCCTTCCGCGACCTCTACCTCGCCGAGCCCGGGCGGCTGCACGACGAGTTCAAGGCCAAGGTGGAGAACCGGCTCGGCATCTCCGGCAGGCGCCTCGCCGAGGCCCGCGACGCGATCGCGGCCAACCGGCCGATCTTCGACGGACTGGCCGCGCAGTTCGACGCCGTGCTGACGCCGGCCGCACCGGGCGAGGCGCCGCAGAGCCTCGAGACGACGGGGCTCGCCACCTTCAGCCGGATGTGGACGGCGCTGCACGTGCCCTGTATCGCCTTGCCCTTTGCGACCGGACCGCGCGGGCTCCCCGTCGGTGTGCAGCTCGTGGGGGCGCGCTACGCCGACCGCGCGCTGCTCGAGGCTGCCGAGCCCCTGGCGAGCTGCCTGGGCGCCGCTTGAGCCGAGGCGCGGGCCCGTTCAGGCCGCGACGCGCGACGCGCCGGCCAGGGTGAAGCGCCGGCGACTCTTCGCGAAGAACGCCCGGCAGTGCTCTAGAAAGCTGCCGGTCACGCGCGTCATGGGCGCGCCGGCCGAGGTCATGAATGCGTACTCGTGGACGAAATCGGGCGCGAAGCGCCGCAGCGCGAGCCCGGGACCGGCGTAACGGACGCCGAGCATCTCGTTGACGATGGCGATGCCGGTGCCGCCCCGGGCGAAGGCACAAGCGGCGCTGACGGTGTGGGTCTCGACCTTGACGTTCATACGCACGCCGGCATCGCGGAACGCATCGTCGATCTGCTCGCGCGAGGCACGACCCTTGCCGAGCAGGATGAGGGGCTCGCCGTCGAGGTCGGCAACCGTCACCCGCCTGCGCGCGGCGAGGCGGTGGCCGGCAGGCAATGCGCACAGCGTGCCGGCGCGCACGAGCGGCTCGCACTGCAGGCCGGGATAGTCCGCGGGCAGCTTCACGAAGCCGCAGTCGACGGCGCGCAGTGCCACCATCTCGCGCGCGACCTCCACGCTCTGCGAGTCGAGGCTCACCCGCACGCCCGGGTGCGCGGCCATGAAGCGCGAAATCACCTCCGACAGCACGCCTTCGGCGAAGCTGGGCGGCGAGACGATGGACAGCTCGCCGAAGTCGGCATTGCGCAGGTTCCTGGCGAGCTGGGCGACCCGGTCGATGCTCTGCAGGGCGATGTCGACCTCCTGGCACAGGGTGCGGGCCTCCTCGGTAGGCACGAGCCGGCCCTTGCGGCGCTCGAACAGCTGGAAGCCGATGCTGCGCTCGAGGACCCCCAGCAGCCGGCTGACGGCCGGCTGCGTGAGACCGAGCTGCCGCGCGGCGGCGGTGGCCGAGCCCGTCACGATGACGGCACGCAGGCACTCGAGGCTGCGCAGGTTGGTCGACAGCGAGGCGTGTCCCATGCGCTTCTCCGGTCGCGGCAGCGGTTCCTGCAAAGCATAACGGGATGTTATGACCTAATCCAGAAACAGCATCAGATTGAATAGGGTCTCCCGATCTGCCTAGCATCCGGCGACGCCCCGGCAAGGGGCTCCGGCGCGGTGCTGCACCAGCGGCGCGCGGTGTGGTCGGCCAAACAGGGGAGAGTCCGTCATGAACAAGCCACCGCTGAAGCGACTCCGGTCACGGTCACCGGCGCTGCTCGCCGCCATGGCCGCCGCCGGGCTGGGCGCCCAGCCCGGGCCCGCCGTCGGCCAGGAGGCCGCGCTCGAGGAGATCCTCGTCGTCGGCTCGCGCATCAAGCGCGTGGACGAGGTGTCGAGCAGTCCCGTACAGACCCTCGGCGAGGCCGACCTGCGCATCAACGGCGCCCTGTCGCTCGGCGAGACGCTGCAGACGCTGCCGACGGTCGGTCCGAGCCTGAACCTCAACGGCTCCGCGGGCACGAGCCACGGCACGAGCAGCATCAACCTGCGTAACCTCGGCGAGAACCGCACGCTGGTGCTCGTGAACGGGCACCGCTGGGTCAACGGGGCGGGGACACGCGGCTTCCGCGACTTCGTCGACCTCAACACCATTCCGCAGGCGATCATCGAGCGCGTCGAGGTGCTGCAGGACGGCGCCACGGCCATCTACGGCGCAGATGCGATCGCGGGTGTGGTCAACATGCACACCTACCGGACCTTCGAAGGCAGCCGCGTGAAGGCCTACTACGGCCAGAGCGGGGAAGGCGACCGGGAGTCGGTGGGCGCAGACCTGCTGCTCGGCCACAGCTTCGGCCGCAGCAACTGGATGCTGGCCCTGAGCTACGTCGACAAGAAGCCGATCTACAGCCAGGACCGCGAGCTGACCGCCATTCCGCTCAACGGCCTCGCTGCCGGCACGCCGGAGGGACTGTTCCGCGAGAGCGGCCTTGCCGGCGTGGTGAGCTTCCCGGTGCCGAGTGCCGGCATTACGCGCGACCCGGGCGTGGACGGCAGCGTCATAGCGAACTGGCGTCCGGCCGTTTCCGCCACCGACCGCTTCAATCGCTACGACAACAACTACGTGGTAGGGCCGCTCACCCTGAAGTCCGTCTACCTGCAGAACCTGACGGAGATGGGGGACACGCTCGAGTTCACGCTGGAGGCCCTGTACAACGAGCGCGAGTCCGACCAGCTGTTCTCGGGGGCGGCGCCGGTCGTGCGCGGCGGCAGCCGCGGCTTCGTCATCGCCAACAACCCGCTGGTGAACCCCTTCGGCATCGAGTTCTCCGGCTCGGACTTCCGCATCGACAATTTCTTCGAGGACGTCGGCCAGCGCGACAACGTCCAGAAGGTGAAGACCAAGCGGATCGGTGCGGGCCTCGCCGGCGCCTTCGGCAACGGCTGGGAATGGGACGGCTTCCTGTCCTGGGCCGAGAACGAGGGCACCTTCACCTCGGTCAACCAGGTCGACCTCGATCGCCTCGCGCTCGGCATGCTCGCCTGCGACACCTCCGGAATCGCCGGCGACGTCTCGGACCTGGCGTCCGGCTGCGTGCCGGTCAACATGTTCAATCCCCTGACGCCCGAGATGGTGGACTACATCCGTTTCACGGGCCGCGACGTAAACAAGGCCGAGCAGATCGACTTCACGGTCAACGTGACGGGCGACCTGCTGGAGCTCCCGGCGGGCATGCTCGCGTTCGCCGCGGGCTACGAGTACCGGGAGGAGAAGGGGCTCGACACGCCCGACAGCTACATCAACGCCGACCCGCGGGTGAACACCTACCGAGCCACGACCTCCGCACCACGCGACGGCACGGACGGCAAGTACGACCTGAACGAGCTGTACGTCGAGTTCGACATCCCGCTGCTAAGGGACAAGCCCGGCGCGCAGGAGCTCTCGCTGCAGGCGGCGACGCGGTACTCCGACTACAGCACCTTCGGCAGCACCACGAACAGCAAGCTGGGCCTCGCCTGGCGGCCGGTCGACAGCCTGCTGTTCCGCAGCACCTGGGCGGAAGGATTCAGGGCGCCGTCGATCCTCGAGCTCTTCGAGGGTCTGCGCGCGACCTCCGTGCCGGTCGACGACCCTTGCAGCGGCGGCGGTGCGGGCCTGCCGGGTTGCGCCGGAGTGCCCGCCACCTACGTGCAGCCGAGTGCCAACGTGCCGGCGACGGTGGGTGGCAACCCGGAGCTCCAGCCCGAGACCTCCGAGAACTTCACCCTGGGCATGGTGCTCACCCCGACCGCGCTGCCGGGCCTGAGCGTCACGCTCGACTGGTACAACATAAAGATCGACGACACCATCTCGAGCTACGGTGCGCAGAACCTGCTCGACCTGTGCGCGGCGACGGGACAGCGCTGCAACTTCATCGACCGCGAGGCCTCCGGCGAGATCGCCAACGTGATCGACGGACCCATCAACCTCAACAAGACCGAGGTCGAGGGCGTCGACATGGTGGCGCGCTACTTCGCGGACACCGGCGTCGGGACCTGGAACTTCATGCTCTCGGTCTCCCGGCTCCTCGACCTGACCGAGGAGTCCACGCTGCCGGACGGCAGCGTCCTGGTGGTCGACAAGGTCGGCACGGCGGCGAGCCGTGAGGCCTACCCGGAGTGGCGCTCGATGTTCACCACGCAGTGGAACAGCGGTCCCTGGAGCGCCAACTACAAGCTGCGCTACATCGGCGACACCACGGAGGAGCCAAGCCCCGGCGAGTTCCGCAAGATCGGGGCGGTCACCTACCACGACCTGTCGGGCAGCTACGCGTTCGACAACGGCCTGCTGGTGCGCCTGGGCGTCGACAACATCCTCGACGAGCAGCCGCCCGTGTCCCTGACCAACCTCAACATCAACTTCGACATCAACACCTACGACGCCGTCGGCCGGTTCATCTATGCCCAGCTGACCTGGGACCTCGGCATGTGATCCGACGGCGGAGGGCGCCGGCCCGCCGGGGCCGGCGCCCTCCGCAGGCCATCCAGCCGCCGGGTCCGGTCTCGCCGCGCGGTGGCGCCCGACCCTAGAATCGCCGCCGGGCCGGCAGACGGGACACCAAGGATGACGAGTCAACCGACCGTCCGGGAGAATCGACACACGAGCCCCGTGATCGTGCTGCTCGGCATCCTGCTGGTGGCGACGGCACTGACCTATCTGGTGGAGTCGGGCGCATACCAGCGCGAGGGCAGGCTGGTCGTTCCGGACAGCTACCAGACGCTCGAGAAGGACCGCTCCCTCTCGCACCTGTTCGACACGAGCCGGGAGCGCACGCCGGGCGTCGCGAAGCCGGTCAGCCTGATCGACACGCTCATGGCCATCCCGGAGGGCCTCGAGCGGATGGCCGGGCTGATCTTCATGGTGCTGATGATCGGCGGCATGTTCGGGATCCTGACGCACTCCGGCGCCGTCGACGCGGGCCTCGAGCGGCTGCTTTCCGGCATCCGCGGCAACGTCTACGTTCTGGTGCCCGTCCTGATGCTGGTGTTCTCGGCCGGCAGCACGTTCCTGGGCCTCGCCTCCGAGTACCTGCTGGTGATCCCGCTGATGGTGGCGATGGCGAACCGGCTCGGGCTGTCGAGCGTGACGGGCCTCGCCATCGTGACCGTCGCAGTCAAGGCCGGCTACCTCTCATCGGTGAGCAATCCCATTCCGCTGTCCATCGCGCAACCGCTGGTGGGGCTGCAGGTGTTCAGCGGGGCGGGCTTCCGCTTCCTGTGCTACCTGGTGTTCCTCGCGGCAGGCGTCGTCTTCGTGCTGTTCATGGTCCGTCGCGAGGGCCACGACCACGGAGTCGTGCGCGAGTTCGACCACGCGCCGCTCTCGGCCCGCCACCGGGCGATTCTGCTGCTTATCGGTGCCGGCGTCGCCTTCCTCGTTTACGGCTCCAATCGCTGGCACTGGTCCCACGAGGAGCTGTCGGCGTACTACATCGGGCTCAGCGTCGCGATCGCCGCCGCGTCCGGGATCGGTCCCAGCGAGGCGGCCGACGCGTTCGTGCGCGGCATGAAGAAGATCCTCATGGCCACGATGCTCATCGGCGTGGCCTCGGCCGTGGCCATCACCCTCGAGCACGGCCAGGTGCTCGACTCGATCGTGCACGGCCTGACCGGCCTGATCGGCGAGGACGGAGCCTGGGTCGCGGCGGTCGGCATGTTCTTCTCGCAGCTGCTGCTCGACTTCCTGATCCCCTCGACGTCCGGGCAGGCGGCGGTGAGCATGCCGATCCTCGGTCCGCTCGGTCAGCTCACGGGCGTCTCGCCGCAGACGACGGTGCTGGCCTTCCTGTTCGGCAACGGCATCACCAACCTGCTGACGCCGACGTCGGGAACCCTGCTCGCGTACCTGGCCGCCGCGCAGGTCGGCTGGGTGCAGTGGGCGCGGTACGCCTTCTGGCTCTGGCTCATCTACATCGGCATCGCGATCCTGATGCTGACCGTCGCCCTCGGGACGGGTTTCTGACCGATGATCCGCTCGGCGCTCGCCGACGTGACGGTCACGCGCGACCTGAAGGTGTCGATGCGGGATGGCGCCCGGCTTGCCACGGATGTCTACCTGCCGGCGGCCGCAGGCAAGCCGCTGCCTGTGATACTGGAGCGCACGCCCTACGACAAGTCGGGGGTCAGTCGCTCGGAGCGCAGCCGGGCCCGGTCCACTGCCATGACCCGGCCGGAGGTGGCTACCTGGTTCGCGCGCCACGGGTATGCCGTGGTGATGCAGGACGTGAGGGGGCGCTACGGCTCGGAAGGCGAGTTCACCAAGTACATCAGCGAGGCTGAGGACGGCTACGACACCCTGGAGTGGCTGCGGGCGCAGCCCTGGTGCGACGGCCGCATCGGCACGATGGGCGTCTCCTACGGTGCGCACGTGCAGCTGGCGCTCGCCTGCCTCGCTCCACCCGGGCTCACCTGCATGTTCATGGACTCGGGAGGCTTCTGGAGTGCCTTTCACGGCGGCATCCGCCGCGGCGGCGCTTTCGAGCTCAAGCAGGCCACCTGGGCCTACCGGCACGCGCTGCTGAGCCCGCGAACGGCCAGGGATGATGCGCGCCGCGCGGCCCTCGAGAAGGTCGACCTGGTGGCCTGGTTCCGCCACATGCCCTGGTGGCCCGGCCACTCGCCCCTGGCCGCGGCCCCCGAGTACGAGACCTACCTCTTCGAGCAGTGGCGCGAGGGCCGTTACACCGACTATTGGAAGCGTCCCGGTCTCTGCGCGGACGGCTTCTACGCTGCGATCCCCGACGTGCCGGTCGCCATCGTCGGCAGCTGGTACGACCCCTACGTGACGACCTGTACGCGGAACTTCGCGGAGCTCTCGGCCCGCAAGCGCTCGACGGTCACCCTGCTCATGGGGCCGTGGACGCACGGCGATCGCTCGTCCACCATCGCCGGCGAGGTCGACTTCGGGCCGCTGGCGACGCTCGACGGCAACATCGCACCGGACTACCTGGCGCTGCGTCTCGCCTGGTTCGACCGCTGGCTGAAGCCGGGAGGCGGCTCGCGCCCGACCGAGGCGCCGGTCGCCTACTTCCAGATGGGGGGCGGCCCGGGTGGACTGGCGCAGGGCAGGCTGCAGCACGGCGGCCGCTGGCGACGCTGCTCGACGTGGCCGCCGCCCGAGGCGGCCGTCCGCACGCTCTACCTCCACGGCGACGGCGGGCTCGCCGATGCCGCACCGGTGACGTCGTCGGGCTTCGTCGAGTACCGCTTCGATCCCGGCGACCCGGTGCCGACCGTGGGCGGCGCGCTCACCTCCGGCGACCCCGTCATGGCGGGCGGCGCCTTCGATCAGCGCGTCGGACCCGGCACCTTCACCTATCGCGACGACCACCGGATGGGTCCGCTGGCCGAGCGCGCGGATGTCGTCTGCTTCGAGACCGATCCCCTGGAGCGCGACCTCGTCGTCACCGGTGAGCCCGTGGCCGACCTGTGGGTGTCCACCGACTGTCCTGACACGGATTTCACGGTCAAGCTGGTCGACGTGTATCCGCCCGGCGAGGAGCTGCCACAGGGATTCGCCATGAACGTCACGGACGGCATCTTCCGGCTGCGTTACCGCGAGGGCTGGGACCGTGAGGTGCCGGCCGAGCCGGGTCACGTCTACCGCATCCGCATCCGGCCCTTTGCGACAAGCAACCTGTTCCGCAAGGGTCACCGGCTCCGCGTCGACATCTCGAGCAGCAACTATCCGCATTTCGACATCAATCCGAACACGGGCGGGCCGCAAGGCTGTGCCGAGGAACCGCGCGTCGCGACCAACCGTGTCCACTGCAGCACCGTTCACGCCTCGCGGATCCTGCTGCCGGTGATGCCCACGGAAACAGATGACCGGGATGCCGACTGATCGCACCCGGCGCCGGGTGCTCCAGGCGGGAGCCGGCACGTTGCTGGCCGGCCTCGCGGGCTGTCGCCTCGCCCGCGGCCCTGCGGACGGCGGGGAAAGCCGGCTGCGAATCACCCTCTCGGGCCAGGCGCTGATGACCCACACCCTCTGTGCCGATCCGTACGCGGGTCTCGAGGACGTGGTCGCCGAGCTGCACAGGGGCGATGCCGTATTCACCGGGCTGGAAGCGCCGGTGCGGACGGCGCGCTCGGGGTCGCCGACGCGCGAGGGCATGTTCCTGCACGTGGCACCGCCGGAGGTGCCCGGATGCCTGCGGGAGATGGGCTTCAACGTGGTGGCGCTCGCGAACAACCACGCCTGGGACCTCGGCACGGAGGGCATCCTCGCGACCCGCGAGTCGGTGGCTGCTGCAGGGCTCGCCATGGCGGGCACCGGACGGAATCTCGCACAGGCCAGTGCGCCGGGCATCCTCGAGATCGCGCCGCGGGTCGCCCTGGTGGCCATGGCGACCGGCAAGATCGCGGAGGGCGCAGCCGCCACGGCGACACGCGCCGGGGTGAACGAGGTCAGGATGACCGGGGAGCAGCTGCACGCGGAGGACGTCGACCGCAACCTCGCCGCCATCGAGGCCGCGGCATCGCAGGCAGACTACGTGATCGTCTATCTGTCGAATCACCAGTGGGGCGAGGACAAGGCGACGACCAAGCCCTGGGCCCGCAGCTTCGCCCGGCAATGCGTGGATGCCGGCGGGGACGTGTTCGTGGCGCACGGAGCGCCGCTGCTGCACGGCATCGAGCTGTACCGCGGGCGGCCGCTGTTCCATTGCCTGGGCAGCCTGGTCTTCCACTCCCGCACCCCGCCCGGCTACTACCCGCCGGAAGTGTGGGAGAGCGTCATCGTCCACTGTGACTTCGCCGGCGGACGGCTGCTGGGCCTTACGGTCGTGCCGGTCCTGCTGAACGAGCGGGGCGACGACCCGGAGCGCCACCTGCAGACACGGGGGCGGCCGCGCCTCGCGACGGGCGTCGGCCGCCGGCGCATCCTGGATCGCCTTTCCGCGCTCGGCGCCGCATTGGGCACGTCTCTCGGGCCCGACGGGGTACTAGTGCTCGGCACCGGCGTCTGAGCCCCTCCTCGCCCGCGACGGCGGGCTGGTGCCCGGGATTCGCCGGGCGCCGTTCTGCCACTTGTGCGGACTTGCCCTTCCTCTTTTCCGACTTGTGGTCCCGAGCGGCAGGCCTAGCCTGTTGCCATGATGTAGCCGGGGCGCGAGATGGCGGCTACGGCCTCCGCGTCCAGGAAGGGCGAATCGGATACACGAGCGCACGCGAGCCGTCGTGGACACTTTTCTCGAAGCCGCAATCCAGGAAGCACGAGACGGCCTGGCCGAGGGAGGCATTCCCATCGGATCCGTCATCGTCCACGGTGGCAGGATCATCGGGCGGGGCCACAACCGCCGGGTCCAGAAGGGCAGCGTCACGCTGCACGGGGAAATGGACGCCCTCGAGAACGCGGGCAGGCAGCCGGCCAGCGTCTACCGGGAGGCCGTGCTCTACACGACCTTGTCCCCCTGCGCGATGTGCGCTGGCGCGATCCTCCTCTACGGCATCCCGAGGGTCGTCGTGGGTGAGAACCGCAGCTTCATGGGCGAAGAGGCGCTGCTCCGGTCGCGAGGCGTCGAGGTGGAGGTCCTGCAGGAGCGGGCGTGCATCGAGATGATGCAGCAGTTCATCGCCGCCCGGCCGGACCTGTGGAACGAGGACATCGGCCGGCCGAGAGAAGAACCGTGACCGGCAGGAAAGGACCCTGCGCCGGCGCTCTTCCGGCCGCGACGACGCGTCCCGCCAGGCAGGGAATAATGCGTCCCTTCAAGGAGGTGCTGATCATGATCCGGTCGTCGTGTCTGAGGATATTGCTGCCGGCCTGTGTGCTGCTGGCGGGCTCGCTCGTCGCCGGCACTGCGTGGACCGCGGAGTCCGCTCCGACGCTGGACGCCAGGGTCGCACTCGATGCCTACCGCGCCGCGGTCGAAGCGCGCCTCGAGGGCGTGCGCAATGCGGCCCGGAGCGTGGCGGCGACGGAGGAAGCCCGCTACGCCGACTGGGGAAGGGTCGAGGCGCCCCTCGCCGCCATGGCGTCCGGCGTCGGGGAGGCGGCGGCCGTGTGGTTTGCGCTGCCGGACGGTCGTTACTGGAGAGTCGGTCACGGGCTGGTCGACCAGTCGCTCAGGGACCGCGCCTACTTCACGGACCTGCTGGCTGGACGCGAGGTGGTCGGGGCGCTGGTGGTCAGCAAGTCGACCGGTGCGAGGGCGTTGATCGTCGCCTCGCCGGTGCTCGTCGAGGGCAAGGTGGCCGGCGCGATCGGCGTATCCATCGACGCGGCGAAACTCGCCTCCGAGCTCGACGCCGCGATCCGGTTCCCGCCCAACGTGGTCTTCTACGCGCTCGATGCAAGCGGTGAGACGGCCCTGCACCGGGCGAGCGAGCTGATCTTCGCATTCCCTTCAGAGCAGGGAAGTCCGACGCTCAGCCACGCCGTCAAGACGATGCTGTCCACGGCGGAGGGCATCGTTCCCTACGAGTACGGCGGGAGTCCGAAGACGGCCGTGTTCGCGCGCTCGCCGCTGACCGGATGGGTCTTCGTGCTCGGGATCGCGGAGACCGCGAAGTAACGGCTGCGATCAGTCCTCGAGCAGGTACTCGACCGTCGAGACGACGCGGACGACCTTGGCGCGCTGACGCTGCTCCTGAACGCCGGGTGCCTGGTCGCGGGGGAGGATGACGAACACGCCCTGGTTGGCGCGGCGGATCGGCCCGAGCTTGCTGCCGGAGTCGCGCGCGAACTGCTCGGCCGCCTCGCGGGCGTTCGCCGTCGCCTCGGCGATCATCGCGGGCTTGAGTTCGTTGAGGCCGTTGAACAGGTAGGTCGGCCCGCCTGCCCAGGGACCGTCGGAGGAGAGCACCACGCCCGCGTCGATCAGCTCGCCGACGCGCTGGCTGGCCGCGAAGAGGCGGTCCGGCTGGGTGGTGCGCACCATGACCGTCGTGCTGACCACGTAGCGGAAGGGGGCAGGGGGGCCGCCGTAGCGGTTCGCCCGCGTGTCCGTGACGCTCAGGTCCTGCAGCTCGATTTCTCCGGGCTCGAAGCCGCCGCGTTCCAGGAAGGCGCGGACCTTGCCCGTCGCCTCCACCATGCGGGACTGGGCGCGCTCGAGATCGTCGTCGGCGACGACGAACTGCATGGGCCACAAAGCCAGGTCCGCCTGCACCTCCCGTTCCGAGAGGCCCTTGACGGTGACGTATCGGTCGGCCCGGCGAACCTCGAGCAGGCCGTCCCCAACGAACCAGCCGGCTGCCGTGAGGCCGATCGCGAGCACGATGGCCGGAATCAGTCGCATCTCCATGACGGTCACCCTGGTTGCATCAGTCGGTGGCGAGGTCCCGCGCCACGCGGCGGTAGGCCTCGCGAAAGGGAATCCCCTCGCGCACGACCAGCTCGTAGGCGCGCTCGGCCGCGTGGATAGACGGGTCCAGGACGATCCTGTCCGGCCGGAAGCGTACGCCGGCGAGCGCGGGCGGCAGGATGTCGAGCGTGTGCCGGGCCAGGTCGATGCCGCGGAACAGCGGGGCCTTGATGAGCTGCAGGTCGCGATGATAGCCGGAAGGCAGCCTCGAGAAGACGCCGAGCGCCTCGACCAGGCAGCCGAGCGCCGTGGCGGAGCGACCTCGGATCAGCTCGAACACGTCGGGATTGCGCTTCTGCGGCATGATCGACGAGCCCGTCGTGAACTCCGCCGGCAGTTCGACGAACGCGAACTCCTGCGTGTAATACAGGATCAGGTCCGAGGCGAGACGGCCGAGGTCCTGCATCAGCAGCGTGACCTCGAACAGCACCTGCGACTCGGCCTTGCCACGCGAGAGCTGCACGGCCGTGACCGGCTCGTGCACCGCAGCGAAGCCGAGCTTGGTACGGGCGACGTCCCGATCGATCGGCAGCCCGGGCGTGCCGTAGCCGGCGGCCGAGCCGAGCGGGCTCTTGCCGATCCTGCGGTGCGCGTGCCGCAGTCCCTCGGCGTCGTCGCGGACCTCGGCCGCGTAGCCCCCCGCCCACAGCGCGACCGAGCTCGGCATCGCCTGCTGCAGGTGCGTGTAGCCGGGCAGCGCGACCTCGCCCTGGCGCGCGGCGAGCTGCTCGAGGGCTTCGGTCACGGCGAGCGCGCCGGTGCTGAGCTGCTCGACGGCGTCGCGCAGGTACAGGCGCAGCGCGGTCAGCACCTGGTCGTTGCGGGAGCGGCCGAGGTGGATGCGACCGCCCACGGCGCCCAGGCGCTCGGTGAGCATCGATTCGAGCGCGGTCTGGCCGTCCTCGTGCTCGAGCGTGACGCGCCACTCGCCGCGCGCGTGTGCGGCGCCGATTTCCTCGAGCCCGGATCGCAGGGCCTTCAGGTCGGCGTCCGACAGCAGGCCTGCCGCATGCAGCGCATCGGCATGGGCGATCGAGCCCTGGATGTCGTAGGCGACGAGCCGGTCGTCGAGCGCGTGGTCCTCGCCCGCGGTGTAGTCGAGCACCCGGGCGTCGAGCGGCGCACCCTTGTCCCAGAGCCGTCTCACGGTGCCGCGTCCGGATGCTGCTCGGCCGGCGAGAGCGCGCCGATGTCCTCGACCACCAAGGTGCCGGTGCCTTCGTTGGTGAACACCTCGGCCAGCAGGCTGTCGGCCACCTTGTACGAGATGATGTGCACGCGGCGCACGCCGCCGCGGATCGCGCTCTCGATCGCAGTCGCCTTCGGGAGCATGCCGTCGGCGAAGCTGCCCGACGACTGCAGTCGTGCGAGACCCCCGAGATCGGTGTAGGAGACGAGGCTGCTCGGGTCGTTGAGGTCCTCGAGGATCCCGGGGGTTCCCGTGCAGACGATTAGCTTCTCCGCGCCGAGCGCCGCGCCAATCCCGGCCGCGATCGTGTCGGCATTGATGTTGAGCACGCACCCCGCCTCGTCGGAGGACAGCGGGCTCACGACGGGCATCAGCCCGGCGTCGAGCTGCTTGCTCAGGACGCCGGCGTCGATGCCCACGACGTCGCCGACGAGGCCGTAGTCGACCGTCTCGCCGTCGATCTCCACGGGAGGACGCCTGCGGGCGCGCACGAGGCCCGCATCCACGCCCGACACGCCGACGGCGTCGATGCCGAGCTCGCGGCACGTCGCGAGGATCCGCGTATTGATCAGGCCGTTGAGCACCATGGTCGTGACGTCGATCGAGCGTTCGTCGGTGACGCGCCGGCCCTTGACCATGCGCGGCTCGATGCCGAGGGAGCGCTGCATCTCGTCGAGCTGCGGACCGCCGCCGTGCACCAGCACCACGCGGATGCCGAGGTGGTGCAGGATCGCGATTTGCTCCATGAGCATGTGCGTGCCGGGCGCATCCGCGAACACCGCGCCGCCGGCCTTCACGACGAAGACCTTGCCCTTGTAGAGCCGGACGTAGGGCGCCGCGCGCTTCAGCGCCCGGACGGATGCGGACGGGTCGATGCGATGCAAAACCATGTCTGGACGTCTCCTCGTCGGGATCTGGCGGGGCGCGGTCAGCGCGACAGCAGCCGGTGCAGCACGGCCATCTGCACGACCATCCGGTTGAAGGCCTCGTGGCGCACCACGCTGCGGGGGCCGTCGAGCACCTCGTCGGCGACTGCGACGTTGCGCCGGACGGGCAGGCAGTGCATGAAACGGCAGGCAGGATCGGCGCGCTCGAACCAGCCTTCGCGGACCGTCCAGTCGCCCACGCTCGCCCGCAGTACGGCCTCTGCCTCGGCGTTCCCGTAGTGTCGCGGCGAGCCCCATTCCTTGGCGTAGAGCACCTGCGTCCCCGACAGGGCCTCGGCGCGGTCGTCGGTCTCGCTGACCGAGCCGCCGGACGCCGCCGCGGCCGCGCGCGCCTTGTCCATCAGCGCCTGCGGCAACGCGTAGCCGTCGGGTCGCAGGACGACGACCTCCATTCCCCGGTGCGCCGCCATGTGCAGGGTCGCGGCCGGGACGGCCAGGGGCAGTGCGCGCGGATGCTGCACCCAGGAGAGCACGAACCGGCCGTTCCGCGGCACGCCGAGGTCGTCGAGTGTCTTCCAGTCCGCGAGCGCCTGGCAGGGATGATTGACCGCGGACTCGAGGTTGACGAGCGGCTTGTCGCACAGGTCGGCCATGGCGTTGAAGGCAGTCTCGGCGAGGTCGGCCTGCAGGTCGCGCCCGTCGGCGAACGCGCGGATGCCGAGCGCGTCGCAGAAGGAGGCGAGCACCGGGATGCCTTCCCGGATGTGTTCCGCGGCGTCGGCATTCATCACGGCGCCGGTCCGCGTCTCGAGCTTCCAGGTGCCCGCCCCGGGCGTGACCACGAAGGACTGCCCGCCGAGCCGCGCCATGCCGGCCTGGAAGGAGGCGAGCGTGCGCAGCGAGGGATTGAAGAACACGAGCCCGAGCACGCGCCCTGCCAACGCGCGGGGCTCAGGGTGGTCCTGCAGCCGCTGCGCCAGGTCGAGCAGGTCGACGACCTCCTCGCGCGACAGGTCGGCCAGGTCGAGGAAGCGCCTCATGCGGGCAGCCCGGACAGCGCCGAGGCGAGCAGGTCGACGTGCTCGGCGCCGAGGGTGTACGCCGGCAGCAGTCGCAGCACGTGCGGGTCGCTGCTCGTACCGGTCAGGATGTCGCGCTCGAGCAGCGCCTTCTGCACCTCGGCCGCCGGCGGTCGGGTCTTCAGGCCGATGAGGAAGCCCTCCCCCTGGGTGCCCGACACGGGCCCGGTGACGCAGCGTTTCCGGATCCGCGCAGAGACGCGCCGCACGTTCTCGAGCAGTTCCTCCTGTTCGATGGCCTCGATGACCGCCTCGATGACGGCGCAGGCGAGCGGCCCGCCGCCGAAGGTCGTGCCGAGCTCGCCGACCTTGAGGTGAGCCGCGACCTGCGGTGCCATCAGCAGTGCACCGGCCGGGAAGCCTGCGCCGAGTGCCTTCGCCGTGGTCAGCAGGTCGGGCACGACCCCGTAGAGATTCGCGGCGAATGGATGCCCGGTCCGGCCGACGCCGCACTGCACCTCGTCGAACACGAGCAGCGTGCAGGTCTCGTCGCAACGCGAGCGCAGCGCCTGGAGGTAGTCCCGCCCCAGGTCGAAGGCCCCGCCGACGCCCTGCACCGGCTCGACGATGACTGCCGCAGTGTCCTGCGTGATGGCTGCGGCGAGCGCGGCGTGATCGCGGCGCGGCACGAAGGTCACGTCGAAGGGCCGGCGCGGGAAGCCGTACCACTTCTCCGAGCCCCAGGTGACCGCCGCCGCCGCTGCGCTGCGGCCGTGAAAGCTGCCCTCGACGGCTACCACCCGTGTCCGGCCGGTGATCCGGCAGGCTAGGCGCAGCGCATTCTCGTTGGCCTCGGCGCCGCTGTTGACGAAGAAGACCGTGTCGAGCGGCAGGCCCGAAAAGGCGACGAGCCTGGCGGCCGCGCGGCTGCGCACCTCCATGGGCACGGCGTTGCTCTGGAACAGGACGTCCCGCGCCTGGCGCTCGAGCGCAGCCAGCCAGCGCGGGTGTCCGTAGCCGAGCGCCGCCACCGCGTGCCCGCCGTACAGGTCGAGGATGCGGCGGCCGCCGCGGGCCGTGAGCCAGACGTCGTTCGCGGCGACGACCTCGATGGGATACTGGGCGAAGACCTGCGCGAGGTGGTTCTTGCCCTGTGTCGTGACGGCAGGCTGGGACATCCGCCGGGTTCCTCCTCAGGTCCAGCCGGGAGCGGGCGCCGCGAGCCCCGCCGTTTCCTCGAACCCGAGCAGGCGGTTCATCCACTGTACGGCTCCACCGGCGGCGCCCTTGACCAGGTTGTCGAGCACCGACATCACGGCGACGGTGCGGCCGTCAGCGACCGCGCCGAGTTGGGCGTGGTTGCTCGCCACCACGTCCTTGAGGCGCGGGGGGCCGTCGAGCACGCGCACGAAGGGGCGGCCCGCGTAGAACTGCTTCAGTCCGGCGACGACGTCCTCGCTCGACAGCGGACGCGTCAGCGTCGCCTGCACCGTCGCATGGATGCCGCGCGCGAACGGTCCCGAGTGGGGCACGAAGGCGATGTCGGCGTCGACCCCCGTGGCCGCCCGGGCGAGCGCCGCGATCTCAGGCGCATGACGGTGGGCCAGGCCGTTGTAGGAGTACAGGTCGCTGTGCCGCTGGGGGTGGTGGGTTCCAGTGGTGGGCTTGCGGCCGGACCCCGTGCTGCCGGTGACCGCGGCGACGTACACCCGCGGCTCGACGAGGCCGAGCGCCAGCAGGGGGACCACCGCGAGCAGCGTGGCCGTGCTGAAGCATCCCGGATGCGCCACGTGCGGCGTGGGTGCTTTCGCGAGGTGCTCCGGCACCGCGCAGGTGAACTGCGCCTGCCGGGCGGGCGCAGCGTGCCCGTGCCGGTAGACGCGCTCGTAGGCACCCGGGTCGGCGAAGCGGAAGTCGGCCGAGATGTCGACCACGGTCGGCTGCGCGCCTGCGGCTTCCGCCTGCGCGAGCAGCGCATCGAGCATGCCGGCCGATACGCCGTGGGGAGCCGCCGACAGGATGGCCGATCGCGGCAGTGCGGCGGCCAGCGCCGCCGCATCGTCCCGCGAGCTGAAGCGCAGGTCGCCGACCGCCGCCGCGAGGTGCGGGAACGCCTTCGCCACTTCTTTGCCCGGCTGGCTGTCGGAGGCGACAGCTTTCAGCTCCAGTCCGGAGTGACCCATCAGCAGGCGGATCAGCTCGCCGGCGACGTAGCCCGTGCCGCCGAGCACGATGGCTGGGACCGGCGCACTCACTCGGCATCCCCTGCGGCACGTGCGAGCGGACTCAGGCCGGTCGCCTGGATGACGTGGTCACCGAGCGCCGCGCCGTGGGTCATGGCATTGAACGCCGCGACGCCCATCTGATCGCGGATGATGTCGACGCCCACGGCGTTGTCGGTGGCGGGGCCGGTCACCACGCAGGGCTCGATGCCGAACCGCTCGCGCAGCAGCCTGACGCCCCCCCAGGCCGCGACGGGGTCGTTGGCCGAGAGCACCAGGGCCGTGATGGAGTCCCGGATGCCCGGGTCGTCGAGGATCGCCTCGACGCCGTACGCGCCGAGGATGCCGTCGCCCAGCTCGAACACGATCGCATCCGGCCTGCCGGCGGCCATCTCGTTCAGCATGGTGCGTGTCAGGGCGGGCCCGGAGCTCGGCGTCGTGGTCACGATGCCGAGGTCGGTGAAGATCATGGAACGCCGCGCGCCGGAGTCCTCGAAGGCGAGGATGTCGCGGCGCAGCGAGACGCCGGTCGCCTTGAACGCGTCGATGGTCAGGCCGCGATGCCGCATCCGGGCGACGATCGCGCAGGCCGCGGCCGTCTTGCCGGCCTCCATGCAGGTGCCGGCGAGCGCCACCACCGGCACGCTGTGCGTGTCGAGCGCCGGCGCCGGCTCGAGCTTGCGCGAGCCGATCCTCGCGGGCACGCCGATGCGCTCGCCGAGGAAGGGGAACTGCAGCACGACGCCGAGCACGCGACAGTCGAAGGGCCGGCCCTTCTCGGGATTCGCCGAGTCGCAGATGCCGAGCACGCCGCCGATGTTGAGCATCTGCACGACGTCCCCGGCCGCGAGCGACTGCGGCAGGTGACCGGAGTAGCCGAACAGCGCGCGCCGGTGACCGAGCGCGCCGACCACGACGTCACCCCGCGCGACCTTGGCCATCCGGCCACTCGTCAGCTCGAGCGTGTTGTAGGTGCTCTTGCTGGTCAGGATCTCGACCGCGAGCACCACGCCTTCCTCGCAGGGAATGTCCGTCGAGATGCGCAACTCGTGCGACAGCCCGCAGGACTGCGCGACCGACGCGATCTTGTCGACGATGATGGTCTTCATCATGTGCCGCGGCCCGCCCCGCCGGCCCTTGCCCAGAACATCGACGGCAGGGCGACCATCCTCGAGAACCCGAGCGCGTCCTGCGGCGACCACTCGCCCGCGGCCTCGCCGTACACGCCCTTGGACGCCTTCATGAGCGAGTACGGGGAGTCCACGCCTTCCACGAACACGCTCCCCGGGCGCAGCAGCACCTTCACGGTCCCGGTGACCCGCTGCTGCGAGGACTCGAGCAGAGCCTCGATGTCCCGGCAGACCGGGTCGAGGTTCTGTCCCTCGTGCACGAGGTCGCCGTAGGGCGCCGCGAGCATTTCCTTGATGCGCTGCTGGCGCGAGGTCAGCGTCAGCTTCTCGAGTTCGCGATGGGCATTGAGCAGCACCTCGGCTGCGGGCGCCTCGAAAGCGACGCGGCCCTTGGTGCCGATGATCGTGTCCCCGAGGTGGATGCCGCGCCCGATGCCGAAGGGGGCGGCAAGGCCCTCGATGCGCTCGATGACCGCGACCGGGTCCAGCGTCTCGCCGTCGACCGAGCAAGGCACGCCGCGGTCGAAGCCTACCAGGTGCCGTTCCGGCGTCTGCGGCCTGTCGAACGCGTCGCGGGACAGGACCCACGCGTGGTCCGGGATGGAGTCGAGTGAGGTCAGCGTCTCCTTGCCGCCGATGGTCACCCCCCACAGTCCCCTGTTCACGGAGTACGCGGCACCGAACGGCGGCACCGGCAGCCCTCGTTCCTCGAGGAACCTGAGCTGGTCGGGCCGCTTGAAGGACTCATCGCGCACGGGCGCGAGCTGCTCGAGCCCGGGCGCGAGTGTGCGCAGCGCCACCTCGAACCGGACCTGGTCGTTGCCGGCCGCCGTGCAGCCGTGGGCCACCGTCGTGCAGCCGAGCAGGCGCGCCTGCTCGGCGAGGGTCTGGGCCTGGATGGCACGCTCGGCACCGACGCACAGCGGGTAGAGCTGGCCGCGGCGGACGTTGCCCATGACGAGGTACTTCAGCACCTGCTCGAAGTAGGTGTGGCGGGCATCCACCAGCCGGTGCTCGACCGCGCCCAGGCTGCGCGAGCGCTCCTCGAGCATGGCAGCCGCGGCGGCGTCGATGCCGCCCGTGTCGACCGTCAGCGTGATCACCGGCCGGCCATGGGTCTCCCTGAGCCAGGGCACGAGGAAGGAGGTGTCGAGTCCGCCGGAAAAGGCGAGGAGGATGGGCGAGTCCGCCCGGCTTGCGGCTGCGTTCATGGGGTATCGCTCAGGGTCGGAAGGCGTGTTGCAGGCGGGTGCGCAGCTTGCGCTGGGCGGCGGCATCACCGGTCGCCACGAAGATCGTGTCGTCGCCGGAGATCGTACCCACCACCTCGGGCCACTGCGCGCGGTCGATGACGACGGCGACGCTCTGCGCGGCGCCGGCGGCCGTCCGGACGACCGTCAGGCTTGGGCCGGCGGTGCGCACTTCACGCACGAAGCCGGCGACGGCGGCGAAGCCGTTGGCTACCGGCAGGACGGCATCGTCCGGCAGGACGTAGCGGTCGCCGCGCTTGGCGACGCCCAGCTCACGCAGGTCCCGGCTGACGCAGGACTGGGTCGCGCGGTGGCCGGCCCGGGCGAGCAGGCGCACCAGGTCGGTCTGCCGGCCGACCTCCGAGCCCGCGATGATGCGCCGGAGCGCGTCGCGGCGCGCCGCCGTCACGGAATGTTCGTTACCCGTCGCCATGCGAGGTCCTGCATAAAGTTGCGGAATCTTTTCATAAATATGCAGAAATGGTCAAGGAGGCCCTGCGGGGGGCGGCGCCGGTTGCCTCTTCCGGGGATCAGCGGTCGATGGTGTATTCGACGTCGACCGCCGTCTCCTCGCCGGCTTCCGCGCTGACGACCCAGTCATCCCCGATCGTGTAACGCGCCTTGAAGGTGTTGATGGCGTCGGTCAGCGAGATGCCGTAGCTGACGTACAGCCGGGGCGAAAGAAACTTGCCGATGATCAGCGAGGCGTCGTAAGAGGTGTCGGTCTGCAGGCTCACCTCGTCGAGCCCGATGTAGCGACCGAGCTGGCCGGCGAGCAACGCGCCGCCCTGGGTGGCGACGTCCGAGGTCGAACCGCCGATCTGCTGGCGGTCGCCGGCCTGCAGGCTGTCGAGCGTGCGACCGACGAGCAGCAGCGAGGCGATCTGCGACTGCGGCAGCGAGGGATCGGAAAACAGACTGAGCTCGGGATGCCTCAGCCTGCCGCGAACGATGACGCCGACGTCGTAGCCCGGCACCTCGCGACTCGCGCGCAGGTCGATGCCCGGGTCTCCGACCGGACCGCCCGCGAAGATCAGGCGACCCCGATCGACGTCCAGCCGCCGGTTGTAGGCGCGATATGTTCCGTCCTCGACCGACAGCTCGCCGGAGGCGGTCGTGACTTCGTCGGAGCGGGTGAGCAGGCGCAGGCTGCCCTCGAGCCTGCCCCGCAGCCCGAAGGCGTCGAGGTTGACCTTGTCGCCGAGCACGAGGCGCAGGTCGGTGGAAACGCGATAACGGCTCGTTGCGTCGCCCTCGGCTTCATCGCCCACGATCCGCTCGTCGGCCGAGGCCAACACGGCGCCGACCAACTCCCGGGGCTCGATCCGGGCGGCCGGCACGGTGACCGTGCCCGCGACGTCTATGTCACGCCCGTCAATCCGGAAGTCGAGGTCGGGGGAAGCCTCCACGCGCAGCTCCGGAATGTCCGCGACGAGCAGGCGCTCGCCGTCGAGAGACAGCGTGCCGCGCAGCACCCGGTCCTGCCAGCCGAGCCTGCCGTCGACGTGAAACTCGCCCTCGCCGGCGCGACCCGACGCCTCGAGCTCGAGGCCCTGCTCGAACAGCTCGACCCGGCTCTTCACGCCGGTCAGCCGAAGGTTGCTCTGGTACAACTCGAGCGAGCCGTCCTCGAGCAGGGCACGACCGCTCAGCGCAGGCTCGCCCACCGTTCCTGCGATCCCGATCCTCGCGGTCAGCCGGCCGCCGGCGCGATCGATGTCGGGAACGAGCAGGGGCAGCAGGCCGAGCTGACGGGTCGACGCCTCCAGCCGGCCGGAGACCGACGATTCGGTGAGCGGTTGTTCGACGCGACGCTCGATGACGAGCTCGCCGTCGACTTCGAGCGCTTCACCGTCGCGTGAGGCGAGCTTCACCTCGTGGCGTTCCGGCAGGCTCTGGCCGTGCAGCTCGAGGGCACCGAGCGCCAAGGTCTCTCGTCTGCCGCTTGGAGTGATGTGGCTCAGCCAGCCGTCCTTCAGCGTCGCGAGCCCGTGCGCCGTCCAGGGCTCATCCGGCCGGCCGCGGGCCTCGGCGTACAGGTCGAAGACGCCGCCGTAGCTCGGCCGGCCCGGCAGCTCGACGTGCAGGGACTCGAGCGGAAAGGCGAGCGCTGCCAGCGCGGCGGACCAGCCCTCCGCCTCTTCCCACCAACCCTCAACGCAAACACGCCGCGGCTCGCGGACGAAGCAAGTCTCCTCGAGGCGCGCGCGACGTGCGCTGGCCGTCAGGCGCAGCGCGTCCTCGAGCGACCACGGCTCGAGCACCGGGGCGGAGGACCGGATACGGGTGGCGACGAGCCGGTAGGTGCCCGAGGCATAGGCGCCGTCGCCGATAAGATCCACGGCGCCATCGCCCGAACCGATGTGCAGCTCCACGCCGTGATCCGCGACGCGGCCGTCCAGCGCGAGCCGCGCGCTCTGCAGCGCCTGGCCGGCGACACTCACGCCCGCGGCGCGCAGGCGCGCCCAGGACGTCTCGCGGTCTGCCAGGTCCACGTCCGCATCGAGCGAGAGTACTGCCGCCCGTTGCTCGCCCCAGGCGATGTCGCGACCCTTTAGCGACAGGTCCGCGCGAAGCGGCAATCCATCCGTGGCCGTTGCGCCGCTCGAGCGCAGGCCGACCTGTGCCTGGAGGCTGCCGCCAAGCTGCGGCAGGAGGGCGGACAGGTCGTCGGCCACGAGTTCCGCGTCGAATCGCGTGCGGTGACCGACGCGACCGGAAGCATTCACCCGCGCGCCGGCGATCTCGAAGTCGAATCGATCGAAGTCCGTCAGCCCCGGCTGGTGACGGACGAAGCCCGTACCCGTGACGGGCCAC
>Ga0209536_100001169_pt1 | contig 43447 bp, 37 predicted proteins | sample DeeMarSeWOR28_12_FD_187461 | JGI IMG/M metagenome (GOLD analysis project Ga0209536, IMG submission 187461) | Marine sediment microbial communities from White Oak River estuary, North Carolina - WOR-2-8_12 (SPAdes) (version 2) | ecosystem: Environmental > Aquatic > Marine > Intertidal zone >...
GATGATGCCGTCCTCCAGCGTCCAGCTCTCCTGCCGCGATACCTGGAAATACAGGTCGGCGTAGTCGACGCCACCACGCAGCACGCTGTCGAGCGTCCTGCTCAGGTGACGTTCTTCCAGCCCCGCCGGGGCAAGCATGTCGGCCATTACCGATTCGATGCGATCTGCCGGGTTGTTCAAGTCGTACTCCTATAAGCGCCGGTTCGCGAGCGCCGGGAAGTTTTCTCGCAGCTTGTCCGGGGCTTCCGGGTCGATCTCCGCGACGACCGCGCAGTTGCCGGATGCTTGTTCGGCAAGTACGCGTCCCCAGGGATCCACGATGACTGAATGGCCGTAGGTTTCGCGATTGTCGGGGTGTGTGCCGAATTGCCCCGGAGCGATGACGTAGGCAAGGTTTTCGATCGCCCGCGCGCGCAGCAACGTATGCCAGTGCGCGGCGCCCGTTACGGCCGTAAAGGCTGCAGGAACCGTAAACACGGTTGCACCATCGCCGACGAGAGCCCGGTACAGCTCGGGAAAGCGCACATCGTAGCAGATCGTCAACCCGACGCGCCCCGCAGGTGTGTCTACCGCGGCCGGTTCGTCGCCAGGGTACATTGAGTGCGACTCGCGGTAGGACTCTTCCCTGTCGGGCAAGTCGACATCGAACAGGTGGATTTTTCTATAGACAGCCCGCAAATCGCCCTGATCGTCCATGACGACGCAGGCGCCGTACACGCGCTCCGGTTCCGGCGACGCGAGCGGCATGCTCCCGCCGATGATCCACATGCGGTGCTGCGCCGCGGTTTCGGCGAGGAAATCCTGTATGGGTCCGGTTCCCGGCTGCTCCGCATGCATTGCCTTGTCGCGCCCGCGCTGCGGCATGAGTGCGAAGTTCTCCGGCAACACCGCGAGAATGCAACCGTCACGCGCGGCATCGCCCAGCAATTTCGCAGCCAGCGCGAGATTCCGCTCCGGATCCGCACCGCTGTTCATCTGGATAGCTGCTACTCGCACGATAGGCTCCCTGTCCTGAATTCCCGTGGCAGAGGATACTACTCCGAATCCAGGATGCATCCTGCCAGTTCGGCGCGGGACGCGAAATCCGCTGCGCCCGTACTTTCGATCACCGGATCGTCCCACGGCCCGTCGATGGCGTAGTACACCTGTCCCACCTCCTGCAGCGGCTTCTTGAAGATCTGTGAAAAGATCAGCAGGGCGGCCGCGACCTGCGGCCCCGCGACGACAGCCCCCACCACCGGCAGAGTATTGCCGAAGTTGGCGGCCACGACCGCCGACTGTTCGTACTCGCGCTGCGCGAGGCTGGCCCTCCCAATGATGGCGATATTGGCCGCAGGACCCTCGAGCGACAGGTTGCAGGTGTAGGCTTCGCCGTCGACGATGCGGAACGTGCCGTCGAGCTCATCGAAGCCGAAGCCCCTGTCGAACACGTCGGTGAAGTCCAGCGATAGACGGCGCGGCAGCGCGACAATACTCATCAGGCCGAACAGGCGCCCTGCTCCGGGCTCGATTTCGTCGAGCTGCCCGGCTCCAAACCGCACCTGCACGTCGCCGTCCAGCGTTTCGAACACGTCGGTTCGCGGCCCGCCCGACCAGCTCACGTCGAATAGCAGCCTCATGTCGTCGCTGACGATGCCCGGCGCGTAATCGAGGCGCTGCATGGTCGCTTTCACATCGGTGCTCGTAAGCGTTGCCATGAGATGACTGCGATAGCCGGACGGATCGGTCGCATCGGCGACCCAGCGGGCGTTGCCGATGATCTCGAAGCTCGCGTCGCGGGCAACGAACGATTCCGCAACCAGACCCTCATCCGTCCGGACAAGCTGCGTTTCCATGGCACCGAGAAAGCGCTTGCCCAGCGCGAACTCGGCGGTCTTGACGGTGATCGGCGGCAGTGTTCGCGGATCGATTTGTTCACGGTTGGCGACCTCCGACTGGTTTGTGTCGTCGCCGGGCAGGATCAGGCGCTCCATGTCGAGAACCACGGCTCGATCCGAGCCGAAGTCGTAGGGCACGAACACGGAACCCGTCACCTGCTCGCCCTCGAACTGCACCAACCAGTCGCGAGCGCTGCGATCGACCCGCACACGATGATCCTGCAGGTGCTGACCGAACAAACGAAGACTACCGACGTTCACATCGATGGAGCGAATACGATCGGCCGTGCCCGTGCGCTGCTCGTCACCGCGTGACAGGCGCAGCCACTCGTCGAGCCTTACGCTTTCGGCATTACCGCGTATATGCAGCCCGCGGGTTTCTGCGGCCGTGAGCTCGGCCCCGCCCAGCGCCAGTGTGCCGCGCTCGAAGTCCCACGCGTCGCCGTCTCGCGCGAACGCGATGTCCCAGCTGACGCCGCCATCGGCTTCTCCGCGGCTTGCTATGCGTTGCCCGCCCGGCATGAATGCAATTTCGCCCGAGATCCTCGCGGTCTCGGCAGCCGGCTTCAGAAAAGGATCCGGGAGGTTGACCTCGAGGCCGACGAGTTCGCTGTTGACGCGCACCGTGAACGGCACGGGCTGCTCGTTCCCGCCGCGCGGAAACAAGAGATCGACCACATAGTCCGCCTCCCCGTTGACCAGGCCCGTAACCGGCAAACCGAGGCCCTCTGTCAGGCCCTGCGCATCGATGCTGCCGCGGGCTCGGGCAATCACCTGGAATTGGGACAGCTCGTCCGGCGCATCGTCGACGTCGATCTGCACGGGACGACCGAGAAACGTTCCCTCCAGCGCCTCACTGGAGACGCTCTCGCGATCGATGGTCACCACGCCGTTCAGCCCGGTCACTGGTGGATCGAAGCCCTCCACCTGCAGGCTGCCGTCGTTGGCGGCGATTCGCGCGGTGATCGTGAAATTCTTCCAGTCCGTAATCGGCACCATGAGATCGAGATTCAACGCTGCATCGCCGGACACTCTCACCCGTCGCAAGTGGCCCCCGAACACCTTGGCGACCGGACTGCTTTGCACATAGCTATGCAGCGATTCCAGCGTGCCGGTCGAGTAGGAGTCGATGGTCAGAACGGGCTTGCGCAGGTCGTCGATTTCGACCTTTGCGTCCACGACCTCCCGGCCCCGATTGATGGAACGATTGCGCTCGGTGTAAAGGCGCGTGTTATCGAGAACGACGTCCATTTCGATGATCTCGGCGGCCGGCCAGTCCGGCAAGAACTGGAAGGTCGTGTCGCGCACTTTCGCTTCCAGCAAAAAGCGCCCTTCTCCGCCGTCGAACGGGAACTTGTCTAGCGGACCATATAACCGCGTCGTCCCGCTCGGAATGCTGCCCGACACCAGCGCGCTCTGAAACCAGTCGTAGAGGTTGCTGTGCATGAGCTGTCCGGGAATAAAGCGTTTTGCGGACCCGATATCGGTGATGCTCCATCGCGAGACGAGGTCGATGACGGGAGGCTCGCCCTCGTCCAGAATCAGCTGCACGTTGCTCTGGCTGTCGAGGTCGGCATTGCGGAGCGCAATGTTGTCGGACAGAACGGTGACGCGGTCGCCGCTGCGACGCCATATCACGGTGCCGCTGGCACTGTCTATCAATACGGGTTCGGTCAGGTGGCTGGCAAGATCGACCACCATGTCCGTGGAGCGGATTTCCAGCCGGCCGCCCGACCAGTCGGCCCGCAGCCTACCAGTGAAGCCGCGTACACCTGGACGGTCGTCGTACACCGCGATACCGGCATTCTCCAGGTCCGCTGATATCGCATAGCGCGGCGAGTCCGTGTGTATGTCGGAAATCGTGGCAACCAGGTTGCGGACGAGGCCGTCGGGTGCAAGCCCGTTGAGCAGGTCCTTTTGCTCGTCTGCGAGCAGCGGCGCAAACAGCTGCAGGTCGGCCAGGTTCAGATAGTCGCCACGGGCGTCGAGCATCACGATGGAACCGTCGCTATCGACACTCGTCTCCAGCTTGAGCGACGATTCAGGCCAGCTTCCCGAGGCGGTGCTGATCTGAAAATCATCGGCAACGGCGAGCCAGCCATCCGCATCGCGGTGATACTCGAGCCGGCCCAACATGGCGAATTGCTCGCGCGCGCCAATGCTAATCTGCTCCAGTGAAAACTCCGCAGAGGCACTCTGCACTTGCCCACCGATCCAGGCGAACGACGCATCGATATCCCCGCTGCCGGACGACAATGGCCAGCTGCGCGGCTGGCCCAGGGCCGCGACCCCATCGAGATTGAGCTCTTTCGCATCTATGTTGACGTCCCAGCCGCCGCCATTACGGCTTCCATCGAGCAGCTGCGTCGCGCCGATGCGCAACTCCCTTCCGAGCGAGTCGGGAAGCGCGACCATGCCGTCTAGGGTGAGCCTTTGTTCCTCGCTGCGTACGCTCAGTCGGCTGATCTCGAACGCCTTCGGCTGTTCGTCGTTCGGCAGGATCAGTGTCAGGGCCACCTCCTCGGCGATGACTTCGATATCACCCAGGCCCCCGCCCGCGCCGGGATACTCGATCGGCAGATCCTTCAGCGCAATTCCCTGAATCCACCATTCACCATTCGGCAGCTGCCGCACTTCGACGTCCGTGTTGCGAATTACGACGCGATTGACGACCAGCGCCCTGTCGGCGACGAGTCGGGTGAACGCAACGCCTATGCTCACCTGCTCCGCCGCGATGACACGTGATAAAGGCGCACCGCGAGTCAGCTCGGCGTCATAGAACTCGAGTTGCGGGCCGCTCAGTCCCCAGCGGGCGTCCATGCCGGAGAAATTCACCTGCATACCGATGGCCGCACTCGCCCAGGCCTCGATCTCTTCCTGGTACTCGGGCAGCCGCGGCAGGAACAGCCTGAACAAACCGACCGCAACGGCCAGCAGGATCACGACGCCCGCCGCCAGGTAGGCGAGATACTTCAACAGGCGTTGCAGAAAATTCTTCATCCGAATCCGTGTGGCGAACTACATCAATACGACGTCAAATTGATCCTGCAGATAGAGCGATTCCGTCTGCAACCGTATCGACTTGCCGGTCTGTTCACTGAGTACCGCCAGACTCTGCGCCTGCTCGTCGAGCAGCAGTTCGATGACGTCCTCGTGCGCGAGCACCAGGGCTTCGTCGAATTCGAACTGGCGAGCCTGGCGGATGATCTCGCGAAAAATCTCGAAACAAACGGTCTCCGCCGTGAGGACGAACCCTCGCCCCTCACAGCTTGGACAGTCCTCGCAGAGAATATGCTGCAAACTTTCGCGCGTACGTTTGCGCGTCATCTCCACGAGCCCGAGCGGAGACACCGGGGTGATCTGGTGCCGCGCGTGATCACTTTCGAGCGACTGCTCGAGCAAGGCAAGCACGTTTTCGCGATGCGACGCTTCTTCCATGTCAATGAAATCGATGATGATGATCCCGCCAAGGTTCCTGAGCCGCAGCTGCCTGGCGATCGCCATCGCAGCTTCGAGATTCGTCTTGTAGATCGTCTCCTCGAGGTTCCGGTGGCCGACGTAAGCTCCCGTATTCACATCGATCGTCGTCATCGCTTCCGTCTGGTCGAAAATCAGGTAGCCGCCCGACTTGAGCGGGATGTTTCTGTCCAGCGCCTTGCGGATCTCGTCCTCGATGCCGTGCAGGTCGAAGATCGGGCGCCTCCGCTTGTAGTGTTCGAGCCGCTCCTCGACGCCTGGCAGAAACGTCGCGGCGAATTCGTGCATTGCTTCGAAGTCCGGCCTGGAATCGACCAGGATCGCTTCCACGTCGCTGGTTACGAGATCCCGCAGTACACGCAGCGGCAACGACAGGTCCTCGTTTACCAGGTGTTGTACATCACCGTTCCTGCACCGCTCCTGAATGACGTCCCACAGCCTGACGAGGTATTCGAGGTCGGCTTCCAGCGCTTCCCGGCCCGCACCCTCTGCGACCGTGCGGACGATCGCGCCGCACTCGAGGCCGTGTTCCGCAAGCAGCTCCTCGACCAGCAGGCGCAGACGCTCCCGCTCTTCGTCCTGATCGATGCGCGCCGATATCCCGACACTGGTGCTGCGCGGCAGCAGGACGAGGTGGCGCGAGGGCAGCGTAATGAATGTCGTCAGCCTGGCGCCCTTGTTGCCGAGTGGATCCTTGACGACCTGCACGAGGATCCGGTCGCCTTCCCTGACGAGTTCGCGTATGTCCGGCAGGTCTTCGGCCATCGCATCGCCTGCCGGGCCATTTCGCGCGATATCCGAGACGTGCAGGAACGCCGTGCGCTCCAGGCCGATTTCGACAAACGCGGCCTGCATGCCGGGCAACACGCGCGACACGCGGCCATTGTAAATATTGCTGATCAGTCCGCGGCGCGCCGTACGCTCGATGAAGATTTCCTGCAGGACCCCGTTCTCGAGCAACGCGGCCCGCGTTTCCGACGGGGTCACGTTGATCAGGATCTCCTCTTTTAGCGACTCGTCGCTCATAACGCGTCCTTCAGTTCAGCAGGCGGTTCGATGCCGGCCGAGCGCAACAGTTCCGCAGTCTCGAAAACCGGCAGGCCGACCACCCCGGTGTAGCTTCCCGCGATCGACTCGACGAAAACGCCACCGAGTCCCTGTATCGCGTAGGCGCCGGCCTTGCCGCAGGGCTCCCCACTTTGCCAGTAGTCGAGCGCCTCGTCAGGACCGATCTCCCGAAATGTCACTTCAGTCACGGAAAGCACGCTTTTGGCCGCGCTGCCTGATCGCACGGCGACACCCGTCATGACCTGGTGACGTCGCCCGGACAGCATGGCCAGCATTCGCAATGCATCGGCCTGGTCCGCCGGCTTGCCGAATACCTCGCCATCGAGAACGACGGCCGTATCGGCGCCCAGAACCACGGTACCGGGCTCCGGCGCCACGGCGCGGGTTTTTTCCACGGCGAGCCGCACGACCATGATATCCGCGGTCTCCCCCGGGTGCTGGCGTTCGTCGACATCGACGCCCGCCGCAGTGAATTCGAGACCCATCTGCTCGAGGATCCGACTGCGCCGGGGCGACGAAGAGGCGAGATGGAGCTTTGGAACCGGCATGGCTGATTCGGCCGGGGCGTCAGGAGCGATGGTACGGGTGGCCTGACAGCAGCGACCACGCGCGGTATAGCTGTTCCGCAAAGATCACCCGCGCAAGCCCATGCGGCAGTGTCAGATTCGACAGTGACCAGACGAACCCGGCCCGCGCACGGCAGCTCCCGGAGACGCCGTCAGGGCCGCCGATGACGAAGCAGAGATCCCGGCCGTCCGCCTGCCACGCCGACAACTTCCCGGCCAGGTCCTGGCTCGTGGGCTGCCTGCCTTTTTCATCGAGCAGCACGACCTGCTCGTCCGCCGCAAGCCTTGTGAGTATCTGTTCGCCTTCGGATTCAATCGCACGCTGCGCGTCTTCGGATTTGCTGCGTCTTGCTGTCGCGATGACATCCAGCCTGAACTTCCACTGCGGCGGAAAACGCCCCGCATAGTTTCGGAACGCGTCGTCGACCCACGCCGGCTGGCGCTCGCCGACCGCTAGCAGCCGGATATGCACGGCGGAATGCTCCCGGAACTCGTTGCTGGGTACGCCTTACCGTTCGGTCGCGGCAAGGTCCCCGGTCGGGCGCAGCGACCAGAGTTTTTCCAGGTTATAGAACTCACGCACTTTGGGCAGCATGACGTGTACCAGTGCGTCCTGCAGATCGAGCAACACCCATTCGCCACCGCTCTCGCCTTCCACGCCGATCGGTTTGTGACCTGCCTGCGACGCTTTCTCGATCACGTTGTCGACGAGCGCCTGCACGTGGCGCGTCGACGTCCCGCTGGCGACAATCATATAGTCGGTGACGGTCGTCATGTCGCGGACGTCGAGTTTGACGATGTCTTTCGCCTTGACGTCCTCGAGCGCTTCGACGACCAGGTCGCTCAGTTGCTCGCTATTCATGCGTGCTGCTCATCTTCATACGGTATCGGCCTCCTCTGTTTCTGGCTGGCTGTTTGCGTAACACGAACTCTCCATTATCACGGCCCGCACGCAATCGGGCATCAGGTAGCGCGGATCGTACCCTTCTGCAACGAGGCTCCTGATATCGGTCGACGCGATCTCCAGCTGCGTAACCGCGTGAACGTAGACGCTTCCCCGCAGGTTCTCATGCAGATCGTCAGCGCGCTGCGTCCTGCGCTCGCCCAGGAGTATGCCCAGCGCACCTTCTCCGGGGGCCCGCCATCCCGGCCTGTGGGCAACGATGATATGGGCAAAATTCAGGATTTCATCCCACCTGTGCCACGTGGGCAGGCCAAGAAATGCATCCATCCCCGTGATAAGACACAAGGAACGGCCCGGAAATTCCTCTCGAAGGCTCGCCAGCGTGTCGATAGAATAAGACGGTCCCTCTCTCTGCAGTTCGCGATCGTCGACGACGAATCCCGGTTCGTCCTGCGTGGCGAGCCGCACCATGTCCAGCCGCACCGCCGCCGGTGCAAAGGTCACGCCGCGATGCGGCGGGTCACCGCAGGGGATAAACCGCAGCTCGTCGAAATCGAGCGTCTGCAGCAGCTCGAATGCAGTCCGCAGGTGGCCGTAGTGAATCGGATCGAAGGTGCCACCGAAGATGCCGATCGGCCTCATCGGCGACATGCTCCTGCCGGAGCGCCGCTCATGCCGCCATCTTGCCGGCAAAGGCAAGACCGAGCACGATATCGTTCGCGAGCTGCCACGGATCGGCACGCAGCTGGCCTTTTGCCGCGGCATCGCCCTCGCCGACGGCCTTCAGCAGGCGATGGAAGGCGCCGGAGGGCGCGCGGCTTACGCAGCTCCTCACCAGCCCCTGCCGGTTACGCCAGACCCTGGCCTTCTGCATGGCAGAACCGAGATCGATGCGCTGCCGCACCGCGTCAGACAGGCCGGCGAGCAGCCGCAGCTCACGGCCCAGCGCCCAGAATATGATGACGGGTTCCACGCCTTCGGCCCGCAGCCCGGCAAGAATCCTGATGGCACGCCGCGCATCGCCCGCCAGCGCGGCGTCCACGAGCTTGTAGACGTCGTAGCGACTGCTGTTTGCCACGGCGTTTGCGACGTCTTCGGCGGTGATCGGACCTTCGCCGAGCAGCAGCCGCAGCTTCTCGATTTCCTGCTTCGCCGCGAGCAGGTTGCCTTCGACCCTGTCCGCGATAAGACCCGCCGCGGTGCGATCCGGCTGCAGTCCCGCCGCGCGCATGCGTGCAGCGATCCACCCGGGCAGCTCCCTTACGCCGACCGGCCACACGGGCAGGACGATACCGCGCGCGTCGATCGCCTTCACCCACCTGGAGTTGGCGGCGCTCCTGTCGAGCTTCGGCGCACTGACGATCAACATGAGTTCGGGCCCGAGCCGCTCCAGCAGCTCGACGATCTCGCTGCTGCCCGCCCGTCCCGGTTTGCCGGTTGGAAGTCGCAATTCGATAATCCGCTGCTCCGCGAACAACGAGAGGTTGGAGCTCGACGCAGACAGGCTTGACCAGTCGAACCACTGTGTCGCGACGTGTGACTCCCGCTGCGTGAAGCCTTTATCCCTTGCGGCAGCACGAATGCTGTCCAGCGCTTCCGCGACGAGCAGATGCTCGTCGCCCGTAACGAGGTAGCAGGGCGCCAGGCTGTTTTTGAGGTAGGAAGAGAGCTGGTTTGCCTGGATTTTCACGCAATCAGTCGTTGCTGCTGTTGATTTCGATCATACAGGGGCCCGACCCGATGGCAAGCTCGCCAATGGCCTCAGCTCACCTGTTCCAGGCTGATCGATTCTCCTTCGAGCAATACCGGGATCCCGTTGCTGACCGGGTAGGCGAGCTTGCCGTCGTCGGTAACGAGAGCTTCGTCGAGGGGTTCCGAGACCACGGCGCCATCACGATTCGCGAGCCCGCCGGACTCGATCGCCGCATTGATGCGGGAGAGCATGTCGCTCCTGGCAACATTGAGTCCCTTGTGGGTCACCGGGCAACGAAGGATGGTCAGTAAGCGTTTGTCCATTGATTCCTCGAAAACCGCATGCCCTGACTACCAAGTAACTGTTTTCAGGGCCTTGCCGTCAATAATGTTATATTATATCATTTCATTTCTTCAGCGCTGCGTGCGGCGCTGCTTCAGCATAACGGCATACCCTCATGATTCAAACACCCGCGAAATCGACGGACTGGCTCGATGGCGCCGCAGTCGGGCTGTCCGGCCTGTGCATGCTGCACTGTCTCGCGCTGCCGTTTTTCGTGGGCGCGCTCCCGATGCTGATGCCGTTCACTGAAAGCCACCTGCACGCACAGGTGCTGTATTTTGCAATTCCGCTAAGCGTGATCGCGATAGGCATCGGCTATGCACGCCACCGTAACCCGCTTGTCGCGCTCGCCGCATTCACCGGCCTCGGTCTGCTCGTTGCCGGCGCGACCGTTGCGCACAGCAGCCTGGGGCTCGTTGCGGATCGGCTGTTCACCGTGAGCGGATCGATAGTCCTCGCGGCTGCGCACCTGTGGAACGGCCTGTTGTCGCGCAGGCACCGCTGCATCAGCGTTTGCGACTGAGCGCCGCGGCTAGCTCGGGGTTGCTGCAGGCTTCTGCCGCGGCAATCGCCTGCGGCCGGTCGGCGCTCAACGGCCGAAACGTCGCGTCGATCAGCCGGCAGCGTAACATCAGCTTGACCGCGCCGACCTGGTCCCCGGCTTCGAGCAGGCGCCCGAGGTACTGTTGCGCCAGCCGCAAGCCCGGGTAGGGATCCTCCCAGCGCAACATCTGCTCGAAATACCAGGGCCACGCAGCGTCGGGTTCGGGGTCGCGGGCGAGCCAGCGGTAAATGTGCTCGAGCCCGCCGTCGAGATTGCCCCGGCTGACAAAGCCGTACGCGTGATCAGCAACCTGCGCCCGCTTGCGCGCCAGCCCGCGTCTCAGCTTTTCCTCGTCGACCTCGGCCGCTTCGGGCAGCTCGACTTCCGTAAACAGCGTTGAACCCCTCGTCACCGCTCCCGTCACGGCGAACAACACGACCACGAAATACACTTCGATGAGCTTGAGGACCATGTCGGGCAGGAATGACAACATCGTCGGCAGCAACACGATCAGCATCGCCGTAGCAGGCGCATACCAGTAGCTCTTGCCGCAGCGCCGGATAAAGCGATACAGGGCACGTGGATCGATGCTCTGCAGTGGTGAGTGCGTGATAACGAGGACCGCGACAAGCGCCGGGAAAACCATCGCAAATCCGGCCGCCAGGAGGGTCGCGGCCACAGCGCCGGCCGCGTTACCGGTCGCGCTGACCAGGTTCGCCACGAGGAAAACCGGGATCACCGGGAACAGCGTCCACAGGTTGCCGACGAACGAAAAATACTCGATCCCGGGCGGCGAGGCATCGCGCCCTTGCGCACGGGCCTCCGTGATCATCGTGAGATACCGCAGGAACGCGGGGATCGTGATCACCCCGAGCCAGATGCCGAGCATGCCGGCCGCAGCGGCGAGCGAGATGAGCAGCACAAACGTGATCAGCGCGATCAGGGTGCTACGGGAACTGACCGGGTAGGTCAGTTCCTCGAGGAACTCACGAGGTGTCACGGTCGTCGTGCCGTTCGCCCGGCACCGGATCGTAGCCGCTCCCGCCCCACGGGTGACAGCGGCCGATGCGCTTCGCCGCAAGCCAGGAGCCCTTGAAGATTCCGTGTTTTTTCAGCGCCTCGATGGCGTATTCGGAGCACGTCGGCTGGAAGCGGCAATTCATGCCCAACCAGGGAGACAGAGTTATGCGGTACAGCTTGACGAGACCGATCAGCGGCCACGACAGTGCCCGGCTGAATGCGTTGGCCATCAGCCTTCTCTCGAGGCCTCGGTCGCGAAATCGCGGATGGCCTTCAGCATTGACGCCAGGCCGTTGCTGCGCGTCGGGCTCAGGTGTGCTTCTAGCTGTAGCGCTTTCACGAAATCCGGCGGCGTGTCGAGAATGTCCTCCGGCTTCTTGCCGCTATAGATGCGCAACAGCACGGCAATCAGGCCGGACACGATCGCGGCATCGCTGATCGCCCTGAATTCCAGGCGACCGTCTTTCTCCTCCGCCACGAACCAGACCTGTGACTGGCAGCCACGGATCTTGTTGGCGTCGACGCGGTCGGCCTCCGGAAACTCGGGCAGACGCCGGCCGAGATCGATCAGGTACTGGTAGCGGTCCATCCAGTTGTCGAAAAACTGGAATTCCTCGACGAGTTCCTCCTGTGCCTGTGCGACTTCGCTGCTCATCGACCGCTCACGTTCTGCGCCACGTCGTGCCCTCCGGCCCGTCCTCGATCTGGACACCGGCGGCTGCCAGTTCGTCGCGCACTGCGTCCGCTGTCGCAAAATCCTTCGCGGCGCGTGCCGCATTGCGTTTCGCGACCATCTCGTTGATGGCCTCGGCATCCAGCTCGCCATCGGCAGCGCCTGCAAACCATTCTTCCGGGTCCTGCTGCAACAGTCCAAGCAGATCGCCCGTCGCGTACATGGTCGCCGCGAGTTCCTGTTGCTCGCCACCGTCTTTCGCCTTGTTGAGTTCCCTGGCCAGGCCGAAAAACTCGGCCATGGCTTTCGGAGTATTCAGGTCGTCTTCCAGCGCTGCCACGACGGCAGGCAGGGGCTTCGCGGCAGCCCGAGAGGCTTCCGGTACTTCGATACCGCGTACCGCGCCGTACAGGCGATCGAGCATCCGGCGCGCCGATTCCACGGTCTCGTCGGACCAGTCCAGCGGTTGACGGTAGTGCGCGCTCAGCAATGCGAGCCTGATCACTTCACCGGGGATGTTCTCGATGAGCTTGTGCACGAGCAGCACGTTACCGAGTGACTTCGACATCTTCTCGTGGTCGATGGACAGGAAGCCGTTGTGGACCCAGTAGCGCGCGAAATCCCGGCCATCATGCGCGCAACAGCTTTGCGCCAGTTCGTTCTCGTGGTGCGGAAAGATGAGATCCTGGCCGCCTGCATGAATGTCGATCGTAGTGCCGAGATGCTTCTCCGCCATCGCAGAGCACTCGATATGCCAGCCGGGACGCCCGCGCCCCCAGGGCGAATCCCATCCCGGCAGTTCCGGCGTGGACGGTTTCCAGAGCACGAAGTCTTGGGCATTTCTCTTGTAGTCGGCGACTTCGACACGCGCCCCCGCGATCATCTCGCGCAGGCTGCGCTTCGACAGGGCGCCGTACTTGTCGTAAGCAGAGACGTCGAACAGCACGTGCCCCTCGGATTCATAGGCGTAGCCTTTTCCGATCAACGACTCGATCATCGCGATCATCTCGGCGATATGCTCCGTGGCGCGCGGCTCGACGTCGGGCGGCAAAACGCCCAGCGCCGCCATGTCCTCGTTGTAAATCCGCATGAACTTCTCGGTGATCTCGCCGATCGGTTTACCCGTTTCCAGGGAAGCTGCGTTGATCTTGTCGTCGACGTCGGTGAAGTTGCGTACAAACTTGAGCGCATAGCGGCGCCGCAGGACGCGAGCCAGCAAATCGAACACGACCGCGGGGCGCGCGTTGCCGATGTGCGCGTAGTTGTAGACGGTGGGGCCGCACAGATACATGGTCACTTTGTCGTCATCGAGAGGCTCGAAGGCGACTTTCTTGCCCAGTCGGGTATCGTGCAGTTTGATCGTCATGGCTCGTCGGTCTGTAGCGGGAAGATGTGCCGTGGCGGCGCCCAAAGGCGTCAATGATAGCAATATTGCCGAGTGCGGCAGACCCTTGTAATCTGCCCGTCCCCCAAGAGAACCCGAAGGAGCCGGCAATGTCGGGCACTGGCGTCAAATTCCAGCCTCGCGAATCGGTCGAACAGGTAGAGGAAGGCATCGATCTTGCGCCGAAATTCGATGATCGCGGCTTGATCACCGTAGTGACGACTGACGCGCAATCCGGCGAACTGCTCATGCAGGGGTACATGAACGCGGAGGCGCTGGCACGCACGATCGAGACCGGCGAAGCGCATTATTTCAGCCGCAGCCGCCAGGTCCTCTGGCACAAGGGCGCCACCAGCGGATTCGTGCAGCGCGTCCGGGAACTGCTCGTCGACGACGACCAGGACTGCATCTGGCTGCGCGTCGAGGTCGAAGGCGGCGCAAGCTGTCACGTGGGGTATCGCAGCTGCTTCTATCGCCGCGTGCCGACGGGCAGGGAATTCGGCGCGACCGAGGTCGATGGCCGCGTCGACCTGGTGTGGACGGACACGGACAAGGTCTTCGATCCCGAAGAGGTCTACGGGGACGCGCCGAACCCGACGATCCTGTAACGCCTGCCGCACGCCGCTGCCGATCAATCCCCGGCCCGGTAACTCGAGTAATAGTTGACGAGTGCGTCGAAGTCGTCAGGATCCAGCTGCCGTATCTCGTGTGCCATCGTCTCGAGGAGCGGCTCGCGCTTGCCCCCGAAATAGGCGCTGATCGCGTAGCGGATATAGCCCGGCCGCTGCCCGTGCAGCGGGATACCGATCGCGTAGTCGACGTCTTCATCGTGCGGTGGGACGTGACAGGCGCCGCAGTGTCTCTCGTGAAGAATGGCTCCCTTCGCCGCCAGTTCCTTGTCGTATTCCTCGAGATTGTAGTTCCGGACCTGGCTGGCGAAATACTCGGACGCAGCCGACACCTCCGCTTCGGTCAATGCGGCGACGGTTTCGCACATGAGCGGTTCCCTCGTACACTGTCGCGCGCCGTCGACATAGGCATAAATCGCCTCTTCGATATGGGCCGCCGGCATGCCCGCGATAACCGGGATCATCGGATCCGCCTTGCCCATGCCGTCCGCGCCGTGACATCCGAAGCAGGCTTCCAGCGCATCTTCGGCGGCCACGAGCGGGGTTGTGGCCAGGAGCAACGGTAGTACGAACAGCATGCGGCATCGATACATCGGATGGCTCCAGGTCTGCGGCTCTGCGAGATTTCCTACCCTATCCCCGGGACGGCAGCGCCGAAATACGTATGTTCCCGGCAACGCGCGTCAGTCCGGTTTTGCGGCCACCGCAGCCGTGAACACAACGTCGGTCGAGCTGTTCAGCGCCGTTTCTGCAGAGTCCTGCAGCACGCTGATCACGAAGCCGACGGCCACCACCTGCATCGCGACGTCGTTGGAAATCCCGAACAGGCCGCAGCTCAGCGGTATCAGCAAGAGTGAACCGCCGGCGACGCCCGAGGCGCCGCAGGCCGACAGCGCCGCGACGACGCTGAGTAACAGGGCCGTCGGCAAGTCCACATTGATGCCCAGCGTATGCGTCGCGGCGAGCGTCAGGACAGTGATCGTTATGGCGGCGCCGCCCATATTGATCGTCGCGCCCAGGGGAATCGACAGCGCGTAGGTATCTTTTTCAAGGTCGAGGCGCTCGCACAATGCCAGGTTCACGGGGATATTGGCGGCCGAGCTGCGCGTAAAGAATGCCGTGACGCCGCTCTCACGCAGCGCCGTGAACACGATGGGATAGGGATTGCGGCGTGTCTTTACCCAGACGATGAGCGGGTTTATCAGCAAGGCCATGATCAGCATGCAGCTCAGTAATACCGTCAGGATGCGCGCGTAACCGCCAAGCGCGGACAGACCCGACTCCGCCAGGTTGCCTGCGACGAGCCCGAATATTCCTATCGGTGCCAGGCGGATGACGATGCGGACGATGTGCGTTACCGCGTCGGCAAGATCCGCGAGCATTTGCCGGGTCGTATCGGCTCCATGGTGAAGAAACACGCCGAGCAGCACGCCCCAGACGAGAATGCCAATGTAGTTCGCGTTCAGAATTGCGTTGACCGGGTTGTCGACAAGCTTCAGGAGCAGTCCGCCCAACACCTGCGAGATTCCCTGTGGCGCCGTCGCGGTAACCTCGGGGAACTGCAGCGCCAGCGTTGTCGGAAACAGGGTACTCATGGTGATCGCGAGCCACGCGGCGGCGATCGTTCCGGCGAGATACATGATCACGATGGGCCGAAGTTGTGCAGTGTGACTGACACGCCGGTTCGCGATTGCCGAGGCAACCAGCACAAGCACGAGTACGGGCGCGACAGCCTTCAGCGCCTGCACGAACAGGTTGCCCAGCAACATCGAGGCCCTGCCCGCTTCCGGCGATGCCAGCGACAGGGCGATTCCCGCCACTATGCCGATGGCTATCTGCAGCACCAGGCTGCCGCTCAGGATGCGGTTGATGATTGTTGGTGTTGCCATGCTCTCCCCGACAGCTACGATCCCTGGTGGCGACGACGAGACTCACGGCGTTTGACGGCCGCTGGCTTCGGTTCCCGCTCCATGAGCGCCTTCGACTGGTATACGTATTCGATCGTTCCGATCAGCCACAGCAGGTAGCCGATCAGCTCGATGAATTCCTCGACAGCGAGCTTGATGATACGTGCGTAGGCATCGCCGAGCATAGCCTGCCACAGGGGTTCGTGGCCGATCAGCATCGAGTAGGCGAACAGGACGACCGCGCCTGCGAAGATGAGCGTGAGGCCGGGGGATGGCCAGATCCTCGCCAGCGCGATGTTGAGGCGCTTGAGATGTCGGTAACTGTATGCGATCAGCAATGCTCCGCAGATTCCGGCGAGCATTTGCCACAGGTTGTCGATGATGTATTGATCGAAGAAGTAGTGCAGCTCGCGAATCATGAAGACCAGCACGAGTCCGCCGAAGAGGATGGCAAGCGGTCGCTGAGTATTGCTGCTCCGCGCCACCCAGCCCATCAGCAGGCCGCAGGTCAGGAGCACGATGAGCTGGATGATCTCCACCATGGAAAATTCGCTGGTGCCGTAGATGTCGTTCTCGTTGACGAATTCCTGCAGGCGCAGCGTACCCGGGTTGGCGATCTCCAGTCGCACCAGTATCGCGGTCAGCAACGCGATGCCGAAAAAATACAGGACGTACCGAAACCAGGCCATGCCCGACTATACACCGCACGCCCGCTCGCCGTTAAGGTATTGATAATAATAGTGTTTATGACTAATCGCGCAGCCTGAATGCCGGCCTGCCGCCAGCCTCCAACAAGCGGTGATCGAGCAGCCAGGCGTACGCATCCTCGGCATCGGATGCGAACCAGGCGCGGCTGCTGCCGAGCCGGAAACTGTAGCCCCATGCGTCCATGTCCCGCATGAGCCGGTCGCGTCCCACGCCCGGCAAGTAGTCGGCCAGTACGATCTGCAGGTAGCACACGGCCGCCTCCTCGAGATCGTCACCGCCCGCATCGCGCTCCAGGCCCGCACGGCGTTGCTCGTCCATGCAGACCAGGTGACAGGCCTCGTGAAGCAGCGAGTGAATCGGTGTGTCGAGACGGACGTACACAGAGCGCCGCACGATGCCTGCCTCCGGCTCACCCCAGAAACTCCCGGTGATGGGAGCACCGTCATCCAGCAAGCGGAGCGACAGGCCGAATCGGCCCAGCAGCTGGCCAAGCTTGCTGAACCGCACGTCGGCAACTCGCAGTACCGGCTTATCGATAGCCACGGGAGAAATCAGATCGCGGAAATCTGCTTCAGAACGACACGCACGAGATCGTCGACGATCGCATCGCGCATCAGCTGTTCTTCCTTCGCCTTGCCGAGCACGAGCGTCGCGTCATACGTATAGTCGCGCGTCAGCGTCAGCTCCTGTGGTTCGAGCAGGCTCTCCTCACCGCTGCTGACGGCGTAGCGCACCGTGTAGAACACCTCGAATTCCGTCGGCACGTTCCGCGCCGACACGGACAGCACGCGCTGGTCAGTGAAATCGTAAAGTATGGTCAACGTTGCCGTCGCGTCCGCCGGCGACTCCAGCACTTCCACGCCGGCTGCCTGCAACTCGCGGCGAAGCTCGCGATAGAACTGGCTGAACCGGTCAGGCGTCTCTATGTAGGTGCGCTGCATGGCCGCGGGTGTCGATGTAGCCCCCTGCAGGCTGAACCCGCATCCGGCGATGACCGGCAGCAGCAACAGCGCGAGAATTCTAGACAACGATGTTCACCAGCCTGCCGGGCACGACGATCGTCTTCCTGACCTCGCTATCACCAATGAACCGCTGTGCGTTCGGATCCGCGAGCGCCTGGTCAATGATCGTCTGCTTGTCTGCGTCGGCCGCAACCGAAATCTTGCCGCGCAGCTTGCCGTTGACCTGCACCACGATCTCCACGAGGTCGCGCGCCAGGGCGGATTCGTCGACTTCGGGCCAGCGCTGGTCGATCAGCGCCGTCTCGTGCCCGAGCATCTGCCACAGCGAGTGGCAGATATGCGGAATCATTGGCGAAAGCACCAGCACGACCGCTTCGAGTGCCTCGCGCTCGACCGCGCGCCCCTGCCCCGAGCCATCCTCGAAGCGGTTCACCGCATTGAGGAGCTCCATCGCGGCGGCGACAGCCGTGTTGAACATGTTGCGCCGGCCGATGTCGTCGGAGATCTTGCTGATGGTCTCGTGTGTCTTGCGGCGCAGGTCTTTCTGCCCGGCATCGAGCGTCGTCACGTCGAGCTGTGGGGCTGCTCCGCCGGCCGCGTGCTTGTCCACGGCGGCCCAGAAACGCTTGAGAAATCTCGAGCTCCCCTGCACGCCCTCGTCAGACCACTCGAGCGCCTGCTCCGGCGGCGCCGCGAACATCATGAAGAGCCGGACCGTGTCCGCGCCGAAGCGCTCGATCAACTCCTGCGGATCGACGGTGTTGCCCTTGTTCTTGGACATCTTGGCGCCGTCTTTCAGCACCATGCCCTGTGTCAGGAGGTTGGTGAACGGCTCCGACGATTCGGTCATCCCCTGGTCGCGCATGACGCGCTGGAAAAAGCGTGAATACAGGAGGTGCAGGATGGCGTGCTCGACGCCGCCCGTGTACTGGTCCACCGGCATCCAGTACGCCTCGCGATCGTCGAGCATCGCCTCGTCGTTGTCCGGGCATGCGTAGCGCGCGAAATACCAGGACGACTCCACGAACGTGTCGAACGTATCCGTCTCACGACGCGCCGCCTTGCCGCAGCGGGGACAGGTCGTCTCGTAAAATCCGGGAAGATCCTTGAGTGGCGAGCCGTGACCCGTGAACTCGACATCTTCGGGGAGCACGACCGGCAGATCGTCCTCGGGCACCGGCACAGCATCGCAATCGTCGCAATAGATGATCGGGATCGGCGTACCCCAGTAACGCTGCCGCGAGACGCCCCAGTCCCGCAGCCGGTAATTGACGGCACGCCGGCCGCGTCCGGTTTCCTCGAAAAAATTCGCAATGGCGTCGAACGCGGCGGCCGAATCCATGCCGTCATACTCACCAGAGTTGACCAGTACGCCGTAGTCCGTGAATGCGCCGTCCCCGATGTCGATCGACGTATCATCCGCAGGCGCTATCACCTGCCTGATCGGCAAGCCGTGCTTCTTCGCGAACTCCCAGTCACGATCGTCGTGCCCGGGCACCGCCATGACCGCGCCCGTGCCGTAACTCATGAGCACGAAATTCGCGACCCACAGCGGCACCGTTTCCCCGGAAATCGGGTGCACGGCATTGATGCCCAGCGCCATGCCCTTTTTCTCCATGGTTTCCAGTGACGCTTCGGCAGCGTGGGATCTTCTGCACTCCTCGATGAACGCGGCTACGGCCGGGTCGTCCTCTGCCGCTCTTAGCGCCAGCGGGTGCTCGGCGGCAACCGCCATGTAGGTGACGCCGAGCAGTGTATCCGGGCGCGTCGTGAATACCACCAGCGGCTCATCCTCGCCCTCCACGTCGAACGACAGCTCGACGCCCTCGGACCGGCCGATCCAGTTTCGCTGCATGGTCTTGACTGAATCGGGCCAGCCCGGCAAAGCATCGAGCCCTTCCAGCAGCTCATCGGCGTAGGCGGTGATCTTCATGAACCACTGCGGAATTTCGCGCCGCTCGACCAGTGCATCCGAACGCCAGCCGCGTCCGTCGATCACCTGCTCATTCGCGAGAACGGTCTGATCCACGGGATCCCAGTTGACGACCGAATTCTTGCGGTAGACGAGACCCTTCTCGAACATTTTCGTAAACAGCCACTGCTCCCAGCGATAGTATTCCGGGCGGCAGGTCGTTACCTCGCGCGTCCAGTCATAGGCATATCCGAGCCGCCGCAGCTGATCGCGCATGTCGTCGATGTTGTTGTAGGTCCACTCCGCCGGCGGTACCCCGCGCTTTATCGCCGCATTTTCGGCAGGCATGCCGAACGCATCCCAGCCCATTGGCTGCAGCACGTGCTTGCCCTGCATGCGGTGATAACGGGCGATCACGTCGCTGATGGTAAAGACCCGCACGTGTCCCATGTGCAGTTTGCCGCTCGGATACGGGAACATGGTCAGGCAGTAAAACTTCTCCTTGTCGGCGTCCTCGAGCACTTCGAAGCAGCGCGACTCCTGCCAGTGGTCCTGGGCGGCTTTCTCAACGATTTCGGGGTTGTAGGGCGTACTCATTGCCGGGCATTTCCGTGCTGTGATCGAGACACGAAAGCGTACAGCAACGCGCCGGCATTCGCAGCAGCCAGCGCGCCGAATAAGCGCCTGAAGGCGCGCTTACAAGCTGGCGCGGCTGCGCAGCCAGAACCCGGCAAGGACCAGGAAGCAAAACCCGACGATCGGCAGGTTGCCCGCACGGGCATAGGGCGTCGCGCCCTGTCTCGGTTGCACCTCCATCGTCATGGTTACGGGTTCGAACTGGGCACCGGCGTCGAGAATTTTCCCGGTGTGGGAGATGAAGGCGCTGACGCCCGTATTGGTCGCCCTGATCGCCGCGCGGCCGACTTCCAGGGACCGCATCCGTGCAATCTCGAGGTGCTGGTGGGGCGCTATCGAATCCCCGAACCAGGCATCATTGCTGACATTGATCAGGATCGACGCATCGGGCATCGCGTAGAGCTGTTCCGCGCCGTAAGCATCTTCGTAGCAGATTGCGACCGCCAGCTTTTCACCGTTGGCGGCCTCCAGCAGGGGCTGTACATCGTCACCCGCTGCGAGGTCGTTGTGCGGCAGGCTCATCATGCGCATCCATTCGCGCACCCGGGGCGGCACCGGGAAATACTCGCCGAAGGGCACCAGGTGCCGTTTGCGATAAGCCTGGCGGCGATCGCCCGACACCAGCATCACGCTGTTGTAGATCTTCGCCTCGCCGCGACTCTCCTCGCGCTCGAGGATGCCGAAAACGATGCTTCGTCCGGAGTTGCGCGTGTCCGCCTGCAGCGCCTGGATGTAGGGCTCGACCCTGTCGTCGAGCGATGGAATGGCGACCTCCGGCCACACGACGAGTTCGCTGTCGGCCGCCCGGGCAGCCGCATCGCGGTAGAATTCGAGTGTCGGCCGCAGGCGCTCGGGCAGCCACTTTTCCGCCTGCGAGATCCCCGCCTGCACGATGGTGCTCTTAACCGGGGAGCCTTTCGGTTCGGTCCAGTCGATTGCCTTTAGGATGCCTCCGCTCAGCAACGGCAGCACGACTAACCCGAGCGCGATAGTCCGTTGCCGCCCTTCGCTCATGATCGCCACGAGAATCGCGGTCGTGCCCAACATTGCCATGAACGACACGCCGTATACGCCGATGACCGGCGCCCATCCCGAAAGCAGCGAGTCGACCTGGCTATAACCGATCGCGAGCCAGGGGAACCCCGTAAGTACCCAACCGCGCAACCATTCGAGGAAGACCCAGGCCGCGGGCGCCACGAGCAACAACAGCCAGGGTTCCCCCTGAGCAAAGCGGCTGATCAACCATCCTGCTGCAAAAAAGTACGCGGACATGATGAGGACAAGTCCCAGCATCAGGACCAGGGCAATCCAGGGCGGCGCTTCGCCGAAGATCACGACGGAGATGTAGATCCAGTACGTGCCGGACAGGAACAAGCCGAATCCGAAAAAGAAGCTCAGCCACCCTGCATCACGCGGCGAGACGCTCAGGTAGACGTAGAGCAGCGGCAGCAACACGACGGGCACGAGCATCGACAGCCCGAACGGCGCGAAGGCCGTCGTCATCAGGCCACCCAGGAGAAACAGGATCCCCCGGCTGGTCCACGGCCGGTCCGCCGGCCACTGAAAGACAGACCCGCGAAGTTCCATGGAAATCAGGCGTCGAGCCGCTGCACGCGGAGCGCGCCGATACGACGTTTGTCCGCCTTCGTTACCGAGAACTCGAAGCCGCCGAATTCGATGCTTTCCCCACGCCGCGGCAGGCGGCCGAGTTCGTGCATCACGAGCCCACCGACGGTGTCGTATTCCTCGTCGCTCAGTTCACACTCGAAAAACTCGTTGAAGTCCTCGATACGCGTCAGGGCTCGGACGGCGAAACAGGGCTTGCCATCGCGATCGCCTTCCTGGCGGATGTATGCGTCCTCTTCCGGGTCATGCTCATCGTCGATTTCGCCGACGATTTCCTCGAGCACGTCCTCGATCGTCAGCAAGCCCGATACACCGCCGTACTCGTCGACGACGATCGCCATGTGATTATGGCTGGCCCGGAATTCGTTCAACAGCGCGTTGAGCCGTTTCGACTCGGGTATGACAGCCGCGGGTCTCAGCAGCTTGCGAATGGGCACATCCTGCCCGGCCTTGCGCCCGAAATAGCGCAACAGGTCCTTGGCCAGCAACACGCCGAGGACCTCGTCGCGATCCTCGCCCATCACCGGGAACCTCGAGTGCCCGGACTCCACGATCACCCTGATCATCTCGTCGATGTCATCGTCGATATCGATGACGACCATCTGCGATCTCGGGATCATGACGTCACGGACCTGGGTCTCCGATACCTCGAGCACGCCGGCGAGCATGCTCCTCTCCTCGGCATCGATATCGGTCTCGGATTTCTGGATGATGTCCTGGATTTCTTCGCGGCTCCAGGGCTCACCCTTGATGGCACGCTTGATGCGCGCGATCAGCGAGGTGTTCCCTGTGCCGCTGGTACTTGGCGGTTTGTCGTTCATCTGGCTTTTGCAGTAGTCGCCGGGTGGCTGGACCTGATTTCCGGGCGGATCATTGTATCAGTTTCCTGCGTAAGGATCGGCGATGCCGAGGCTGCCGAGGATGCGCCGTTCGAGTGCCTCCATCGCCTCTGCCTGCAGATCGGTAACGTGGTCGTGGCCCAGCAGGTGCAAAGTGCCGTGCACCAGCATGTGGCTCCAGTGGTGCTCGAGCGGCTTGCCCTGTTCGTCCGCCTCCCGGGCCACGACGGCGGCGCAGACGACGATGTCGCCGAGCAGCGGCGTCTCGCCCGGCGGCGCGAAGCCGGCGTCGCCCGCCGGGAACGCGAGCACGTTGGTGGGCTTGTCCTGGTCCCGGTAGTCCCTGTTCAGGGCACGCATCTCCTGTTCGTCGACAATGCGTACGGATACATCGGCGTCCCGGGCCGGATCCGTCGCTCGAACCGCGCGTTCTACCCAGGCACGAATATCGTCGCCTGCGGGAATTCCGGCCGCATCGCTGGCAACCTGGACGTCGACATTCATCGCACGACGTGCGGCGACCTAGCCGGCGTCATTGTCGTCGGCCTCGTAGGCGGCGACGATACGCTGCACCAACGGGTGCCTTACGACGTCTTTCCTCGAAAAGAAGGTGAAGCTCACGCCTTCGACATTTTCAAGTATGCGCGCGGCGTTGTTGAGACCCGACAGTTGTCCGGTGGGCAGATCGATCTGCGTGACATCGCCTGTCACCACCGCACGGGACCCGAAGCCGATGCGCGTCAGGAACATTTTCATCTGTTCGACGCTGGTGTTCTGCGCCTCGTCCAGGATGACGAAGGACTCGTTCAGCGAGCGGCCGCGCATAAACGCGAGCGGCGCAATCTCGATGACGTTGCGTTCGATGAGACGTGTGACGCGGTCCGCCCCGAGCATGTCGTACAGCGCGTCGTACATGGGCCGCAAGTATGGATCCACCTTCTGCGACATGTCGCCGGGCAGAAAGCCCAGGCGCTCCCCAGCCTCGACGGCCGGTCTCACGAGTACGATGCGGCGTACATGCTCGTGTTCGAGCGCATCGACGGCGGCCGCAATCGCGAGATAGGTCTTGCCGGTGCCCGCCGGACCGATGCCGAACGCGAGGTCAACATCACGCATGTTGCGCATGTATGACCTCTGGTTGGCGCCGCGCGGCCGGATACGTTTGAGGCGCGTCTGGATAGCGAGTTGCTCGTCGTCGCCGGCTTCCGGGGAAGACCCCGGCTCCGCTTCGCTTTCTTTCATGACCGACTCCTGCAGGAGAATGTGCACGCGTTCCGGATCGAGGCGCTCGCTGTCCGTCATCCTGAAAAGTTTGTGCAGCACGTCGCTGCCGAGCTGCGTCGCGCCCGGCTGTCCGGTGACGCGAAAGTGGTTGCCACGACTGGCGATCTCGACCTCGAGGCGGCGTTCGATCTGGCGCAGGTGTTCATCGAACTGGCCGCAGAGATTGGCTAGGCGACTGTTGTCGGCGGGCTCGAGAACGACATCCCGAGATATCTGGACTGCATTCAAGATCGGTGCTTCAGACCTCTGTCAATGGTTTGGGTCAGACTACCGCGAAGCGGGCTTTTTTTGAAGTGCGCGCAGCGTTTCGTGCTACGCCGCTGCCTGGTTGTCGGCGCACCTGCCACGCAGGGAATTCGGCAGGGCCTCGGTGATGACCACGTCGACGAACCGGCCAATGATCGACGGGTCGGCGTCGAAATTGACCCAGCGATTGTTCTCGGTCCGTCCGGAGACCTGGCTGGCGCTCTTCTTCGAGATCTTCTCCACCAGCACGCGTTGCGTCGTGCCGACCATTGCATCGCTGATCGCCTGTGCCTGCTGGTTGATTCGAGCCTGCAGGATATGCAGCCGCTCTTTTTTGACCTGCATCGGCGTGTCGTCGCGCAGGTTCGCCGCCGGCGTGCCGGGACGCGCGCTGTAGATGAAGCTGAACGACTGGTCGAAACCGACGTCGGCAATGAGGTTCATCGTCGCCTCGAAATCCCGGTCGGTCTCGCCGGGAAAGCCAACGATGAAATCCGAGGACAGGGAAATATCGGGGCGCACCTCGCGCAACTTGCGGATCTTCTGTTTGTACTCCAGCGCCGTATGGCCCCGCTTCATCAACGACAGGATCCGGTCGGAGCCGTGCTGCACCGGTAAGTGCAGGAAGCTGGCGAGTTTAGGCACCTCCGCATAAGCCTGCACGAGACTGTCAGTGAATTCGACCGGGTGCGACGTCGTGAAGCGAATGCGATCAACCCCGTCTACCGCCGCCACGTAATAGATGAGCGTCGCAAGATCGGCAACCGAGCCATCGTGCATCGGACCCTGGTAGGCGTTGACGTTCTGGCCCAGCAGGTTGATCTCGCGCACGCCCTGTTCCGCGAGCCGCACGACTTCGGCAATCACGTCGTCGAGCGGGCGGCTGATTTCCTCGCCGCGCGTATACGGCACGACACAGAAGCTGCAGTACTTGCTGCAGCCTTCCATGCAGGAGACGAAAGCAGTCGGACCTTCGGCGCGCGGTTCGGGAAGCCGATCGAACTTTTCGATCTCGGGAAAGGACACGTCGACGACCGAGGCGCGCCGGCTGCCTGCCGCCTCGATCAGCTGTGGCAACCGATGCAGGGTCTGCGGACCGAACACGACGTCCACGAACGGAGCACGCCGCGTTATGCCATCGCCTTCCTGGCTCGCCACGCAACCGCCCACACCGATCATGACGTTATCGCGTTTCTCTTTGATCGACCGCCAACGGCCGAGCTCGGAGAACACCTTTTCCTGCGCTTTCTCGCGAATCGAGCAGGTGTTGACGAGCAACAGGTCGGCTTCGTCGGCAACGTCTGTCAGTTCGTAGCCGTGCGATTCCCGCAATACGTCCGCCATCTTGTCCGAGTCGTACTCGTTCATCTGGCAGCCGAACGTCTTGATGTAGAGCTTTTTCGCCATCTGGTGATTCTACACGGTCCGACCGACGACCCCGCAATCGTCAGCCGGGCCGGTTGCTGTTCAACCGAAGTAAAGCGCAGCGCAGCGAGCCATGAGGGCGAACAGCAACCGGCCCGGCTGACTCACCTCATGAACCCCATGCTCTCCAGCTTCAGCATGATCCGGTGGGCGGCCAGGTCAGGCGAGATATCGGCCGTGTCGATGACCATCTCCGGATTCTCCGGCACCTCGTAAGGATCGCTGATGCCCGTGAATTCCTTGATGATCCCCGCCCTTGCCTTCGCGTAGAGGCCTTTGCGGTCGCGGTCTTCGCAGACCTCGAGCGACGTGGCCACGTGAATCTCGACGAATCCGCCGAGCGGGCTGATCATGTCGCGCACGATACGCCGCGTCGAGGCGTACGGTGCGATCGGCGCACAGATCGCGATACCGCCATTCTTCGTGATCTCGCTCGCAACGTAACCGATGCGACGAATATTCAGGTCGCGATGCTCCTTGGAGAATCCCAGCTCGCTGGACAGGTTCTTGCGGACGACGTCGCCGTCGAGCAGGCTGATAGCCCGGCCGCCGGCTTCCATGAGCTTCGCCATCAGCGCATTCGCGATCGTGGACTTGCCGGAACCCGACAGCCCCGTGAAGAACACGGTGAAACCCTGCTTGTGCCGCGGCGGATGGGTGCGGCGGAGTTCGGCCACTACGTCGGGGAACGAGAACCAGTCGGGTATATCGAGGCCCTCGGCCAGGCGACGGCGCAGCTCGGTACCGGAAATATTCAGTACCTTGTCGGAGTCGCTCGCCTCATCCACCGGGATGTACTGGGCGCGATTCTCCGCATAGACCATCATGCGGAAGGGCACCATCGAAATGTCGAGCTCATCCTCGTGCTCTTTCAGCAGCTCCTGCGCATCGTAGGGGCCATAGAAATCGTTGCCCTTCGAATCCTGCCCCGGGCCCGCGTGATCGCGACCGACGATGAGATGCGTGCAGCCGTAGTTCTTGCGAATGATCGCGTGCCAGAGTGCTTCGCGGGGCCCGCCCATACGCATCGCGAGCGGCAGCAGGGACAGCATCGTGGTCTGCTCCGGGTAGCGGCCGAGCAGGTGCTCGTAGCAGCGCACGCGCGTGAAGTGATCGACATCGCCCGGCTTGGTCATGCCCACGACCGGGTGGATAAGCAGATTCGCCTCGACGTCGAATGCAGCACGGAGCGTCAGCTCCTGGTGAGCCCGGTGCATGGGATTACGCGTCTGGAAGGCGACGACCTTGCGCCAGCCCAGTTTGCGAAACTGCTCGCGCAGCTCGGCGGGGGTGTTCCTGAGGTGCTTGAAATCGTAGTGGGTGGGGGCTTCTACCCCGCGCAGCTTGCCGCCGACGTACATCGGGTTGGCGATGTTGTTAAGGTAGTGGACGGCGGGGTGCGCCTCGTCGGTCGTGCCGTATACGCCCTTTGCTTCCGCCTTCTTGTCGGGCGTCCAGATATCGCCGACGTCGAGCGTGGCAATGATGACGCCCTCGAGGTCACGCAATGCGATCCGGTCGCCGCTCTTGAGACTCTCCGCGAATTCCTCGCTGACGTCGAGCGTGATGGGAATCGGCCACAGGACCCCGGACCCGAGCCGCATCTTCCCGACCACCGACTCGTAATCGTCCTTGTCGAGAAATCCTTCGAGCGGCGAGAACGCGCCGTTCAGCAGCAACTCGATGTCGCACAACTGGCGCTCGGTCAGGTCCCACGAGGCGAATTCACGCGCGGCCTGCTTCTCGGCTTCGGCCTCCTCGGCCGGCAAGTACAGATTCTTCAGTTCGCCGCCATGCGGCTCTTTATAAGCACCCATTTTCCCTGGTTCCTTCAATAAAAGCGGGGCGCAGGCTACCACTGCCTGCGCCCTCGGATTCGGCTTTTTGACAAAAGCTCTGAGCTAGAAAGGTATATCGTCCTCGAAATCGTCGGGAGGCGACTGCGGCGGCCCACTTGACGGACCCGAATCAGACGACATCGGCGCAGATCCGCCGCCACCGCGGCCGCCGAGCATCTGCATCTCGTCGGCGATAACCTCGGTCGTCCAGCGGTCGTTACCGTCGCGGTCCTGCCACTTGCGCGTCCGCAGCTTGCCCTCGATATAGACCTGCGATCCCTTGCGCAGGTATTCGGCAGCGATTTCGGCCAGCCGGTTGAACATCGCCACCTTGTGCCACTCGGTGCGCTCTTTCTGCTCGCCGGTCTGCTTGTCCTTCCACTGCTCGCTGGTGGCAATGGACAGGTTGGTTACGGCGCTGCCGCTCGGCATGTAGCGCGTCTCCGGGTCTGCTCCGAGATTGCCGACGATGATGACTTTGTTGATTCCACGGGCCATAACGATTCTCTGCTTGTGGCGCCTTTGCGGCGCGATTGGTAGTCATACCCTCTCGAGGGGGCACATATTGTAGTGGGTTGCCCCCCGAAAGCCACCCCGATTTCTGCATCGGGGGCCGCTTTTCTCCCGAAAACACACCAATGCGAGCTGCGGTGACTGTCTGCTGCGTCGCGCCCCTCGCTTAAACCGCACGCAGGCGACCCGGGGCATTTCTCTCCCTCATGGCTCCCTTCGGTCCGCTTTACTTCGGTCGAGAAACGCCCCGGGTCGCCTGCTTCCTGCACTTAGCGACAGCGGAACCCGGTTCGGGACGTCCTGGCGATGGCGCAAAGCCCCGATGCGGCACGCCGGTCGGGCGTTCGGCTTCTGCATTCAGGTGCCGCGGAAGCGGCTGAATCCCTGCATCGCGAGCCAGATCGCCGCGAGCAGGACGCAGACGAAGAACACGTCGGCCGGCCGGCCGGTTGCCATGAATCGCCCGCCGATGAGACCGCCGACGAAGGCTCCCAGGAACTGCGAGCTCGCAAACAGTCCGAGCGATGCGCCGCGCGATTCATCATCGGCGATCAGCGAGAGTCGTGCCGGCAGTCCCGCCTCGAGGAAGTTGAACCCGGCAAAGAACAACACGAGCCCGCCGAACACGGTTGCGATACCGAAGCCGGCGAACGTGAGCACCAGCAAGCCGATGATCATGAGCGTTACCGCAAGCCCGATCGTACTGCTCTTTCCCTGCCGCTCGTCGCGAATGATGAGCGGCACAGTGCCGCCCAGCGACAACAACAGCGCCCCGACGTACATCTTCCAGTGCTCGGTGAGCGGCAGTTCGAGCCGGTCGACGAACAGGAACGGCAGCGCGACAAAACTTGCCGTCAGTATCGCGTGCAGCAGGAACACATACAGGTCGAGGCGCAGCAGGTCCGCCCGGAACGCCGGCTGGAAGTTCCATCGACGCGGCGCCTGGGGCCGCGGAATATCGCCGGGCAGCGCAACGAGCAGCAGTGCGGCCACGACCGCCAGGAATGCCGCGAACAGAAACAAGGCGGGCACGCCGAAGTGGCCGGAGAACTTCGGGCCGACGATCATTGCCAGCATGAAGGCACCGCCCACGCCGACGCCGAACACGGCCATCGAGCGCGTGCGCACGCCTTCGCGCGTCGCGTCGGCGATCAGCGCGGTCAGCGTCGCAGAGATGGCGCCGGCTCCCTGCAGCAAGCGCCCCGCGATCACGCCCCAGACCGTGTCGCTGTAGGCTGCCAGCACGCTGCCCACGGCAAACACGGCCAGGCCGCCGACGATTACCGGTAGACGGCCGATGCGGTCCGACAGCGCGCCGAGCGGTATCTGCAGACCGGCCTGCGTCAGGCCGTAGGCGCCGACGGCCATGCCGATCAGGAGCGGGGTCGCGCCTTCGAGCGTTGCTGCGTGCAGTGCAAGCACGGGCAACAGCGCAAACAGCCCGAACATTCGCAGCACGCCGATGAGCGCAATGACGCCGATGGCGCGCCGCTCGGCCGGCAGCCACGCGTTCGTACTGTCAGTCTCTCCCGAAGTCATCGTCTGCTGTCTTTGCGCCGGAGTTGCAGGGCGGCGTATATTAGCAGGTTGGTCGGCAAACTCTGCTCAATTTATGAAATCCATCGATATCCGCGGCGCGCGAACGCACAACCTGTGCAATCTCGATCTCAGCCTGCCGCGCGATAAATTAATCGTCCTGACGGGCCTGTCGGGATCCGGGAAGTCCTCACTCGCGTTCGACACGATCTACGCGGAGGGCCAGCGCCGCTACGTCGAGTCGCTATCGGCCTATGCACGGCAGTTCCTCTCCATGATGGAGAAGCCCGACGTCGACCACATCGACGGGCTGTCACCCGCGATCTCCATCGAACAGAAGTCCACCTCGCACAATCCGCGTTCGACCGTGGGTACCGTGACCGAGATCTACGATTACCTGCGCCTGCTGTTCGCGCGCGCCGGCATCCCCCGCTGCCCCGACCACGACACGACGCTCGAAGCGCAGACCGTGAGCCAGATGGTCGACCAGGTGCTGGCGATGCCCGAAGGGAGCCGGTTGATGCTGCTGGCGCCGGTCGTCGACGACCGCAAGGGCGAACACGTCCAGCTGATGCAGGACCTCATGGCCCAGGGATTCATACGGGCTCGCATCGACGGCGAGGTCTACGAACTCGATCAGCCGCCAAAGCTCGACCTGCGCAGGAAGCACACGATCGAGGCGATCGTCGATCGCTTCCGCGTTAAGGAAGACATCCGCCTGCGGCTCGCCGAGTCGTTCGAGACGGCTCTCCGGATCGCAGACGGCGTGGCACGAATCACCTGGATGGACGATGCGGAGCAGGAAGAGATCATTTTCTCCGATCGGTTCGCCTGCAATCTCTGCGGCTACAGCCTCACGGAACTCGAACCGCGCCTGTTCTCCTTCAACAACCCCTCGGGAGCCTGCCCGTCCTGTGACGGACTCGGCGTGAAGCAGTTCTTCGACCCAGAGCGCGTTGTCGTCAACCGGTCGCTGTCGCTCGCCGGCGGCGCAATCCGCGGCTGGGACCGCCGTACGACCTATTATTACCAGATGATCCGCAGCCTCGCGGACCACTACGGCTTCGACATCGAAACGCCGTTCGATGAACTCGACGACAAGCTGCAGAAGATCGTCCTGTTCGGCAGCGGCAGCGACAAGATCGACTTCTTCTACCAGAATTCACGCGGCATGGAAGTCCGCAAGCGGCATCGCTTCGAAGGCGTGATTCCGAATCTCGAGCGGCGATATCGCGAGACGGAGTCCGGCGCGGTGCGCGAGGAACTCGCCAAGTTCCTGAACAGCCAGGCCTGCCCGGAGTGCGGCGGCACGCGCCTGAATCGCGCCGCCCGCCACGTGTTCGTGAGCGATCACTCGCTGCCTGAAATCACGCGCAAATCGGTCGGCAGCGCGAAAGCGTTCTTCAACAATCTCGCGCTCGAGGGCTGGCGGGCCACGATCGCGGACAAGATCGTGAAAGAGATCAGCGATCGCATCGGCTTCCTGTCGGATGTCGGCCTCGATTACCTGTCACTCGATCGCAGTGCCGAGACTCTCTCCGGCGGTGAGGCGCAGCGCATCCGCCTCGCAAGCCAGATCGGCTCGGGGCTGGTCGGCGTAATGTACATACTCGACGAGCCGTCGATCGGCCTGCACCAGCGCGACAACCAGCGCTTGCTCGGCACGCTGACGCACCTCAGGGACATCGGCAACACCGTCATCGTCGTGGAACACGACGAGGAGGCGATCATGACCGCGGACCATGTCGTCGACCTGGGTCCGGGCGCGGGTGTTCACGGCGGCAAGGTGGTCGCGCAGGGTACGCCGGAGGAAGTCATGCAGTCGCCGGACTCCCTCACCGGCCAGTACCTCTCGGGCAAACGCGCCATCGAGGTACCCGATGACCGTACCGCACCGGACCCGGAGCGGCAGATCCGGATCGTCGGTGCGCGCGGCAACAACCTGAAGAGTGTGGACGCCTCGATTCCGGTGGGGCTTATGACCTGCGTGACGGGCGTTTCCGGCTCCGGCAAGTCGACGCTCGTCAACGACACCCTGTACAAGGCCGTCGCGGACCTGCTGAACCGGACGAGCCGCAATCCCGCCCCGCACGACGAAATCCTGGGTCTCGATCTCATCGACCGGGTCATCGACATCAGCCAGAGCCCGATCGGGCGCACGCCGCGATCGAACCCGGCCACCTACAGCGGCCTGTTTACGCCCATCCGTGAACTGTTCGCCGGAACCCAGGAGGCGCGCTCGCGTGGTTACATGCCGGGCCGCTTCAGCTTCAACGTCAAGGGCGGCCGCTGCGAGGCCTGCCAGGGCGATGGCGTGCTCAAAGTGGAAATGCATTTTCTGCCGGACGTGTACGTTCCCTGTGATGTCTGCCGCGGCAAGCGCTACAACCGCGAGACACTGGAGATTCGCTACAAGGGCAAGAACATTCACGAAGTGCTGGAGATGACGGTCGAGGACGCCCTCGAGTTCTTCAGGAACGTACCCGTGGTCGCGAAAAAACTGCAGACGCTCACCGACGTCGGACTGTCCTACGTGCGCCTGGGCCAGAACGCGACGACGCTGTCCGGCGGCGAAGCCCAGCGCGTAAAGCTGGCCAAGGAACTGTCGAAGCGGGACACCGGCCGAACCCTGTACATACTGGACGAGCCGACGACAGGCCTGCATTTCCACGACATCGAACACCTGCTGGAGGTCCTGCACCGACTGCGCGATCGCGGCAACACGATCGTGGTCATCGAGCACAACCTCGACGTTATAAAGACGGCGGACTGGGTCATCGACCTCGGTCCGGAAGGCGGCGACGGTGGCGGCGAGGTCATTGCCGCCGGCACGCCCGAAGACGTCGCCGGGAATGCAGGCTCGTTCACCGGCCAGTACCTGAAACCCCTGCTGCAGGAAACCCGGGCACGACAAAGCGCCTGACCACCACGGCCGAGGAACGAAGCATGCGAGCGAACCTGATCCTGTTGTGCACCTGCGTAGCACTGACCGCCTGCTCGTCCCGGGCCGAGCAAGCCGCGAGCGATACCGACGATATGGCAATTCTCGAAATAGAACGACTGTATGCCGCCCCGGATCTCGACGGTCCGTCGCCGCGGGGCGTGAAGATCTCGCCGGATTCCAGCCGGGTCACGTTCCTGCGCGGCAAGGAAACCGATCCGTTGCAGATGGACCTCTGGGAATACAATCTCGCCGACCGGGAGATGCGGCTGCTCGTGGACTCGACGGCGCTGGTCGCAGGTGACGAGGCGCTGTCCGAAGAGGAACTCGCGCGCCGCGAACGCCTGCGTATCGTCGGACAGCGTGGCATCGTCAGCTACCACTTCGCGCCCGACGGCAATCGCCTGCTGTTCCCGCTGAACGGGGACCTGTTCCTTTACGACCTCGGCGACGGGGAAACACGCCAGCTGACCGATACGGAAGCGGGCGAGACCGATCCGAAATTCAGCTCCACCGGGCGCTACGTGTCCTTTGTCCGCGACCAGGACCTGTTTGTCATCGACCTCGACACCTTCGAAGAACGTCGCGTTACCCACGACGGCGGCGGCCTGGTACGCAACGGCATGGCCGAGTTCATCGCCCAGGAAGAAATGGACCGCTACACCGGTTACTGGTGGGCGCCGGACGACTCGGCAATTGCTTTCATCCGGGTCGACGAGTCGCCCGTGCAGATTGCCGAACGCTTCGAGATCTATGCAGAGGACTTCAAGGTCTACGAACAGCGTTACCCTGCGACCGGTACGCCGAACGTGCTGGTCAGGCTGGGCGTCATTGCGCCCGACGGCACCGATTTGCGCTGGATGGACATGGGGGAGGAAACCGATATCTACCTGCCGCGCGTGGACTGGTTCCCGGACAACCGGTTCCTTGCGGTGCAGCGGCAGTCGCGCGACCAGCAGACGCTCGAACTGCTGAAAGTGCATGCCCGCAGCGGCGAATCCCGCGCTCTGCTGACCGAGACCAGCGACACGTGGATCAATCTTCACAACGAACTGGCCTTTCTCGAGACCCGGCCCGCATTCATCTGGAGCTCCGAGCGCAGCGGCCACGCCCACCTCTACCTGTACGACAATGACGGCGGGTTGCTGCGCCAGCTCACGTCGGGCGACTGGGACGTGGCCGATGGCGCCCGCGCCCGTTCGGCACTGCTACACGTCGACGAGCCCGGCGACCGGGTCTTCGTAACCGCGACGCTCGACAGCCCGATGGAACGCAATATCTACGAGGTTTCGCTGTCCGGCGAATTCGCGCCGCGTCGCGTCAGCAGTGAATCCGGTTGGCACCAGGCCGACTTCGCCGCTAGCGGCGAGTTCTACGTAGACAGCTTCAGCAGCGCCGGCACGCCGCCGCAGCTCGGCCTCTACCGGACGGATGGATCACGCATCGACTTTATCGAGAATAACCGGCTCGATGAATCGCATCCGTATCATCCATACCTGGCATCGCGTCCGTCGATCGACTTCGGCACGCTCGAGGCCGAGGACGGCCAGGCCCTGTATTACCGCATGCTGAAGCCCACCGATTTCGACGCTACCAGGCGCTACCCGGTCGTCGTGTACGTTTACGGCGGGCCGATGGGTCAGGACGTCACCAATGAGTGGAGCGCGGGCTTCAACGAGATCCTCGCCCGCCGGGGCTTCATTGTCTTCACCGTCGACAACCGCGGCACGGGATTCCGCGGCACGGCCTTCGATGCGCCACTGTACCGTCACATGGGCAAGGTCGAGGTTGCCGACCAGATGGTCGGCGTCGAGTACCTGAAGTCGCTGGATTTCGTCGACCCGGATCGCATCGGCATCTGGGGCTGGAGCTACGGCGGTTACATGACACTGATGAGCCTGTTCAAACAGCCCGACGTGTTTGCGGCCGGCGTGTCCGGGGCCCCCGTCACCGACTGGGCGCTATACGACACCCACTACACCGAGCGTTACCTCGGCACGCCGCAGAACAACGCCGAAGGCTACGAGGTATCGGGTGTGTTCCCGTACGCGGAGAATCTGGCGACACCCCTGCTCCTGATCCACGGCATGGCGGACGACAACGTCCTGTTTACCAACAGCACCAAACTCATGAAGACCCTGCAGGACGAGGGCCGGCCGTTCGACGTGATGACCTATCCGGGCAGTAAGCACGGGCTGACCCGGGTGCCGGCCACCGGCCAGCACGCGTACTCGCACATCCTGCGCTTTTTCCAGCAGCACCTGGAGTAATTGAGGCTCACGCGGCGGCGCGCGTGAGCGCCCGCGCGAAACGGCTCGCCGACCCGGGATCGGTGCGGAAATAGAGCGCCGGCTCGATCAGCTCGAGTTCCATCAGCAGGAACCGCTCGCCCTTGCCGCGCACGAAATCGGCGCGCACGTACACGGGTTGCGGATTGACCACGCCGAGGACGTTGCGCGCGGTCTCGACGAGCGCTTCAGGCGCCTCGACACTCAGGATGTCAGCCCCGTGTTCCTCTTGCGAGCGAAAATCACCCGCCCTCGGTTTCTTGAGTATCGCGTGACTGTACTCGCCGCCGAAGAAGAACAGCGAGTACTCGCCTTCACTCTGCACGCTGTCCATGAACGGCTGCACGAAAAACGGGCGGTGTGCAAAAACATCGCGGAGCTCGTCGACGACGTCACCGGGCATCGGCCCTGTGACTACGAAAACGTTATCCGAATTCGCGCCAACGACCGGTTTCAGCACGATCGTGCCGGTGCCGTACGCATCAAAACATGCCTCGACCCGGTGTGCGTCGAAGCTGTCGAAGAAACGGCTCGGTACGATGTCGGCACCACGTGATTCCAGTTCCTGTAAATACGTCTTTTCGAGATTCCATCGCACCAGCTGCAATCCGTTACACAGTCTCGCGGACGATTGTTCGATTGTCGCGAGGACACCCAGAAACCCGGCAACGTCGTTCTGGTAATCCCAGGGAGTGCAGATATACACGAGGTCGTAATCGTCCCAGTCGACGTCGCGCCGCCAGGGCACCATGTCGACCTGCCAGCCGAGTTCGGCCATCGGCGCGACACTCAGGTCGGCATCCGAAACGAAGTTGCCGATGTCGTCCATCGTCAGGTAGGCGCAGCGTTTATCCATCAGCGCTCCTCGAGCGCGGTGAGCTGACGGTCGTGCAGCCGCCCGAGCAACACCAGTGCCAGCACCGCGCCGACCAGCGCCAGGAACATGTCGGACTGGGTGTCCCAGACATAGCCCTGGGTGCCCAGGAACGCATCGGCCGCCTCGTCGGACAGTAGCGCGACCCACCACTCGATGAGTTCGTAGAACGCGCTCACGGCGAGGCAAAAACAGACAATGAAGAAGTTTCTCCAGGCCGCACTGTTGAATACGTCAAGCCGGATGGTGACCTCGCGCGCGACGATGGCCGGCACGAAGCCCTGCGCCAGGTGCCCGAGCTTGTCGTAATTATTTCGCGGCGGATCAAAGAGCTCACGGAACCATTCGCCGGCGGGCACCTCGGCATAGGTGTAGTGCCCGCCGACCATCAGGATGATGCAGTGGACGAGGATCAGCACGTACGCCAGCCGCGTCAGGGGGAAACTCCTGCGGGTCACCAGCAGGATGACGGCGGCGGCAAACGCTGGCGCAACCTCGAGCATCCAAGTGACCGTGTCCTTCGGTTCGATACCGGACCACAGCAGGAATCCCGCGAACACGGCAATCCAGGTTGCCGGCCGGGGCTTTGTCAGCTGCACGGACTCCACCCTCACTTGGCCCCGGCCGATGCGTCGATGTCGTCACCCTTGCGCGAGTGCCAGAAGCCTTCCCTGGCAAACGTTTGCCAGACCCATGGCAGCCAGCGCAGCAACGCGAAGCTGAGCCAGAGCGCCCATGCCAGGATCAGCACCTTGTAGATCCAGATCGGCGCGGTCCATGCCGTGGCAACCGGCAGGGCCGCGTCGCTGCGGTCGGCAAACCAGACCAGCGAGTTTCCGCCGGAGCCGTTGCCGGTCACGTGCATGTCGGGCGTTCCGAGGAGACCTCCCGGCAGGCTGACGACGATCGACAGCAGCGCGACCACGGTAAACAGTGCGAACAGGACCTGCGTGGTGTTATAGCGCCACCATGGAATCCGCGCGCGCCACTGCTCGCGGGCGCCGGCTGCCAGCAGCCAGGCGACGACTATGGCCAGCACCGGCCAGTTAAAGGTGCTGAACCCGAGTCCAAGCAACAACCAGTGCCGCGTTCTCAGTGGCGTCCAGTCGATTCGGCCGAGCAGCCAGGCGAACAGGACCAGCACGGCGAGCTCGGGCCAGTAAAGCACTGCAGGACCGAGCCGTGGCCCGTTTGTGCCGAGCAGCCAGCGATTCTGCGGCACCGCCAGCCGCAGGGTGATGTTGCCGGCAGGCGCGCCGAGATCGACAACCGGTGTTGCGACCACGGCCTCCACGCCCGTGCCTTCGCGCCAGCTGACGGCGATGGTGTGCGAACCGGGCAGGATAGGCACGGTCAATTCGCGACCGTCGGCCCGCAACGGTTCGATGCGGTTGTCGATGCGCACCTCGCTGACCTCGGCGCCGTCAGGCAGCCGCAGGACGTGCTGTGCGCCGCGCGTGCTCCGATATTGCAGGTTCAGCTGCGCCGTACTCGAGCGGTCACCCTGCGAGATAGCGAGATTCACGGCGTCGAACGCCAGCGTCGTACCCTCGCTGGCGTCCGGCCGCGTCGTCGTCATCGTCAGCTGCTCGCCGCCCCGGGGATGAAACTCCGCGACGCGGGCGCCTTCGTTGCCCCGCTGTGACTCGCTCTCGGGCACACCGCTGAAGTGAGCGCGCCAGATACTGCCCACACCGATACGCCATACCTCACTCCACGGCTCTCCGCCAGCCGCCTCGAGCGTCAGCGGTGACTCGCGGCGCAGGCTGGAAACCCAGGTTACCGCCCGCTGAGTCGGCTCCAGGGACACCAGCACCGTGCCGTCCACGGCGCTAACGTGCTCACTCAGCACGGTTTCGCCGTCGAGCAGTGGAATCTCCAGCGTCAGGGCGCCCTCTGCCGGCGCGAGTCTCACGACCGTCGTCGTGGCGCGCCACTCCAGGTCGAGTTCGATGTTGCGCTCGACCCGCACAAAAGCGGGGAATCGGCTGCTCTCCCAGCGCGGCATCGCTACGCCGTCCTCCGCGGACTGCAGCCGTGTCAGCTGCAGGGATCCGGATAACAGGCGGCGATCCTTGACGCCGGCCACCTGCCAGCCGTCACTGTCCACTGCGATAACGCGTGGCGGCGTGGGAAACGGGATTTCCAGGCTGTCCACGGGCGGCGCGGCACCGCGCAGAACAACGCTATGCCGGCCCGGCGAGACGCGTAACCAGAGCGCACCGTCATTCGCTCGCAGGATCTGTGCCGCCGCGGCGCCGTCAAGCGCGATGGCCTGCGGATGCCAGCCTCGCTCCGATCCCGGCAACGGTATGGCCACATCCTCCACCGCGTGCACGGTCAGCGTCATGGCGATACCGTCGCCTGCGGCCCGGACCTCGGCAGCAGCAATCTCCGCGCAGCGCGGCACGCAGTCGGGCGGCTCGAGCAGGCGCGACTCGAGTTCGCGCAGCAATTCGCGATCCGGCGTCTGCGCCTCCGCGCCCGGACTCATGCTCATCGTCAGTGCGACCAGTCCGGCGCCCAGCAGCGCAGACGACCGGGCGGTGCCCAGGCCCAACCCGCCCGGCAACCGCCAGCGCTTCCCGGCGATGTCGGCCGCCAGCACGGCCGCGAACAGCAATAGCATCGCGACCTCGAAGAAACGCAGTGCCGTAACGGCCCAGCGCGGCAGCACGATCAGCTGCATGGTCTGCGCGGCGTCGACCGGACCGCTCCAGGTCAGCCGATAACTGTTCCACTCCCAGGACGGCACGCCGGGGCCGGCCTGCACGACGGCATTCGGCGCATACCGCGAGTAGCGCCGCGGCGCTTTCGCTGCGGCGCCGGCGACGGTTATCTCCTCGAGCGAATCGGCCGCGACGCTTTTCGCGGCATCGGCCAGCTCGATATTCGCTGCGGGCCGCGATTCGAGATTCTGTACGCGACTCTCCACCGGCTCGGCGACCGGCATGTCCACGGTCGCGCTCGGAAAGATTCCGTAGTCCGCGGCGTATTGCGGCTCCAGCTGCGGGTAAATGGCGATGCGCAGCTGGTCGGCAACGAATGGCACCAGGACGAGCACGAGCGCCGCGACGCTCAGCCCCTGGTAGACCTGCACCGCCTGGCGCAGCCGGCCCTTTGGCGCCACCCGCATCAGCGCAATCGCCGCCAGCAGGTTCAACCACAACCATGCGGGCGCGCCGGTCTCGTGATAGCTGAGCGCCACCGCGAGCAAGGCGATGACTCCGGCAGCAGGGCCGAACAGCCGCCAGGCGGCGATCGTCATGATCAGGACGAGGAAGAAATCGAGCAGTTGCCAGCGGCTCACCCAGCTGGCCGGCGCCTTGTCGACGCCGGGCGCCGCGAGCAGCTTGTGCCCGGGCGGCAAGTGCAGCAAGGCAGCGACGCTCGCGAAGCGGGCGTCCCAACCCGTTACCGGCATCGACGTGCGCGTCTCGCTGCGACCGAGGCCCGTCACGTCGACGCGCGTCCGCCGCAATTCGATACCGGTCTCGCCCTGTGCGTCGCCTTTCGTAACGAGCAGGTTCTCGCCGTATTCGGTGGCGCTGAGCAGCGCATACGGAGGCGCCATGTCGAGCCGCCACTCACTGCGCATGGTGCCGTTTATCTGGTCGCGAACGACGAAACCGCCGCCATCGAAATCCAGCCAGAGCGTGCGGTCGAGCGCGAGCTCGTTGTCGTGGGCAACCAGACCGCGGCTTCGCTCCACGATCGTCATCGTCTCACCTGCCGCGACGCGGAATGCGGGCAGCTGATGCCACTGATCCGGCACCTGGGCCTGCCGGGGATCCACCGGCGGCAGCCCTTCGACCGCGGTCACGCGAAGGCGGTCGTTGGACCGGTAGGACCATACTTCCGTATCCGGCAGATTCGCCCCGGCCGCCGGCCGCGGCACTTCGTCGATCGCGTCCGGCGCGCGCGCGCTCAATCTGATCTGCCAGCGGCCGGGCCGGACCTGGGCGCGCAGCTTGCCGTCGGCTTCGAGGCGCACCGGCAGCGGACTGTCGATGAACATGGGCACGAATCCGACCGGCAGCACCGGGCCAAAGAGCTCCTCGCGAACGCCGCCGGCCACGTTGATCCGGATGATTGTCGTAAGGCGCGTGGGCACGTCGTCGGCCACCAGGCGGTAGACCTCGGCCTCGACCGAGTCTCGTACCCGGGTGTCGCGCTCCCGCTCACCGAGGAACAGGCCGCGGGGGCTCCGTTCCGGTCTTTGCATACGTTGACCGTTCACGCTGAGCGCGACGAGGCCGCTCTGCGCGGGAATAGCCAACACGCCGGGGCGCTCGTCCCATTCGAAGGATCCGGACAGCCTGTGCCTTCCGGGCGCAACGCGCACGGCAGGCACACCGTCGCGCTCGACCACGACGGCCGCTTCTCCATTGACGGCCACCTCGTGCGGCCAGTAATCGCCGCTCCCGGGCAACGGCAGCCAGGCGTCCTGCGCGTATACGGTCCACTGCTGGCTGAATCGCCCGCCGCCCGTATCGATCGCAATGTCGAGCAAGCCTGGCCAGGCGCAAACGAAGTCGCCTCGCGCCGCGGCATTACCGTTGAAATAGAAGGGGCAAGCCCGGTAATCCCTGTCGTGGAGTGCCCACTCCTCCCAGCCCTGCAGTTCCTCGGGCACGAAAACCTCGGCAGACTGCACCGTAACAGGCAGTAACAGCCAAACGAAAATCAGTCTCGACGTCCACGACATGATCGTCCCTCCGGCATGCCTTCGTTGACACTATACTGCAACGCAGGCAACGCGTATTCCGGGTCAAATGGACCCACAGAATCAATAGTGAGGCGGCTTCTCGTCGGCGTTCGTGTCGGCCGGCGCTGCCTCGCTCAACGAGCGAACCCGTTCGATGATTGAGTCACACAGCTTCTCCAGGCGCATGATGTTTTCCTGTTGTTTTGTGATGATGTCGTTAAGCTCCAGCAGCAAGTGCTCCTGGTGGGCCAGCTTTGTCTCCAGATCGACGAAGCGTTGTTCGGTCATGGTAGCCTCCGTTTTTTGCCATCCCGGAGCGCCCGGCGAGCGCGGTTGAATTATGTCACTACTTCGCTTCGACGAAGTGTCCCTCGAGTTCGGCGACCTCAAGATCCTCAGTGAGGCCGGCTTTTCTATAGAAACCGGCGAACGGGTCTGCCTGATCGGAAGAAACGGCGCCGGCAAGTCCACCACGCTGAAACTCATCAGTGGCGAACTCGAGCCGGATCGCGGCGAGATCGTGCGGAGCGAGGGTCTGGTCGTCAGCCAGCTCGCGCAGACCCTGCCCGAGGCCATGGACCTCTGTGTGCGCGATGTCGTCCGCTCGGGCCTGAAAGATATCGAAGCGCTGCTCGAGGACTACCAGCGGCGCTCGAAGCTCGATCTCGACCGCCACGGCATGCAGGAACTCGAGGCACTGCATGCGAAGATCGATGCACATGAAGGCTGGCATATCGAACAGCGCGTCGACACCGTAGTTACGGACCTCAACCTGCCCGCCGACAAAAAGATGAATGAGCTGTCGGGCGGCTGGCGACGTCGCGTCGCGCTGGCAAGGGCCCTCGTGCAGAAGCCCGACCTGCTGCTGCTCGACGAGCCCACCAACCATCTCGATATCGCGACGATAAAGTGGCTTGAGGACCGGGTGTATTCCTACCCGGGAGCGGTCATTTTCATCACCCACGACCGCGCCTTCCTGCAACGGCTTGCAACGCGCATCGTCGAGATCGACCGCGCAAAGCTCACGAGCTGGCCGGGCAACTACAAGGACTATCTCCGCCGCAAGGAAAAGGCGCTCGAGGACGAGGCCGCCGCGAACGCGCGCTTCGACAAGAAGCTCGAGGAAGAGGAAGCCTGGATCCGCCAGGGAATCAAGGCGCGCCGCACGCGCAACGAGGGCAGGGCCCGATCGCTCATGAAGATGCGCGAGGAACGTGCAGAACGCGTATCGCCGGAGGCCACGGCACGGATCTACATCGAGGAAGCCGAGCAATCCGGCCGCAAGGTCATCCGGGCGAAAAACGTAAGTTACGGTTACGGCGGCGAGCCGCTTATCCAGGGCTTTTCGATCAAGATCATGCGCGGCGACCGTATCGGTCTCATCGGCAACAACGGTGTCGGCAAGACGACGCTGCTGCGTCTACTGCTCGGCCAGCTCGAACCGCAGAGCGGCACGATCAAGCACGGCACGAATCTCGAGATCGGCTATTTCGACCAGCTGCGGCAGACCCTGGATCTCGAGAAAAGCGTCGCCTACAACGTCGGCGAAGGCCGGACCTATATCAGGCTGAACGGCAAGGACCGGCACGTCGTGGGCTATCTCAAGGGTTTCCTGTTCAGCCCGAAACGGGCGCAGACGCCGGTAAAGGCGCTGTCGGGCGGCGAACGCAACCGCGTCATCCTGGCGAAGCTCTTTACGCGGCCGGCGAATCTGCTCGTACTCGACGAACCGACCAACGATCTCGATATCGAAACCCTCGAAGTGCTCGAGCAGAAGCTCTGCGAGTACAGCGGCACGCTGATCGTCGTCAGCCACGATCGCGAGTTTCTCGACAACGTCGTCACCAGCACCATCGTCTTCGAGGAAAACGGCCGTATCCAGGAATACGTCGGCGGCTACAGCGACTGGGTGCAGCACGGCCGGCGACTCGCGGTCACCGACACCCCGTTCGCAGCCGAGGAGCGCAGGCGCCGCGCCGCCGAGCGTCGCAGCCAGCGTCCGGCGACCAAGCTGAGCTACAAGGACCAGCGCGAACTGAACGCACTGCCAGGGGAGATCGAGGCGCTCGAAGCGGCGCTCGCCGAGCTACAGCAGCGGGCCGCCGATCCCGGCTTTTACGCGCAGGACGGCGATACGGTCAGGGAAACGCTGGAGCGTCTGGCGGCAGCGGAAGCCGAACTCGAACGGCGCATCGATCGCTGGGGCGAACTGGAGACCCTCGCCGCTTCGTTCCGGTCTTCCTAGACCGGCCTGGTCATGTAATAGCACTGGTCGGCCATCCGCGCGCCCTGCGGATAGTCGCGAACGACGAATCCCATCGATTTGTAGCAGCCGAGCGCGGCCGCATTGTGACGGTAGGCAAACAATGAAAGTTCGTCTGCCGGGAACAGCTTCGGTCCCATCTCGATCAGCAGCCCGACGAGCCGTTTGCCAACGCCCCGCCCACGCATGCCGGGTTTGACGATCAGGCGCGCAAGATTGATGCGTCCGTAGCGTTGATACATCTGGCCGAACGCGGAAAATTCCCCTGCCGGAGAGTCCAGCCGGAAGCCCGGCATCCGGCCCCAGTGGCAGTCCTTTCGAAACGTCGACTTCGTGAACGGGAAACGGAAGCGTGGTCCACCCCAGATATCCACTTCGGCCGCATCGTTGAACCAGGTCATGAGTTCGTCGAGGTCGCGGTCCGAGGCCTCGACGAGCTGCCAACCGTCCTGCGCCGGCGGCTCCGTCAATGGCCGGCCCTGGGAAGCGTCCTGTCCAGCACGATGTAGCCGAGCACGCCCGATGCAAGCGATCCGAGGAGGATGCCGAGGCGGGCGTCGAAGTCGAAGACCGTGTCCGCCGGCAGGTTCTGGAATGCCAGCGTGTCGATGAACAGACTCATGGTGAAGCCGACACCGCTGAGTATTGCGACACCATATAGCGACCCCCAGCTGGCGCCGTCAGGCAGCTTTGCAATCCCGAGCCTGATCGCCACCATGCACAGCAGGAATACGCCCAACTGCTTGCCGATAAACAGCCCGGCA
>Ga0209536_100001170_pt1 | contig 43439 bp, 38 predicted proteins | sample DeeMarSeWOR28_12_FD_187461 | JGI IMG/M metagenome (GOLD analysis project Ga0209536, IMG submission 187461) | Marine sediment microbial communities from White Oak River estuary, North Carolina - WOR-2-8_12 (SPAdes) (version 2) | ecosystem: Environmental > Aquatic > Marine > Intertidal zone >...
GGGAGCCAGTCCGGCTCGACGGGTCAGGGTGACGCCAGCCCGGCGGGTCAGACAGGTGCGCAGGGCGCAGGTGCCGGCGGGGATGGTCTCGCCGAGGCTATCGCCCGCGCCATGGGTGCCGGCGGATCCTCCGGTGCGGCCGGACAAGCAGGACAGGCAGGCACAACGGGAGCATCCGGCGGCGGCGACTCCTCGGCGGCAGGCGGGCGGTCAACAGGGGCGGGTGCCCCGGGATCGGCGTCGACCGAATCAGGTGGCGGGTCTTCTGCGAATCTTCCGACTGGAGGATCTTCGTCTGGCAGCGGTGCTGCCGGTGGCGGTCTTGGCCAGACCGATTCGGAGCGGGTGGGCGCCCTGGATCGCGAACTCGCGGAGTCCCTGGAGGAATTCGAGGTGGCGATGGCCGGCGAGCAGGTAAGGGTCGCCGGACAGGATGCCGAGCAGCGGGACAGCGGCGGTTCCGGCGCAGAACTTCCCAGCGGCGGCGGATCGGCTGGCGGATACCCTTCGGAGATCGGTGGCGGGGGGCAGCCGAGTCGGGAGCAATCCTCCGGGACCACCGGGGAATCCTCCGAAAACGCCCCCACGGGAGGGCCGGGCGGAGTAGGTGGATCGGCGCCGCCCGACGTGGGCGACGGAAGCGACGACGACATTGTCGCCCGTCAGCTGCGGGAGGCCGCCGAAAAAGAAACCGATCCGGAACTGCGCGAAAAACTGTGGGATGAATATCGGGCTTACAAGAACAGCGTAGGCCAGTAAGACCTCGAGATGACCTTTCGTGTATTGACAAAGCCGGTTGCGATACTGACGGTTGCCCTGCTTGCCGGGGGCTGCGTGGTCAGCGAGACGCGGCCCGTGGAGTACACACCGGCGGTGAGTGCCCAGACCGAGATTGCCCGGGAGAAGCGGCTTTCGGTGGCGGTGGTGGAATTCGATCCCGGCCTGCCCGAGGCGGAGGAGACGGCCGAGGAGAAACTCGGTGTCCCGCCGGAAGTCCGCAAGGCGGAATCCCGCTTTATTGCCTTCCACCTGAAGGAGACCCTGGAGCAGACCGGCCAGTGGGGGCCGGTGCGAGTCCTTCCCGCCGAGCGCCTGGGGGCGGAACTGACCGTCACCGGCGAGATTCTGCACTCGGACGGCGAGGAGCTGGAGGTCGAGTTGCGGGTCAGGGACGCAACGGGACAGGAGTGGCTGCACAACAAGTACAAGGCACGGGCGGATTCCGGCACCTACTCCGACGGCGAAGTGATGGGGCGGGATCCCTTCCAGAACCTGTACAACCAGGTGGCCAACGATCTGCTGGCCGCGCGGTCGAGGATCGATGAGGGCCAGCTGCGCCAGGTCCGCGAGGTTGCCGGCCTGCGGTTTGCGCAGGACCTGGCGCCAGCCGTTTTTGAAGGCTACCTCGAGCAGGGCCGTAACGGCGACTTCAGGGTCGTACGGCTCCCGGCGGAGGGAGATCCCATGATGGTGCGCATGGAGGCCGTTCGTAACCGGGATCTGCTTTTCGTGGACACCCTGAACGAGTACTACGCTTCCTTTTACCGCGAGATGGAGGCCCCGTACGACAGCTGGCGCAAGTACAGTTACGACGAGGCTTTGGCCTTGCGCGAGCTGAAGGCGGCGGCGCGGTGGCGGAAACTGATTGGCGCTGCTGCAGTGGTGGGTTCGGTGATGATGGAGTCTGACAGTCGGACCGCGGACGTTGCCGGTGACGTGATGCTCATTGGCGGTATCGAGCTGTTCAGGCAGGGCATTCAGGTGGGCAAGGAAGCGAAGATGCAGGCCGAAGTGCTGGCCGAGCTGGGTACGTCCTTCGGGCAGGAAATCCAGCCCGCCGTGGTGGAAGTGGCCGGCGAGACACGGCGCCTGGAGGGATCGGCGGCCACGCAGTATGCAGAGTGGCGGAAGCTCCTCCGTGAAATCTATGAAACCGAAACCGGGTTGCCCGCGGCCCCTGTCGGTTCGGACGTGATCGAGCTGGCCGACCACGAGTCACACCCGGCAGAATGACGGAGCTCTCTCCGGGCCGAATTCTCGCATCCCGATTCGAACTCCGGCGCCTGCTGGGCCGGGGAGGAATGGGCCAGGTCTGGCTGGCCGTAGACTCCGAGCTGGGCGAGCAGGTGGCGGTCAAGGTGCTCGAGCCGGCGCTGGCCACCGACGAGGCCATGCTCGCGCTGTTGCGTCACGAGTGCAGGCAGGCCAGACGACTCGTCCATCCCAACATCGTTCGCGTCTACGATTTTCACAGCGATGGCGAGATAGCCTTCATTTCCATGGAGTTCGTCGAGGGCGGCGAACTCGGCCAGTTCCGGGACGACAGCCCCGAGCAGATTCTGTCCAAGATCGTGCCGCTCACGTCGGCCCTGGCCTACGCTCATGCCCGGGGCATCGTTCACCGTGATCTGAAACCCTCCAATGTCCTGATCGACCGCGAGGGGCTGCCCCGGCTGGTGGATTTCGGAGTTGCGGGACTGCTTCGGGGCGCATCCGGCATCCGCGTAACCGGAGGCGGTTCGCCCCTGTCGATGAGCCCGCAGCAGAGGGCCGGTCTGCCGCCGTCGCCAGCAGACGACGCCTTTGCCCTGGGCGTGCTCATATACGAGCTGATCACCGGGTTTCCTCCAACGGTGGAGATTGGCGGGCCGCCGCCCCAGCCCATGCGCTCCCGCAAGAACTACTCGGTGCCCCGGCGGTTGCAGACCGCTGTGTCGAGGCTGGTGGCGGCGGAGGCCGCTTCCCGGCCCTCGGACATGGAGGTCATCGGCCGGGAACTGGAAGCGGCTCTCGACGAGCTTCGCAACCGGACCATGCCGCCGGAGGTGGAGGTGGTGTCTTCCTCCGGGGAGAGCGACGAAATTGTACCGGTCGCGCGGGATTCATCACCCGCGGAGGGACAGGCTCTGTCCGCCGACGAGAAACAGGGTCTGCCGAGACTGGTCTGGGCGGCTTTTGCGGTGCTGACCGCTCTTCTCCTGGCGGTGGTGTTCGTGCTTCCGGATTACGTGGAGCGGCAGCGCTCCGGCGAGCATGTTGCGGTACCCGACGCCGAGCCATCGACCGATGCAGAGGAGATGGAACGTCTCGCCACCCTGAAGGATAAGGCGGACGAAACCGCCGAGCGCTTTGAAATGCTCGTCCAGGAGCTGTTGTCGCGCGGCGTGGAAGAATGGGGGGCAGCCGATTTTCGCGATGCCCGCGCCCTTTTCGATACCGGCCGCAAGGCGTACGACTCGGTGCAGTTCGAAACAGCAAGCGATGCCTGGGCCCGCGCAACGGCCATGCTCGAATCGCTGGAAGGCAGGCGCCGCGAACTCCTCCAGGCAGCTCTGGAGCGCGGCACCGAGGCGCTCGGCGCGGGTCGTCGCGCCGCTGCCGAGACGGAATTCGGTGCCGCTCTCGTGCTCGAGCCGGGCAATGCGGTTGCCGAGAAAGGGCTGGGGCGGGCAGAAAACATCGAGCGGGTTTACGAACTTTATTCGCAGGGTCTGCGTCTCGAGGAAGACGGCGAACTTCAGCAAGCCCGGGAGCGTTTCCGGGAGGTGGCCATGCTCGATCCCGAGTTCGAGGGGCCGGAAGAGGCTATCGCCAGGGTGGACACGGCCATCGTGAATCGGCGTTACACGACGGCCATGTCCGAGGGTTATGCTGCGCTGTCCGACGGCCGCTTCGATTCCGCCATCGCGGCTTTCGAGCGCGCGGCCGGGATTCGGCCGCAGGCTTCCGAACCCGCCGAAGGTATTGCCCGGGCGCGGGAAGAGAAGCGGATCGCCGCTATCGCCAACGCCCGCCTGGAGGCGGAGACGCTGGAGCGCCGGGAGGAATGGCGGGAGGCGGCGTCGGTCTACCGGTCCATACTCGCGGACGACGCCAGCGTGGCCTTCGCACAGTCCGGCAGCCGCAGGGCCTCTGCGCGGGCGGATCTCGATGCTCGGCTGCAGGGCTTTCTGGATAACCCGCAGCGGATGTTTTCGGAGCAGGTCCAGGCGGCGGCCCGCGACGCTCTTGCGGAGGCAGCGGCCGTCTCGGAACCGGGTCCCCGGCTTCGGCGGCAAATGGCGACGACGGAAAAAATACTGGCCGATGCCATCAGGCCGGTGCGCGTCACCCTCGAGTCGGATAACCTGACCGAGATCGTGCTCTACAAGGTCGGCCGCCTGGGCACTTTCGATCGCTTCCAGCTGGAGCTGCGTCCCGGCACCTACACTGTCGTGGGCACACGCAAAGGTTTCCGCGACGTGCGCCAGCAGTTCACGGTGCGACCGGGCGAATCGGCCGGACCTTTCATGGTGCGCTGCGAGGAACCAATTTGAACCTGACTATCGCGGTCACGGATGTCGCCGGGAGCCGTACATACGCGTCGGAGCAGTTTCCGTTGTCCATCGGTTCGAACGAGGACGCGGCCATACGCCTGCCCGAGGGCGGCCCGGACATTCCCGTGGCCTTTCTCGGTTACTCCGGCGAGCGATTCTTCGTGCAGCCGGGCAGCGCTAGTCAGGCGGCCACGCTGCAGGGCAGGCCCCTCACCGAGTCCCGATGGCTCGAGGGGGGGGAAGTGCTGCAGGTGGCGGGATGCGCGGTCAGGTTTGCGGTGGAGGCGTCGGGCCTGCGTGTCACGGTGGAGCCTGATTCGGGGGAGAACGTCACCGTTCCGCCCGTCGTAGAGGTGGCGCCCCGGTCCGGTCCTGCCCCCGAAATCGATGACGAGGAAATCAGACCGCTGGAGTATCGGCGTGACGGATCCGGAGTCGCTCTGCGTCCGGGCAGAAAGTTCCCTGTTGCCGGCGCGGTCGTGACGGCCGCGATCGTGATACTGGCGGTCGCCGCCTGGTTCATGTTCACGGCGCGATCTGTCGAGATACTGGTAAGTCCTGAACCGGAGTTCGTGGCGGTAGACGGAGGCCTCGTCTTCAAATTCGGTCCCCGCTATCTCATTCGGCCCGGGGAGTATCGGGTGCTGGCGGAGCTCGAGGAATATGAGCCCCTGAACGCCACGATAGAGGTCACGGGGCAACGGGCCCAGAGTATCCAGTTATCCATGGCCCGCCTGCCCGACAGGCTTTTCCTGGAAACCCCGAACGTGGCGGGCGCGGAGGTCCTGGTGGACGGGGAATCCGTCGGAACAACCCCCCTGGAGGATTATCCGTTGCGAGCGGGCCGGTATCGCGTCGAGGTCAGGGCCGACCGCTTTGTCGGTTACGCCGAGGACCTGGACGTGGCCGGAGGCGGTTCGGCGATACGAAAAGAGATCAGCCTTGTGCCGGACTGGGCACCGGTCAACATCGATAGCGAGCCGCCTGGCGGGACCGTTCTCGTGGACGGGCAGGAGATGGGCGCGACCCCGCTGGAGATGGAGCTGCGTTCGGGACGGCACGAGCTGGAGGTCCGCAGGAGCGGGTTCAAGACCTGGCGCCAGACCGTGGACGTCGAGCCGGATACGCCGCTGGATCTGCCAACAATCGAAATGCGACCTTCGGACGGCACCCTGGTGGTGCGCAGCACGCCCGATGGGGCGACGGTTCTGGTGGACGGCGAATTTCGCGGCCGCTCTCCGGTTCGACTGGAACTGGATCCCGGGCGAAATTACCGGGTGGAGCTCAGCCAGGCGGGCTATAAGTCCGCGTCCCGCAATATACGTCTCCGCTCGGGCCAGTCCCGTACGGAAAATTTCCGCCTGGAGGCAGTGACGGGAATCGTGAACCTGTCCGTCGCTCCGGCCGACGTCGAGCTGCTGGTGGACGACAAGCCCGCCGGCCCGGCCCCCGATCGTCTGGAACTCATCGCTCTCCCGCATCGGCTCGAGTTCCGCAAGCCCGGACACGTGTCCAGGACGGTCACGGTGAAACCGACTCCAGGCATTCCCCAGCGTCTGGAAATCAAGCTGCTGACGGAAGAGGAGGCGGCGCTGGCCGCGATTCCCAAGACCATCACCACCGCCCAGGGTTCGGAGCTGATCCTTGTCCCCGCCGGCCAGTTCACCATGGGGGCGCCCCGGGGGGAACCGGGACGCCGGGCCAACGAGGGTCTTCGGGAGGTCAAGATCAGCCGGCCGTTTTATGTCGGCGTTCGGGAAGTGACGAATCGCGAATTCAGGGAGTTCCGTCGCGCCCACACCTCCGGGACCGCTATCGGTTTTGGGCTGGATACCGACGATGCGCCCGTCGCCCGCGTCACGTGGCAGGATGCTGCCGCCTACTGCAATTGGTTGAGTAATCAGGATGCGCTGCCGCCTGCCTACGCGGAGGAGTCCGGCCGACTGGTGGCAGTCTGGCCTCCCAGCACCGGCTATCGGCTCCCGACCGAGGCAGAGTGGGCCTGGGCATCCAGGTATTCGGGGCGCGACAGGGCGCCAACCCGGTATCCCTGGGGCGATACCATGCCGCCCACTCCCGGGTCCGGGAATTTCGCGGACATGTCGGCCCGGGCCGGCCTGCAGCAGGTGCTGACCAGCTACAACGACGACTATCCGGTGACGGCGCCGGTAGGCAGATTCAGGCCCAATGCCCTGGGTTTATTCGATGCCGGCGGCAACGTGTCGGAATGGACCAACGACCTGTACCGGGCCTATGGAGGGGTCAATCAGTCGCTGATGGTGGACCCGAACGGCGCGGAGGAGGGACGGTACTATGTGATCCGGGGAAGCAGCTGGCGTCACGGGAGCATCAGTGAGCTCCGGTGGACGTGGCGAGACTCGGCAGACGAGCCGCGACCCGACTTGGGATTCCGCATCGTCCGTAGTATCAATTGACCCTAAGAGAGACGTCGTCATGATCAGGATTCTTATCGTCGCCCTGCTGACCTGGCTGCTCGGCAGCGGCGTGAACCTTGCCCAGGAAACGGGGACGGAACCTCCGGCCGAGGCCCGTCAGGACACGGAGGCGTCGGGAGCGGGCGACGACAATTCCGGCGAGGCACTGCCCGAAATCGACGTCTGGGCCGAGGAAGAGGCGGATGAGAGCGATGTCTTCGTGCCCACGGAATCGATTTCCGCGGACTCCTCGATCGCGTTCCCCTCGGACATCTGAAGCAGCGGGAAACCCAATGAAAAAAAATATACCTGTCGAATTCATCTACCAGATTTTCTCGCTGATCCTGGTGATCATTCTTGTCCACGGCATTTACGTGTCGGTGGTGAGGCCCAACGCCGAAGCCGAACTCCAGCGTGAACAGATAGAGATGAGGGAAAACCCGGACTACGTCTCGGAGCGATCGGTTTACGTCATTATCCGGGACTTCGAGCAGGAGGCCTGTTTTATCCTTTTCTTCTGGGCCGTAGCCATTATGGGATACAAGGGCTGGTCCGCCATGCGCCAGCGATCTCTGCTCCAGGCGGATCTCGTGCCGGTGGCAGAGGGCATGAAGATCCTTCCCGAGGATACCCGCGAGTATTCGCGGCAGATACAGGCGCTGCCGGCTCGGCTGCAGGAGTCCCTGCTGCCCAGGGCGCTGCTGACCGCCCTTCACCGCTTCGATTCCACGCGCAACGTGCAGGATGTTTCCCAGGCGGCCTACGAGGAGTGTGACGCCGAGGCCGACCGGCTGGATTCGGAGCTCGCCATGATCCGGTATATAGCCTGGGCCATCCCGTCCATCGGGTTTATCGGCACGGTGCGCGGCATCGGGGCCGCCCTGGCCCAGGCCCACAAGGCGGTGGAGGGCGATATCGCCGGCGTGACGCAGTCCCTTGGTGTGGCGTTCAACTCCACCTTCATCGCGCTGCTTCTTTCCATCGTGCTGATGTTTCTCGTTCATCAGCTGCAGCTGCTGCAGGAGCGGCTCGTACTGGAATCTAAGACCTACTGTGATCGGCGCCTGATCCGACACATGAAGGTTCGCTGAAACAGTACGGGTGAATGCCTTGAGCATGCTGGTCATCGAGCTCAACGACAGCGGTCTTCTCGCCGGCGACGGGGCGGAGTGCCGAATGGTCGGCGCCGGCTATGCGCTGGTCGAGAATGGCGAGATTCTTGTCGGTGATTCCGCCCGCGGGCAGGCGCGACTGCGTCCACGAGAGGTGACCAATCGCTTCTGGCGGGAGTTCGCCACCGGGACAAGCAGCCCGTCCCCGGTAGCGCCTGCAGACCTCGTGTGTGCCCAGCTCGGCGATATCCGGAAACACCTCGAGGGTGTTTTCGACGAGAACGTGATATTCGCGGTCCCCGGTTTTTTCGGACGGGACGCCCTGGGCATGCTGATGGGGGTCGCCCGGGAGGCCGGCCTTGCGGTCCGGGGTCTGGTGGATTCCGCGGTGGCCGCTACGACCAGTACCGGTCGTGCCAGTCTCCTGCATCTGGACTTGCATTTGCACGTAGGTGTCCTCACGGAGATCGCCGCTGGAGACCTGTTTCGCCGCGGCGAGGTTCAGGTCGCCGAGGGATCCGGCCTGGCCGGGCTGGAGCAGTCCTGGGTGTCCACCATCGCGGAGGCCTTCGTCCGCCAGACGCGTTTTGATCCGTTGCACCAGGCCGCCTCGGAGCAGGCGCTGTTCGAGGGCCTCTGGACCTGGATCGAGGCCCTGGGGCAGCTCCGGGAGATACAGGTGCCGCTGGAGGTGGACGGACGCAACCTGTCCGCTACGGTGACCAGGGCCCAGCTGATTCATGCCGTGGAGCCCCATTACGAGCGCCTGATGCGGCTCGTGGAGGCAGCCAGGGCGGCCCGCGGCATCGAGGCCGTGATCCTGGCCCACCGGGCCGCGCTGCTGCCGGGGCTGAGTGATCGGCTACTGGACACCGGCGTGGACGTTCAGGCGCTGGATGCCGCAGCGGTACTGGAAGGCGCGGCGGCTCGCAGTGAGCACATCGTGTCCGGGTCGGATTCGGTCCGGTTTGTCACCGCTCTGCCCCGGCTCGGTGACAGTGCGGCACCTACTGCGCCGCCAGCGCCCCTGGAGGAGGATCGCAGACCGCCGCCGACCCACCTGATTCAGGGAAGCGTCGCCTGGACCATCGATGCCAGTCCGCTGGAGATAGGCGTCTCGCCCTCCGGCGAGCATCGGTCGGTGGTCGTTCGGGACAAGGTGGAGGGCGTATCCCGCCGTCATTGCCTGGTGTACCGGAACGATGGTGCGGTCCTGGTTCAGGACGAGAGCCGCTACGGCACCTGGGTCAACGATCGCCGTGTCTCGGGCACGGCCGAACTGCGGGCCGGCGACGTCCTTCGGGTCGGCTCGCCCGGAAGCCGCATGCTGCTGGTCGCGGCACGAGACTGACATGGCAAGGCGACGACTGGATACCTTCAGCCTGTCCTTCCTGGACATCATGAGCTGTGGCTTCGGCGCCGTGGTGCTTTTCTACATGATCATCAGCGCGACCATGGCGATCCGTTCCGATGAACTGAACAAGAATCTCAGCGAACGGGCGGACAAGCTGCGGGTGGAAGCCTCCGAGGGGGAGGACAACCTGGTGGAATTGCGCAATACGCTCGAGGAAACCGAAAAGAAGATCGTCGAGGCCCGGGGACTGTCCAGGAGAATCATCGAACTGATCGAGGACAAGCAGGTCGAGCTGGCGGAAATGGAAGACGACACCGTGGCCCGCCAGGAGCACATCAACAAGCTGAAGGCCGATCTGAAAGCCCTGGAAGAGGACAGCAAGCGTTTGTCCGCCGCCAGCAGCCAGCCGGAGGAGCTGGGAGACCGCCTGAGACGAATTCAGGGCGACGGAGACAGGCAATACCTGACCGGTGTGAAAGTGGGCGGAGAACGGGTCCTGGTGCTTCTGGACGCGTCGGCCAGCATGCTGGACGAGACTATCGTCAACATCATCCGTCGCCGAAACATGGACGACGCACAGAAAATCCGCTCTCCCAAGTGGCAGAGGGCGCTGCGGACCGTGGAATGGCTGGTAGCCCAGCTGCCGCCCGGCGCCCGGTTCCAGATCGTCCGGTTCAGTCAGACCGCGAGCCCGGTGTTGCCGGACAGTGCTGAGACGTGGCTGGAGGCCGCCGATCCCGAAGTGGTCGACCGGGTCATCCAGGGTTCCCGCCGGCTGGTGCCGAACGGAGGTACCAGCCTCCACAATGCTTTTGCCTCGGTGAAGACCCTGACGCCGCGACCGGACAATATTTTTCTCATTACGGACGGGCTGCCGACGCAGGGTCGGGAGCCACCGCGGAGCCGCACGGTCAGCGGCCGCGCCCGGCTGCGTCATTTCAACAACTCCCTGGAGGAACTGCCGGGGGGGATTCCCGTCAACGTGGTGCTGCTGCCCATCGAGGGTGATGCCCAGGCCGCGACGGAATTCTGGCGGCTGGCCCAGGCCACACAGGGGTCCTTCATCAGCCCATCGAGGGACTGGCCATGAGCAGGAGAGAAAGACGCCGCGAGGTCGAGCTGGTCGGCCTGTCGTTCCTGGACGTGATCTGCTGCGGATTCGGCGCGGTGATCCTGCTGCTGGTGCTGGTGAAGTTCGCGGAGCCCGTGTTGCTGGAGCAGACCACCGAGGAGCTGGAAGCCATCATCCAGTCGCTGGAGGAAGAGATAGAGGAAATACGCGGCGAGACCCGGATCGTCAATCAGGAACTGGTCTCGCGCAAGGAGCAGCTCTCGGAGGAAGAACGCCGGGTAGCGAGGCTTCAGGGGGATCTCTCGCGCATTCAGGGCGAGTTCTCCGCCTCGGATCAGGACTCTGCGGTCTCGAGCACTATCGAGGGACAGCTGGCCCGGGCCCGACAGCGACTTACCGAGGAGATGAAACGCCTGCAGGGGGACCGCCGGCGTCAGACCCTGGAGCGGCAGACTGTTGCCGGCATACCCGTCGACAGTGAGTACGTGATTTTCATCATCGATACGTCGGGCAGCATGCAGAACTACAGCTGGCCGCTGTTGCTGCGAAAGGTGGAGGAGGTGCTGGACGTTTATCCGGAAGTGAAGGGAATCCAGGTGATGAACGACATGGGCGCCTATCTCTTTTCCCGGTACCGCAACAAGTGGATTCCGGACACGCCGGCCCGTCGTCGCGGCATCATCAATTCACTGGCTACCTGGCGGCCTTTCAGCAATTCCAGTCCGGTGGAAGGAATCACAACTGCGATCCAGACCTTCTATGCCCCTGACAAACGAATCAGTCTCTATGTCTTCGGGGACGAGTTCACCGGGAAGAGCATCGAGAACGTGATCCGGACCGTGGACCGCATCAATCAGGCGGATTCCAGGGGGAATCGCCGGGTGCGGATACACGCGATCGGATTTCCTTACGTGCTGACACAGCCCCAGAATATGCAGTCCACCGGGGTGCGATTTGCAACCCTGATGCGGGCCCTGTGTTATCGAAACGGCGGAACCTTCGTCGGCCTCAACGACTTCCGCGGCTGACACGCTGAACCTATACTGGTGCCCGGGCGCGGACCGGAGGAGGCCAGCTCATCATGACCGCAGAAGACCGGATCGTTATCGAATTCGATGCGCACGACCTGAAGCAGCTCGAGGAAATTTTCCATGCTGCCCGGGCCGAAATCGGACAGGAACTTCAGCAGGGCGACATTATCGCGGCGTGCCGGGACCTGCTGGTGAAGGCTCGCAATTCAGGGGCGCCGAATTTCGTGATGACCCGCCTGGAGAGGCTCGAGGAGCTGGTGGCAATGGTCGAGGACCCGGACTGGCAGCTGCCGAAGGAGGATGTTTCCCGCGTCATCAACGCTCTTGCCTATTTCGCCAACACCCGCGATCTGATTCCCGATGACGTTCCCGGCCTCGGATACCTGGACGATGCCGTCATGGTGGACCTCGTCGTGCGAGAGCTGTCTTCCGAGGTCAAGGCTTTCAGGGATTTCTGCAGTTTCCGGGAGGCCGAGTCCCAGCGTCGCGCGGCGGCTGGCGACGACAGGCCCGTCACCCGAATGGACTGGCTGGACAGACAGCGCAAAAAGGCGAGCGAAGCGCGCCGGGACAGCCACAGCTGGCTGCCCTGGAAGCGCAAGAGCAAGTCTTTTCTCGACTGAGTCTTTCCGGATCAGCTGTCGAGCCGAAGGGCCGATACGCGGGCCCTGGGATCCTCAACCGAGAACCTGCCTCGCGCGTCCCGGATCGGACTCGCCATGGCCACTGCCGGGTCGTGGGTGAAGAATAGCCGCACGCCCCTTTCCAGCTTGTCCGTCAGAAACCGGCGCTTCTCGTCGATGAGTCGTTCGGGAAACCTGTCGTAACCCATGGTGACGGGAAGGTGCACCCAGGGTGTGCCGGGGATCAGGTCCGCGCAGAAGGCAACTCCGCCGTCACCCCCGATTTCCGACAGCATGAGGCCGGGGGTGTGACCCTGGCTGAACTCGAAGCGGACGCTTTGCCCCAGCCAGGAGGAGCTGTCGCCGTCAACGATCTCCAGCCGCCCGGATTCGGACAGCAGCTTCGGCAGCTCCGGGATGAATGACGCCCGGTCCCGCGGGTGCGGCTGAACGGCCCTTTCCCAGGCGTCACGGCCGACGATGAATCGCGCTTTCGGGAACAGCAGTTTCGCCGGCGAGTCTCCGGACCAGGGCGACAGGAGGCCGCCCGCATGATCGAAGTGAAGGTGGCTCAACACCACTCCGTCGATGGCTTCGTGACTGGTCCCGGCCGCCTCGAGCGACTCCAGGAGCACGTGCCCGGATTCAAGGACCCCGTACCTTTCCCGGTATTTGGGCTCGAAAAACGCCCCGATCCCGGTTTCGAACAGGATTTGCCGGCCGTCCTCCAGTTTTGCCAGAAGGGCACGGCAGGCCAGGGGGATGCGATTTTGTTCATCGGGCTCGATCCAGCGTGACCACAGGGCTCTCGGCACGTTGCCGAACATGGCGCCCCCGTCCAGCGATTGTCGGTTGCCTTCGATGGACCAGATCTCGATGTTCATGAATCGCTGCCTCCCGAGTTCGGAATCGGTGTTTGCCGGTTCCCGCATTCTAGAACGATCGGCGAGCCCCTCCCGGAGTCGCTCTCGCCATAGTTCGTCATTTTTCGTCCGCCAGCTGACCCGGATCCGCCTCGGCCCGGGCCCCTGGGCATGGCTCAATGACTCTCCAGGAGCGTTTCTGGAGTCGCTCCGCGGAGTTTCACAAGGAGAAGGATATGAAAAGTTGCTTGATGGTTTTGCTCGTCTCCATGGTCCTGCTAGGGGGGGTCGCCAAGGCGGATCCCCGACCAGACCGATGGGGCAAGGCCGGTGTCGGCGCCGGTGCGGCGGCCGGGGCCCTGCTGGCGGGCCCGCCCGGCGCGCTGTTGGGTGCCGGCTTCGGGGGCTTTTTCGCCGAGCGTCTGGCCCGCGCCCGCGCCGCCGGTGAACTGGAAACCGAGCTGGCCATGAACCGGTCCGATCTCGACGAACTCAGAGCTTCGCTTCAGCAGGCGCGAAGAGAGGCGTCCGATTTGCGGGCGGATCTATCGGACCGCGATACGAGGATCGCGGAACTGGAGCGGGCCCGTCGTTCGAGCCTGGAAATCGAGACCGAGATCATGTTCCGGACGGGGCACAGCGCCATCGAGCCTGAGTCCGACGTTCGCCTCGACGGACTGGCCCGCATGCTGGAAGAAAATCCGGACGTCAAAATCCGGCTGGACGGATACGCGGATCCCCGGGGCGAATCGGCGGCCAATCTTGAACTTTCCGGCGAGCGTGTCGGGTCCGTTCGCGAGGCGCTGACGGCACGGGGGATCGCTGCTGATCGGATCGAGAGTCACGCCCACGGCGCCGGTCGATCCGAAGCGGCGACCGGTGATCTCGACGCCTACGCCCTGGAGCGGCGTGTTCGAGTCAGGCTCCAGGCCGGAGACTCCGATGCCCGGGTGGCGAATAGCGATTGATTTCATGCCCTCCCTGAGCTTGCGGGCGCTAAGGCGCCCGCTTTTTTATACGGGACTCCCGTGCGATCATCTGTCGCCCCGTATTATTCGAATACCCCGAGCATGGAAGTCGACTCCACAGGTATCTCCCGGACAATTCTGCTGGGCTCCCTTGTACTGACTCTGCTGCTGACGGCCGGTTTTGCGCGCCGGGTCGAGTGGCGAAGACTCGGTGCGCCGTCCGAATTTCATCTGTGGGCCATTTGTGCGGTTAGCCTCATGGTGCTGTGGTCGGTGCGGACAGGTGTCGCGGCCGGTCCCGCGCTTCACGTTCTCGGCGTCACCACGGTTACGCTGGTGCTGGGAGTTCCGGCAGCGGCGATAGTGACTCTGCTGTCACAGTGCGTAACCAGTTTCGTCGCCGGTGACCCGGCCGCAATTGCGACCAACTGGCTGCTCTCGTCGCTTATCCCCATACTGGTGACCGAGCTTTGGCGGCGGGTCACGCTCAGGTGGTTGCCGCCCGATCCCTTCGCCTTCATCTTTGGCACCGCATTTTTTGGTGCGGCGCTGGCGGTGGCTGCCGCCTATCTGGCCGGGCTGCTTTTCCTGGGAGAGGCGGAGATGTTTGCCGACGGTGCGGTACCTTCCTGGGGAGCGCTCCTGCTTCTCGTAAGTTTTCCCGAAGCCTTCATCAACGGCGCCATCGTCACCCTGCTGGTCGTTTATGTCCCTGAGCGCCTCGCGGGGTATGACGCCGCCTACCGGGTGCGGCATCGCCTGTGAGACTCCTGTCCTCGCTGGCATAATTTCGGATCCGGTCGGTCATTCAGTCCAAATGGAGCGTCAATTGCAAAGTTTTTTCACCGATGAATCCCACCCGGACGCCCGTCCCGTGCACCTGGTCACGCCAGAGACCCTCCAGACCTGGCTGGCTGAAGCACCCGTGATGGTCAGGCAATGGGTCGGTGACAACGATTTTCGCCCCAAGCCGGGTGCCGTGTGCCTGCTGCCGGACGGTGAGGGAGCGCTGGCAGGCGCCTTGCTGGGTGTGGGGCCCGAAGGTGGCGGACTGCGCGATCTGGCCTCCCTTGCCGGCCAGCTTCCGGCCGGCATTTATCGGCTGGAGTCCGCCGCGGTGAACTCGGTGGATCTGTGCTCAACGGGCTGGGGCATCGGTCAGTACCGGTTTGGCCGTTACCTGTCGGAAAAAAGCGGCAAGGAGTGCGCGCTGCAATGGCCCGAAGCGGCAGACCGGGCCGATGTGGTGCGGGCGGTGGAGGCGGACCGGTTCGTGCGGGATCTTGTCAATACCCCGGCGTCGGACATGGGCCCGGCCGAACTGGAGAGCGCGGCGCGGGATCTGGCGGAAGAATTCGGCTCGAAGCCCCGCGTCATCGTCGGCGAGGATCTCCTGTCGGAGGGATTCCCGGCGATCCACGCCGTGGGGCGTGCCAGCGTGTCGGCGCCCCGGCTCATCGATTTTTCGTGGGGCGATCGGGACCATCCGATGGTGACGCTGGTGGGCAAGGGCGTTTGTTTCGATTCCGGCGGCCTGGATATCAAGCCGGCCAGCGCCATGCGGAACATGAAAAAGGACATGGGCGGTGCCGCCCACGTGCTGGGACTCGCCCGCATGATCATGGCGGCCGAACTGCCGGTCCGGCTCCGGGTCCTGGTGCCGGCCGTGGAGAACAGCATCTCCGGAAATGCCTACCGGCCCGGTGACATCCTGGCCACCCGGAAGGGGCTGTCCGTTGAAATCGGTAATACCGACGCAGAGGGAAGAATCGTGTTGTGCGATGCGCTGGCGCTGGCGGACGAGGAGTCTCCGGAACTGGTTATCAACATGGCCACCCTGACAGGAGCGGCGCGGGTTGCCCTCGGTCCCGAGCTGCCCGCCCTGTATAGCGACGATGACGATACTGCGCGCGGAATCGTCGAGATCTGTGCCGCGGAGGAGGATCCGGTCTGGCATATGCCGCTGTGGCAGCCCTATGCGGAGGGACTGTCGAGTCCGGTCGCGGACATGAATCACATCAGCAGTGCGCCGATGGCCGGGTCAATCGTAGCGGCCCTGTATCTCAAGCGATTTGTCGAGAGTGCCGGGACCTTCCTTCACCTGGACCTGTTCGCATGGAATCCGAAAAACCGTCCGGGAAGGCCGGAGGGCGCGGAGTGCCAGTCTGTCCGCGGGCTCTTCCGGTTCCTCGAGATGCGCTATGGGGGCGGCGGAGACTGACGAGCGGTGACCGCCGAGGCCAGCAGGAACAGAATCCACAGATATATCAGCGCCAGCACCACCAGGGCGACGGCAATATAGCCGAACAGAAAAGGAGCCTTCATCATCGTTGACATCAGCGAGTCCTGGTAGAAGAAGAACCACTGGTTGTCGGGCGGAAAAACTTGCTCGTGCAGGGCGTAAAAGACTCTCCTCGGGCCCGATACGAGTACCAGCGCTGCACTCAACAGCACGGCGCCGGTGGTCAGGAAGAACATCCTTCCTGCGCCGGGCAGCCGAAGCCCTCGTCGCCGCAGAAAAACGACATGGAAGGCCAGAACGGCCAGGGCCATGAGGCCGGAAATTTCGAGACGGTGAACCAGCGTCGCCACGTCGCGCAGGTGGATGATCTCCGGAGAACGCAGCAGCACGCCGAGTTCGCGACCATTCCTGTCGTGGTAGGTCAGGGACTCGAGCCCTCGACCGTGGTTGCGAATCGATCTGGCGATTTCCGAGAAAAGCGCCTCGCGCTCGGCTCGTGTTGTCTCGGCGAATCCCCGCTTGTACCGGTTCTTCGGGCCGTAAAGGTCGATGTGAGCACCAATGCCCGCCGGTTCGTACAGGACCGGGTAGAGGAAATCCACCGCGGCCAGGGTTCGCCACGCAAGATACAGCGCCGCGAGAAGGCCGGCAGCGACCAGCACAAGAAGATGCAGCGGACCTGCGGTCCCCGGGCGGTTGGTTGGAGGGCGCACCGGCCGAGGTTATCATGACCGGTGAGGGTCTTCGATGGTCGCGACGAGAGCCCGACGATGGCCACGAATCCACAGAAGGAAGTCCTTGGAGTTGAAGGTGCCGTTCAGACCGTTACTGCTTGCCACCCTCGTCTGGTTCTGTGTCGCCTGCGCCGCTACCGGCGGGGGATCGACGGACTATGCCGTTCTTGATTTCTCCCGGCCACCGAACAATCTTTACGGCAGCCGTCTGGTCGTCCTCGACGGCAAGAATGTGAACGCACCGATCACCAAGTTCAGCTTCCGGGTCGATCCCGGGGTACACGAGATCGTCATCGCGGCCGCCATTACCGATCCCATGCAGGTGGGTCGAAATCCTGCCGGCCGTGGCGCCTCCGACCCGGGCCGGACAACCATCGAGACGCAGGCTGGCAAACGTTACCGGATCGCCGCGCGGGTGCTCGACGAGCGCGGTGGCTGGGAGCCTGTGGTCTGGAAGATCGAGGATCTGTAACAGCCGGAGGCGACAGATATCCGGGCCCTGGAGCGGGCAGGGTCAGGGGTCGGGCGTCGCTACGGGTGATGACGCCGATCGCCGTCGGGGGCCTTCAGTCGCCGGCGACTGCCCGGTGGCGGAGGCGCCATCAGGCTGCGACGGTAGGGGAGGACCTCGAGAATCTCGCCGGCCTTGTGTCGCTTTTTCATCCCCCGCCAGAAATCAGCCGTCAGCAGGTCCCCATGAGCTTCCAGGAAGATCTCCAGGTGCTGCGGGTCAAGCCCGAGAAATGAGATGAACTGCTCCGGAAATACGTCGTTCTCCCCCACGTAAAACCAGGCCTCGGACTGCATTTCCTCCTCCATGGTCCGGGCCTTGGGCAGGTCACGGAAATGGCAGTCGGTGACCAGGCAGAGTTCGTCGTAGTCATAGAAGATCACCCGCCCGTGCCTGGTGACGCCAAAATTCTTCAGCAGCAGATCACCGGGGAAAATGTTGGACAAGGCCAGGTCCCGAATGGCCTGGCCGTAATCGATAACGGCCAGGCGAGCGTCTTCGGGCGGGGCCTCCCTGAGGTAAAGATTCAGTGGGGACAGTCGCCGTTCGATGTAAACATGCTCGATCACCAGGTTCTGGCCCTCGACCCTGCATGTCTCGGAACACTCTCCCAACAGTTCCTCGAGCAATGGTGGATCGAAACGATCGCTGCGGAATCTCAGCAGCCGGAATTCCTGGGCGTCCACCAGTCTGCCTGCCCGGTCGCGCTTGAAGACGAGCTGGTATTTGTCCAGCACGTCCCTGCGCACCACGGTCTTGGGATAGGCGAAGTGATCACGGATGACCTTGAACACGATGTCGTAGGACGGCAGCGTGAAAACGGCCATGACCATGCCCTTGTCCCCCGGAGCCGTCTGGAAACGGTCGGTGGAGTGGGCGAGGTGCCGGCCAAAGCTCCGGTATCTCTCCGTCTTGCCCTGTTTGGCCCGGCCCAGCACGGTGAAGACCTCGGCCACCGGCTTTCCCGGAATAATGCTGCGAAGGAAAACCACCACGTCGGCCACGGTTTCCAGGTCGGCGTGGATATAGGACCGGGTGAAGCCAAAGAGGATGCTGACATCACTGCGGCGGGTCAGCACGGCGTCCACGGCTACACCCTCGCTGGTGCTGCACAGGGCGATCACCAGCGGTTCGTTACGGCCTTCGTGGCCTACAGCCCGCCCGACCAGGTAGGCTCTGGTGTTCTGGTAGAAAACCGTCTCGAGAAACTCGATCCGATCCAGAGCCTCCAGGCCGCCGATGGGGCGCCAGTGCACCCGGATCTGACCCACCAGGAAACGGATGCTGTATTCCAGGTCTTCCCACCCGCTGTCGAACGCAAAGTCCTCCAGCATGGTCCTGACGGTGGTCGTGAACTCGTCGGCGGACATTTTGTACGGTTTTAGGGAGGCCTCTTTACCGATGGCGTCGATGGGTCGGTCTTCCACGTCGACGAACTCGACCTCCCGGTCCACGCCGATGGTGTGGAAAATACGCCTGGTGATCGAACTGAAATAGGTCTTCGTGAACTCCCTGTCCACGTAGTCCTGTATCAGCTCGACAAAATCCGCCTTGATGACGCGCCACAGCGAACGATCGTGCTCGCGGTCGCCGAGTTTCTGCTGGATACGGTCGACGAGCTTGGTGACCCACAGGTCGTAAAGCTCGATGCGCTCCACCTGGTCGAGGCGGCTGTTGTGCCAGTCGCGGGTCTCGAACCGCGTTCGGGCACGACGGGTGATGGCGCGGAACTCTTCGTTATATCCCGTGAATCCGTCGCGAATCGCCCTGGCACATTCCTGCGCCAGGGCGGAATCTGGGATCGCGTCGTTCAAGGTCCTACAGATTGCTGATCAGCGCGTCGCCGAACTCGCTGCACTTCACCTGCGTCGCGCCCTCCATCAGGCGGGCGAAATCGTAGGTGACCGTCCTGCTGCCGATGGTGGCATCCATGGCGCTGATAATGGCATCCGCAGCCTCGGTCCACCCCATGTAACGCAACATCATTTCGCCCGACAGAATGAGCGAACCGGGATTGACCTTGTCCAGATTGGCGTATTTCGGGGCTGTTCCGTGCGTTGCCTCGAAAACGGCGTGACCGGTCATGTAATTGATGTTTCCGCCCGGGGCAATACCGATACCGCCCACCTGGGCCGCCAGCGCATCCGACAGGTAGTCACCGTTGAGGTTCATGGTGGCGATGACGTCGAATTCCCGCGGCCGCGTGAGCACCTGTTGCAGGGTGATATCGGCGATGGCGTCCTTGATAAGAACCTTTCCGGCCTCGAGGGCAGATTGCTGTTCCTCGTTGGCGGCATCGTCGCCTTCCTCGGCCCTGGTGCGTTCCCACTGACCCCAGGTGTAGGTGTACTCCGGGAACTCGCGTTCGGCGAGGGCATAGCCCCAGTTGCGGAACGCGCCCTCGGTGTACTTCATGATGTTTCCCTTGTGAACGAAGGTCACGCTCTTCCGGTCGTTGGCGACCGCGTACTCGATGGCGGCCCGGACGAGCCGCTCGGTTCCTTCCTGGGAGACCGGCTTGAGGCCGATCCCGGAGGATTCCGGGAAGCGGATCTTGCGATATTCCGCGGGGAAGTTTTCATGGAAAAGATCAAGGAACCGCTTGTTCGCTTCCGAGCCCCGCTCGAACTCGATACCGGCGTAAATGTCCTCGGTGTTCTCCCTGAAGATCACCATGTCCACATCCTCGGGCTTGCGCACCGGAGACGGGACACCTTTGAACCAGCGTACCGGCCTGAGGCACACATAGAGGTCAAGCAGCTGCCGGAGAGCCACGTTGAGCGACCGGATTCCGCCCCCCACGGGCGTGGTCAGGGGCCCCTTGATGGCGACAAGATAATCCCGGCATGCCTGCACGGTTGAGTCCGGCAGCCAGTTCTGGAAGAGGTCGTTGGATTTCTGTCCCGCGTAGATCTCCATCCAGTGGATCTTGCGTTTGCCCCCGTAGGCTTTCTCCACCGCGGCATCCAGCACCCGCACGGTAGCCCGCCAGATATCCGGCCCTGTGCCGTCACCCTCGATGAACGGGACGATGGGGTTATCCGGTACGTTGAGATTTCCACCCTCGATGGAAATGCGCTGTCCCGCTTCAGGGACGACGAGTTTCACGTCAGCCATATCGCTCTCGCTCCTGTTGTTTGTGCTTCTGCGAAGCGGCGTCTGGACCCCCAATGATACCGCTTGCCCGAGGATCATGGCCACGGTGCACGCGGAGATGGAACGGCTTAGCTTCCCGGGCAGGCGTTTTCCCAGGCGAGCATGGCCGCCTTGCGCTGCGGGCGCCAGCGGTAGCCGCCCAGACCGCCGTCGCTGCGGAGAACCCGGTGACAGGGAATGAGGAAGGCTGCCGGGTTGGCCCCGACGGCGGCGCCTACTGCACGGCTGGCACCGGGTCGGTCGATTGATTCGGCCAGCCGGCCGTAACTGATGGCTGACCCGGCAGGCAGGCGCAGAAGGGCGCGCCAGACCTGGATCTGGAAGTTGGTGCCCTGGATGTGGAGCGGGACCCTGCGTGGCCCGCGCGTGAATATGCGGCGAGCCAGACCACCGGCTTTAGCATCGTCCCTCTCGAGCAGGGCTCCCGGCCATCTCAGGCACAAGGATTTTTCGAATTCGACGCGTTCGCCGTCGCAGAACTCCAGCGCGCAGAGGCCCCGGTCCGTGAGCGCCAGGCCCGCGTCTCCGAAGGGGGTATCCACCCGGCCGAAGCGTATCGTCAAACCCTTGCCCCGGCTTCGATATTCGGCGGGGCTCATGGCCTCCAGCTGGACGAACAGATCGTGAAGCCTGCCGGTCCCGGAAAGACCGAGGTCCTGGGCGAGGCTGAGCAGATCCGTTGACTGCCAGAGTCGCTGCTTGGCTGTCTCCATGGTGAGGGTCCGGAGATACTGGTGTGGCGGGATTCCGGCCCAGCGGCGGAACAGGCGGCTGAAATGATGAGGACTGAGTGCGACCGCAGCCGCCATCTGTTCGACAGACGGCTGGTCTCCGGCATTGGCGCGAATCCACTGTATGGCGCGCTCGATGCGTCGGTAATCTCTTTCTTCAATCATGGGGCGAGTCTAGGCCACTGGAGTCGTCGCGCCCACCCGAATCCTGCTGAACTTTTGCGTCCTTCAGTCGGTGACGGGCTTGAGAAGATCTTCCATTCTCCGGACCGCCTGATCGTATTTGTGTACCGGCACGCGATATGCCCATCCGGCCAGGAAGGCATCCTGTTCGGCTACTGTCTCCGGATCCGCTCGCACGGTCTCCGGCTCGTCGCCGGATTCGTCGTCTTCTCCCGTCTCGTTCCCCGCCGGTACCTCCGGCGCTGCCGACTCCGTTTCAACGGGCGGGGCCAGCGCCACGTCGAAGGTCATCCAGCGCTCGTTGTCCCGCCGCCAGGCGCGGACAGTGATTTTTCGGCCGTCATCCAGATGCACGTCGACGGTCGTCTCGGGATCGGCGACGTCGAACTCCCCGATGGGAATGACATCGTCCAGCCGGAGGGCAGAGAGCAGGCGCGCCACCGGCTGGGTCGAGCCGGGTGCTGACAGCTCGCGATCCGCAGGCACACCGGCCACGACCATTTGGCCGCCGACCCGGAGAAGAGTCAGGGTTTCGCCGTCTGCGTGGCCGATGCGCACCTCGCGCACGGAAGCACTGTCGATATCCATGATGGTCCGGTCCAGCCAGTCCAGGGGAGTGCCGCCGGTATCGATCTCCGTGTCCACGAGGTAACTCTGGGACTCCCCCGCCCGGCGCACATAGGTGCCTCCCGCACGACCGTCCAGGTCGCCGACGATCAGGCGGACATCGGCCGGGGCGGCAATCTCAAGCAGGGTGCCGGCTCCCTCCGCCGCGTCGGGTTCGGCAACGGCCAGTCTTGGATACAGTTCAGGGTTTGTTGTTTTCGCTTCCAGAATCCTCGCCTCGGAGAGACGCAGGAGCAGCTGGCGGATCTTGCCCGAATCGGCCGGATAGCCGGACTTCTGTTCTACGACCCAGCCGCTATCGGATTTCTCGAGACGGATCTGCTGGTCCCCGCGGGTCAGCTCGAGCCGGTCAATCGAGTTCAGATTGGCTGTCAGGGTCGGATAGAGCAGCCCCCCGCCGGTCGTTACGGAATCCGGCCCGGATTTCCTCTCGAGCAGCATGGTGGCCGCCAGTGCTGCGACGACGGCTACTGCCAGAAGTATGAGTGTTCTCGCTTGCATCCGCCCCCCTCAGCTTCGGCGCCTGAGCCGAAATGCAGCGATCGCCAGGGCGGCGAAGGACAGCAACAGGGGAACCAGCCCGATGTTGATCACCTTCAGTACCGTCCCGAGGTTCTCGATGTTCCGGTCCAGGTTACGACGAACATCGCGGAGCGCTTTTCGGATCCGCAGCTTCTCTTCCTGGAAACGGGCCAGCTCCGCCCGCTGTTCAGGCGAAATGATCAGGAGATTCTCCTCGTCCTTGCTGGATTCCAGCTCCGCCAGGCGACGCTCGGTCTCGTCAAGCTCTATCTGCAGCGCCTGTTCCTGCTCCCGATACCTGGCATCGGCGGCGGCTCGCAGCGCCTCTACCCTGTCGAAGGGCCGCGAGAAAGTCCCGCGACTGCGAACGCTGATGAGATCACTGCTGCCCAGCAGGTTGTCGAGCATGTTCACGGTCAGGGCTCCGTTTCCGGCGAAGGCCGTAAAGATGCGCTGTCCCAGAAAGTTCTGCGCCTGCACCCACATGCGATCGGTCAGTATGTCGCTGTCAGCTACCACGATGATATTGGCAGCGCCGGCGGTGGCGGGCCGGTGTTCGCTGCCGCCCGCGTCCTCGTCCTGGGGAGAGGGAGGGCCTTCCGGATAGGCCGACTGCAATTCCCCGGTGAACCTGGCGGCCAGGACGTAGGACTCCCCGGTGGGCGCAAAATCGTCCTGCAGAGCCCGGGGGTCCGGAAGGAACTTGAGGGTTTCCGCAGACGTGACCCCCGCAACGTTGCTGCTCGTGATCAGCGGCGTCATTTCGATGGCGGCGGACTCGGTCGTTGCCAGATATCCACTGGACCCGAGGTTGATGCTGTTCAGGTCTGCGGTGACCACGTCGTCCGGTGACAGGCCCTCCGGCCCGATTCCGAGCATGGCCAGGTGGCGCACCGGCGGCTGGCCGGGACCCGCGTTGACCGTCAGGGCGTTGGCCTGGTCGAGCACGACATCATCCGGATCGAAGCGGATCCCCCAGGCGTCGAACAATCGTGCAAGGTCGGACGACCGGTCGTCGAACAGCGCGGTGCTCGCGCCGGCAATATCCTGAGGCAGCTGCGCGTCCGAGATCGGGTCGACGAACACCACGAGTTTGCCTCCCCTCATCACAAACTGGTCGATAGCGTAGAGGGTCTGGTCGCCGAGCTGCCTTGGGTGCACCAGGACCAGAAGATCCACGTCTTCGTCGATTCTCGCGCTAGCGGCGTCGAGCTGCCGCAACTCGAACAGCTGCTCGATCTGGGTGGCGATCACCCAGGGCTGTCGGGCCTGGCGGGTGACCGGATCGAATCCGGCGGTCATGGGCAGAGTGCTGAGAAGCGCCACCACCGGCCGGTCCGGATGGGCGAGCGTATAAATCAGCTTGGCCACGTCGTATTCGAGGAAAGGCTCTCGATCCGGCTGAAAGAAGGTGATGACCTCCAGGTCGTCAACGGCATTCGTGCCCGCTATGCCGAAATAGATCGGATCCCCGCCGGCGGCGAGGCTGATGGACTGGAGACCGTACTGGGCGGCTCGATCCTCTTCCTCGGAAAACGGCAGCGGATCCAGCTCGGTAAGTCTGATCTTGCCACCGGATTTCAGGGCGATCTCCTGCAGGAGTTCCCGCACCCGTTTGGCGTATGTCCGCAGGTAAGGGATGTTTTCCGTCGCCCTGTCCGAAAAGAAGTAATACAGGTTTACCGGCTCCTCGATGTCCGCCAGGATATTTTCAGTCCCCTCGGAGATCGTGTAGAGCTTGTGCTCGGTGAGGTCCAGACGGACCCCTTTGAAAAGCACGTTACTGAGAACCGTGAGGGCGAGAAACAGGACCGCGAGGATGACAAGCGCCGAGCCGCCCAGAGATCGTTTTTCTTTCGTTGTCATGATCTCCTGTCTCCTAGTCCGCTTTCTTGATGTCCAGCACCACGGTATTCGCGGCGAGCCAGAAGCCTATGACCAGCATGAAATAGATCACCGCTCTGAGGTCGACCAGGCCCCGTGACAGGGTGGAGAAGTGGGTCATGAAGGACAGGGAGGCCACCGCATCCACGAATGACTGGGGTGCCCAGCCCTGGAAAAGGTCGAGGACGATGGGAAACCCGGACAGGAGGAAGCCGAAGCAGACCACCACCGTCAGTATGAAGGCGATAACCTGGTTCCGGGTCGCCGCCGAGATACAGGCGCCGATGGCCAGGAAGGCGCCTGCCATCAGCAAACTGCCGAGATAGCCCGCCAGGACGACACCGTTGTCCGGGTCGCCCAGATAGTTCACGGTTATCCAGATGGGGAACGTCAGGGCCAGCGCCAGCGCGCAGAAACACCATGCGGCGAGAAACTTGCCGAGGACTGCCTCGAAGACCGTGACGGGCAGGGTCATCAGCAGCTCGATGCTGCCCGATTTGCGTTCCTCGGCCCAGAGGCGCATGGAAACGGCCGGTACCAGGAACAGATAGAGCCACGGGTGGAACGTGAAGAAAGGTTCCAGGTCCGCCTGGCCGCGCTCGTAAAAGTTGCCCAGATAGAAGGTGAATGCGCCCGCCAGTATCAGAAACATGACGATGAATACATAGGCCACAGGCGTGGCGAAATAGGCCGACAGCTCCCGTCGGAAGATGATTCCCGTGTTCCTCACGTTCGAGCCTCCTCTTCCCCGGCGGTCGTGATCTGGCGGAAGACCTCGTCCAGCTGACCTCTCTCGATATGCAGCTCATCGACCTGCCAGCCCCGCTCCAGGGCCAGCCGGCCGACGGCGGGAAGCAGGCTTTCCCCCTGCCTGGGAAGCACCGTGATGGTCTCGTCGGGCCCAATCTCCACGCGGTCCACGTCGGCCAGACTCTGCAGGGCGGATTGCGCTTCCCCTGTCGCAGTCCCCGTTACCCGGATGGTGACCGCGTTATGGCGATTCGACCGGGCCTCCAGCGAATCCGGCGTGTCGTCCGCCAGAATGCGGCCGTGGGCGATGATGATGGCCCGGTTACACACCGCGTGTACCTCTTCCAGGATATGGGTCGAGATGACGATGATCTTGTCCTCCGCCATCTCCCGGATCAGGGATCGCACCTCGTGCTTCTGGTTGGGGTCGAGACCGTCGGTCGGCTCATCGAGAATCAGCACCCGCGGATCATGGACGATGGCCTGCGCCAGCCCCACTCGCCGCCTGTAACCCTTGGACAGATTGTCGATCGGCTGGTCCAGTACCGGCTCCAGGTGCAGGCGATCGATCACTTCCTCCAGTCGTTTCGCTTTGTTCGAACCGCGAAGCTCGCGGATGTCAGCCACGAAATCGAGAAAACTCCGTGCCGTCATTTCCCCGTAGCTCGGCGCTCCTTCCGGCAGGTAGCCAATCTGCCGCTTTGCCTCCACCGGCTGGGATTCCACGTCAAAGCCACAGATTCGCGCGCTGCCGGAGGTCGGGCTCAGGAAGCCCGACAGCATCTTCATGGTGGTGGATTTCCCGGCTCCGTTGGGTCCCAGGAAACCCAGCACCTCGCCCTGCGAGACCGTAAAGCTAAGCTCGTCTACGGCGAGCAGGTGGCCATAGCGCTTCGTGAGTCGATCTGTCTCGATCATGAAGGCAGCTCCGTGTCTTGAAATACGGGAGACGACGGTTGTCGCTCCCTCGTCGTGCGGCCCACTCTTTTACCATGCTCCGCCATATTTTCAAGGACCGTGGCGGCGTCCGGTGCCGCCCCGCCCCGAACCCGGCTGATGAGCGGGATCAGTCAGCCCGGCCGAGCTTCAGCAGGCGCTGTCGAAGCTCTGTGTCAAGCCGCGACTTGCAGCGCCTGCCGTAATCGTAGGCAACGATGCGGCCGAAGCCCTCTGCAGCCACCCGGCCGTGGGCGTGACTGAATACGGCATGCCCCATGGTGAATTGCTCCTCTTGCACCTCTTCGATCCAGGAGGCAACCGTCACGGTGTCCGGATAGGTGAGGGGAATACGAAAGCGGCAGTCTGTGGCGGCGAGAATCGGGCCAATGCCGCTGGCCGCCTCGCGATCAGCGAAGTCTGCCTTTTCGAAAAGCGCTATGCGTGCTGTTTCGAAGTAGCGGAAATAGGCGACGTTGTTGACGTGCCCGAAGGCGTCCATCTCGCCCCAGGCCACGGGGATGTCTCGTGTGACCGGATGGCGTTTACGGAACAGGGCAAGTCCTTCACCAGACACGATCAGCCGCGCTCGCGCACCACCAGCTGCGGTCCTCCCCGGGGCCCGAACACGTGTTTGGCAAAAACACCGTATACATGACCGCAGCCGTCGCAGTACACGATGTTGAACCAGGCCTTTCCATCCCGGGACTTTTCCTGGCTGTCGGTGGTCACCAGGTGACTGACGCCCACTACTCCGCAATCAGGGCACTTGGGTTCGGCCATTTCAGCCGGTCCTCCCTTGCAAATTACTCGTCTGGATTGTCCCGCTCGACACGCTCGATCACGAATGTCGGCCGGTCGCCCTTCCGATAGTAGACAAAGCGGCCGGTCAGTTCCTCGATACGGCTCTCGCGCGCCGTTTCGTCCTCGAACCACTGAAACTGGTGCCAGTCGTCGCCCAGAACCTGTCTCATGGGGTCGCCCTCGGGAAGGCTCAGGCGAATTCCAAAAGTCTTCTTCGGGACGCGACGCAGCCCGGCGCGACGATTGTGCGCGTGACAGATTTCCATCTTCGGCATCCTGTAGGGACAAGGTGGATGGACCATAGCGCCAAGCCGACCTTGCGGGCAAGACTCAGGGGAAATGCCGGTCACCGGCTCCTTCCCGGTCTCTCCATCTCAGCAGTTTCCGGGTGATAAAAATATACACCGGCTTTCCCAGGCCCATCCAGGCGCTGGACAGCATTCCGGGACGAGCCAGGATCGCGTTTTCCCTGGCGGTCAGATGCTCAGCGCAGTAATAACGCTTGTGCTTGAGTGTATGGCGCACGTCTTCCCTGCCGAGAATGCGGAACAGACGGCCACGCCGCGGAGGGGCCCACGCAAGCTGGAAGTCGATCAGCGCCGGCCGTCCATCCGGCCGGACCAGCCAGTTTGGCTCCTTGGCCAGATCGTTGTGGACCACGCCGGCGGCATGGAGTCGCCGGACCAGGGCAGACGCCTGGGCGAAATAGGCGGCGTCGCGGGGCCGTGCAATCTGCATCGGCCGGCCTTCCAGCCAGGTCCTCAAAAGAATGCCGTGACGCCAGGAGATGAGCTGCGGCACGTCTCGAAAGCCCTGCAGGCGGGCAAGCGCCCTGGCTTCCCTCGCCGCCAGCCAGCGTGCCAGCGGCCGGGTCCACCAGCGGGCCCGGCAGGTATCCCGCCGCACCGCCAGCCGGGCCGGCTCGCCGGCCAGGCGCACCAGTTCCACCCGGCCGAAAAGATCCTGTTTCAGCAGCCGCTGGGCAGGCAGTGGGTCACATGGCTCGGTCATCGGTGTTCCGGTAGCGGCCGACAGGTCGCGGCGCCCGGCCAGTGTACTACCACCGCTCACCCGTCTGGCGCATGGGGCTGCGTTCGGGGAGAATCGGCCCCAGCAGGAGGAAGACGCTGCTTGGCGGATCAAAGAGAAAAGAAAGTCACGGAACTGCCGTCGCCCCCGGAGGAGAGCGGCGAGAATTTTTATGTGGTTGGCGGTCCCGTTCAGCCCCGCCGGAATTGCTACGTTCAGCGACCCGCCGACGCGCAGATGGTAGAGAAGCTGCGAGACGGCGAGTACTGCCATGTCCTCGGCCCGCCGCAGACGGGCAAGTCCAGTCTGATGGCGAGAACCGCCCGGGAACTGCGCCGTCAGGGGTTTCTTACCGCCGTAGTGGATCTTTCCCAGACTGTGGGAAGAGATCGCGCCCGCGAGGCCGGGCGCTGGAATTACGGCGTGGCCTACCGGATCGTGCGCGACCTCCGGCTGACGGTGGATCTGCAGCACTGGTGGCAGGAGAAGAAACCGCTCTCGCCCCTGCAGCGCATCAACGAATTTCTCTGGGAAGTTGTCCTGGGAGCCACCCGCTCTCCGGTGGTGATCTTCCTCGATCAGGTGGAAAGCGTCGCCGATCTGGATTTCGCGGCGGATCTCTTCCATGCCGTGCGAGCATGCCATGACGCAAGGGCTTCCGAACCCGACTACGAGCGTTTGAGCTTTGCGCTGTTCGGGACGGTCCTGCCCGGCGGTGGCGACGGCTCCTCGGGGGGATCTTCACTGTTCGACGTAGGCCGCCGGATCGTCCTGGATGATTTCACCTTCGAGGAAGCCCGGCCCCTGTGTCGAGAGATTGGGCTGGAGAGTGGCGACGCCGAGCGTGCGCTATACCGGATTTTCTACTGGACCGGGGGTCAGCCTTATCTGACCCAGAAGCTCTGTCGCGCTATCAGCAGGAACCCGGGTTCCGTGCATTCCGACGAGGATGTGGACGATTTCGTGACAAGCCGGTTTTTTGCAGGGAATGCGCCTCACAATGAACCTAATCTGCGGCGTGTAAGGGCGGCCGCCGAGCAGCGAAACAACCTGGCCCACGCGAGCCTGCGCATGTATCGCAAGGTCAGGAAGGGACGGAAAATCCGTTTCGACCGGCATCAGCCGGAGCACGAGTGGCTGCGAATCACCGGGCTCGTCTCCGTTTCCCGGAACGGACTTCTGCAGCAACGCAACAGGATTTATTCGGAGGTCTTCAATTCCCGCTGGGTCAGGCAGATTGTGCCTTTCGACTGGCGCGGCCTGGGGCGCTGGGCGGCTATCGTCGCTCTGGCCACCGGTGTTCCCTACTGGTACAGCCAGGTCTTGCCCGAGGGTTACGTGAAGACTCTCACGCGGCCGGGGATGGAATTCAGCGAAGTCCAGGAGGCCTATCTCGACCTTCGTCGCCTGCCCGGGTTCGGTGATCGGGCCAACCGCCTTTTTGCCAGGGTGCTGGAACAGCGCAGTCTGGCGGCGGAAAGTTGGGACGAGGCGCTGGCGGCAGACGTGGAACTCAGGGCGATACCCGGATTCGGAGGGCTGGCTGATGAACTCCTCAGCGATTTCTGGAATCGGCAGTCGGCGATGGCCGCCGCCGGGGAGATGAGGGACCGGGCCCTGGTCTACCAGCTCCGGTCGCTGGATATGGGCACTGCGCAGAGCACCGCAAGAGCCGCCGCGCTGATCGGAGACGACTATCCGCTCCTGGTGACCGGCATTCGGCCGGGGGCCCGTATCGACGGTCTCGGTATCGATCCTGCCGGCCAGAGCGTGGTAACGCTGACGGAAGGACACGTCATCCAGTCCTGGGACGCGCAAACCGGTCGACCGGCAGGGACTCCCGGCGGTTTTTCGGCGCTGGCCGAGGAGTTCGTGGCCGTTCGAAGACGAGTGGCCATCGAGGCGGCAGGACCGGTCCGAAGCGTGAAACTGGAGGTATTTTTGCGCCATCCCCAGGCCACCGACCTGGAGCTGCGTTTGTACTCTCCCTCCGGTGAAAGCGTGGTGTTTCCGATCCGCCGGCAGAACCGCGAACCGGACATGCCCTACGTATTCGACGCCGAGCTTGTTCCCGAGTTACTCACATTCCGGCGACAGGAGGCCCAGGGCACCTGGACCCTGGAGCTCGAGGACCGGGTCACCGGAACGACCGGTTTCCTGGATGGATGGTCACTGAGCCTGTCGAACAAGGAGGGCCAGAGTGCAGAGGACAGGCCCGGCAATCCGATCCTGCTTCCCGATCCGCGCCCCACCTCCCAGGTCGATGTGGTCCTGAGCCCGGACGGGCGGCGAGCTTCGGCCGCGAGTTCCACCAGGGAAAGCCGCGGCTTCCTGCAGGTCTGGGACACTCGTACCGGCGCGGTGACGGCACGAATACCGGTCCAGGCGGGACCGAGAATCGCGGCCTTCGATGCCGAGGGTCAGTATCTCGTAACGGGGACCATCGAGGCGCCCGGACGACTCAGCGTGTGGCGTGCTGCAGCCGGTCAGCGACTGCTGACCATGGACTCGCCCGACGGATTCCGGACCGAGCCGATCATGTCCGTGACCGGCAGTGTTCTGGCCGTAGCCGAAGCCAATCCCAACGGGAGCAGCCGGGTCCGGCTCGTGGATCTCTCGGAGGGCCGGGAATGGGCCTCCATCGGTGTCACCGGCGAGGTCGAGAAGATTGCCCTCGGCCCGGACGGGGAGGTCGTAGCCACACTCCATTCCGATAGCGTCGTGGATGTCTGGGGAACCGAAAAGTTCAGGCTCAGGGCCCAGCTTGCCCACGATCGTCCGGTGGCCCGCATGGTCCTCGATCCCTCGGGACGGTGGCTCGCGACGGTGGAAGAGGGAGATGTCATGCGCGTGTGGTCGCTGGAGGATCCCGCTGAGGCACCGCGATTGGTGGTCGCGAGGGAAACCTGGGATCCCTTGTCCGTCGCCTTCTCGGACGACGGCGGCCTGCTGCTTTTTCGCGGCCGCGGCCGTACTTTCCAGGTGCTGGCCCTGCCCTCGGGCATGCCGGGAGCACCGCCGCTGCGCCACTCCGGAGAGTGGCGTGCAGACGAGATCTGGACGGGAAACGACAAACCGGTATCAAGAGCCTTCGACGCGGGCGGCACGAGAGTCGTGACCGGTCGGGGCGGAACCATGGCCCGCGTATGGCAGATCGGAACGGAAAGACCGTTGCCGGCTCCTGCAGACTCGCGAATGGCCATTGCCCGGGTCTTCGCGCTCAGCCCCGTGATAGACCAGATTACGGCCGGAGACCTGAACGGCGCGGTGCAATTTCTCGATGGTAGCGGGCCGTGGAGCCAGGATTCCGAGAGACCGCCGGGCCACGCGGGACCGATTACGGCCCTCGCCTACAGCCCGGACGGCAGCCGGCTGGTGAGCGTCGGGGCGGATGGTAGCGTGCTGCTCTGGGATCCGATGTTGGCGACAACCGTCGGCGAGCGATTCCATCACGGAAGCGGCCGTGTGGGCTCGGTGGCAATTGCCGCGGATAACCGCAGCATCCTGACCGGCGGAGAACTGGGCGCTCGCTTGTGGGATGGGGAAACAGGAGAGCCGGGACCGGCGCTCGGGCCTGGCCGGCAGATGGTCGACGTCGCATTCATCGGCGATGGAAGCCTGGCTTACACGGCCGCCGCCGGCGGTGTTGTTCAGGCCTGGGATACTGCTGACGGCAACCTGGTCTGGTCGGGCAATATGCCCGGACCCGTCTCGTCGCTGGCGACCAGTCGGGATGGACGCTGGGTAGCGTCCGGGCAAGCCACCGGGCAGATCTATATCTGGGACACCACGAGGCTGATCGGCAGCCGGAGAATGGTTAAGCTCAACGGCTGGCCTCTCGCGATGACGTTCGATACCGCCGGGAACTCCCTGTTCGTGCAGACGGGAGAGTGGCTTCACATCCTGAGCGTCGGGGAAGATCCGGCCGTGGAGAGGAGCATCCTACTGGCGGGAGCCGTGCCTCCGAACGCCTGGCGGGTTTCGAGCGGGGGGGGCGAGTCCGCCCGAATGCTCGCCTTGGAAGCGGATGGCCATCGGCTCGTTCAGCTGGATCTGTCCGGCCAGGCCGCAACAGGCAGAACGTTGACGTCCGTTTCCGAGATCGATTGGCTCGATCGGCTCAAGTTGCGCTTTGACGCCAGCGGCTCACTGGTCCCGGTGACCGGGTCCGCCGCTCCTATGCCAGCCGACGGAATGCTGGACCAACCGGCCCCGGTCGCGGCTCCCGGCGGACCGGGTCCGGTTTCGAAGGTCACCGATGAGGCCCGCGAAGCTCCGCTACCCGTTCCCGCAGCAGATCCACAGTGACCTCTGTAGGAGGAATCGGCTTGCCGACTCGCAACCTGATCCGCGACCACTTCAGGCGCGGAACATGCTTCATGGGTTCGCCGCCGTAAAAACTGAAAAAGCTGCCCCAGAGACCGCTCAGCCCCATCGGTATCACAGGTACGGGGTTTCGCTCGATGATGCGCTCGATCCCGGATCGGAAAATGCCGATGTCCCCGTCTCGCGTCAGCATGCCCTCGGGAAAAATCGCTACCAGGCGACCGGCATCCAGTTCCGCCGCAACCTGGTCCATTGCCCGCTGCAATCCCTCCGGATCCTTCTTTCCCGACACGATCGGGATCGCCTTCGCGAGACGGAAGACCGTCTTCATCACCGGAATCTGAAAGATATAGCGATGCATGACAAAACGGACCGGGCGCCGGACCTTTGCGCCTATCACCAGAGGATCCATGTAGCTCACATGATTACAGACGATGACGGCGGGTCCCGAAGGCGGGACACGCTCCAGGTGAGTGGCTTCCGTCCGGTAGATGGTGTGCACCAGCAGCCACATCAGCAATCGCAACAAAAATTCGGGAAGAAGCAAAAAGATATAGATAGCCACGCCGGACTGGAGCAGGATCGCGGTCAGGATGATCGCCTCCAGGGACAAGCCCTCCGACCGCAGCCATTGTGCGCCGGCCAGTGCGAGGCTGACGAAAATCAGGTTGTAGAACATCATTCCGCCGAGTACCCGGCCCAGCCGATCCGTGGGGGCGCTTTGCTGCACCAGGGCATAGAGGGGGACCACGTAAAGACCCGCTGAAAGGCCGAAAATGGCGAGGTCGACAAGACAGCGGACGTAGGTGGGAGCGTCCAGCAGCTCCTTCAGCGTCCTGGCCGCCGCCGGGGCCGCCTCAGGAGAATTGAGATAGAAATCCACGCCGGCGATGGCCATGCCGAGGGCCCCGAGGGGGACGAGCCCCAGCTCCACGCGGCGCCCGGAGGCAGGCTGGCACAGCAGCGCGCCCAGCATCAGCGTCGCCACCGGTGTCATCAGCAGAACGATGAGCGCCAGATCCCTGGCGCCGATCACGTTGGCGGCATAGCTCGGAAGGTTGACCAGGAATACCAGGTGAGTGAACCAGAACCAGCTTACGCCCAGAATGGCCAGAAAGACGTTCCTGTCCGACACCGCTTCAACGAGGGTCTGACGTAATGCACCCAGCGGCGTCCAGGAAGTCTTCATGTCCGGACGCGGGGCCGGGGACCGCGGTACGCGGAGGGAGACGAGCCACCCCGCCACGGCGGAGGCCACAAGAGCCGGGAGCAGCACCTTGGATGCCTCTGTTTCCGGATCGAAGGTGGCCAGGAGCAGCAGGAGACCGGTGATGGTCGCCAGCTGTCGGCCCGCGGTCATCAGGCCGTTGCCCGGGGTGAGTTCGGTGTCCGCCAGGTGCTGTCGTATGAGAGCGCCCTGTGCGGGCGAGAATATCGTGGTCTGAACGCCCGCAACCGCGACGCCCGCAAGAACCAGAATCGTCCTGTCCGCCAGGAGCCCGAAGACCGCCAGGGCGGCCGCGACAAGCCCCACTGTCTGAGCCAGGATGATGACCTTTTGCCGGTCCATGTGGTCTGCCAGCTGACCCCCTATGGCGGCGGTGACGATCGCCGGCAGCACGAACCAGGCCATCACCTCCGCCTGCAAAGGCGCCTCGCCGAAGACTACATAGGAATTTCCGCTCAGGATCCACAGGGTAGCGGCCCTGAGGAACTGATTGTTGAGCTGGTTCGTAAAGTGGCAGATCCAGAGGGGTCCGAACCGCCTCTCCGTCAGAAGCGGGAACTGTCTGGCCTTGGCTTCCGCTCGCTCTTCCATCTCGCTAACTCACAGGTAGGGTGAGAACAGCCAGACGATCGAGTCACGCAGCTTCACCGGCAAGGGCCGGCCGTCCACGTCCTCCAGCACGACTTCCCGCGACCGTTCACGCGTTTCCATACAGTGCTCGACCAGCGCGGCAGAAAACGCCGCATCGAAAATCTCGACGGCGAGTTCGAAATTGAGCCGCAGACTTCTCGGGTCCAGATTTGCCGACCCCACCTGGACGTAGCTGTCGTCCACGATAAAAAGCTTGGAATGATTGAAGTGGCCAGGCTGGTAGAACACCCTGACTCCCCATCTCAGCAGTTCCCAGAGCATGTTGCTGGTGGCCCAGTGGACATAGGGAAGATTATTTTTTTCCGGAAGAATGACCGATACCTCGACGCCCCGCAGGGCGGCCGACACCAGGGCCCCCATCAGCTCCCGTGGCGGAAGGAAGTACGGCGTCATGATCAGCACCCGCTGCCGGGCCAGGGACACCGCTCCCGACAGCAGTATGGTCAGTTTGTCCATGTCCTCGCCCGGCCCGTCGGTGAGTACCCGGCACCTCGCCGGGCCGGCATCCGCGGGTTCCTCCGGTGCTATCTCCGGAATCTGACCGCCTGCCCGCTCCCAGTCCTCGAAAAATGCCTGTTCGAGTTGCGCCACGACGGGGCCATCAAAGCGAAAATGCATGTCCAGGGCCGGGCGGCCACCGGGCCGGTCAGCGAGATGCCGATCTCCGATATTCATCCCCCCGGCAAATCCGACCTTTCCATCCACGACGAGAATTTTCCGGTGGTTGCGGAGGTTGAAATGGATGGACGGCGGGATCAGGGTCGGCGGAGCAAACCGCCGGACGGGCACGCCCCGCTTTCGCAGCAGCCGACTCGCGTGGGGCCAGGCGTAAAGCTCTCCCACGCCGTCTACCAGTACGCGGACGTCAACGCCTCGTTCACCGGCGGCTGCGAGTGCATCCACGAAGGCCCTGCCGGTATCGTCGGTGTCGAAAATATAGGAACTCAGGCTGATCCGGGTCTGAGCCTCATTAAGGGCCGACAGCATGGCCGGGAAGGCTTCCTCGCCATTGCGCAGGGGCTTCACGAGATTGCCGCCGGTCAGCGGCCATTGCTGCAAGGATCCGGACAGACGGGCGAGCTCAGCGAGATGACCTGCCAAATCCGACGCGCGGGGCTCACCGACTTCCTCAGGTCCGGAGGGAATGTTGCGTTCCTGGAGCTGGAGTCTCCGCGCCCGGCTGCGGACCCGGTTGATGCCGAAGAGGACATAAAGGATGGCCCCGAGCAGAGGCACCATCAGGCAGATGGCGCACCATCCCAGGGCGGCCCTAGGATCGCGCTTGTTGAGCAGGGCGTGCCCTGCCGCCAGGAAGCCCGCCAGCGTCAGGAGCGCGGCCACGCCCGCCTGCCAGTTTGTCAACACTGAGCGCCCCGGATCATTCGTCCTCGACATCCCCGGACAAGAACCGCGCTGAGCCTAGCACAGGCGCCAGACACGGGGGATTTGAAACTGCGACAGTCAAAGGAAGCTGTGCTAGCCTCGACATGCGCGTGACCACCTTTCGGGAGGCAAAATGACACAGTGGACGGACCTGCTGCTCGGCAGCCCCTACGGCCTCGGATCACTTATCGTAATCGTCACCATGCTGGCAATAGGAGGATTCCTTGCCTGGTTCCTGATTACTCGATCCCGCTGACATGACGGTTAAGCCGCCAGACGATTCCCGGGGATGCCTCTATCCGGAGATAGAGCCATTCAACGACGGCTACCTGCGGGTCTCCGAAATTCACGAGATTTACTATGAGGAGAGCGGCAATCCCGACGGCAGGCCGGTTGTCTTCGTGCATGGCGGCCCCGGAGCCGGTTGTGATCCGAAGGCGCGGCGTTTCTTCGATCCGGACCACTACCGCATCGTGGTCTTCGATCAGCGAGGCGCAGGTCGGAGCCGTCCCCGTGCGGAGCTGGAAGAGAACACGACCTGGCACCTGTGCGCCGACATGGAGCGTCTGCGAGAGCATCTCAACATCACCTCATGGCAGGTCTTCGGCGGCTCCTGGGGGAGTACGCTGGCCCTCGCGTACGCCCAGCATCACCCCGAGTCCGTCACGCACCTGATCCTGCGCGGCGTTTTTCTCGGCAGTGCGCGGGAAATTCGCTGGCTTTACCGGTACGGCGCCAGCGAGCTTTTCCCGGATCTGTGGGAGCAGTTTCTGGCCCCCATTCCAGAGGAAGAACGTGACGATCTGGTGAGTGCCTACTATCGGCGCCTTACGGGCGATGATGATGCGGTTGCGCTGGAGGCAGCCAGGGCCTGGTCGATCTGGGAAGGGGCCACCAGTTTCCTGCTGCGCAACGAGTCATTTGTCGCGTCGTGCGCGGAGCAGGATTTCGCCATGTCGTTCGCGCGGATTGCCGCTCATTATTTCGTCAACCAATGCTTTCTCGGCAGCGACGATCAGCTGCTGAGAGGCATCGACGCAGTTCGCCGCAAGCCGGCGGTGATCGTACAGGGGCGTTATGACGTCTTGTGTCCGGTCAGGTCCGCCTGGGACCTCCATCGGGCGTGGCCGGAAGCCGACCTGAGGATTATTCCCGATGCGGGGCACTCGGCGTTCGAAGCGGGCATCGCGGCGGCCCTGGTGGAGGCGACGGATGGTTTCCGCGACGGCTGAACCCGGGAAGTCTGTGCCAGCGCCCGTTCAGTTCCCGGAGGTTACGCTGAAGTCCGAATACTGTTCCAGAACGCGCATCTCGCCCTCCGGGAAATTCATTATCTGAACTCGCCGAATCGGCAGGCCGGAGGCCGCCTCCACCCAGAGTTCCGCTGAAGCGGAGGGAACGCCTGACACGACCACGGTAAAACTGAAGCGACGCGCGGTGACGCCGCCAAGGGACTCTTCGGGCCCCAGGGTCATGTCCGAGTAGGTCACCCAGTCAGTGACGCTTCCGTCGACTCGATCCGGGGGCGAGCCGGCGGACAGGACCGCAAGATTGTGCAGCAGACCCATCCGCGTGAGGCCGATCAGCAGCCCCTGCCGAAGGGCTGGGGGGCTCTCTGCCTGAAAGACCGCGTCGCCGTTGCCCCCTGCCATTCCCCGGCCATCGGACTCCAGCCGGATGGCGGCATCGTCGCCCGCGAAACTGCCGTCGGCCACGAGCCGGGCCGTTTCTTCCGGCCCAATCACGGCGTTACCGACCAGCACCGCGGGAACGGGCCCCACGGCGCGGATATCAAAGCTGAAAGACAGTTTTTCCGCTTCCAGCAGGCGGTCTTCCAGGGCCCTGAAGACCGCGTTTGCAGCATCCTGCGCCGCCACCGTGCCTGTCGCCATCAATAGGGCCAGAGCCGTTATCAGGCCGATCGGCGAGCGTCGTCCGGATGCGGTCCCATTGGCGGCACGGAGAAGCGGATTCTGTCCACGAGGCATGTGGCTTCCGGAAACTCGGATTTGTGCGGGCATGTCATTGAGGCTCCCTGGGCAGCGATGGCGCAGCCGTCCCATGGCGCCGACGCGTGGTGGTGTCTGTGTTCGCCGCCAGCCAGATGCTGCAGCGGTCCCAGGCCTGTCCATAGCCCGAGCAGAACGAGGATCAGACCGGCCGCCAGCCTGACGTTGGGCCGGCTCATGGAAAGCTTCAGACGCGTGCCTGCCAGGCCCGTCAAGGTCATGGCAGGCAGTGTACCAAGCCCGAAAACCGCCATCAGCAACGCTGACTGACCCGGATCCGCTGCGAGAAGCGCCATCAGAAGGACGCTGTAGACCAGGCCACAGGGGAGCCAGCCCCAGAGCATACCGAGCATGATGGCGTGTACAGGCGTCCTGACAGGCAGGATGCGATGTGCCAGGGGCGCCAGGCGAGTCCAGAAGCGAGCGCCGCTTTCCTCGATGAACCGCAAAAGCGACCATCCGAAGGCAATCTGCAGGCCGATCAGCACCATCAGCAGGCCCGTCAGGCCCCGAGCCGCTGCCGACAGGGCGGGAAGATCGGCGGCCGAAATGAGTCCGGATCCCAGCGTTCCGGCGATGGCGCCGATCAGTGCATAGCTTGAGACTCGGCCCAGGTTGAACAGCACCGTGTACAGGAATGCGCCCCTTCCGGAATCGGCGGCGCTGCGGGCGCTCACGCCCAGCGCACCGGCAATCCCGCCGCACATCCCGAGACAGTGGGTGCTGCCCACCAGTCCGGCCGCCAGGGCCGCCAGCAGGGTCAATTCAGCGTTCATCGTCTTTTTCCGGTATTTCGTCGCCGTCAGTCGGCTCACGATTCGTGTCCGGAGGCCGACGGTCATCATCCAGCAGAATCCGCCAGGCCGGTGTTTCGAGATCGTCGAACTGTCCGCTGCCGGCCGCCCAGAAAAACGCCCAGATTGCCAGTCCCAGAAGTATCAGGCCCAGGGGGATCAGGACGTAAATGATGCTCATTGCTGGCGGCCCGGAGTTGCCAGGGATGTGTCCGGGGAGACGGACCCGGAGTCCGGTTTTGTCCCGGTCCGCGACTGGCGACGGGACAGACGGGCCGAGTTGAGTACCACCAGCAGGGAGCTGGCTGACATACCGATGGCGGCCATCCACGGGGCTATCAGTCCCGCTGCCGCCAGGGGAAGGGCGGTCAGGTTATACATGACGGCCCAGGCCATGTTCTGCCGGATCACGCGAAGCGTTCGCCGGGCCGCCAGGATGCCTGCGGCCAGCGGTGAGAGAGAATCACCGAGAAGGATCATGTCGGCCGTGGTCTGGGCCAGGGGAGCGCCGGCACCCATGGCCACGGAGACATCGGCGCCGGCCAGCACGGGCGCGTCATTCACCCCGTCGCCGACCATGATCACGCGGTGGCCCCGGGATTGCAGTTCCCGAATCCGATTCAGCTTGTCCTCGGGGGACTGCCGCCAGTTCAGCCGATCGAGTCCAAGACTCTGACCAAGGCTCTTGACCCGGACCTCGCTGTCGCCGCTGGCGATCTCCGCTGTCAGGCCGGCGGAGCGCAGCGCGGAGACCGTCTCCGCCGCATCAGGTCTCACGGGATCGTCGAAAGCGAAAGCCGCCAGAAACCCCGATACGTCTCCGAGGAAAGCGGAAGACTCGGAGGCGTCCGCGGCCTGCGGGTCGCTGCCCGACAGGGCGGCAACGAAACCCGGCGCCCCGACACGGAACCGTCGCCCGTCCACAATGCCCTCCACACCCTCGCCGGGGAACACGGTCACGTCCTGGGCCTCGGGGGCGTCGGGTTGCCGTAGCGCGCCGGCGAGCGGGTGCTCCGACGTCCGCTCGAGCGCAGCCGCGATACGAAGGCACTCCTGCGCCGAAAGGCGTCCCCTGGGGAGCGCCCGGGCCAGGGTTACGCGGCCCTCCGTCAGCGTCCCTGTCTTGTCAAGGACAAGGTAATCGCCGCGGGCCAGCGGTTCCAGCGCATCCCCCCGCGTGACCAGCAATCCGGACCGGGCAAGGAACGAGGTGGCGGCCGTGAGGGCGGTCGGCGTCGCCAGGGAGAGGGCACAGGGACAGGTGACGACCAGGACGGACAAGGTCACCTCGAAGGCGGCAGCCGGATCCACGGCATGCCATAGGGCGGCCACCGCGGCAGCAATCACCAGGACCCCGATCACGAACCATCGGGCGACGAGATCGGCGCTTCTCGCAAGGTTGGGACGCTGTGACTGGGCCCTGTCCAGCAGGCGGGACACGTGAGAAAGCACGGTGTCGCCGCCGAGACGCTGAACCTCGATCTGGACGGGATCGCCCCGGTTGATGCTGCCCCCGATCACCCGGTCACCCGGACGCCTCGGCACCGGCCTCGATTCCCCCGTCAGCATGGATTCGTCCACGTGGGTTCGGCCCCGGATCAGTTCACCGTCCACCGGGAAGGTGTCTCCGGACCGGACCAGAAGCCGGTCGCCCACGTCCAGTTCAGACACGCCCACGGGAACAGGTTCCGGACCGCCACCCTCGAATCGCAGGGCGGTGGTGGGCGCAAGCCTGGCCAGAGCCTCCGATATTTCGCCGGCCCTGTGACGCGCCGCCATCTCGGCAAACCTGCCCAGCGACAGGAAAAACACGAACATGGTGACCGAATCGAAGTAGACCTCTCCGCTGCCGCGAAAACTGTTGTAGATGCTGGCGAGGTAGGCGCCGCCGATGGCCAGGGCGACGGGCACGTCCATGCCCGGTCGCCCGGCCCGGATGTCTCGCCAGGCGCCGACGAAAAAAGGCCGCCCCGAGTACAGGACCACCGGCGTGGCAACCACCAGGCTGACCAGCCGCAGGAACTCGCGGATCTCTTCGTCCATACCCTGCCAGGCACCGGCGTAGAGGGATACGGCATAGGTCATCACCTGCATCATGCCGAGACCGGCGACGGCCAGCCGTTTCATGGCCTGGCGACGTTCCCGGGTGGCCGCGGACCTGACTGCCGACCCCGCCAGCGGGTGGGGCCGGTAGCCGAGCCGTGCGGTGGCGTCCAGCAGACGGCTTAATTTGATCGTGGCAGGGTCCCAGACCAGCCTGGCGCGGGCGCTGGCCGGGTTCACGTTGACTTCGCTCACGCCCTCCAGCCGTCCCAGTACGCGTTCCAGCAGCCAGCTGCAGGCCGCGCATCTCACGCCTTCGATCAGCAGGAGGATCTCTCTTCGGCCGTCGGGGAAATCGGTCGTCAGGGATTTCTGGAGTGCCTCACGATCGAAGGCCAGCCACTCGGGCCGGATCGCTTCCGGTTCGGGGCCCTCGGGACGCAGGGCGTCAGCCGTTCGATACCGGTAATAATCTGACAGCCCGGTATCGCGGATGAACTCGGCCACCGCCTTGCAGCCCGGGCAGCACACGGGAAGTTCCTCGTCGTCCATCCGGACCAGGTAGCGACGACCGGTGGTGATCCGCTCGCCACAGTGGAAGCAGTGGCCGGTGGGGGTCAAGAAGGGCCCCTATTGAGCCCGGACCGCGGGGACTAGCCGGAGCGTATCGCTGCCGTCGAGTAATTCGCCCGCCAGCCGCCAATCGCCATCGGGCGGGGTCAGCTGGAGATACCACCGCCCGGCCAGCGGTTCCTCCAGCCGGACGCTGTAGAGTTCTCCGTGGCCCGGCATGGCAAGTTGGCGGTCTGAATCCGCGATCGTGGGATGCGAGAGCGTCAGGATCAGATGATCCGGCCTGGGAGCGTCGCCTTCCAGGCTGACTCGAATCTCGGCTGGATCCCCGGAAACGCGTATTTCGGCGGCCATCCCCAGTTCGGTGGCGCGACTGTCTCTTGCCATTTTCCGGTGGGTCGCCAGGCCGATCCGGGCGTAATCGTCCACCACCATGGCATGAGGGCTGCTGGTGGCGATGATGATCGTGACGACACTCCCGACCACGGAGAGCGTCGGCAGCAGGATCAGGAACCAGGGCCAGAACTGGCGATACCAGGGTTCCGGACTGGCGGTATCCGGATGTTTCATAACGTGCCCTATTCTAGCGCGGAGCCGGGCCCAGGAATCGGCTTTCCGCCTCTGCCTCCAGCCCCGGACTGTCTTCCGCCTGGGCGCGGAAGACGATTTCGACCCCGGCGGACGGTAGTCGGTCCCGGGGCATCATCACCCGGGCGGGAATCCGCCGAACCTCGCCGGACTCCAGCTCCAGGTCCTCGCTGTCCAGGGCCAGCCGCAGCCCCTCCGGGCCATCCACCGAGATTTCATACCGATGGGACCGTGTATCCAGGTTGAGTAGCTTGAGGCTGAAGACGTTCTCGATTTCGCCGCCGGCAACCTCGCGGTAGAGCGTATTGCGATCCCGAATGGCATCCAGTCGTACCGGCGTTCTGATTCCAAGGGAGACGACAAATCCGATAAACAGGGCCAGCAGCAGGCCTCCGTAGATCATCACCCGCGGCCGCAGGATCCTGAGCTGTCGCTTTTCCTTCAGGGCCTTGTCGGAGGTATAGCGGATCAGGCCGCGAGGATATTCCATCCTGTCCATCACGGAATCGCAGACATCGATGCACGCGGCGCAGGCGATGCACTCGATCTGCAGGCCGTCACGGATATCGATACCGGTGGGGCAGACCTGCACGCACATGTTGCAGTCGATGCAGTCTCCGAGTCCTGCCGCCTTGTGATCGAGAGTGCGCTTGCGTCCTCCCCGCGGCTCGCCGCGCGCCTCGTCGTAGGAGATCACCAGAGTATCGCCGTCGAACATGGCGCTCTGGAAGCGGGCATACGGACACATGTACTTGCAGACCTGTTCCCGCAGAAATCCGGCGTTTCCGTAGGTGGCGAGGCCGTAGAAGAGGCACCAGAACGCCTCCCAGGGTCCCAGGCTGAAGGTGGCGATTTTTCCGAACAGTTCGCGGATCGGCGAGAAATACCCGACAAACGTAATGCCGGTCCACAGGGCGAAGGCGATCCACAGTGTCTGCTTCGAGCCTTTCCTGAGAACCTTCTCTGTGCTCCAGGGCGCCTGATCCAGCTTGCGCCGACGGGTATGGTTACCCTCCGTGAGGCGCTCCATCCACATGAAGGCTTCGGTCCAGACGGTCTGCGGGCAGGCATATCCGCACCAGAGCCTGCCGGCAATGGCGGTAAAGAAGAAAAGGGAGATGGCCGCGATAATCAGCAGCCAGGCCATGTAGAAGAAATCCTGCGGCCAGAAGGTGATGCCGAAAATGTAGAACTTGCGTGCCGGCAGATCGAAGAGCATGGCCTGCCGACCTTCCCACTGGATCCATGGGACTAGGTAGTAGATACCCAGCAGGACCACCACCGCGATATTGCGCAGCCGGGCAAAGCGGCCGGTGACTTCGCGGGCGTAGATTTTCTGATGGGCGACGTAAAAGGACTCGGGCGCCTGTGCGGCGTCGTCCCGACCTCGAGCCATTCTCACTGCTCCTTGCGATTCATGCCCTGCGTCGATGTCCGATGGCCGGTCCTGTGTTTGGGAAAGTCCCCGGCCTTGCGCTCGGTGCGAACCAGCAGCACGGTAAGAAATCCGGTCAGTGCCGTCAGGCACCAGAACCCGAAGAAACCGAGCGCATAGCCGCTCTGCCGGCTGATTTCCCAGCCCAGGGTGTTGTTACCGCTGAGAACCTCCGGATCCACCGAGGCGAAAAACACCATGGTGGCGACCGATGCCGTCAGGAATGACACCCAGAGAACGTTGGCAACGTCCCGCTGTTTACGCTTCCAGGGCTTTGTTAACTCGCCCTCCGGGTCTCCGGGATGGCCGCGCTCAGGCGGTTCATTCACCGGCGGTGCCCGATAGCTTCAGGACATAGGCTGCCATCAGCCGAACACGGTTCTCGCCGAGAATGCCGAGCTGGGCCGGCATCTGGTTAGCCCGGCCGTTGACGATGCCGTAGCGGATATCCTCCACCGAACTGCCGTACAGCCAGGCGTCATCGGTAAGGTTCGGGGCGCCAAGCATCGGATTGCCCTTGCCCTCC
>Ga0209536_100001171_pt1 | contig 43412 bp, 37 predicted proteins | sample DeeMarSeWOR28_12_FD_187461 | JGI IMG/M metagenome (GOLD analysis project Ga0209536, IMG submission 187461) | Marine sediment microbial communities from White Oak River estuary, North Carolina - WOR-2-8_12 (SPAdes) (version 2) | ecosystem: Environmental > Aquatic > Marine > Intertidal zone >...
TAGGCGGATCAGTGATAACCTACAAAGACTCATCTCCTCCGAAAGTTAACAAATCAAACTTGAGCCGTATTGTTAAAGAACTAAAGACACACAGAGGTGAACTCATCATTGTTCTTGGTGGAGGAGCTCATGGTCATCAAGCTGCTCATTCACACGGTTTTGCCGATCCTAATAGCTCCAAAGAACTTCTTGTGAGGGGTATTCCACCAATACGCCACAATATGTCCGAACTGGCAACATCTGTAGAAACAATACTAAACAAAGAGGAAATTCCAACAATCATCATAGCACCCTTTACCTGTGTGACATTAAGAAATGGCCTAATACACAAATTTCCAACCAGTATAATCAGAAAGGCGCTGGACAATGGACTTGTTGTATTAACTCATGGGGATGTTTGTTTTGATGAAGAGAGTACAACATCTATTCTCAGTGGTGATACAATTGCAGTACATCTTGCAGAACAGATGAACGCGGAAACAATCCTCATTGGAACTGATGTAGATGGAGTTTTGGATGATAATCCAAAATTGAACCCATCAGCCAAACACATTCCTCTAATAAATCAAAAAAATAAGGAGGCCACCTTAGCAAAAACAGGACCTTCAACCAATACAGATGTCACAGGTGGAATGTTGAAAAAAGTGAGTGAACTTCTTGAAATTGCTCGACAGAATAGAGAGATCATCATCTTCAATCTGACAGTTCCCAACCGTCTCAAATCTTTATTACAAAATGAAACAACAATCTGCACAAGAATTCAACCGTAGTTCATGTTACAAGGGTCGACATATTGTCATCCATTGTTCTAACAATCAGATTACTCGGTATCGTTTCACTTTCTTCAAGATACTCAGATGCAGTAAGAACACAAACAACCTTCGTTGATTTGCAGGTCCTACAAGCTATATCACTATGCAAATGAAGAAGTGTATTCAGTTGTTGCTGGTTTGGGAATATGACATAGGATGTATTCCCAACGCAAAGATCGTAGTAACCATGATTCTTAGACACTTTTGAGTGATGTTTCTTCAGCTCTTGTTCCATATTGGTTATCGCCTTTTCTTTCAGACTCTTGAGAACTGACGAGTTCACCAACCAGAGGCCTTCTGTAAGCTCTACGAATTGGGATTCATCATTGACACGTAGTGCAATCAGAGCCTCATCAGCTAACAATTCTGTCAAAGCACGTTTTCCTTCTTCTATGTTTAATGGAGCCGATCTTCCTCTCAAAGACTGTAGAGCAGTGGTTTCAATAAATTCTAACAGCTCTTCCCATTTCACTTGACCGTTGGATATATCAACCAAATCTTGAATCAGACCAAACCAAAGGCGAATCTGAATAGCTCGATTGGTTGCAGAACCTACATCGTGCATCGCACCAATCAAGTCCACCTGCTTGTCCGAATCGATATTCTCCGTTATTTGTGTTTGAATAGAGGTTTCTTCAGACAAAATGGGTTCATGGGTCAAATCTTCAACTATCGAATCTAGAGATTTTGGAAATGCTGAAACGACACTAACATCATTGAACTCCTCTGATGAATCCATCAGTTCCCTCAGCTTTGCTGCAGCGACACTACCTCTGACGACAACAACAAGCTCACTTACACCATTCTGGAGCTTACTCATTTGATTGCGAATCCCATCTAATGTCAAACCCATAGATGATGCTCTAAGATGTTGAGGAATTACTATCACAGCTCTGTCCTCAAGAACAATATCTGGCCAATCAGGATTGTCAGAAGAGCTAGAAGGATTGTATTCGACCCCAAGTTTGCCAGATATATACTCAACAATTACTCGTCTGACAGCATTCAAAGCTTTTCCAGGGAGCGCAAATACAAATCCACCATCAACAAGCGCCAAAGCCTCTCTCTCAACACTACCTAATGATACAAGATTACGAATAACCTCTGAAATATCATCCTCCACTACGGTAGAATCCAACACTGCAAGAAGATTCCGAATCTCCCCTTCTGTCGCCCACCCTTCCGATGCCAGAAATGCAACAACATGACTCCCAAGCCTGTCAATTCTATTGAAAACAAGGGTCTGAGCCTTGGAATCTTGTTCTGGTTCAGATACTTCTTTTTCGCTTACCACATTCATCTCATCGTCTGCTTCATGAGTTTCGACTTTTGGAATAGATCTATGTTCAATAGGAGCTGTTGGAACTTCAGGAAACCGTTGTGTAACAATTTCAAAGGCTTCAGTATGAGGAATACTCATCAAAGCTCTTCCGCGTTGCATCGTCCGAAGATACTGTTCTTGATCATCGTTTAAGGAGAGGAATCTTCCCCCAACATGACTATCATATGGTAATCGAAATACAACCTTAGTTGAAGTATTCGCTAAAATGTTCGAAGAGATATTGGGTCTAGTTGAAATCACAATAACGCCTTGTCCGGTAGCCCGCTGCAGCATAACCATGGATTCTCCGGTCGTTACATCTGCTGCGGAGTGTCTTGTGTAACTCTCCGGTACGAGGTTACTTGCTTCTTCTAACACAACAATATGGTGTAAACCTTCAGTGACACCTCTTCTCATTGCACTTTCGAAAATTCGTTTGGCGACAAGATTGTAAAGGAGTCTTGCAGAATCCATTCCCCCTACTCGTGCAACATGCGAAAGATCAAAGATAACACGCTTGTTTAGTAAGTCCGAAAATGAAACAGTTTCTGTATCATCTCCAAGGATTGATGCCAGTGGTTCACGAGTCAATATCTCAAGACGATTAAGCAAAGCATCTCTGGTCATGCTTCCTATACGATCATTACCAGCAACTTCAGAAATCATCTTGACTAGAAACTGAACCGAGTTACCCTGATTCAGTGTTTCCGCCATTTTCATTATTGAATCACGCAGAAGTTTTTCCATTGCTGGAGAAAGTTCAGAAGAATCGCCTCTTTCATTCAACAGCTCTCTCAATATTACAAATGTAGAATGCGCGTGATTCTCATCATTTGCCATCTCAGAGTCAAAGAGGTTGATTACAAGAGAAGAGTCAAGACCTGGCTTTAGAACGAGGATTTCTGATTCACTATGACCAACCAAACCAAGATACTCAGACCCTTTGATGTCAAATATCCACCAAGGTACATCTGTTTTCGTACTTAACTGAGCCATAAGATGTTTCACAAGAGTTGTCTTCCCTGTTCCAGTTGCTCCTAAAATTGCAATATGCTCCCTTAGCCAATCAACCTCCAATCCAGCATTTGATAAACGTCGACCTCCGAAGACTGTTTTACCAATAACAAGTTCATTGTCCACTAACTCCTTAGCAGGAACTGGAAATATCGGCGTATGTCTTGGAGTGATAACTGGAAGCTGCTGAATTGGTGTGTTTACAAAAGATGACAGTCGAGCTATATGCATACGTTGACGTTTCAAATGGCGACGAGAAAGTATCCTATAAGCCGTCCGTCTTGACAACTTCTGCTTACTTAGCTTGATTGAATCGCCACCACCCCATATTGCATGAACCAACCCGACAACTCCATTCAGATCAGTCTCAATATGACTTGTAGTCGATGTATTAACTTTGAAGTAGATTGTAGTATCAAACCAACCAGCCTTATCTTGAATTTCTTCATAACGAGTCACAAGTTTTTTCTTCTCTGCATAGTCTTGAAGCGATTCTTCCTTCCGCTTTTCCTTTGCCTGGATACTTTTCCACTGACTTTCAAGTGTACGTTTTTCTTTTCCTGGTTTAGCTAAAGAGAACACACAAGTCATACTTGTTGTATACCCTTGTCTTAGTGCTGTTGAGATGAATGTCCCTACCTGAGAAGCCTCCTGTGTTGGAAATGTCCGAGGCGATCCCTGCAAGGTTATGATTCCAAGCGATTTTGTCTTCTCCTTGATGATTATGCCTTGAGAGTCTATGTACACTCCTTCCATAAGCATCAGAACAACATCCTGCAACAAATCCCCCTCCAGAAGTTTCAGTTCCACATTGTTTAGAGAGGACAAAAGAATTGCCTCAGTTCTGGTTGCTTCTCTTCTCAAAATTTCTTGAATTTGCTTCGAGCTTTTTCCGACTGCAGTGATGAAGATATGCAAGAAGGGTTCACCATTAGATACACCCGCTTCAAAGGCCATCGTTACTGATCTGTCCATTCCTGCCCGCATAGCCAACAACATACTCTCATTATACCTTGGTTTCCCGTTTTCGTCTAGATACACCGAACCGGATACGGAAAGAATATCGAGACAGCAAGTCCCAATCACATGGTCACCAAGTTGAATCAATAATGTACTACCTTCAACCGAAACCAAAGGTTTCTGAAGACGAATTCTTTTCACAGTAATCAAAGATCCAGCTATCACTGGAATCAAACAGATGGTCACTTCAACAACCACTTTCAGAGGAATCAACGGTTGACTCACCAATCCAGTCAATGGCAACAAGTAAACCGCTAACAAATACAATCCAGCACACAGATTTCCAATTGTCCAGATTATATTCAGCCATGATTTTGGTTTTCTATGTGAATCATAAGAAACCAATCCTGATCTTCCTCTTCGGAGCAAATAAAATGGCATCTACGAAATCCTCATCCTGTTTTTTTTAAGCCCAAGAATAATTGCCTGCGGAATCGAACCATCGTACCATTGTTGAGCATAAGAACACCTCTAAACAGATTATACATCAATATACACTCTATAGGAGAATAAAAACCCAGAAACTGAATGGAGAACTGGTACACCAAATCAGATTGTGAGAAATATCTGTAACTTCCCAAGGAGGTACATATCATCAGGAAATCGTACTGGTTCCCGGTAATATTCATAGTTCTACTTTCATTGACCGTGTTCAACACTGAACAGGTTTTAGCAGAAGACGAAGTAGTGGCTACTAGAGGGGATACAATAACAATAACTGTCACGCTTCTTCAGAATGGTAGCTATGGAAACCCTGTACCAGACCAGATAATATACTTCTTTGACCAGACCTTCGATTCTCTCATAGGTTCTGAAAAGACAGATACAAATGGTGTGGCCTCCATTTCTTGGAATATTCCCTCAAATCATGCCCTTGGACCCACAACTATCAATGCAACTTTCTATGGCAATGGGTCTCTATCCCTAGCACCCTCATACCAATGGACAACACTGACAATACTATCATCCACCAATATTGAAACTGACCAGACTCCAGATACTCTGGCTCCAGGTGACTTTCTGTCCTTTTCAGTTCATCTAACTGATGATTTAGATAATCCGATATCAAATGCAACTGTAGTAATCTTCAAGGATGATATACCTCTTGCAGCAGGCACAACAAACTCGTCTGGAGGCATCCACTTTGATATCATGTGCAATAGTTCATGGGTCACATTGGGAGATAATCACATTCGTGTTGTGTATAACCAAGACTTAATCAATTTCTTCGACACATCAGTATTCAATTTCACGGTCGAAATATCAAAAATACAAACATCTCTTATTCTTCAAAATCATTGTCCCAACGAAATCGGACTTGATGAATCTTTAGACCTGTATGTTGAATTATCTGAAATGAGTAACACAATATCAAACGAACCTCTTCAGGCACTCTTAGATGAAATACCTCTTCATGTTGCCATTTCCAACAGTTCTGGAATTGGAAATTTTCATATCATCATCGATGAAAGATTTGTACTTGGGACTCATTCATTAGTGATACACTATAATGGGAATGAGCGATATTCTGAATCCTATCTCGAAACATCTCTTTCTGTGACAAGTCCTGCTCAGATATCTATTGAAGTACCTGAATCAGTTGATATTGGTTCCAGTGTAAATATTGAAATCACTGTTTCTGATCTACTAGGTCGTGCTATTCCTAACTCCTTAATCTCAATTATCGACTCTACATCCAATCAGAAGTTCACAATTCCTTCAAATCCAATTGAAACAACCATCAACTTTCAATACGAATTACAAGGTCCCGCAGGTATTCACACACTCGATATAGAAATCACAGAAAACTCGTTCATAACGAATACCAGTTCAAGTATTTCTCTCTCAGCTTGGTCTACCCCTGTAATATCACTAGTAAAATGCAATGTTGAACACTACGCATCACCTGGTCAAGAGGTTTTTATCGAAATCCAGATGACCGACTGGACTGGAAACTGCTCCTTTAAACCACTACAGTTTCTGATAGATGACGAAATCCAACTATCGGATGTAACTGATACAGATGGTCAAGCAATATTCTCTCTCTTTGTTCCATACATCGAGAAACAATACAATATTTCCATATTTTATGGTGGGAACGACACACTCTTTGAATCACCAGTCAAGTTTGATTATGACCTCCAAGTAACTAGCCAAATGCCTGTACGACTAGAACTTGGTTTTTATGAAATTGTAGCCCCTCTTCATGAATTGTCAGTACATCTCACATTGAGAGGCTTCAATGGATCAACCCTAAAGAATGTCCAAGTGAACTTTGATTGGTTGAGCTCGAATTTCAATACTGAAACCACTGAAGGAGGTATAATCCTTCTTCATCTTAGAATCCCTGCTACTAGCGGTAACTACTTCTTATACTATGAGTCGGAAACCACAAGCTCAATTATCTCAACTAGTGGTTCCTTCATAATCGCAGTAACAATAGAAGATGTAATATCACTACAAGGAGTTGGCATTATAGGTCTAACAATAGCTCTCATCGCTTCTGTTGGAATCTCAACAGTTCCAATCATTCGACGAAGATACCTCGTAGGCTAAAAATGGAGATGGTGCTCCGGCCGGGATTTGAACCCGGGTCGGGGGATCGAGAGTCCCCCATGCTGGGCCGGACTACAATCGGTGTCATTGTACAGAAATATACAATACTCTACCGGAGCCGTAAATGGAATGCCAGTCCGGAGCGTGAGAAGGCTCGACAGAAATTCCACAAATAAGCCTTTCCCCAGAACTGGAGCAGTACTGTTATGGTGTACCAAATAACTGCGTTAGACTACTCCAACTATCCTGCAGAAGTTGAAGCAATCCCTCTACAACATCTTGTGCCCATCCGGTAGCCTGAAGGATGACTGCTATCACAATGGAAACGGTAACCACTGCTAGACCAAGGAGCAGACTTTCCTCAACCAAAGGACCTCCCTGCTCATCATGAATAAAACTATCATCCTTCGTCAAAGATTTCCATCTCTAACTCATGTTAACTCGGCTCCTTTTAAAGCCCCCAAAAACAATGGTCAAATTTTGCGTTCAATATACCTCATAGGATGTCCATATGACCACATCTTCTCACTCAACATATCAAAACTAGAGTTGTAAACACTATGACGAAGAGTATCAATCAAGGCACTCAATGCTGGAACATGACTCTCAACTCCAATATCTCTTGCTCGCGCCATGAAAGCTCCGTCATGCGCCCAGCTACAGATATCCTCTCCACTACTATCATATACCTTGTTGAGACCTGCAAATTCTACTATGCCATTAACGTTTTTTCTCCGTATTTCGGAAATTTCTTTTACTCTTCGTTTTGACTCGCCTGGTCTTGGTCTTTCAAGGGTGACTATAACATCCATCAATGCAAGATTATCATCTTGGATTCCATGTCCTAGCTTCCATCTAGAAATGAGACTCGAAGCTGACTCACTATGACAAGTCTGGATAGTTCTGAGACCGGCTGTAATCGCCTGAAATAGAGCACTACTATGCTCAGCAGTCTGGATTTCTCCAAGTATAAGATAGTCCGGTGACCTATGAAGACATTTGATTATCTCATCACTTTTGCTGAATTTCGCCAATTGCTCATCCATGGGATCGACCATAAATCGAACTTGATGATGATATCTCTGTTCTCTACTCTCAATGGCATCCTCGATGTAGATCTTTCTCCACCACTTTGGAGTGGTCAAATCTAATGCATTCAACAATGTAGTCTTCCCAGTTCCAGGACCTCCTGTTACTGTAATATTAAACCGACATGAAACAGCAAATAACAGAATTGCTGCAACTTCAAGCGCCATTGTACCGTTCTCTATCAAATCACCAACTGAGAATGGATAGTTTCTCGCCCGACGTATCTCTAGGTGTAACCCATCCGGACTGAGCGGTGGCATACTCACAGAAAAACGCAAGAATGCATCTTGAATCTGTAAATTCATTTTGAGAGATGGATTACTTCTATCTAGGTGGAAGTTACTCTCAGCGCGAATCAATGTGATAATCCTTGGCACATCACGTTCTTGAAAGGTGATGGTAGTGACACATCTACCGTACTTCTGATGATCGAAATATATGGGTACTCCTGGGCGGTCAAGATATATTTCCTCAACAAAATCATCAAGAATAATGGGCATCAAGGAACCAAGGACGCTACGACGATGAGCGACAATCTCTGAGAGCTTCATCCTCGTAGTTTCGTTAATTTCAGGTATTAGATTCATAATATGTTTCGAAACATTATCAGTAACCTGTTTCAGTTTCTGAGTAGTACCACTTCTTAATGGAGATGTTTTATTTCCAAAATGCATCGACTTGCGACTCAACTCTTCGATGAGCGAGTGTTCCAGAGCGGTTCTAACTAATGGAACTGTTTTATACTCTGTCCGATTACTCTCACTTCGTCTGAACATGGATAGATAAGGTCCAACCTTGTAAATTGCCAAGATATCATCTACCCCCTCGAACAGATGACTATTTGGACCTATGAAGACAGTTTCCCAACCATCAGTCTTCCAAGAGGGTTCTGTTTGTATAGAATTGGTTGAATCACAGAAGTGGAGCAAACCCCTTTCAGGTTCAACCAACACTAATTGTGTTTTCACACATCCAGATTCTCTAAAACCATCTAGCTTCTGGCAACCGTGATCATTTCTCTGGGGACATTTTTCACAGCGCCCACTAGGGCATTGAATCACATAAATATCTGAGCTCACCTAGTAAACCACCTCATAGCTTCTACCCCTTATTCAGAGAATTACTAGATAATCTCCTAGTGAATAGATCACTGGATGCTTGAATGAAACACCTCAATGACTTTCTTCATCATCCCGAAATGATCTCTGATACTGTATTCAGCCACTTTTGTTGCAGTCGATGCAAGCTTCTGAGTTAGAACAGCTCGTCGTCCATACTGCACAGCAACCAGTCTATCACTTGCATAAGCAGCTGAAACTGTGAAAATGAAGGGGTTTCTTCCACCTCTCTTTGAAGCAGGTATCATCTTGAGAACTTCTAGTATCTTGTTTCTAAGAGCATTCTCATAGTCCTTTATCTCCCAACCTCTTGATTGAACCTTACTGACTACTCTTGGGCTGTTCATCAACATTGACAGCACTCTTGGGACATAATCCTCTGGTTTTCGTATTTCAGGTGAGTAGCCTGTGAGTGATTTGAGCCTAAGCGCTTCCCGTACAATCGCTCTCACATTGACCCGATGTCCGCATTTCTCAAACACATCGGCTATCTCATCAAGTGTTATTGGAGCTTCTTCCTTGAATTCTCTCACAGCCATAAGAAGGCAGACTGCTATCAATAGAATATTATTGCTAACATTCCCAGCTGTTTCATTCACCACTTTCTTGTACAGATAGGCAGTCCGATCACGAACTTGTTCATTAATCATAAGTAGCTTTGATACATGATTGAGGGTTCGCAAAGCTCTGTATTTCGCCTCATTCTTACCAATTCTGATTCTAGTACTGTATATCGTCTTCAAGCGTTTGAACTTCTTTTGCATTCTCCCAGACAATGCCTGCCCTTGAGCATCTTGGAAGTATCGATCCTTGTGAAAACCAATATAGCTACCAAGGCCATCCACAATATGCATTCGATTACCCAAAGACACATACATACTTGCATCAGGGGAATCACCACTTGGTCTTTCTCCCATCTGATATGTGGGCAAGACATACTCTCGTGAGAGTACTAACCCACATTCAGCACACACTATATGTCCTTGACTAGTGACAAGAAAACCGCTACAGTCAGGACAGGATTTTGAATTCGTTAGACGAGATTCACATGTTCCATCAGTCAAAAACCACACCCAGTTAGAGTGTGCACAAACATTCCTAACTACGTTTCAGATACTAATAATACGCTCACAGAGAAGACTAGTCTGTCTAAGTGAACTATGACTGGTATTGAACAGTCCTTTTCGGTCTGGTCAGAAAGAGAGATGGCCGAAAGTAATCAAGTAGAAATCTCTGCGAACATAGAGTCACATGATTGCTAGGAAGAATTTCTCAGAGTTGAAGATATTACTCTGACTTGGAGTAGCTTTCCCAAGAGTGAAGACCAATCTTAGTCCACCTACTGATCCAATTACCTCTAAACCATTTTTCTCCATTTTCTTGAATACACCGCTTTCAACGTAAAGCTTCGCCTGTTCCCCTTTCGCAATCGGCTTAGAATCAATAACAACAGTGATAGAATCATTGGTGTTCAACGTGTCACAGAGCGCATCAGGCAGCTCCAATGTGAGTGTGGCACCATCACTTTTCGAAGACACCTTCAGCATCTTTAATCTTCTAGTTTCAGTTTCTTCAACAGAATCTATAACAGCCGTCTTCAGTCTAATCACCATTGATTATACACCTCTATTCATCAGAGTCTATAGTTGACGGCATGTAATTGTGAATTAAACCTACCGTTGAATCCATGTGCTGTTTTTTAGGAAAGGTAACGACGATTTTCCGGTGTAGTCAGGTGAAACGAAAAGAAACAGCACTTGTACCCATCTCTCTTCTCCTTATTGCATGCTTTACAATCCCAGTTTCAGCATTCTACTTTGATTTTCAATACTTTGAAACAGACAAACTAGTTTACGAAGTTGGAGAAACCATTAACATGGTTGCTAAACTTATTGCAGATTTCAGCGATGAGGGATGGTGTTACGTTTCATTTGCTGTAGTGACTGACCTTGGACCGTCTTATGCGGATGAATACTATATTCCCCCGCTTCCTGCAGTTCGTTACCTGAATTCATCATATACAATCTTACCTGAACATACTGCTCCTAATGAAGTAGGAGCTCAAGGCTTCGCACTATTCACAGTAGAAATCTTCGACACGGTGTATCAAAGTGCTGGCGATAATATCGAAATAACAATCAACAGAGGACATCTTAGCACTATTCCTATGTCCTCTCTATCAGTACAATATGGATTGAACACATCTATTCCACTAAGGATTGCAAGCACCCATAACAACAATATAGTCTACTCTGGAGAGCTAGTCACCGTTCATGTTGAAGACTCAGAATCACAAGTAGTGTTTCATTCGGATACAACACTAACTTCAGAAGGCATTGCTTATCTCAATTGGAGTGATTCTTTTGGACTTCCTGGTTCCTACAACTTGACTGTTTCGGGTTATGGAAACGAGGACTTTCTTCCATTTACGGATTCATTCCAAATCACAGTTCTTCCAGCTCTGTCTAATCTAACAATAATCTCATCACCTGGATCTGTATATTGTCAATCACCTGATGGAAATCACATCGAGCAGGCTGTAGTTATAGTTGAACACATGGACGCATACTCAAAACCCGTAAATGATAGCATAGTTCAATGGACTACAAATTTTGGTTCTGGATTGTTGACAAATTTAGGAAATGGTAGATATTCAGACATGATCCCTTTCAATGTCAGTCCAGGGGTTTATTCTATCAATCTCACAGCAATCAACCCTCAATACCAAAATGCAGAAACAACAACTGTTGTAGATGTAATAGCCAACCCATTATTATTCTCAGCACCCTTATCTATTTGGAATGTTTCAAGAGGTGACAATATCACAATAGAGTTTCTCATTGAACCAACTCTAGATTGGAATCAATCAATACAATTACAGTTTACAGATGAAACGATACAGTTTTCGCAGGTATCTGATGTCCAACCTAATGTGACCAGTTTCCTTACGTTCCCAATATGGCATAACATCTCAATAGGACAACATATAGTCAACATATCATCCATGAGTGAATACTATCAGTTTACAACTACTCCACAAATCAACCTAGTTGTATTTGGAACAATAGAAACTAACGTTTCAGTTGAAAATGCATTCTATGACGAAATCTTAGAATTCAAAATAGAAGTTCAAGATGACAACAATCAATCAATTTCTTTGGTTGAGATATCCATATTCTGTGATGATGAACCAACGCCTTTTGCAATGACTGGCTATGTCAACCCAAGTACAATCCAAACCGTGTCACTTCCCATGTGGATACCACCAGGTATTCATAATTTTACCTTCAGCATCAGCAGTCAATATTTCAAGACAGTCAATTATTCAATATCTGTAAGGGTCTGGATGCGAACAAATATGACGATTGTGATATCGACGAGTGATTACAACATTGATAATCCTCAAGACTTGGCTATTTCACGAAGAATCTCATCTGGTTCAATCATGAGTCCACCACCAATCTTGTTTAAAGGAATCACATCCACCAACCCCTTCACAGCCCGACTCACTTCCCTTGACAGCTGACCAAGACTAAGTTCTGGGACCAACAATCTATCAACAGATTTTGCAAATTCTCTCAATGCCTCATCAGGGAATGGCCACAATGTTCTCAATCTGAAAGACCGAATTGCGGGTTCTGATATGATTGCCATCAGTTCATCCACTGATCTGGATGTAGAACCATATGATACAATTCCCCATTCAGCTGTATCAAGACCTGAAATCTGATAATCTTCCAATAACTCATACTCGTTCTGAATTTTGGCTGATAACCTACGAACTAGTCTATCATGTACATCCGGGTCTGCAGTTTTTCGCAGTCCTGATTCATTGTGGGTCGATCCTGTAATGAGCAAATCATGTCCATCGCCAAATCTCGGCATCATAGCATGTCCGTCATTATCAATCTCACCAAAGGGCATGTTTCCTTTCCTTGTGAATCGCCTTTTCACAGAGTTATCCTTGCTCCTATCAGCAACAACCTTTTCCCGTGAATGCGCCACAATCTCATCTGAGAGCAAAATGACAGGATGGCGTAGTCTCTCAGATAGCTCAAATGATTTCAACGTCAATTCATATGTTTCTTGTGCGGAGTTGGGGGCAAGTACGATACTCTGATAGTCTCCATGAGTTCCCCAACGTGCCTGCATGAAATCTCCCTGAGCCGCTTTTGTAGCCTGTCCCGTACTTGGACCAGCTCTCTGAACATCTACGATAACACAGGGAGTTTCCGTCATAATAGCATAACCTATGCTTTCCTGCATCAGACTAAATCCTGGCCCCGAGGTTGCTGTCATCGACAAAGACCCTCCCCAAGAGCTGCCAATGACAGCAGAGATGGCAGCAATCTCATCTTCCATCTGAACGTATGTACCACCAATCCTTGGGAGTTTGGCCGACATAATTTCCGCAATCTCTGAGGCTGGTGTGATTGGATAACCTGCAAAGAATCTACAACCTGCCGCAATAGCAGCCTCTGCACAAGCTTGGTTGCCTTGCCAGAACTCGATTCTTTCATTATTACCGGACATAGCTAAGACTCCAAGTTGGCGTTTGTCAATATGTTCAAGATAAGCATACTCTTACGACAGTGCAAGAGTGCCGATAGTCTTTTATCAAATTTAACTCGGTGAGTCCTGAAGCGACCGTGGTCTAGCCTGGTTAGGACGGAAGCCTCCCAAGCTTCCAAGCCGGGTTCAAATCCCGGCGGTCGCACCACTGCTTTTCGTCAAGTTTAAGGGAGAATAAACAAACATATCCATGGCGAGCGATGATTGCTATGACCCCTATGAGTCAGAAATGACAATGATATGGATCTTGAGTTAGGAGCTCGCCATTACTTTCGGCAACCTCCTCTTTTGCTATACATTTAATCGTACGCTCCGCAAATGCTTTTAAGGTCTATCAGTAGAATTGCTTTTGGACTGTCATGCCTCACGACTATGTTGAAGATGAACTCAGCAGACGTAGTGTATTCAAATCAGAACAGTTCTTGTCTATTGACTATGTGCCTGAAAGTCTCCCACATCGCCAATCTGAGATTAGGACACTTGTTCAAAGTTTTAAGACTTTGATTAGTTCACCAGGCCGAACAAGCCACAAGTTTATAATTGAAGGACCTGTGGGAACTGGAAAAACAGCTGTAGCTAAACGGTTTTCTGAACAGATGATCCAAGCTGCAAAAAGGCGGAATATCAGACTTCATAGTATTCACATCAACTGCCGGGTCAATAAGACTGCATACCTAGTTTTTCTTCGAGCACTACGAGAATTCAAACCAAAGTTTCCAAGACGCGGACATTCGCCTGATGAATTACTACAAATGCTATTGGAGGTTCTCGATGAGGAAGATCGATATCTTCTCCTTATCCTTGATGAGCTTGACTATTTCATCAGGCAGAGAGGTGCTGACATTCTCTATGATCTTACAAGACTTATGGATGATAGACTTAACGCAACACAACGCCTTTCAATAATAGGAATTGGTCGAAAAATCCCCCTCGATGATGATATTCTAGACTCTAGTACACGAAGCACCCTACAACGCAATGTTCTCAGATTCTCAAGGTACAAACGCGACGCACTTTATGACATACTTCAAGACCGTGTAGAAATGGCTTTTGAGAAGAAGACGGTCATGGATGAAACAATCCAAGTCATCTGTGATATTGCCTCCGAGCACGGTGATGCACGATATGCAATTGAGCTTTTATGGCGTGCTGGCAAAGGTGCAGATAGTGACCAATCGGATGTAGTCATTCCTGATTATGCACGTCGTGCTAAAACCGATACCCATCCCGAGCTCAGAAAGGAGATTTTTGTAACACTTCCCACACAACATAAACTTCTGTTATTAGCTGCAGCAAGACAGCTTCGGGAGATCCGTAGTGCATACGTCACAATAGGCGAAGTTGAAGAAATGTATCGTTCAATATGTGAGGAATATTATGAAGAACCACGTGCCCACACCCAGATTTGGGAATGGGTCCAAGATCTCCACTCCCACGGGATAATAGATGCAAAGAAATCAGGCACAGGTCAGAGAGGTCAAACTACCCTTATTGGGTTCTCTGATGTTCCGGCTGATATGTTAGAGCAATTCCTCTCAGGGTTACTTGATACATCCAAGGAGATAAACAGATGACTATCGAAAGTTCACCCAAGGTTCCCATTGAAGACATATTTTCATCACGAGGCAGAATCAAGATACTCAAGGAATTAGCAGCTTCTAATGAGCTAAACATCTCAGAGCTTTGCAGAAGAGTAGATCTCAATCACAGTTCAACGAAATCTCATCTTGAAGTGCTACTAAGCTCAGGTCTTATAGAAGAGAAAAAATTTGGTAGAATCAAGATTTATCGTTACAAGATCGAAGACCTCAGAGCACGTTCACTAAGAAGCCTGTTCAATCTTTGGGAGTCATGAGAGGTTTCCATCACATGACAAATTATCTCTCTCGTTTGTTCTATTTAGGTACCAATTATTATGGTTCACAATACCAACCGAAGTATACCACGGTGCAAGGAGAACTGATTGGGGCTCTCTCAAAATGGAGTGAAGAGCATCACTCCACTCAGACTGTACAACTCTCTGGCAGAACTGACAGGGGAGTTCATAGTATCGGACAATTAGTCATGATTACTACAGACAAACAACTCAATATTGACAAAATCAATCGCTATCTACCAGATGATATCATTTTGTGGGCATTCGCAGAAGCCCCTCCCAATTTTATCCCACGCTTTGATGTACTAATGCGACACTATCGATATTATCTCGACAAGTCTTGGACCGAACTGGACCTCGATGTTATCAAAAAAGCAATACCATTACTAATCGGGTCTAAAGATTTCAATCAACTCGCAAAACCTGACTCTGGTCGAAATACAAACACAACGATTCTGAACATTTCACTTAATGATGAGAATGATGTATTATTCATTGATATCTTCGGAACTCGGTTTCTCTGGAAACTAATACGCAAAATGGTTACACTACTCACGGAGATTGGGTCTGGAAGAATAAAGATTGAGGCAATAAACAAAACCCTCTCAGGACAGAAAGCTCTTGCGAATGGCATTCAACCCGCACCTCCAGAAAACCTAGTCCTTGTAGAAACAATTGTTCCATTCAAGATGAAGACAAGCAAAAATGCAATCCGAATGATTCGAAATCAACTTAGAGAGCAACTTGAACAATATAGACGGTCAATTAGGACCATAGACAATATCATCGACTTTTTCTCTGAACCAGGGATGACTTCTCAACATTCAACCAAGTCGCGAAATCGTTCAGAATCCTAGGATTAATTTCGACAATTTCGCGAATAGTATCAAGATGAGTTTGCCTTACCCTTCTCTTTGAAACCCCCGTTACCTTTGACAATGACGCTAGTAATTCAGCTTGTTTGTCACGTTTTTTGTTACCCTGCCAGACTAAAATAGGCCAAGTAGGCTGTGAATATTTGACTCGTCGAAAGGGTGTTTCAGACCTACTCATTGCCACTCCTATAGACAAGAAATCGTAGAAGTATGCGAGAAGCTTCCAATTCTGATCTCTCATTATTCTTCCAAGCGTCATGTCTGCAAGAGAGAGTTGTTCAAACCCCTCATCCAATTCCTTTTTGGTCATAAGATGAAGATGCAGATTCTCTTCAAGCCACAGGACCAATGAGTCATGATTTAACTCCGATTCAGATAACGCTCTTCTTGCTATTTTGGAGTCAGCAGAAGCAAACAGATGTCGTAGTGTTTCCTCCACCCCTCTTTTTGAATCTCTATAAGCTGGTTCAACCACTGAGGATGTCAGACCACTCCTCACTTGGGACTCTAAATCTGAAATTGCCGCCCGGAGGTCACCTCCCGAGCTCTCAATAATCTCATCTAACGTTTCACTAGACACTTCCACATTGTTCTCTGACATTATACGCTTCAATACTTTCTCCATATCATCATTCTCGATGAGTTCAAAATTGAAGACCTGACATACTTTCATCAGGTCCTTTAGACGAGGACTATTAGGATCATTTGCTGTCATAATAATCGGATGAACAGCATCTTTGATGACCTTCAGGATCGCTCCAACACCACCTCTGTCACTCGTCCCGGAGAGACCATCCACTTCATCCAACAAGATGATTCTAGGTCGACCATCAAGGGTCTGTTGTGATGCTGCTCTCCAGACTAGCGTTTCTATACTATCTTTGTTCCTTTTATCACTTGAATTGAATTCAACAAGTTCCATGTCTAAATCGTTTGCCAAAGCTCCTACAGATGCAGTCTTTCCTGTCCCTGGTGGCCCAACTAGAAGAGCAGCCCTTCTACCTGGTATTTTTACAATCCAAGACTCAACCCACCCTCTCAGTGTCTTTATTGTTTCAGGATTTCCGACAAGTCCATCAAGTTTCTTCGGACGATGCTTCTCTGGCCAAGGAAGACTTTCATCATTCATTCAGAATCACTACCAAATCCTAAACGTGCAAGAAGTGCCGAAAGTTGAATTTCACCATTTGCCCCCTCACCTACACGAAATTCTATTTCTGCAGTCTGGTTTAGTATACTCATCCGTTCTTTGTTTTCAAGACCAAGACCCTCAATCTCTCGATGCATTTGTTTCACCAAATCTACTGGTGAAACACCTTGCTGATAGATTAGATTTCTGAGACTATCAAGTGATTCAATGTATTTTCCCCCTCTTGCATCATCAAGCATTTTTCTTACTGCTTCCGGGTTTGCTCTACCTGAGATTGAGTAAACTATCTCGTCAGTCACTTTTTGACCTGTGGAAGAAGCAGCCTGGAGAAGGTTGATAGCAGCTCTCATGTCTCCTTCAGCAAGATATAGAATCGCTTGATTTCCACTTGCAAGAAGGCTAACCCCCTCTTTTTTGGCAATATACTTGAGTCTACTCGAAATATCATCATTACTAAGCCGTGAAAAACGGAATATCGCACATCTAGACTGAATTGGTGGAATAATCCTGCTAGAATAATTACAAATTAACACCATCCTACATGAGGTGGCATAAGACTCCATAGTACGCCTCAAGGCATGTTGAGCATCTGCTGTAAGATGATCCGCCTCGTCGAGAACAAGTATCTTGAATGGAGCATCACCAGATGGCATGGTCCTTGCAAAGTTCTTGATCTGATTCCTTACAACGTCAATACCTCTCTCATCACTAGCATTGAGCTCCATAAAATTACGCTCAAAAGAATCGCCAAAGAGGTCTCTAGCCATAGCCATTGCTGCAGTAGTTTTACTGGTACCTGGTGGTCCCGCAAACAAACAGTGAGGCACTGCTTTGGTTTCTACAAACTTCTTCAGGCTCTCAATCAACGATTCCTGGCCAACAATCTCGCTCAAGGTTGGAGGTCGATATTTCTCAGTCCACAGGTCTAAATCCATTTGTAGTTCCCATCCAATAATTGAAGACGTGATAGTCTTTCGCTTTTGCCAGATTCTGTTACGCATCTTTCTTGACCCCTTAAAAGATTCTCTGGCAACACAATCATGCCTCACAAATGAAACGTAGGATTAATCACTCTGACTCGTTATCACAGAGCAAGAGCTTTATCTCCGCTAGTGCAAAAAGGTGTGTGGGATTTCATGAAGCTTTGCAGTGAACATAAAGATGAGATGAACCGCTTTGAGATGATGTTCCTTAACGAATCTCGAGAGTGTATATTTCTTAAACCAATATCTGAGATAATTGTGGGTGGTAACAAACTGGGTCCTTTCAAGAAAGGTGATCGGGCCAGTTTCCCTAATTGGGTTATAGAACGGTTCCTGAAACATGATATAGTAGACATTGTCCCTGAAGATGCATACGATTCACTTAGAAGACTTCAGAATCTCTACCGCGAAGAAGAAAAACAACCACATAAGCTACAGACATTTCAACCATTTCTTTATACTGCACTCAGTAGGAAGGTTCTTCGGCTAGAGAGTGACAAAACATCAATAGACCCTAGAAAATACGATGAAATCGAAAAACTACAACGTATAGTCCCTTTCTTGGTTGAAACTCGATTATCAAAGATTCTTCGAGTTGCCAAATCAGGTGCATATCAGGAAAAGAGACAACAGATGGCTTATGAAGAAAGATGGCTCTGCGAAGAGTTGATTGATTTACTCTCTGGATGGCGCCAAAACATTATGGAATGAGTAATGAGTGATAGTGCCCTTAAATACAAATCAAGAAGAACAAGGAGTCAGATAGTGATAAACGGTTGTACACCCCATAATAATGAAGATTGTCGAGGCTAGTAAGATGTCCGGTTATGATGAACAGGAACGATTTGAGGAGTTCCTAAGAACATACAAAGATGAACAAGGAACTCTGACTTATTGGACACGAATCCAACAAATGTCAATCAATGATGAAATTTCACTCACAGTCGATTTTCAGGACCTGACAAGCTTCGATAATGTGTTTATGGCACTAGCAGCAGAAGATCCTCAGAAGTTCTTAGAGATGTCTGATAATGCCCTAGTTTCAGTACTTCGTGTTGAAGATCCAGATTATGTCAATAGTCTTGATATCAGTTTCATAAAGACACGTTTTGTTAATTACCCAGAACATGTAGCACTACGTGCTCTCCGGTCTCGTCATATTGGTAAGCTTATACACATCAGTGGAATCATGATGAGGGCTAGTGTGGTCAAACCACTTCTAGTCCAAGCTATGTTTCTATGCCGGATTTGCCAAGCAGAGATACCTCAACCCCAAGAAGAAGGAAGATACACAGAACCTGCACTGTGTCCAGTTTGTACAAAGAAAACACCCATGCGCTTAATCCCCCAGAAATCACAGTTTAAAGACTGGCAAAAAGTAAGGATTCAAGAATCACCTGAGGAACTTCCACCTGGTCAGATGCCCCGGTCCGTTGATGTCATTTTAGAAGGAGATATTGTTGATATATCCAGACCTGGAGAATTAGTAAAGGTGACTGGAACCCTTCAGACTTCTCCTGATTTCTCAAGAAGAGGAGGAAAGCTTGCGACATTCAATATTTTCATTGAAGCAAATGGTGTTGAAATAGCTGAAAAAGAGTATGAACAACTTGAGATATCTGAGGAAGACGAGAAACGAATTAAGGAGTTAGCTGATGACCCATATGTTCACGAAAGAATCTATGCATCCATTGCACCATCAATACAGGGGCATGAACGAATCAAAGAATCAATTGCACTCCTTCTTTTCGGAGGTGTTGGAAAGACACTGCCAGATGGAACGCGTCTGAGAGGGAAATCCAACATACTGATGATTGGAGACCCTGGAACAGGAAAAAGTCAGATTCTCAAATTCGTTTCGGGCTTGGCCGCAAGGGGACTTTATACCTCCGGTAAGGGAACCACAGCAGCAGGACTTACAGCAGCGGTTGTTCATGACACAGAATCTGGTGCAATGACATTAGAAGCCGGGGCATTAGTTCTATCCGACCAAGGTATAGCATGTATAGACGAGTTTGATAAAATGGATCCCAATGATCGGACTGCAATACATGAAGCTATGGAACAGCACACAGTCAGTATTGCAAAAGCTGGAATCGTAGCGACACTGAATGCAAGAACTTCAATCCTTGCAGCCGCCAACCCGTCATTAGGCCGTTATGAGTCGTCTCTTTCTGTTCAAGATAATATCCGATTACCATTCACCATCCTTTCAAGGTTTGATTTAATTTGGATTCTAGTTGATACTCCAGAGGCTACAAGAGACCGTGAACTTGCACAATTCATACTTAACATGCACCAAATGAAGAAAACACAGAGTACAAGTGCAACACCAACCATTGCTCCTGATTTTTTGAAGAAGTACATTGGATACGCGAATCGCTACGTCATCCCACAGTTATCATCAGAGGCCGCAGAAGTGATTGAGACATTCTATGTAGACCTTCGAAAGAGCGCCGAAGGTGGAGCCTCCCCAGTTCCAATCACAGCACGTCAACTAGAATCACTTGTTCGTTTGGCAGAAGCACGAGCCCGAATGGCGTTACAATCCAAAGTTTCCAAGGAAGATGCTCAAGCAGCAGTCCGACTCATGGAGGAATCTTTGCGTATGGTAGCACTTGACAGGATAACTGGGAAAATCGACATTGATAGTCTTGTTTCTAAAATGAGTGCATCACAGCGGAGCTCCTCAGATATCATCATCAAAGCTATCCGTGACATGGAATCTGAGGGAACTTCAACAGTTAATCGAGATGCTCTAATTCAAAGAGCTGTTTCAATGGGACTGCCACGTGAGCGTGCTGAAGAAGTTATTGAGAAACTATTGGCTGAAGGGATACTGTACAGTCCACGTGAGGGCAAAATCAGACATTCCCAGAGCTAAACTACCCTGGCCCATACCGCTAGCATACTATGGAGAGGAGAAATATTCGACTGGAAGAGCTGGACATCAACAGGAGAATAATCAAACACCTTCAAAATCAAGGAATTTCAGAGCTCTTCCCACCACAAATAAGTGCTTTTGAAACAGGTGTTCTCGACGGAAAGAACCTTGTTTTAGCAATACCTACAAGCTCAGGAAAAACACTGGTCGCAGAAATCTGCATGCTCAAAACAATACTTGATGGACGTGGAAAGGCGCTTTATCTTGTACCACTAAAATCACTCGCCAGAGAGAAATATACAGAGTTTAGAAAATATGAATCGTTGGGAATAACAACAGCAATGTCAGTGGGTGACTATGATTCTCCAGGAAGAAGTCTACATGATGCAGACATTGTAATTGTGACTACCGAACGAGCTGACTCGTTAGTTCGGCACAAAACTGAGTGGATTAACGAAGTTGGAATTGTAATTGCTGATGAGGTTCACCTCATTAATGACCCCAAAAGAGGGCCTACTCTTGAGATGGTATTGGCAAAACTTTCACAAATTGTGGATGACATGCAAATAGTTGCTCTAAGTGCTACAATTTCGAATGCTAATCAGATTGCTGAGTGGCTTGGTGCTGAGCTTGTGAGGGATACTTGGAGACCTGTGCCCTTAAGCGAAGGTGTCTATTTAGATGGACAAATCAGTTTCTATAGAGATGGAAAAAACTCAACACGAAGAATCAATCGAGTTCGGAAAGATGAACTAGCAGACGTTGTCTGTGATACCCTTGATGAAGATGGTCAGGTTCTTGTCTTTGTTTCTAGTCGTCGATCAACTATTGCAGTAGCTAAGAAACTTGCTCCTTTTCTCCGCCGATACATCTCCAAAGATGTAATGCACAGTCTCTCTAAAGGAGCAACCAAGATTGGAAGGGCTCCTTCAGCACCTGAAGCCTCCAAGACACTAGCACGATTGATAGCAAACGGCGCTGCATTTCATCATGCAGGACTTGATAATCAAGAACGAGCTCTTGTTGAAGATTATTTCAAAGATAATCTCTTGAAAGTGATTGTTGCTACTCCAACTCTCGCAGCTGGAGTAAATCTCCCCTCAAGACGTGTTATTATTCGCGATTACAGACGTTTTGAACCAGACCGTGGAAGCTACCCAATTCCTACTCTGGAGTATAAACAAATGGCTGGAAGAGCGGGGAGACCGAAATATGACGATTATGGAGAAGCAGTTCTAATAGCTAGGACAGAGCCAGAACATGATTTCCTTATTGATAACTATACTCTCTCAGAACCAGAAGAAATAACCTCCAAGCTAGCCTCTCCGCATGCAGTACGGGCTCATCTCTTGGCATCTATTGCTGTCGAAATGACAAGAAACCGCGAAGAGATAGACTCACTCATTGCAGGGACATTTTTCTCTCACCAATTTGACCAGTGGGAGATTAATCACCACGTGTCATCAGCTCTAGGCTTTCTCGAAGAAGGCAGTCTGATAGAAACGAGTCCAGATGGATCGTACACCGCCACACTACTTGGACGGAGGACCTCACAGTTATACATCGATCCACAAACAGCAATCCTGTTTCGTGATGTCTTATCCGGAACAGACAGTCATAGCATAATGGGGATTCTGCATTTACTATGCTACACCCCAGACCAACCACTCACATACGTGACACGGTCGGAGGTTGATGAGTACGAAGTCGCTATGGACGATTATATTGACGAACTTATGATTGAACCGCCCATTGAAGAGAGCCCGCGTGCCTATGCTGAATTCTTAGCTCAAGTGAAGACAGCATCCCTGCTTCAAGACTGGATTGCTGAGAAAACTGAGAAAGATATCACAGAGAGATACAATGTTGGAATGGGGGATGTCCACAGATTTGTCCAGTCAGCAGAATGGTTGACATATGCAGCATCAGAAATCTCCAGAATATCTAATGCAACTAGTCATATTCCTTTTCTCCATAATTTGAGGTCACGCCTTCGTTATGGAGTACGTTCAGACATTCTGGAGCTTGTGAGTCTCAAAGGAATTGGACGAGTAAGAGGCAGAATGCTCCATAATCATAATCTAGTCAACCTACCTGATCTACATAAAGCCCCCCTAGAAGAACTAGCAAGGATACCAACAATCGGCACAGCAATTGCAGAATCGATTAAGAAACAACTTGGTTTTGACATAAAACTGACAACCACTGAAAGTGACGCCCTAGTTGATGATGACGATATAGACTCGATGCAGACACTTTTGGAGGATTTTGGTGTATAGGCTCTTACAACAGAGGAGAATCAGTGACAATCGCTTCTATCAGTTTCTCCGTGTACTCCCTTGCTGTATCGCTTTCTTCGTATACATCATCGAATGAAGTGACATCTCTACCAGCTAGCTCTTGAAGAAGGTTCAATGAACACATTCCCATGACCTCCAGATTATAACCTCCCTCTAGAAAGCATGCAATTCTTCCCTCCGCTTGAGAGATAGCCAACTGTTTCAATCTAGAGTTCATCATTGCAAAACCCGAAGTGGTGAGCCCGAGGTGGGTCAAAGGGTCTCTGAAGTGTCCATCATAACCCACTGAAACAAGAATGAAATCCGGATTATACGACTCAGCAATCGGTTCAATCACTTGTGAAAAAGCACGAGCATATGAAGAATCACCTGCTCCTGGATACATTGCCAGATTAACCGTGTAGCCTTCACCATCACCTGTTCCAATCTCATTTACGAACCCAGATCCTGGAAAGAGTGTTCTTCCATCTTGATGGAGACCCACATAGAGTACATTCCTAGAAGAGTAAAAACTACGCTGTGTCCCGTTTCCATGATGAGCATCATAATCTACTATCATCACGCGTTCAATATCATGTTCCTGGAAGAGATGCTTGGCTGCCACAGCCACATTATTGATGAAACAAAAACCATACGCTCGTTCATACTCAGCATGATGTCCTGGGGGTCTGCACAAAACAAATGCATTCTCAGAATCCCCTTGCATGATTCTGTCAACAGTTTCTATACCGCCACCTGCTGCATATAACGCAGCATCATATGTGTATGAGTTAACAGAGGTGTCCCCAGTGAAGAAACCACCCCCTTTCTCCGATTTTGCTTTCACCCCTTCTAGGTAGGCTTTGCCATGAAGTAAATACACCTTATCTAGGGGAGCTTTCTTTGGAGTCAGAAGGTTCACTTTTGGATCATCTAGCAGACCTGCAGTTTCAATCGAGCTCATTGCACTTCTCAGTCGCTCTGGATTCTCTGGATGTCGGGGGGACATCATATGTTCAACAAAGATATCGTGGTAAACTAAATCAGTGACCATTACAAAACCATCTCTTGTTTTGATTACAACATGCATTGGCATAGTGAAGATACTGATAAGTCTGAATCTTTTCTGCAAAAAACTTGATTCTTTTGAACACGTGTTCTAAATATCTGCAAGAAGCCTCAGGGATAGGTAATGTTTATCTTAAGTCCGAGACACGGCAACTGCAGTCATGAGTACATCAAGAATCTCATGCAGCATGGGTCGGTAGTCTAGCTTGGTATGATTCTTGCTTGGGGCGGCTGAGGAACTCTGCCTCAAGTCACAGAGTGCAAGAGATCGGGAGTTCAAACGACTTGGGACTTCCCCCATCGGAATACGTCTCCCCCGGCCCACCATTCTTTTTCAATAGTCTTTTCCAATTTCCCATAAAGACTCGTAAATCGGACCTGTGGGAGTTAAAATGCTTTTCATCATCGTGACTTTCATGATTGTCATTTGCCCTATCACCTCATCAGCTAGGTGCTCTATATTATCAGCAATTCGCCTTGAATCCTTTACATGACGTACTCTAGCAATTGTAGCATGAGGAGTGTATTTCCTCTTCTCAGGCTGATAGCCAATGTCTATCAATGAAGAATCAATCTCATCTTTAAGCAATCTAACTTTGGGTGCATTTTGAGTAACGCCAACCCAAATGATTCTAGGTCTTCGTCTGTTTGGGAATGATCCAACTCCTGCCACTTCAATCTCAATTGGATTGAATTCAACCTCATCAAGACAAGCCTTGATTTGGTCTAACCTTGTTAGAGGAGTATCACCAAAGAATCGCAGAGTGAAATGAATATTCTCACTCTTGACAATCTTCATTTTTGCAGCAGTCTGATCCAATCTCTGTTGTATATTTATAATCCGGGATAACAGCGTCTGATCTTCAATTTCTATACTCAGAAACGCTCTTACATCATCACTCACACTTCACACCTCTACTGATGAATAAATATGTCAAATCCGCAATATTACGGTGACGCTAGTTGATTCAAAGGTAATTCTTAAAGGAGAATCACAAGACGAAGGCGAGAGGTTTCTGGTGGGAAACATGAAACTGGTGATTGTGACTGGTATGCCTGGTGCAGGAAAGAGCGGAGTGGCTCAAGCTTTTCATGATGCTGGTGTTCCAGTTATTGTGATGGGTGATGTAATACGTGAAGAAACCAGGAAACGTGGTCTAGAACCAAACCCAGAGAATACAAAGAAAGTCATGTTGGAACTTCGAGAAAAGAATGGTCCCGGAGCAGTAGCCGCGTTTTGTCTTGATGAACTGAAAGCAATTGATTCTGATAAAGTTGTCATAGAGGGATGCAGAAGTATCGCTGAAATCGATGTTTTTGATGACTATGCCGATTCTGTTGTTATTGTTTGTGTTCATGCTTCTCCAAAAGAGCGATACACCCGACTTCTCGAACGAAATCGTGAAGATGCACCTCCCAGTTGGGCGGTGTTTAGAGAGCGTGATGTCAGAGAAATCTCAGTAGGCCTAGGGGGAGTAATTGCACTCAGTGATATCATGTTAGTAAATCAAGGCACACTTGCTGAATTCGTAGAACAGTCTAAGAAATTAGTGAAGAGGCTGACTTGAGATGGAAGTTTTCATCACATGTCCAGTGAATCCCACAGAAGATATTGGAAAGGTCAAGAAAGCTCTTGAGAATCTTCTAGGCATGTCTGATTTTGCATCTATTGACAATGGTGATGTATTAGAAATCTCTCAATCCTATACAAATAGAGATACGATGCATCTCGTACGTCAGACTATCCACGAAACTAGAATTATCGATGCAGCTAGAAAGCGACTGGAGTCTAATTGGAACGGTACAACAACTAAGATCTATTTCGATAAACAGGCTGCTTTCGCCAAGAAGATGCGAATCATTGATGATAATCAGGAACTACCACCCTTAGGAGTTATCGAGATTATAATTGCTTTTGCCTCCGACTCAGAATTTGAGGAGTTTGTTAACTGGTTTACTCCTCCTACAAAGGATGGTAGAATTATCAACCACTAGAATCCAAGTATAAGCAATTCTCTAACGAGCCCACTATGAACTCTAGTCTGAAGAACCAGATTCACCACCAGTCCCATATTTTCAGCAAGTTCTTGAAGATTCATCTCACTGCTCCCACAGATGCATATACTCCCCTTGCGACGGTGGAGGATTGAATCAGCTCTTCCAAAAAGAGCTTCTACCAAATCAATACCCAGAGCCCCTCTTGTTGAACTTGCTCTTCCATAGGGTGGATCAGTTACGATGCAATCACATCTGTGAATTGGCAGATTTCGAACATCTCCTTGAATGACATTGTAACCATTTCCAATCGAAGAGAGATTCTCTTTGCTTCCTGTCAACAACCGCCAACTCAAATCGATTCCAATAGTTCTCGCTCCAATATGAGCCGCCTCACACAGAATACCACCCCCTCCACAAAATGGGTCAAGTACAACCTCGTCCGGTGTAATTCCTGCAAGATTGCACATTACCCTGGCCAGTGTGGCGTTCATCATACTAGGATGGAAGAATGGCTTTTTCCCTGGTTCTCTAGCTCTCAACATTGGTCTCAGTCTTGACGAAACAGCCTCGCATACTCGAATGCTGTCTTGTGTCAATACCACAAGGATACGCGTCTGAGGATTGTTAAGATTCACATTCGCACCTACAACATGTTTGATATGTGCACCAACACTAGTTTCAAAACCAAGTCGTTCATTGACAGAGAAACTGCTCTTCTCCGATATAGTTCTCACAGAAAACGTTCCATCTGTTCCAATAACATCCACTAACAGGTCATCAGATAAACTTCCTAGCAGGTCATCCTGTGCATCTATTTCAGCCAGTACAACTCCGGCTTCTTTGACTAAGGCGGCTCTTTCAAGGAGAAACTGTGTTGGATTTGTATGAGCATCAATCAAACCTATACGTTCATCCCAAAAGACTGTTTTATCAACCCCAGGCAAACTTGCCAATACATCAACTTCTGCTTTTGCTACATTGATGTTCTCACCAGAAATATGGACAAAGTACTTCGTCAAGCATCCATCACTCGTATAGATTATCGCCACCTGCAAAGATACGTTGCATTTCCCCATACAACAAATCGATTCCGGTCATATCTTTTGCTGAAACAGGCACACTACCTGTTGCAGTGTCTAGGGACTCAAGCATCTCCATAATGGACCTCGAGTACTCTCTTCTTAATCCCTCAGCAGAGGATTCGAGAGCCTCCTCAAGCAGATATGGTTCTGAACCCCATTCTACAATCTCTTTCACCTCCTCTTCAGTTAGGATATCTGGCTTACTTAGGACATTCAGCTGCGGAAGACCGAATCGGATGCTAATTGAAATCCCCAACAGGGTTGATGAGAGGTATCCAGCAGGTGTACGAGCAATATTAGAATCAAGTAAGTACAAAGAGAGTGCTGGGTCATCCCCACCGAGACTAGACACCATCAGAGGGCCAGAGTTTCGATATGCAAAAAGCTCCATTTGTCCTGGACAGTCTACAAGAACATAATCCCGGTCAGTATCAATAATCTCATCTCTCATATCATTGACACTACCAACAGCCATGTCCAATGATGCCACAAGAGCTCCGTTTGGACCCAAACCAAATGAGCGCATCACGTCCCCATAGTCCACATATTCCCTGATATCGACATCACTTGTATATGGCGGAGAGTCAACACCAGGATCGAGATTGACAACAGTCACGCTCAAGTCCGAACCAACCAACCACTTTTCCAGTGATGCAGTGAGTAGAGATTTTCCTGAACCTGCCGTACCAACTATGAATGTGAAAAACATCTGCAGAACCAAATCGAGTTGTAAAAACAACCTCTTTGAGTTCTTCGGTACAAACCTATTAGTCATCAACTATCCTCAAATCAGCGTCTACGCAACTCTTATAGCGATTCTAAAAGGCAGACACAATATGGACAACAGTGAGGCGCTCCGGAGGCTCGCAGAAGCAATGGCTGGTGAGATTTGCCTCGCAGAGAATGATCCTGGCGCTGTAATGAGACGGTGGCGCGAAAGATTTCACATCTCCCAGAAGAATCTCGCCAAACATCTCAGTGTTTCACCTTCAGTCATAAGTGACTATGAAAGTGGTAGACGGAAATCACCTCGAGTGGAAACCATCAAACGTTTTGTCGAAGGACTGATTGAGATGGATGCAACCGAGGGTGGAAGGGTAGCCATGGCTCTGGAGAAACTAATCACCCCGGAGATCTCTTCTGATGCAATCCTCGACAGTCGTGAGTTTGGCGTCCCAATACCTTCACGGCTACTTGTGGAACATCTCGACTGCAAAGTTCTTACCCATCGAAACTTGCTCGAAAGAGACATCTATGGCTACACTGTACTTGATAGCATCAAAGCTATCGTGAGCCTCACCCCGCAACAACTCCTTCGTCTCTATGGAGGAACAACTCAGCGTGGAGCAATCCTCACAAATGTTAGCACTGGTAGATCGCCAATGGTGGCCATAAAAGCTAGTCAAATTGGTACTTCTGTCGCAGTGAAACCAGCAGTAGTGATTCTTCAAGGTGTAAAGGAATTAGATCCACTTGCTGTAAGAATAGCTGACAGTATACACTTACCTTTATGTATATCAGAAATAGATACTGCTGAGGAACTAGTACGCGAGATTCGATCGTTTAACCCTCAGATGTAATACCTACTCAAGACGGTGGAAAAATGAAATTTGCAATGGAGATTAACGACCCAGTCCATGGTTTCATAGGTATCACTGAAACTGAGGCCAAAATAATCAATTCGTTGCCCTATCAGAGATTACGCAGAATCAAACAGCTGTCTGGCGGCCACTTTGTCTATCCAACAGCAGAACACACACGTTTTAGCCATTGTATTGGTGTTATGTACCTTGCAGGACTCAGTGGTAGACGACTCTTGAGTCGAATGGGTCTTGGAGACCAGAAGCTCCAAGAAGTAAGAATAGCTGGACTTCTTCACGATATTGGCCACGGCCCGTTCAGTCATGTCTTTGAGGAAGTGCTCATAGAAAAACGTGGAATGAATCATGAGGATGTAACAGAGTGGATAATCCTCAAGAGCGAGCTTGGTGATTTGTTAGAGGCTGATGGAATCTCGAAGAAACGAATTGGTGATCTAGTTCGAGGCCGCCAGAAGACCAAGAAAGATAAAGTCATAGCTGGAATTGTGGCTGGACAAATTGACTCAGACAAGATGGACTACCTAATTCGAGACTCGTTCTATTGTGGAGTAAACTATGGACTAGTTGATATCCATCGCTTGATAGATAGTATTGAAATCTCAAAGGACTACCAGATGCAATTTGATATTGCTGCAAGAGGTGCCTTAGAATCGTTCCTTGTAGCAAGATATGAGATGTTTCTCAATGTCTATTATCATAAGACAGTACGAAGCGTTGAAGTGATGTTAGTCAAACTAATCGAAGCTGCAGATAGAGTACTAGAACTTACTAGTTTCTCTTCACCTGAAGAATTTCTGGAATTGGATGACATGTCTCTCATATCCAGAGTTCGTAATATAGACCCTTCAGAATCAGAAGATGCTAAAGAAGCCACAAAGATGGTCAATCTCCTTGACTCACGTGTTCTCTACAAATCTGTTTTCGAAAAGGTCATTCACACACAAGAAAGGTTTGTTTCTAAGATTCTAACTAAAAGCAAAGTTCGTGAGAGCATCCAAGAAGAAATTGCTTCTATTGCTGGAGTCAATTACGATGAAGTGATAGTTGATGTTCCAACCCTGCCATCTGTTCCATACAATCCACACCAACTTGATCCGATGGAAATAGGAATTTTTGAGGTCATTGATGGAAAGCGAGTACCTCATAACCTCTCCGAGTATTCAAATATTGCAGAAATGATGAAAACATACCTCGATGTAATTCGAGTATATACCTTCGATAAAAACCGTGTAAAAGTGGGGCGAGCTGCACGGGAGGTTTTCCAAGAAGTCCCTGACACTGCACTGATACACATGTGATAGCATTTCTCATATTTTGGATAAATTCCGGACAAGATTTGCAAAGCGAGTCAGGGTCATTTTCAATTCTGTGTGGAGGTTATATAGTAGCGAGAAGGATTCTACATTGAACCCAACTTTCCGTCCGGGGCTGAGGACTTGAGCGACGAACTGACTGAAACCCTCCAGAACATTAAAGCTATAACTGGCGTTGAAAATGTCGTCTTGATACAAAAAGACGGACTCCCTGTTGCAAGTGCAGGAGTGTGGTTCAGTAAGGATGAGGTCTTTGCTGTAGCATCCTCTACCTGTGCAATTTTCGGTGTGGCAAAACTCATACATGGCGATTTTGGGTACCTCCTAATGGAGTCTGACACTTCCAAGGTCTTTCTTGCATCATTGCCCAATGATCCAGACTATTTCTTGACAGTGACAACAGCACCCCGGGTTAATCTTGCTGCATTATTCATTGAAATGAAAGATAATCTATCCAGACTCTCTTTCCTTCTCAGGCAACATGTCGATGGAAGACTTCCACCACTCCGTTCATACAGTCTTGATGAAACTCAAAAAGTATTACAAGGATTCGCTGTTGCTGAAGGTCGTGATACGAGCTATGGCATATCCCGTTCTATGATATCACTCGACCGTTCACAAGCACTTAGTCTCAGAGCTCTTCTACGCCAAGTTCATGACTGTATTCCTAATATTGGATCAGTGTTCCTCTCATTAAGTGGTGGAGTTCGAGTTTCATTAGAAGGATTCACAAACGACCGATTAGCTGCGATGTCTTTTGCGCTTCATGATGCATCAGAACGAGTTGTACGAACGCTACGAAACAGTTCACTGCAGACAGTTCTATGTGAAACAGAAGATACGCGCCATTTTATCTATGCAGTCCCAAATGGTGTGTTCAGTCTATGGGTGGATAAGGACAGCCAAAAGCTCGGTCTAATGAGACTTCTACTAAAACACTACATTGAGGAAATAAGACGAGTCTTGGCAGCCGCTTCTGCTGTAAAACCAGCAGTCCCAGATGATTTGAAAGAGTTGCTATTATCGGGAGGCTCTGATGGCGGCTTGATGTTAACGAGGAGAGAACCATGACATATTCAATCATGAAACTAATCGAGTTGATGGGCGACCAATTCCCACTTCTATTGAACACATTACTGGAGCGGATGCCAGTAATTGTTGCCGGTGAGGACATTGAACTAGTGGATGACATCACAGAGAGTCTGACCACTCTGTGCTCACATCGACACAAACTAGTATTCTGGCGTGATTTTACATCAGAGTCAGAGATCCTCTCAGTATGGGAGGAAGAAAAGCACAACTACGAGGTTAGTAGAACTATTGTTTGTGGTCTTTCAGGAAACCTAAGGCTTGCGATGGACAGAATTTCACATTTTGCAGGATGGATTCTGGCTGTGCCACTAGGGTTCACTGTGTTAGGAGTACAGGTGACCGAGAGCACACTTCAAGATGTGACTTCTCATATTCTCAAAAATTCGCATAATTGCGGAATACTAAGAGTGAGTTCACCATCATCCATTACATTCTCTCTAGTGAAACAATCCAATAACAGTCTTGAAGTTGAGAAGAAGATTGTGAACAAAATTCTGGTCCGAAAGAAACAATCACTAGAAAGAATTAGACGCCTTCTAACGAAATCACTTCGGGGTCTCAATGTGTCAGAACACATTTTGACAGCGGTTCTCAAACTGGATGACGAATCTGAGAAACTCACACAGGATGTTTTTGAGGAGGAGATAAACAACTATGTTCATGCAGCCCGTAGAGCTGTCACTTTGCTCTCAAGAATTCGTCTGGCGCGGGAGCTTGGTGCATCTACGACGCTAACAGAAAGAAACCTCTACGAAGCAATCGGATGGGATGGAGGAGAACTACCTGATTTGATTCAGTTCATCAGAGCTGAATGGCATGAAGATTTCTCTGATTGTGTTAAAAGTGGAGCATTATCGGGACTCGGGGCTTGGGTAGACAGCATGTGGGGAACATGATTAGGGGTCAGGAAAATGATAATCGACTATGGTAACCGTACTGTGGGACTCAAAATAGTATTCTTTGGACCTGCAATGAGTGGAAAAACAACATCGATTCGTTGGTTGTTTTCAACATTAGATTATGCAGAGAAACTAACCTCAATAGAGAATACTGTCGGAAGAACAATGTTCTGTGATTTTGGCACAATCCCTTTCTCACTGAGTAATAGCTGGACAATAAATGCACATGTTTGGTCCGCCACAGGCCAAGACTTCTACAGATCTACCAGAGAAGTAGTATTGGTAGGTGCTGATGGAGTGATTTTTGTCGCAGATTCTCAAGAGCATCTTCTTGACGAGAATCTGGCAAGCTGGAACGAGCTTATGTCGATGATTGAAGAGGAAGAACGACCGCTTCCATTGATTGTATGTCTGAACAAACAAGACCTTCCAAATGCGGTTCGAGAAGAGCGGATTAGACTATATCTGAAAATTCCATCTTCTGTACCTGTCTTCATGAGTGTGGCAAGAGAGGGCCACAACATCATGGAAGCTTTTCAATATCTTTTCCAGAGCGCCATGCGTGCAAGCGTACTCGCCCAACCCATTTCATGAATACGGAACTCATATCTAGAGAAACACCGAGCAAACCATTTATACAACCTAGCACGACTGCAGTCATAGATTTAGAACGAGACAATGTGTTCTCCCAAAACTATTTCTGAGGTCATTAATGTTGGATTCTATGCAAGAAAGACCAAATTTCGTGTTCATTACAGGTGGAGTTCTTTCTGGTATTGGAAAAGGAGTTACCACTGCTTCTATTGCAAAATTATTCCAATTTCGAGGATACAACATTCGAATAATAAAGATCGATCCGTATCTAAACATTGATCCCGGCACTTTGAATCCAATTGAACATGGAGAAGTCTTCGTGACAGATCAGACGTGGACCTTCCAGCCAGTCGAAGGATTCGAGTTCACAATCTCTGAGATTGACTTAGATTTCGGAACCTATGAACGATTCACTGGAATGGAGGTACACCCCTCACAGAACATTACATCAGGACAAATCTACATCTCAGTAATCCTTGAGGAACGAAAGGGAGGTTTTCTTGGAAGGACCGTTCAAATCATTCCTCATATCACTGAGAGAATTAAACAGAGGATTTGGGATGTGGTGGAGAAAGATCCCATACCCGATATCCTACTTGTTGAGATTGGTGGTACTGTCGGTGACATTGAGGCAATGCCATTCCTTGAGGCTGTACGACAGATTATACGCGAGTTGGGTAGAACCCGTACTGCTGTAGTTCATGTCACACTTGTACCTTATATAAAATCAGTTGGAGAATTCAAGACCAAACCAACCCAACACAGCGTAAGAACACTCCAAAGCTTGGGACTCCAACCCGATGTCACAATCTGCAGGGCTGATAGCAAGCTTCCAGATGCCGCAAAGGAAAAGATTGCCCTGTTTTGTAACATTCCCACAGAAAGAGTCATTTCAAACCCAGATATCCCTGTGATATACCAGCTTCCACTCTCATTTGAGGAAGAGGGTCTTGGAAACATACTTGTCGAACACTTTGAAATGGAACCAAAAACACCTGACACCAAATCATGGACGAAGATGGTAGAATCCTATGAAACAGCAACTGAAACAGTCGTAATTGCTATGCCAGGTAAATACACCACACTTGGAGACTCTTACAAAAGCATCAATCAAGCATTAGCTCATGCTGCAGCTGCATGTGGAGCAAAGATTGAGATTCGATGGATAGAAACAGAAGAACGATGCACTGAAGAGTGTCTTACAGATGATTTGTCAGATGTAGATGGCGTTCTTCTTACACCTGGATTTGGAGAACGTGGTGTAGAAGGAATGATATGTGCATCTTCTGTGGCATTGAAATCTAAAATCCCCCTTCTAGGTATATGCTACGGTGCTCAGCTCTCTATAGTAGCATTTGCTAGGAATGTTATGGGCTGGAAAGGCGCCCATACAACCGAAGTGGACATTGACAGCCTTTATCCTGTTGTAGATCTATTGGATGAACAGAAGAGCATTGATGATAAAGGTGGTACGATGCGTCTTGGTGGTCATGATGTCCACATTGTTGAAGGTACCCAGCTGCACGAAATCTATGGTGCCGACAAGGTCCATGAGAGGTTCCGTCATAGGTATCATCTCATTGACCGATATCTGAACAAAATGGATGAAGAAGGTCTGAAAGTATCAGCCTTTGACTCAACTGGACGAATAATCAATGCAATTGAGCTGGTTGATCACCCCTTCTGGATTGGAGTACAATATCATCCTGAGTTCAAGTCAAGACCAGATAGTCCCCATCCCCTCTACTTGGGCCTAATAAGAGCTGCACTAGAATACAAAAAGGTGAGAGTGAAGTAGTGGAACGAAACCTCGATAAGCTGCTATCAAAATTGGTTGAAGAAATTGAGCACATTGAGGTGACAAGAGAACGGTTTGGAGAGGTTCTTAGAAATATCAGAAGCAAGATTGACTTAGGCAAGTTTCCAGCCGTTGCATCAAATATCATTGACAAACAGTTTTACACAAAGATAGAGCCCACAAGTCTTTCAGGTCTGAGAATTGCTGGTGTAGATGGTGGTCTAGTCCGGAAACGTTTCAGATCTATGGACTTGGTCTTGACAAGGGGCGTAGCAGTCATATTCCAATTCGGTCCAGAAGAAGGTCCAGTTGTTGACTTCTATCCTGATGCATTTCCCGAACCGAAGATTAGTCCACTAATGCTAACATTATCCAGTGTGGAGCTTGAACAGCTTGCTTCACTTGAACGGATTGCAGCTGAACTTAGAGTAACCCTGTCAGTTATTGAAGAATTCCATACAGATTTGATCCTACTCGACGGATCATTGTTCTATCATCCTCGAGACCGCCCTCAAACGGGCTCAATAGTGAATGAGAAGTTCCAAGAGGTCTTGTCCCTCTACAAACAACTTTATCACAAGGCTCGAAAAAAAGGCATAACTCTAGTGGGCATAGTTAAAGACAGTAGATCAACACGGGTAGCTACTATAATGGGTGAAATTCTCCCACACATTGTTCGAAAACCAGAAGTTTTCGAAATGATGCAAGGTGTTGACTACAGATGGTTACTAAAGATATCTCGAGATTGTGATATCCTTGATACATTCCTTGAGGAAGGAGAGAGATCATTTACTTTTCGCTACTCGTCAGAACTTGTTCTAAATACGAATTCAACCAGAGACGATCTTTCTGCTTGGGCATCTTCAATCTGGGTCACATATCTAAAAACAGCAAGGGATGATTTACCTATAAGGGTAGAATTTCTTTCAGATGAAAATGAGGGCACAGTCACTGATAAACTAGACAAAGCACTATCTGCGATACTCCCACTTTCTTCACAACATCCTGAATATGGTGTTCCTACACCCATTCTTGAAGCGGATGCCCGCGCAAAGATAACCGCAAACGAAACACGGTTAATCATCGACAGGCTCATGGCTTTGTCCGGACTCACATACATGACATTAGAAAAAAGACGTTCAAGAAATCCGTTTGGAGGTTGATTATTGACTGAGTTTCCAACAACCACTCGACTTGGCACTATTGTTTCAACTGACTTAGGTCCTAATGTTATGGAATTCTCATTCGTACTCGAGGGTGGCCCTCGGGAGATTGTGGCACGGCGTGGAGAATTCATATCAGTGGTTACTGATGCCGGGACTGTAATAGCCAGGGTTCAAGATTTAATCCGTACAAACCGCTACTACCAACATGCAGAAGCAGTTCGTGAATACCAATCCAGGGGTGAACCTCTCCGGTCGATATTTCCCACGGATAGATGGCAGTATACAGTTGCTAAAGCACGAGTACTTGGTCTATGGAGCGAAGGTCGTACAATTAGACCATATTTCGCAGTTTCTCCAGGAGCTGTTGTGAGGAGAGTTGATGAAGATATTCTCGCCCGATTTCTGAAACTAGATTTGGAAAAGGGTCTTCATCTTGGTAAACTAGCATACCAGAATCTTGAGTTCGTTCCATCACTTGACCGTTTATTGTCCAAGCACCTCGCGATACTTGCGATGAGTGGAGCTGGGAAGTCATACTTTGTATCTGTTCTCCTAGAAGAGCTTCTCTCCCGGCCAAAAGAAAGAGGTCGACTCTCTGTGGTTGTTGTTGATGTACATGGAGAATACTCCTATCTGAAAGATATAACCCCTGAATCTCTTGGGTTGTCCAAGGGCCAATTCGAAATAGAACACATACGAGGATCCTACTTTCAGATTCCTGTTCAGATGCTCTCCGCAGAAGCCATAGGTGCTCTAGTTTCAGACATGAGCTCCATTCAGGTACGAGACCTACGACGAGTCGTATCTGAGCTGAAGAATGTACTGAAAGACGGATACACATTATCAGACATCGTAGAATATGTTCAAAATGATGAAAAAATCAGCAAGAACACACGTGAAGCACTCTCTGGTTGGTTGATCAATCTCGATGAAACAGGCCTCTTTGGAAAGGAGGCCGCTCCAAGCATCAAGACAGTTGTAAGACCAGGAAAAATCACCTTGATTGATCTTAGTGATTTCATCAGCCTCAAGAAGAAACAGATTATTGTTTCATACTTGGCCAACGAACTGCTTTATCTTAGGAGGCGTGAGATGATTCCTCCATTTTTATTAGTACTTGAAGAAGCACACCAATTTTGTCCTGAAAGTCGGCATGAGCTCGCTTTGCCAAAGAGCCGCATTGAAACAATAGCCCGAGAAGGAAGAAAGTTCCATGCTCTTCTTTGTCTGGTATCACAAAGACCTGTAAAACTCTCAACAACTGTTCTAAGTCAATGTAGCAACCAGGCCATTCTAAGGTGCACAAATCCATACGACTTAGATCATATTGGCAAGTCAAGTGAGGGGATTGACCGGTCGTCCTTGGATGCAATCACCACCCTAGAGATTGGTGAATCTCTTTTTGTAGGTGAAACAGTATCAGTCCCTACTTTCGTCAAAATACGTGAAAGGAAGTTTGAACCTACAGGTGTCATCAAGAGTCTGTCTGAAGCGGTTAAGAAATCTGATAAATGATGTATCTCCTAGCAATCCTGATAAGACGAAAGAATGGTGTTCCAATTGGGAAAGATAAGAAATGAATCGGTGGTTTTAATCAATTGTCCGAAGAAGAACTAGATGAGATAAAACAACTTATCGATTCGATGCAATCAGGCCTCGTTGAGCTTTTTGACCAGCTTCGTGACCTACGTAGTCGTCTGAACATTGTTTCAGACACAACATCAGAAACATCACCATCAATTCTTCCGTTGTTCTCTGAAGTCAAATCACCAGAAACCGAATCACTTGAAGCAGCACCAGAACCTCCAATTGAGGATAAAGAGCATAACACATCCACAACAGAGAGTGAAACACCCATTGATATGGCAATGCCCGAAGACACAGATAACCGGGCAAGTGCGAAGGTGAATAGGGTTCTTGATCCTATCGCACATGAACTACGTACTGGAGAAGCACCCGCTGAAATAATCTACGAGTATTTGCAAGCTGCAAGGGAATACTTGATTGATGATGATGACAACGAATCCCAAAAAGGAAAGGTTGCTAGAGATATGGACATTGTTCTCAATTTTCTGAAAGCTCGTGGAAAGAGAACGATCCGCTCTGATGAACGTGATAATATTCTAAAAAGAATACGTCGTTGGAAAGCTCACCTAGCTGTGTAGTCTTGCCCTCCAACTGAGTAGCGTTTTGATTGTCTTGTTTGACCTAGAAGATTACTCCAAGTCAATAATGATACGCTTAACCTTGGTCCATGAAATCTTTTTGAGACCGTGTTGACCAGGCTCGTATCTACAATCCAGCAAATCCGCTTCTTTTAGAATCTTGATCTGTGCGCTGGCGTTAGCTTCAGTTCCGCCGAGGTGTCTAGCTACTCGTGTTACGTCCTTCTCTCCCTGAAGTAGAATCTTCAGTATCTTTAGTCGAGTTCCAGATGATAGGGCACGTCCAATTCGCAAAACTGCGTCGTCGTTGTTAATCTCAAGTGTTTCAGACAGTTGTTACACCTCGAATGAGTGCTTTATGGTTGCTCAAGCAGGGCTTTATTATAGTTGTTGTTTGAGGATGGTCAAGACAGTCATATGTACAATATTGAACCAACAAATAGGTTCATAGGCTCTCCCTAAATCATCATAATGAGTGATGAGCCTAATGGATGAAGATGGTATATTCATCATCGGTTTCGACATACTACCTTCCCATAGTGCAAGTTCCAAGAGAGCACCGAAATTTGCTTGTGTGATTACTAGAAACGATATTGTCCTGAATGAATACCCTGAGATATCCAGAGCCGCATTACTGAAACTAGTCCGCGAGGTCGCTCCAAAATGGCTCTGCACAGACAACATCTTTGAGATTGTTCCTGATACAAAATCGCTCTTTCATCTTGTAGATAGAATCCCCACGGAAACCAGAATTGTCCAAGTAACTGGGATTCCGCCTCGCCAAACACCACTCAAAATATTGGCAAAACGGTATGGGTTACTCTCACGAGGTAAACCCACATCTCTTGAGTCAGCACGTATTGCGGCACAACTAGCAGCCAGAGGTGTTGGTTACTCACTAGAGTGCTTTGGCGAGCAGACTGAAATCAAAGTCGCTCGTGGTCGTAAACCTGGGCGCGGTGGACAGAGCGCAAATAGGTTTCGTCGTAGAGTTCATTCACAGATACAACAGATGACTCGCTTCATAGAGTCGCAGTTGAAAGCAGCTAAAATTGACTATGATCTTGATATCCGAGAATCCGATTTTGGCTACGCCAGTGCAAGACTCATCACTTATGCACCTCTACCAGCTGTTCGGAGTCTTGTAGAAACAAAACGTGGAGGAAACTTCAAAGTAATCATCTCTCCAGTTCGAAAGAGAGTCGAGTTTCTCTCTCTCGAACCTCGTCCGGTTGTTTCAGGTCTGAAACCAAAATATTACATACTGGGCATAGATCCTGGAACGACAGCAGCTTACTGTCTTCTTAGGTTTAATGGGACAATCCGCGCATTACGAAGCAAGAAAGGTCTTACTAGAGCAGATATCATCAGAGAGGTGTATGATAAAGGGATTCCTGCAATTATTGCCTCTGATGTCCCACAAACTCCTCATCTTGTTGAGAAGATAGCAAGCACAGTGAATGCACCAATATTCACCCCTCAAAAACCGATTGCTGTTTCAGATAAACAAGAATTAGCACGTGAATATGGTACTGAGATGAAGATACGAAATGCTCATGAACGGGATGCATTGACAGCAGCTGTTTATGCCTACAAGAGCCTTCTTCCTAAATTTCAACAGATTGATAGAAAGATTCGTGATGAACAATTATCAATTGACCGCAACTACCTGAAAGCCCTAGTGATAAAGGGATCATCAATCAACGAAGCTCTAGCCAAGATAGAAAGCGAAGAATTTGAACCTATAGAAAGCGTTCCAGAGCAACCAGAGGTTGAAGATGAGCTCTTGACCCAAGAACGATATGATGCTCTAAAATTAAAAACCGAACAATTAGAGTCTGAGAACAAACTTCTCAGCGAAAAGATTGAGGATTTACAGCGATTCGTGGAATATCTGAAGTTTAGAGAAAGCGAGCTTTCAGAAAGCCTCGAGATTGTTACTCGTGAGAATCACTGGAAGATTAAACGAGACCGTGAAGTAGAGAAAGCTAAATCTACATTGAAAAAAGCGCAAAGTGAATCAGTTTCACTCAGAAAACAAGTAGGCACTCTTAGCAAGCGTCTTGAACGTCTTAAAGGCGTAAAACATCTAGAGATGCGAGGGGACATGCTTGCGGTCAAAGTAGTTTCCCACTTCACTCGTGAAAGTATTGAGGAGTTTGACAGAAAAGTTGGCTTGAGAAGCGGTGATGTTGTTCTCTTCGAGGATGCATCTGGAGGAGGCCCACAAACAGCTGGAATCTTGATAGATCGAGAGATACGTGCTGTAGTAGTAGACACACCTCTCTCGCATCTTTCTCATGATGAATTGGTTAAGGCACTCATTCCTGTTGTTGATGCAAAGGAAGTAGCGCTCCAACGAGTGGATGAATTTGCGTTCATCAGTCGTGGCAAGTTCAATCAACAGTTACAGACCTTCATGCGAACTGTACGCGAACAAGCTCGCCAAAAAGGAGAGGACCAATTGGTCGAGTTAGTAGAGCGTTATCGTCGTGAGATTGAGCGATGAATCTATTCAGGAATCTGAATCCATAGAATATTGTTGCCTCTTATCAGAACTTGACCATATTTGGCCTTGGTTTCTTCTTCTTCAAGTTCTTCCGCGTCTGCAAGTGTGAGATTCATATACATGTCACATCTTGTTAGGCGCCCTCGAAATATTCTCTGATCTTTCAGTTTTATCGAAACAATGTCATTGAGTTGTTGTTCTAAGGCTTTTATTGGCATTTTCTCAGGCACTCAGGACACCTCTCAAGAGTGGCCCTCTGAGTGCATTATAAAGCCTTTGCTAGATGATGATGAACCCCAATATGGTCCAAGCGTAAGAGTCAACTTATGATGATACACCCGATTTACTCAGAATAACACACCCCAGGTTAACAAAATATGACACTACATTGTCTTGGAATCGAAGGAACAGCTCATTCGTTTGGTGCTGGAGTTGTAACGAGTGATGGTAAGGTTCTCTCAAATGAATGGGACATGCTCAAACCGGATCAAGGTGGAATCCATCCACGAGAGGCTAGTCGTCACCATTCAGAGGTTGGTCCAGATATCATCAGAAAGGCTATCCAGAAGGCTGCTATTGGTTTTCAAGATATAGATCTCATTGCTTTCTCCAGAGGTCCTGGATTGGGTCCTTGTCTAAGAACAACTGCAACAATTGCTAGAACACTATCGTTGAAACTAGAAGTACCACTTGTTGACGTTAACCACTGCGTGGCTCACATTGAAATTGGGTGTCTGGAGTCAACCTTCAATGATCCTGTGACAGTGTATGTTTCTGGCGGGAACACACAAATTATTGCTTTTGCAGGAGGTCGATTCAGAACTTTCGGTGAAACACTAGACATCGCGATTGGAAACATGTTGGACGTACTTGGCCGCGAGTTGGGAATGGGTTTTCCCGGGGGTCCTATCATTGAAATAGAAGCGAAGAAAGGAGAAGTCTACCACAACCTTCCATACTCCGTAAAGGGAATGGATTTGAGTTACTCTGGCATGCTAACTGCTGCAAAGAAGCTCTATTCTGAAGGTGTTCCTACTCCTGAGATTTGCTATAGTGTACAGGAAACCTCCTTTGGAATGCTCGCTGAGATTGCAGAACGGGCAATTGCACACACCAAGAAAAGTGAGCTACTACTAACTGGAGGAGTGGCACGTAATAATCGCCTCACGGAGATATTGTCAGGCGTGGCAGAACGACACGAGGCAGAATTTCATAGAGTATCTCCATCCTTGGCTGGTGACCAAGGTGCAATGATTGCTTGGAATGGAATTCTTCAATTCAATGCAGGCCGTCAAATCGAAGTTGAGAACTCTCACGTGCTACCGAAATGGCGGACAGATGACCAAGATATACTGTGGAGGTAGCTAGGATGAAGGAAATACTAGCCAGAGGTGCTGAATCAGTCATTTACAAGATAGAAGAATGGGGGTTTTCCTTTGTTCTGAAGTGGCGACAAGCCAAGCCATACCTCTTGAAAGATATAGACTCACACCTCAGAAAATCAAGGACCAGTCGAGAATGCAAGATGTTGACTGTATCACGGTCACTTGGAGTGCCTACTCCTGCGGTATACTCTGTAGATCTTGACAAACACATGATTATGATGGACTTCATATCTGGAACTCAATTCAAACAATTGGCTGGGCAGGTGTCACGTTCTGATCTCATTTCGTTATGTCGTGGGTTTGGAAAGCTCATTGCCTTACTTCATGAAGGCAATGTGGTTCATGGAGACCCTACAACCAGCAACATCATTGTGGATGACAAATCGCGAATGTGGATCGTAGATTTCGGCCTGTCTGAGATGAATGCAACCCTTGAGATGAAAGGAGTCGATCTTCATCTGATTCATAGAGCACTAGAAACCACGCACTGGGACCTTCAAGAAACAATGTTAGATTCGACACTTGAAGGATATGTTGATGTGCTAGGGAGCACCGCAGAACCCACACTTTCAAGAATGAAGGAAATCCGTGAGCGAGGAAGATATCACTAGATTCTCTTCGAATCCCTTTCCTTAACTAATGCTCCTCGCCACAAGGTAATCTTTATATCCACAGCCCTAAGCCATGGGGCAGACCCGGTTTCTGAGGGTATCAATGTACTCAGAGGTAATTCCAATGGCAAGAATGCACACAAGACGCAAAGGCCAGTCTGGCAGCAAACGTCCTTCCACATTAAATGTCCCCGAGTGGATAGATAAGGAAAAGAATGCTCAGTGGGTCGAAGCGAAAGTAATTGAACTTGCCAAAGCCGGAAATACTCCATCCATAATAGGCAAAATTCTCCGTGACCAATATGGTGTACCTCTAGTTCGAGTGATTACTGGGAAACGCATAATGGACATCCTTCGTGAGAACAATCTCGAGAGAAATGTGCCTGAAGACCTTCGAAATATGATTGCAAGGGCTGTCACAATCCGAAAACACCTAGAGGAAAACAAGAAGGATTTTGTTTCCAAGCGAGGTCTTCAACTTGTTGAAAGTAAAATCCACAGACTCTCGAAATACTACCGCAAGAAGAAGGTACTTCCTGCGGATTGGAGATATAGGCCAGACCAAGCTGCTGTACTTTTGAG